>Ga0308015_10000639_pt1 | contig 15595 bp, 14 predicted proteins | sample Neamet231_FD_203128 | JGI IMG/M metagenome (GOLD analysis project Ga0308015, IMG submission 203128) | Marine microbial communities from water near the shore, Antarctic Ocean - #231 | ecosystem: Environmental > Aquatic > Marine > Unclassified | place: Southern Ocean | collected 2014-07-28
TAATACTAGAGAGAACTCTGAAAATGTTTCTAGCTTTATTCTTGGAGAGGAAGGTACAGAACTATTTGATTTACTAGAGGCAGAAAAAGTTGCTCTTAAAGCAACAAAGGCTAACTTAAAAACTGCAAAAACTGTATTAGAGAGTAACGATATTACTGATGTTGCAAATTATGTAGCAACAGATCTACCAATTGAATCAGTTGTAGGGCTTGAATCAGCAATAGCGGCATCGATTGCCTTACAAGAAAATATAACAGTACAAATTTCTGGTATAACACAAGCCAAAGCAAGAGAAGACCTAAAAGTAATAACAACAACCTTTGACATCACACAACTTAGTAGTGAAATCAACGAGTGCTTAGGTTAGCATGGAAGAAGCTCACAGCGATGCAAAAACTCAAGTTCAAGCCCACATGGAGCATATTAAAGAAAAAGACGGGTTTAAGGGGTGGGCATCAAGCGGATTAACTCATCTAGAGGAAAACTGTCCATTCTGCGGACAAGAAATAGATGAGAGCGCCTCTAAACTGATCGAAAGTTATAAATTTGCTTTTAATGAAGCATTTTCTACCTTTATCAAAGATACCAAAGTAACCGCAACAAAATTACTGACTAAACAACTAATTACAATTGATGAAGAAAAAATAAATCAGCTACACGAACAAAACAAGCAAGTAGTTGCCATTTATCACGAAGAGTCGGTAACTGAACAGCTTAATACTCAACTTTCTCTTTTGGATGAAATGATTGGGGACGTTACAAATTCAATTGTACAACTGAATAAAAGTCATGAGGAAGTAAAAAGCCAAATTCACGAACTTCTAAATGTGAAGATTGGAACTCCTTACAACGCAATTGATGCTGTAGACTTTACTAATATGTATGAGACTATCGCCTTTTTCAATGAAGCAAAAGATAACTACAAGATTGTCGTCGATTCTATCAATGAAATATTAAAAAACTTTAGAGATGGATTAGATTCTGTTGCTCTTACACAAGTAAAAACGGCTGAAAAAACAAATCAAAAAGACATAGAAAATAGAAAATTACGCCACACCCTTGAAGATAAATGCGCGACATATCGAAACCTTAGCGCCCAAGAAGAACTAGAGCAAGAGACTTACGATAGCAATAAAGTAGCCTTAGAAAATTCCCAAGAAGAATTTCTAAACAACTATTTTGAGAAAATAAATACACTATTTGACAGTTTGGGTTCACCAAACTTTAACATCAGCCAAAAACAGAACAATAGCGGCAAGAAAATTGTTTACGATCTCGAAGTTAATTTCAATGGTACTAAAATTTCTAGAAATAAAATGAGCTGTCTTTTTAGTGAGTCTGACCGAAGAGCATTAGCCTTATGCATATACTTAGCTAAGATCATAAAGCTATCGGATGAAGATAAAGCTAAAGCTATCCTTGTAATGGACGACCCCGTTACTAGTTTTGATAATGAGAGAATTTCAAGTATATTAAACAAACTGTACGAGATTGTTCCTTCCATTAAACAGCTATTCATTACAACGCATTACAGAGGGATGGCCTCAATGGCTATCAAAAAGTTCTCAAATTCATGCGCACTAAAAATTGTAAAAGTAACAAGCGGATCGGATTTTTCGGCTACCACCGAAGCTGAAATGACAGCTACGGAGCATGATGACGCCTTTAACGAAATTACAGCTTTTATTAACAATGGAACTCACGACAATAAGATTCTAAAATTAAGACCATTTTTAGAAACCGAGTTGCGACATAGGTATAAATGTCAACTCATATCAAATGGTGCAACACATAGAACCGACTTCTCCGTTTGCATTGATATACTAAGAGATAATCAAATTATTACTGAGTCTGTAGCAACTGAAATTCATGCATTTCGAACTACCTTCAACCCACCTATGCATATCTTAATTGAAATGAGTATTGAAGATGTACGAAATACAGCGAGAAATATGATGGATTTAATATATAACCGCATGTAACGTAAAGTAGAAGAGCGCAGGCAAGTGTTCTTCTATAAATAGCTTTCATTGATTAAGAAACTGGATGAATTTATTTATCTTGTAGAAGTCAGTAACGTCATCAATGTTGAAGTGGCATAGTTATTTTGGCGCGATATACACATAGACTAAACCTTATAATAGCTAAACAGTTCTTTCTACTTGTTTGAGCCGCTTCTTTTATATAAATTATAACCCTATCATCACATACTAAAATACTACAATGCCTGAAACTAATAGTCCGTCTCATAAAATTAAATTTGAACTCGAAAAACAAAACAAAAATAGTGTTCGTTATAAAGAAATACCTAAAGACGGTATGCCGCCCATTTTAGGATCTATTTATGTACAAAAATGGTATGCCGGTAATAGTAAGTATATTGAAGTGAGTATTAATAAAGTAGATTAGCTAAAATAGACGTAGTCACTTAACGTATCATATGAATACTCATTCCATGTCTATTTATAATTTTGTTGCAGAAGGTAAAAGAAATTAAAGCAAGACACTTGATTAGGGAAAACTGGCTATTAAGATTAAAAGTAACACCGCTTTAGTTTATTTTGACCTTCACAACAGGGGAGTAATTAAATTAATAGCTTCATGTATTAGAACCAAAAAACCAGAATTCCTGACTTAATAGCGTATAAGTAGGTAATTCTGGCTTTTTGGTTTAACCGCTAGTTTAGCTAGTGGTTATGATTTCTGGCTTGTTATGATTGATATAACATAGCTAGAAAATCTTTAGACTCATTCAATTGGGCAAATTTAAACAATTGAGAACCTGCTTGATCTTTAACAACAATATTTAATTTGTTGATTGAAATAGACTTTACGGGTGCTTCAATAGCGTAAATCTTACCTTGATAAGTATAAGACATAATATAACTCCTTTAATTGCGTAAAACGCAATATTCAAAAGCCCATAACTGCATATACATAATAATGATAATAATACGATGAACTAACCGAGAATGACTCGGGATATCATGCAGTAAAAAGCTTCAATTTAATAACTTTTATTAAGGTGTTGGCTGACTGTGAAAGGGAAAGACAAAACACGAAAAAATCACTGAGGATTTACACTAATTAGATGAGGAAGGCTAATTAGCCTGATTAATATACGGCGCTTTGTTGAAAAAGTAAATATTTAATTTAAAGATTTTATAAATACCCTAAAATGACGATGTTATTTAAGGTTCTCGTAATGTTAATCGCTGAGTTTATCTAAGAATTATCTAAGCATTAACTTAATTAACCTAATATAAAACCAGCCTAGAGTAATATAGGTTAACGTCACTCAAGGTTAAATCGAAATAATACATTGAGTGATTAGATTGAGTAGCTATAAATTAATCTTTCTTTTTTTATAACGTATAGATAAAAGATCACAATCAATATGACCAAGTACTTCTTCAATAATATTACCAATATATTTACCGTTATTATTCATGCCCATAACAAATAAATCTACCTTCTCTTTTTTGGCTAATATAGGTAATTCATCTACAGGACAACCCGGTACTAAATGCGTATTTTCATCTTCAAATGAATAATCATTAAGCAATTGATTTAATTACCATAGAAGTATCGTTACTTGCTATTTCAGTTAAAATGGCAGGGCTAACATCAGAATGCCAAACGACATCAATACTTACCTTAATATCCATTGCTTCGATTTCAGGTACGAACGTTTTTAACCAGTCAATTTGTGAGACTAAATAACCTTTTTTTAATACATCTAACTGCTCTTGATTAAAATTCTAATGACTCACAAATTGTCTTTTATAGGCAACCAGAAAAAGATCAATTCTTGCTGACATTTTTTTCGCTATTTTAATGGCTTGTACTAACGCAGCTTGATGAGTACTACTAGAGTCCATAACCACCAAAATACTCTCAATTGACTTCATCATTCTCTCCCAAGAATCAACTATCGATATTTTAAATAGTGAAGTAAGTTATATCGATAAAATAGTAATCCGATAGATAATAACTTAGCTATTACTGTTAATTTAAAATTAACTTAATCAGTCGATTACAGCAACCTATATCGAATAAAAATACGCTTAAAGATTATATATCTCAATGAAATAATAAAAAACAGTCTATTTTTAAATAATTACTTAGTGAATGAGCAGTATAGCGTATTGTTTTATTACATAAGATGACATTATCGCCTTTTTATGTAGAGTAACCACATTACAAAGGCTCAGCCTTGTATAAATACGTAACAAGAAGTTACAAAAACCTCGAAAATTTTTAATTAAAAAAGCCGAAAAACCTTAAGTAAAAAGGTTGTTTCGGCTTATTTTAGTGGTATACATAAAATTTAACATTATTATAAAAGCGATTAAACACCACGTTAAATAACGATATTAAGACCCACTATTAAAACTTAGCATTCAACCATATCCAAACTTTATTGGTATCTACTTTTCCTGATGCTTTATCGCCCGCTGAATAAGCCGCTAATTTAATACCTGCGGTATAATTTTTAGTAAAACTCTTCGAATATACAGCATTAATTTCAGAGCCTAAATCATCCACTGTTGCAGAGGCTTCGTCAGCATCAAACTTATGGTAAACAACAGCCCATTTACCGCCGGCAACTTTACCACCAACACTGGCATATAAATCAGCTAAACCTACCGTAGGAGTACCTAAAAATTGATCTGACCAACCGTTAAATTTATGTAACGTAGCTAATGGGGTAGAAAAACCGTATTCACCGTCATCAGAGCCCAATAATTCATAACCTAATTTCACGCCAAGGCCTGAAAATTGAGTGCCTATTTCGGCTAAAATATAATCAGCTGAAAACGATTTGGCTGCTGTATCAGAGTCTTGTTGCGCATATTCTACTTGGTACGTTATTTTTTGTTCACCAATTGATGTGCCACCATTTAAGCGAAGACCAAAAGTATCAATGCCATTTTTGGTCTCATTATCAACTTCTAATAAATAACCATAACCTGTAACTTTACCAATTGATGTTTTATAAGAAGCATTAATTAAATGATCTTTCGTATCAAGATCGCCACCTTCAGCAAATATTCTATTACGCTGCGTAATATAACCGTAGTTTAACGACAAATTTTTAATCGGTGCATAAGCAAAAGTTACCCCGTCAAATGTCTGTCTATCTTGACGCCAGCCAACATGGCCAACAAAACGGTGATTATCCATAGTAATCACTTGACGGCCTAATTTAGCTTTAAATGAACCTTGTTTGTATTGAAGTAAAAATTGATCAAGCTCGGTAGTTTCTGGATCCGCTATTACAGAATAAACACCTCCATTTTTACCGCGCGTATTGTTGTAATCATCAATACCAAGCACAACACGAGAATCTTCAAATTCAACTAAAGAGGAGAACCCAGAGATATCAGCGGTTTCGTAAGTTAAACGAGTACGTAAAGTCAATGCTGACGCATCTTTTAACGCGTTGTCTTGATCAACATTTTCATAGCGTAGATTTAAGTTAACGTGAGCTTTACCGTTAAGTACCGCCTTGGTTATTGAGTTTGAAGACGTTGTATCGGCAAAAGCGACTGATGAACAAGTACCTGTTAAAGCGATAGATAGGCACACAGCAATTTTATTCAATGTCATGGGTATTTCCTTTAATGTTTTATTTTAAGTTTTATAAAGTTATATTGATAATTTTTATTATTCTTGTGCATTAACACGTTTTTTAGGTGCTGATACAGGAGCAGAAATTGTCTTTTTTATATTTTCGACTTTTCTTTGTTTCTCATAAAGAAAAGTTAACACTTCAGAGCGAAGTCGATTATATTCAACATCTTTAGCGAGTGATAACCGGCTGCGAGGACGCTCTAATTTTACATCAAGAATTTCACCTATGGTCGCTTCAGGTCCATTTGTCATCATCACAATACGATCAGACAGTAATACCGCCTCATCAACATCATGCGTGATCATAATCACCGTATTATTTAACTCATTTTGAATTTCCATAAGCGAATCTTGCATATGCGCACGGGTTAATGCGTCAAGCGCGCCAAAGGGTTCATCCATTAATAAAACTTCTGGCTGCATTGCTAAAGCACGCGCAATACCAACCCTTTGTTTCATACCGCCCGATATTTCGTCAGGGCGTTTGTGCATCGCATGATCCATATGAACAAGCTTCAAGTTATATTCAATCCACTCTTTCATTTCACCTTTTGACATGGTTTTATTGAAAACTTGTTTTACTGCCAGTTCAACATTTTGATATGACGTTAACCATGGTAACAATGAGTGATTTTGAAAAACAACCGCTCGCTCAGGCCCTGGTGCATTCACTTCTTTATTTTGTAGTAAAATGCCCCCTTTCGTTGCTTGATAAAGGCCAGCAACAATATTAAGTACCGTTGATTTACCACAACCAGAATGACCAATAAGTGAGATGAACTCGCCTTTATCAATTTGGAGGTCTACATTTTTTAAAGCCGTGAAGCCGCCCGTTGCTGTAGGAAAAACCATGTCAATTTGACTAATATTTAAAAAGGCTTGCTCTTGTGTTTGACTTGCTAAAGTTTCTAAAGTTGATGTATTCATAATAATTCCTTAAACGCTTGCGCTTGATTTGTCCCAAGATACTTTTCTTTGAAATTGCAACATAGCTTGGTCTAATAAAAAACCGATAAAGCCAATAACAATTACCGCTGCCATAATACGAGCTAAAGAATCAGAGCTTCCATTTTGAAATTCATCCCAAACAAACTTACCTAAACCAGGGTTTTGCGCTAACATTTCTGCCGCAATAAGTACCATCCAAGCAACACCAAATGACAAACGCATACCGGTAAAAATCATAGGGATTGATGCAGGTAATACTATTTTTTGAATATGAGTGAATGTAGGTAAACGTAAAACTTTACTTACATTTAATAAATCACTGTGTATTGAAGACACACCAATAGAAGTATTAATAACCATCGGCCATAAGCTACACAAGCTAACTGTAATTAATGATGTTAAAAATGACTTTGATACCATCGGGTCATCAGACACATAAAGAGCACTAACCACCATTGTAACTAGTGGTAACCAAGCGAGTGGAGATACCGGTTTAAAGATTTGCACTATAGGGTTCATTGCTGAATTTAACCGTTTACTTAACCCCATCCAAATACCTAACGGAATAGCAATAATAGCGGCAACTAAAAAGCCGCACGTTACGGTAAATAAACTGGTGAGGATTTGGTCAAAAAACGTTTCTTTACCAGTATATGCTCTTATTTTACCAACATAGTCTGGGTTTTTAGCTTGTTTAGCCAAATTACGTTTTTCTTGTCGCTCATAAAAAGCGTCGGCTTTCTCTCGCTCTGTAACATGCTCGTTATACAATGATGAAAATTGTTCAACAACGGCTGTAGGCCCAGGAAACGTCCCTAATGAAGTATGAATACTCGCTGCTGAAATGGACCAAAAAAATAAAAATATTGATATACCAATAGCTGGTAATAACATGGCATTAGTCACTTTACTTAGGACTGTTTTCAACATATTAATTACCTGTTCTGTAATCGTTAGTTGGCTTAAATTTACTGCTGTTAAACTCATTATTTATTCCTTACTGTGTAATCTACTTTACCTATTTACGCTTAATAAAGTCTTAACGACTTTTGTTACCGTTATCATTAAAAGTAACCTTATAAAAAGTCGTTAAAACTTATTTTTAAACAATAGACTTAAAGCTTGTCACCTTTTTTAAGACCTATTGTGAATTTTTCTAAATAGGCATTCGGTGTGTTACCGTCATAAACAATATCGTCAATGAAATGCTGTTGAGGCGGTTTAAAACCAGTTTCCGTAGCAAAGTTAGGGAACTCGCTAGCAGAAATCGTTTTATCTGCAATTAATGATTTTGCTGCAATTTCATAAATATCAGGACGATAGACTTTAGCAGCTAAATCTTTGTACCATTGGTCACTTTTATCATCTGAAATTTGCCCCCAACGACGCATTTGCGTTAAGTACCAAATTGCATCGGAGTAATAAGGGTAAGTCGCGTTATATCTAAAAAACACGTTGAAATCAGGCACTGCACGTTTATCACCTTTCTCATATTCAAACGTACCGGTCATTGAGTTAGCAATAACATCGTAATCCGCCCCAACATAATTTGATTGAGATAGAATTTTCACTGCCGCAGGACGGTTAGCATTATTTTTTTCATCTAACCATTTAGCTGCACGAATTAAAGCACGCGTTAGACGAATAGTAGTATTAGGATATTTTTCAGCAAATTTAGCGCTTATGCCAAATACTTTTTCAGGGTTGTTTTTCCATATTTCGTAATCGGTAACAACGGGAACACCAATGCCTTTAAATACAGCTTGCTGATTCCAAGGTTCCCCTACACAATAACCATGAATAGTACCGGCTTCCATTGTTGATGGCATTTGTGGTGGTGGCGTTACAGAAAGCAAAGCTTGTGCATCAATTTGTCCTGAATTATCACCTTTATGAGGGGCGTAATAACCTGGGTGAATATCACCAGCAGCTAACCAGTAACGTAACTCATAGTTATGCGTAGATACTGGAAATACCATCCCCATTTTAAACGGCTTACCTTCATCTGCTAATGATTCTATAATAGGCTTTAATGAGTCGGCTTTAATAGGATGTACTGGTCTACCATCAGCCATTTTAGGAATATTTGGCTTCATTTTTTTCCATATTTCATTAGACACTGTAATGGCGTTACCATTAAGGTCCATTGAAAATGGGGTAATTATGTGTGCTTTAGTGCCGTAACCCATTGTTGCTGCAATAGGCTGACCTGCTAGCATGTGAGCGCCATCTAACGTACCATCGATAACGCCATTGAGTAATACTTTCCAGTTTGCTTGTGCTTCAATAGTTACGTACAAGCCTTCATCTTCGAAATAACCATTTTCATAGGCTATCGCGATAGGTGCCATATCAGTTAACTTAATAAAACCAAACTTCAGTTCTTCTTTTTCTGGTTCGCCGAGCGTTTCTGCATGCGCTATATAAGTACTGGCACAGGCAAGTCCAATGCTAAGTGACAAAGTTGTTAAACTAGACGTTATAGTTTTTTTCCAATTCATAATCAATTCCTGTAATGTTTAAAAAATTAGGTTTAAAAAATGTTTTGTTATGTTAAAAAATCAAAAAAAAACGCCCATCAATTATTAGCCGGTTAGGGTCTGTAATTGATGAGCGCCGTTGCTCGTATATTTTAAAGGCTCATGCCTTTGAATATCCTACAGCACCGTTGCCGTCAGGTTTTTCTATATTTTTATCGCCGTTGATAAAAATATTCTTATGCTCTGTTCACTACCAATGACCTTTGAACTACTCGTCATGTTCCATTAATTTTTGGTCTAAGCGAGTTAATAATTCAGCCTACTACTCACGTAATAGAGTAATTACTTAACATGTTAAAAGCAAACATTATGCCAACTTTTACAAGCCCATTTTTAAAGGCTTCTAGCTCAACCTTATTGTTAAAGCTAGTCTTTTTTGCACGGTACTAATGAAATGTACTAATGAAATGCACCATCACAAGACATTACTGTGAATTATAACTACGCTTTAGTGGGAGAAAGTAGCTGACACACATCAATTATATTCTTTGCTACCGCCGCTAATGAGCAACCTTGATCCATTGCCATTTTTCTGAGACTGCCGTAAGCCTCGTTTTCACTTATTTGCTTTTGTTCCATAATAAGCCCTTTTGCTCTTTCAATATACTTCCTACTTTCTAATTGTGTTTTAGCCTGCTTAAGTTCGTTACGCAAAGATTGGACCGTTTTAAAACGCTCGTTAGCTACTGAGATTATACTCTTGAGTCGTTGAGGTAGTATTTCATTAACCACATACGCACTAACACCTGATTGAATTGCATTATGAATAACGTTAGGCGAATCATTTTCAGCGAAGATAACAATAGGCAAAGGTAATAGCTGATTAATTTCGGCAAGTTCTTTCAACATTTTATCACTGGGTAAATCTGTCGCTAAAATAAGTACATCTGGATTACAAACATCTATTTGTTCAATAATATTTTCATTAAAAGAAATGTGTTTCATGATGTGATAGCCAAAATCCGTTAATGCTTTTTTTAGCATAGAACTCGCCTTGGGTTGCGCTTCAATTAAAAGTATTGAAAGAACTTCTGCCTCGACTTCAACCGTTTTTTTATTGAAGAATGACTTTTTTTTAATGCCTGTTTTAGTAGATATATTGTTAAGGCTCATTTTATTATCAACTTAAGTATTGTCTATTAAGGATTATAATTTAATAGACAATAATACAAAATCTAAGCCAACTATTTTAATACTTTATTTTCAATAACTTAACGGTTAAAAATGTATTTAACTTTATTTTTTTTATAAAAATTTGCACCAACAACGTTATTATTCAATATAACAGCGCATATAAAAATAGAGTTAGGTAATAGCCTGAAATATAAAACATAACGTAGTTACTACAGCAGTAATCTACTCTAGTACTAATTTTAGTATTAACGAAATTACCCACATAAATGACCAATAATAAAAAATAATTGTACCTGTAAAAATATTTTTAGAGGTAACGAGGGTGACTTAGTTATGCAAAAAATACTGTCAGGCAATGTCTATTTTGTATCACCGCTTTTTTAATTACTAATGAAATTGAAGCGGAATTAATAGAATCTATTTGGGAAGAGAATATATCTGGGGTTGAATTGATATATGCCCTCCCTTAACCTTTGATAAATAGGCTTAAATATAAATAATATAAGGGAGTTAATTGAGGATTAGCGGGTTATCATTACAGTAAGCTAGTGAGGTATGTTTAATTAAACTACCTCGCTAGCTTGATAAAACCTATTCAGGCTTAGAGTATCCTGACCAAATATCGTCATTTATTGTTGTTGCCGCTTTCTTTTTACGCTTTTTCTTACCAGTACCTTCTGGTTTTGCCATCGGCTTACTTTCCGCTAATTCAGCAGCTAAGATTGAATCCTCAGCAATTTCTGCAACTTCAAAGCCTTCCACTTGTTCGCGTTCAAGTCTAATTTTGTTTTTCTTTTCAATAACCTTGAAGTGATGATAATCTTCATGGTCGATAAGTGATAAGGCTAAACCAACTTCTCCAGCACGACCACTTCGACCAATACGGTGCATATAATCTGATGGGCTTCTTGGTAAATTAAAGTTAATGACTACAGGTAGTTTTTCAATATCTAAACCACGTGCTGCAATGTCAGTAGCAATTAATACGTCAATGTCACCCGCTTTAAAGCCATCTAACACACGGCTACGTTCACTCTGACCTTTGTCGCCATGAAATACTGCGGCAGTAATACCACGCTTAGCAAGTTTCTCTGCTAAATGCTCACAGTGATGCTTTGCATTAACAAAAATAAGCGCTTGTCGCCATTGATGTTGGTTAATTAAATGGGCAACTACCGCCGTTTTATCACCTTTATTAACGGTAAAAACACGTTGTACTAAAGTGCTAGCATCGGCACTTTGTACTTGTATTTCAATAGGATTATTAAGTAGTTCTTGCGTTAATGCTTTGACTTGTTCAGGAAATGTTGCTGAAAATAATAGTATTTGTTTTTTAGTCGGCATTAAAGCTAACAGTGCTGTTAGCTCTTCAGTAAAGCCTAGACTTAACATACGGTCGGCTTCATCAAGTACTAACGTTTTAACGTTGTCGAGCTTAATGGCATTACTTGAAATGAGGTCAAGTAATCGACCTGGCGTTGCCACCAAAATGTCAGTGCCGCCACGTAATGCAAGCATTTGTGTATTAACCGATACCCCACCAAATACGGCAACAGTTTTAATTTCACCATTAAAATGTACCGCATAAGATTTAATACTATCGGCAACTTGTTTCGCAAGTTCACGTGTAGGCACTAAAATAAGTCCGGTAACAAAATTACCTTTATTACTATTACTGGTTCTAGTCGCTAATGAATTGTCTGCTCGAAGCTTCTGTAATAAAGGTAATGCAAAAGTAGCGGTTTTACCCGATCCGGTATTTGCCCCTGCAATTAAGTCACGCCCTGCTAATACACTTGGGATAGCTTGCGCTTGAATGGGTGTTGGCTGCTTATATTCAAGTTCAGACAATCGAGCTAATAAAGGTGTAATAAGACCAAGTTCGGTAAAACTGGTTGGGGTTGTGACAGAAGACATTAATATAAAGGGCTCAAAGCTAAAGTAATAGCTGACTATTTTAACGTATTTAGCGTGTGTGGGTTAGTTAAATCGCTCAACCTTTGTCGTGGTTTTAGTCAATGCACTGTAAGTTAAGATAACTTGCGTATAATTAAGTTAACGTAATAGTGAGAGATCTTGTGTTGAACCCCTTTATTTAGGTTGTGTAAAAGCCTTTTGTATTAAGATTCCGTCATCTATCCAAGTCAATAAATAATTGAAAGCCACTTGGCTCGCTTGATCTTCTTCAATTTCTTGTAGTAAAAAGTCACATAAATCCGCAAAATTTGCACCATTTAGGATCATATCAATAAGATATTTTTCTTGTGGTGGCAATGAACGAAATTGCGTTAAACGGTCATTGTTTCTCCACAGTAACCAAATACTGTTTTGCTTTATTGCTGGCTCAGGCGATTGTTCTTGCTTTAATGACTGCCATGCTTCTACACTATTGTAATTAAAGTTAGCTATTTGCACACTTGGATGAAAACGAAAAATTAACTCCGGCCATTGTTCATGCGGTGTATTACTTAAGACTTGACGCGTAAAACGGTCTGCATTGGCAGCATCAAAAGCTATCATAAGTAAACGTTCAAAATGTGCTATTTCACTAATAATAGGATGCCCATTAAAGGGGGGATGACTTGCTAAAAATAAAGGCAATTTATCTGCAAAGTGTCTAAGCGACGTATTATCAGAAGGATAAGCGTTAATATAGCCTAATACCATTTGGTCGAATAAGTCATCACCTAGAAAAAAGCCTAACATTTCATGGTCGTTCTCAATCGTTTCTTTAAGCCTTACATGATAAGCATTTTTGTATATATTGAGGCGAACATCACGGGTTATATTACCGTGATCGGTAATCTGCTCCATTATGGTATGGGTAACAATGGGGTCGTCATCAATTAAATAATTGATCAATTTTTGCTGTAATGAGGCTAACGGTAATTTATCCACTTACGTTGTTCTCTCCCATTGCGGCAATGTTTCTAACTGACCTAATGTCGAGTAAGCAATATTTCTAGCCGTTTCAACTTCTGCTAGTAGCTCAGCCAAAGGTGGTATATTGTCGTCACGTTCAATCATAGTACTTATCCAACCAAACCTTTTTAACGCTTGCTTATATAAATCCCAAACAGGATCAGAAACAGGGTGGTCATGTGTATCAATAACGTAATTACCGTAATCTGTGTGACCCGCTAAGTGAAACTGTTTTACTTTGTCTTTATCAATACCATCAAGATAGTCTTGTGATTTAAAATCATGATTTCGTGCACTAACGTAAATATTATTAATGTCTAATAATATTTCACAACCAGAACGACGAGCCACTTGATTAAAAAAATCCCACTCACTCATTTCTGATTCTTTATAGGTAATGTAGCTTGATAAATTTTCTAATAAAATAGGACGCCCTAAAAAATCTTGTACTTGATTTACACGATCACAAACATGGTTTAATGCTTCTTCATTATAAGGTAAGGGAAGAAGGTCATGGCTGTTAGTTTGGTTAACACCCGTCCAACAAAGATGATCTGAAATCCATTCAGGTTGTAATTCATTAACTAATACTTTTAACTTCCGTAAATATTGCATATTTAACGGATCAGTTGAGCCAATAGATAACCCTACCCCATGCATAACCATTGGATAAAGTTCACGTATTGCATGCAAATAATGCTTAGGCTTACCACCGTCAACCATGAAGTTTTCAGACACCACCTCAAACCAGTCAATATTAGGTTTAGTGGCTAATACGTCTTGAAAATGATCCGTTCTGAGTCCAAGACCAAAACCAAGAAAGTGTTCAGGCGGGACAATGCCAGAAACACCGCTAGAGAGCGAATGCTCTCTAGCGGTGGCTTGATTGGTTATCAAGTTATGCACCAACTTTACCGCCTACATCAGCACAAGCTTGTGCTGATAATGCAACAAAGCCGTGACCTTTACAAACAGCTTGACCTTTACAGGCATTTTCAGCTGTTTTACAGTCATTATGACCATTACATTGGTTTACACCGTAACAATGCGTTAATTCTGCAGTGTTAATTGGACCACGCCAATCATCTTTTACTGTTCCGCCAATATCGTCACATGTAGTAGTCGACATAGCAACAAAACCATGACCTTTACATACAGCTTGACTTTTACAAGCATTTTCAGCTGTTTTACAGTCATTATGACCTTTACATACATTGACATCGTAACAATGTGCCATTTCAACAGTATTAGTAACACTAGCTTTTGCAACTTTAGCGCTTGAGTCTTCTGCAACAGCTGTACAACCCATTAAGCCTGCAACGGCTAATGCTACCGCAGTGCCTTTAAGTTTTGTTTTAGTGTTCTGATCCATTGTCTTCTCCAATTATGTTAATTTTTTGATTATTCGATATAATTTGATTATTCGATATATATGCTAGCTTATATTTTAATTATTACCGCTGATTTACTATTAACAAACGCTCAGTTTACATAAAGTAAAATATAAATAACTGGTTGATTAGACCTAATACCCTATCAATAACTTTCATATAAATTTTATATTTATATGAAAGTTATATTTTATGTTTTATGAAATTTAAAAGGAACATTACCGTTCATAACGAGGTATTAAAAGGTAATGCATGCCTTTATTGACTTTACATACGTGAGAAAAAAACATTATAAATAGACTTGAGTTATAATGAATATTACAGTCCTATTACGTGAATAAATACAGGCTTGTTATGGCTGTAAAAATCATTACCTAAAATGGATAAATCGCGCAGTAAAAAGCGTGATATAATAATCAAAATTCTATTAGCAATATATTTTAAATTGATAATAGAGAAAGACTTAACTTACCAATCTATTGGAATTATTAATACTTAAAGCTTATGTCCAAAAACACTTTTACCCCTGAATTACTCGAAAGACACTTTACCAAAAATGAATGGAAAAAAGGAACGAGAATATTTAATGCTAACGGTATTAAAACCTGCGCTCTTGATGGTGATATAATTCGTGGTGTTGTTTTTAGTGAGCGCTCTCGAGAGACGAGTTATTTAACACGTTTAGTTTTTGATAGTACTCACGGTGATATGTCGAGTTATTGTGACTGTTATATTGGACGTGATTGTAAACATGGCGCTGCTTTAGCGCAGTGTTTTATTCACGATCATTTTGATCATAAAAGTATTGCGACTTCTGAAAAAGTTATTGATAAATGGCTGAGTCATTTTCAAGCTCAGCCAAGTAGATACCCCCCAAATAGTCAACAAAAGTCGTTGTTGTACTTTTTAAAGCCTAATAGTTATAACGAAGATGACTTTTTTAATTTAGAAATAAAATCAACTAAACCTAAAAGAAATGGTGGCTGGAGTAGTTCGCTTAGTGGTGAATACTCGGCTAATTCG
>Ga0308015_10000642_pt1 | contig 15538 bp, 17 predicted proteins | sample Neamet231_FD_203128 | JGI IMG/M metagenome (GOLD analysis project Ga0308015, IMG submission 203128) | Marine microbial communities from water near the shore, Antarctic Ocean - #231 | ecosystem: Environmental > Aquatic > Marine > Unclassified | place: Southern Ocean | collected 2014-07-28
ATGGAATTACACCTGTCACGTAAAATTTCTGAAAAACGTGTTTTCCCGGCAATTAATATTAACCGTAGTGGTACGCGTCGTGAAGAGCTTATTACTAAGCCTGATGAATTACAAAAAATGTGGGTTCTGCGTAAGGTTGTTCATGAAATGGATGAAGTTGGCGCCATTGAGTTTTTGATCGACAAACTTGCAATGACCAAAACCAATGATGAATTTTTTGATTCAATGAAGCGAAAATAAACGCGACATTAATTGAGCGTTTTATAAATAGTTAATCATCATTGATGAAAACCAGCCCACGCGGCTGGTTTTTTTATTTAATATACTAATCAATACCCTCCGGTAACTTATTATGAAATATAGTGATTTAAGAGATTTTATCAGCCAGCTTGAAAAAATAGGCCAACTTAAGCGTATTACTCAACCTATATCTACTCACTTAGCGATGACTGAAATCAGTGACCGAACGCTAAGGGCAAAAGGACCTGCATTACTTTTTGAAAATGCGGTCAATGAAGATGGCGAACCATACAGTATGCCAGTACTGACTAACCTTTTTGGTACGCCTGATAGAGTTGCCTTGGCCATGGGTCAAGAAAATGTTGGTGCCTTACGTGATGTTGGTAAGTTATTGGCTATGCTAAAAGAACCGGAGCCCCCTAAAGGTTTCCGTGATGCTCTAGGTAAAATACCTGTTTATAAACAAGTATTGAACATGCCGGTAAAAGTTATCAAAAAGCCCGTATGTCAACAGATAGTACTTACTGGTGATGATGTAGATTTAACTAAATTACCGGTACAAACTTGTTGGCCTGGAGATGTTGCCCCGCTCATTACTTGGGGACTAACCATCACTAAAGGACCACATAAAGAACGTCAAAATCTTGGTATATATCGTCAACAAGTACTCAGTAAAAATAAAATAATAATGCGTTGGTTATCACACCGTGGTGGTGCGCTTGATTTTCAAGAATTTCAAAAAGAAAATCCTGGTGAAAAGTACCCTGTATCCGTTGCATTAGGTGCCGATCCTGCGACTATTCTAGGTGCAGTAACTCCTGTGCCAGATACATTATCTGAATATGCTTTTGCCGGATTGTTACGTGGCGCCAAAACTGAAGTCGCTAAATCAATTAGTAACGACTTAGAAGTACCCGCCACCGCAGAGATTATATTAGAGGGTTATTTAGATCCCCAAGAGACAGCGCCTGAAGGTCCTTATGGTGATCATACTGGTTATTACAACGAAGTAGATGATTTTCCTGTAATGACAGTTACCCATATCACCATGCGTAAAGACGCTATCTACCACAGTACTTATACAGGTAGACCGCCTGACGAACCTGCAATACTGGGGGTTGCGCTAAACGAAGTGTTTGTTCCTATTTTACAGAAACAATTCCCTGAAATTCAGGACTTTTATTTACCGCCGGAAGGTTGCTCGTATCGTCTTGCAGTTGTCACGATTAAAAAACAATATGCGGGTCATGCTAAGCGCGTGATGATGGGCGTTTGGTCATTCTTACGACAATTTATGTACACCAAGTTTGTTATTGTTTGTGATGATGATATTGACGCGAGAAATTGGGAAGATGTTATTTGGGCAATGACCACACGGATGGATCCAAGCCGTGATACTGTTTTGATAGAAAATACCCCAATCGATTATCTTGATTTTGCCTCACCGGTTTCAGGTTTAGGCTCTAAAATGGGTATGGATGCCACTAATAAGTGGCCGGGTGAAACAAATCGTGAATGGGGAGAGCCCATAGAGATGACACAGGAAATAAAAGACCAAGTTGATGAACTTTGGGATGAACTAAATATTATATAACATTACGGACTATACTGAGTAAACAAGCTTAGCGTCGTAAGTAATGCATCTTATTACTTGAATTCAAGTTTTCTAATGACAGTCGTTTTTTCTTAAAAGAGGCCTCTTTAAATAAGCTTCTTAGAAGAAATCACCAATAAAGTAAAAGAAAGGTTTAAAGAATGAAGACAATTAGTTGTCAAATAGAGTCGTTAACAGCATTAACGTCACATGTGTATAAAGTATTGTTAAAACCGAGTGAAAAAATTGACTTTATTGCAGGTCAATATTTGAATTTTGTGATGAGCGAAGAAGATAAACGTCCATTTTCAATTGCGAGTTCACCGAATAGTGATTTGATTGAATTACAAATAGGCGCTTTTGTTGCCGACAGTTATCCTATGCAAGTAATTGAGCGTATTAAAGCGAGCCAAGAAAGTGGCGATTCAATTACTGTTGAAATACCTTTAGGTAATGCAGAATTACGAACAGCAAGTGATCGTCCTTTATTGTTACTTGCTGGTGGCACTGGTTTTTCTTACATTAAATCGATGTTTGAGTATTTAGCTGAGAATAAATCACAACGCCCAATAGTTGTTTATTGGGGGCTACGTGAAGAAAATGCCGTTTATGAGCTTGAAAAAACAATAGCAACTATTGCAACACTTCCTCATGCCACTTTCATCCCAGTCATTGAAAATATTGATTCCAATGCATTAACACCGTGGGAAGGTCGAACTGGTTTAGTTCATCAAGTAGCTATGCATGATATTGCAAGTTTTAAATCTTATGATATTTATTTGGCGGGGCGCTTTGATATGGTTGGCGCAATTCGTACTGATTTGGTTGAGCGAGGTGCATTACTAGAACACATGTATGCCGATGCATTTGCGTTTATTTAAGCAATTAAGTTAGCCTGCAGCGTTAATTTACAGCACTAACAAAAATTAATATGAATAAAAAAGCACGTCAGAGATGTGCTTTTTTATTTATGTGTATTTACAAAGTCTTGCATGGAAATAAAAGCTTAATTTTATTAACTTTTTTGAAACCCTGCTTCCGATAAGTCTAATTGAGCGATAGCGATGACGGCTTGCGTTCTATTACGAACATCGAGTTTTCTAAAAATAGCCGTTGCATGTGCTTTAATTGTTGCCTCGGATACATTTAAATCATAAGCAATTTGCTTATTTAACATGCCTTGAGCAAACATCATTAATATACGATATTGTTGTTGAGTTAAACTAGCTACACGGTCTGCAATATCACCATCTTTATTGTCTCTTTGCTTTTGCTCAAAAGAGGCGGGTAGCCATATATTTCCTGACAATACAGCAACTATAGCTGAATAAATATCATCAACAGGTGTAGATTTTGGCACAAAACCAGCGGCACCATAAGACATCGCTTTATTGATAGTACTATGATCTTCATGAGCAGTTACTATCACTACAGGAATTTGTGGAAAGTGGTTACGAACATGGATCAATGTATTGAAACCATGAGCGCCAGGGATATTTAAATCCAGTAACAGCAAGTCACTATCGTGATTGTTAGTAAGTTGTTGTTCTAGCTCTTCAATAGTTTGCGCTTCAACCCATTTTGTATAGGTTAACTTCGCTTTTAATGTCCCTAATAAGGCCTGCCTAAATAGAGGATGATCGTCAGCTATTATTATTTTTTCTGGCTGAATCATAACAAATTCCCTTAATGATGATTCCTCATTCTAACGGAAATAATTTTAATAACAAAGGTTAGTTATCAATAGTTATGAATAGTTCTTATTGTTTTTAAAAGGAATAAAATTGGAATACTTCGTATTAACATTTAGACCTATATTAGTCGTTATTTATAGCACAAAAGGACAGTTATCCTGCTTTTATATGGTAAGGTGAGTAATTGTTTACATAGGGAAATGGATTCTCGTTAATGAAAAAATGGTTTAAAACTTATTTAGAATTAGATGAAAACATCGATAGTAATGCGTATCGAAGAAATATTACCAGTAAATTTATTCTGTTAACATCTTTTATAATCCTCACCGTTTTGATGCTCGGTAATTTTATTTATAGTAATACTACTATTTTTTATGTAAACCTTAGTTTACTAATTACTATGTCAGTCTTGTTGTTCTTGTTACCCGCTAAACAAAGAAAATACAGCGCACAGTTTGTATTGCACTTTATGGCATTAGGTATTTTAATCGGGGTTTACTTTAATCACGGTACAGAATATACGCCTATTTGGGTCTTCCTCTATATATTTCTTGTTATGCCCCTCCATGGTCACAAAGTAGGCTTACGCATTTGTATTGGCTTTTTAATTTTGTTGCTCATGTTATTATTTTCATTTACTAGTAGCACAGTCAGTATTATGGAGTTTGTCCGTTTTACTATGGTTTCTTGCTTTACACTCTTTTTTGCTTACTTGGCTGAGATGCTCATTTCGAGAACATTTAAAAAACTAATTACTGCAAAAATTCAACTGGAAACATTAACGAGAACAGATGCCTTAACAGGGCTTTTTAATCGTCGCCATTTTGATGAAGTATTACCACAACAAATGAGCAGTGCTAATAGGAGTGATGGAGTCTTAGCGCTAGTCATTATCGATATTGATCATTTTAAAAGCTATAACGACACTTTTGGTCACCCAGCAGGAGATGTTGCTTTAATTGCCCTAGCGAATTTATTAAAAGTTCAAATGAAGCGAGCCAATGATGCAGTTTTTCGTGTAGGCGGAGAAGAATTTGCCTTATTATATCAAGCTAAAAATGAACAAGCGGCAGTGAAAATAATTGAAAATATTAGGGCTGCAGTTGAGAGTTTGGACAAATATTGCGAGTTAGAAAAGCAGATAACAATTTCAGCAGGTTTATTATTAATGAATTCGAAGCAAAATATTACTGCAGAAAATGCTTATGAATTAGCCGATGAAGGGTTATACAAAGCGAAGGATTCAGGCAGAAATAATGTAGTTGTATCAATATAAAAAACTGAATGGTTTAAGGATTCAGTTTTTTATTATTATTTTTTATTCTTATTTGGAATGATAGCTAAAACGGCAACTAATAATTGCCAATATAGTTTCACCGAGTCGATTTCTATTTTTTCGTCAGGTGAGTGTGGAAACTTAATCGTTGGCCCAATAGACACCATGTCCCAATGCGGATAGGGAGTTTTGAATAAACCGCATTCTAAACCCGCGTGAATCACCATTACTGCAGGCACTTTATTGAAGAGCTTTTGATAAGACTCTTTAACAATTTTCATGATGCCAGAGTCATTATTAGGCTTCCAACCAGGGTAAGCGCCTGAGAAAACAACGTTAATACCAGCAAGTTCAAACACCGATTGTACAGTTCGTTGAGTTTCTAATCGGCCATCATCATGTAAGCTACGTATCAATACCATGGCATTAAGTTTATTACCCCGTGTCTGAATAACACCTAAGTTTAGGGAGGTTTCAACAATGCCTGCAACTTCATCACTCATTCTAACTACGCCATTAGGGCATGCATTTAACGTACGTAAAACTGCTGCTTGCGTAGATTTTGTCCAACAGTGATCAAAATCTTCAGTTGAAATTAATAGCATACTGATATCAGTTTCAATTGTACTAAGGTTAGCGCGAATCGTTGTTAGATAATTATCTAAAGCAAGTTTGAGTGCATCAATTTTAGTTTTGGCAACAACAAAACTTGCGTTAGCTTCTCTAGGAATAGCATTACGTAAACTGCCCCCATTCAGTTCAGTTAGGCTTATACCAAAATCAACGCTGGCATTTAATAAAAACCTGACTAATAACTTGTTGGCGTTTGCACGTCCTGTATGAATATCAACACCAGAGTGGCCACCTTTTAAGCCGGAGATCGATAAATTAAATGTTTGATAATTACTAGGGACATCTTCAAAAATTAATTGGAAATTAGCATTACCATCAATGCCACCCGCACAACCCATGTAAACTTCGCCTTCTTGTTCTGAGTCGGTGTTTATTAAAATATCACCATCGAGCCAGCCAGCTTCTAATCCAAAAGCGCCGGTCATTCCTGCCTCTTCATCAATAGTGATTAATACTTCTAATGGGCCGTGTTCAATATCCTCACTGGCTAAGATGGCTAGAGCTGAAGCTAATCCAACGCCATTATCTGCACCTAATGTAGTTCCGTCTGCTGTTACCCATTTACTTGAACTACTACCGTCAGAATCAATAATATAAGGTTTAATTGCATCAGTTAGAAAATCATGTTTAATATCGCTATTTTTTTGAGGCACCATATCCATATGTGCCTGTAAAATGACGCCCTTACGATCTTCCATGCCTGCTGTTGCGGGTTTTTTAATAAATAGGTTACCAACAGCATCCTCTTTAATTGCTAAACCAAGTTCTTTAGCCCACTCTTGGATCCATAACGATATCTTTTGTTCATGTTTAGAAGGATGAGGAATACTGCAAATTTTTTCGAATAGTTGCCATAAGTTGGCAGGCTCTAATTGTGAGATATTACTCATAGCTTCCTCGATAATGGGAGGGGATTTACTGTAAGTGGTCGTTATTTACTACTTACAGTAAAGGAGGCAGGATTTTTTTGGGTTTTTTTGAACGTAAATTATTACTTATTATCCATTAAAAATTGCCATTGTTCAGTAAAGTCACTACTTGGTTTCTTGCTGTAACCAGAGCGAACATATTTACTCATCTTACCTTCTGCAAAAGCGACAAGTAGGCTAGCTAAAGCGGCTTCACTAATGGTAAATGTTTTACCTTCACGAAGTTTACGTTCGCGCAAAACTTGTTTAAATTGAGATTCTAATTTTTCAAAAAACTGATTGACTCTGTCGCGTAATCGTTCGTTTTCGCCCATTAAAGCATCACCTGCTAATATTCGACACATACCAGGGTTGCGTTCAGCAAATACCAGTAAAACATGTAATATGTGATGGCAACGTACTAGGGTTTCCTTATGGTCGGCTAAAATTAAATTGATACGAGAAAATATAGATTCTTCAATAAAGTCGATTAAGCCTTCGAACATGCGCGCTTTTGATGGGAAATGGCGGTATAAAGCCGCTTCTGAAAAACCAACTTCAGCTGCAAGTTTTGCTGTAGTAATTCGCTGTCCAGGGCAGTTTTGTAACATTAACGCTAAACATTCTAATATTTGATGTTTACGATTAGGCTTCTGGGTTTTACTTTGTAAGGCGACCATATAAAAATATTCTCTTTTGTTCTGTCTGTTAAGTTATACCAATTAAGTAACTCATTTATTATTAATGAATCTCACCTCATTTTAAAGGTGATTTTAATGGTCTTATTTCTTAGTATTTTTTGATAAATAATATTGATTGATTAATGAGACTAACTGTTTAGCCACCATCTTTTTACTCGCTAGTGGGATTTCAATTTTATCAATGGCACTATAGAGGGTTAACGCATTATCGTCACTGTTAAAGCCTTGACCTGCTTTAGCGACATCATTTGCGGCTATTAAGTCTAAGTTTTTACGCATTAACTTACCACGAGCATAGTGTTCAACGTTTTGCGTTTCTGCCGCAAAACCGACGATAAAAGGCTTATCTTCTAATTGTGCAACATCTGCAACAATATCATGGTTTTTGATGAGAGAAAGTTGCATATGATCATTATCTTTTTTGATCTTCTCATTAGCAATATCGGCAACCCGGTAATCAGCCACGGCAGCACAAGCGACAAAAGTAGTTGCTTGTGTAACGTACGTTAGCGCTTGCTGGTGCATTTGTTCTGCACTAATAACTTGAATAAGTTGACAGCCAATAGGGGCCGTTATATTTACCGGACCAGAAATCAGCGTAACTTTAGCTCCGGCACGTATTGCTGCATGGGCAATTGCATAGCCCATTTTACCAGAGCTATGGTTAGATATATAACGAACAGGGTCTATCGCTTCACGTGTTGGGCCTGCAGTAATCACCCAATGTTGACCTTGCAAGTATTTGTCGGCAAAAAAATCACTACTAAGCGTAACCAATTCATTCACTTCTAACATTCTGCCTAAACCTACATCACCGCAGGCTTGTTCACCAGCGCCAGGGCCCCAGATATGAAATCCCCACGATGCTAATTTTTCGATATTAGCTTGTGTTGGTTTTGCATGCCACATCTGTTGATTCATCGCGGGTGCAATTGCAATAGGAGCACTTGTAGCTAGACACAATGTAGATAATAAATCATTAGCCATGCCTGCCGTTATACGTGCAATAACATCTGCCGTAGCAGGGGCTATAATTATTAAATCAGCCCATTTAGCTAATTCAATATGGCCCATTGCAAGTTCAGCATTGCTATCTAATAAGCTGTCTGAAACATGGTTACCTGAAACGGCTTGAAGCGTTAAAGGAGTAATAAAAGCTTTAGCGCCAGCAGTCATAACCACGCGCACATCTGCACCGTGTTCTTTTAGTCGACGCACTAATTCTGGTGTTTTGTAAGCAGCAATACCACCTGAAATACCGAGTAATATTTTTTTGTCCTGAAGAATTTGCATAACCTGCTAATCTAAAAGTAAACAATAAGGAAGATAAGATAACATTTATTGTCATTATTTAGAAAGAGGCGATGATAAATAAGCAGCTAGTTATATCAAAAGAATTTTTTGATAAATACGAAATAATTAAAGCAAGGATGCACTTATGTTAAAAAAATCATCATCAAATGGGATGTCGTTAAAGGAACCATCAATAAATGAAGTTCCATTGAAGCAGAATACCTTGAAAGATTGGCCAGAGTTGGAAAGGCCAAGAGAGAAATTGATACATTTAGGATCATCAAGCTTGAGTGATGCGGAGCTGTTAGCCATTTTTTTACGAACGGGAGTTAAGGGCTGTAACGTAGTCGATCTGTCTCGTCAATTATTGGGTAGTTTCGGTAGTCTTGCTGCTATCTTTTCGGCAAGTCAGGAAGACTTTTGTGCAAGACACGGGCTTGGTACTGCAAAGTATGTACAGCTGCAAGCTTGCTTAGAGATGTCTAAACGATATTTAGCTGAGAAAATAAAAGAGACAGATTGTTCTTTGACCTCATCGCAAGCCACACGCGATTTTTTGCGGAGTCAATTACGATTAGAGAGTCGAGAAATATTTGCTGTGCTCTTCTTAGACAATCAGCATAGAGTGCTAACATTTGAACGGTTATTTTTTGGCACTCTTGATGCGGCAGCAGTTTATCCTCGAGTTGTCGTGGAACAAGCACTAAAGCATCACGCGGCAGCGGTAATATTAACGCACAACCACCCATCGGGTGTAGCAGAGGCAAGTATTGCCGATAAACAAATAACGCAGAAATTAATACAAGCGTTACAATTGATTGATGTCAGGGTATTAGACCATATTATTGTTGCGGGAAACCAGTGCTACTCTTTTGCAGAACATAATGAAATGCCCTAATTTAGAGGAGTAATCGTAGATAATTTGCTAAAAAGCTGAAAAGCAATTACTTTTAAAGGTAAGGCTTTAAAAAATAAGAAAAGAAGGAACACCCGATGACTGATAGTAGTAAGGAAGGAATTGAACGTCGAAAATCGTTTCGTTTAGACATGGAAAAAGAATTAGTAGATATTGTTTGGACTGACGACAAGGGTCAAAAGCATAATAAAAAAATTGCTTGTTTAGACTTTTCTCGTGGTGGATTGAAATTAGATTGTGATCAAGCCTTACCCGTTAATGCGGCAGTAATAGTAGTCTTTAAATCAGCGCATGCCAGTAATCAAAAGCTTTATGGTAAAGTTCTGAGAAGCATAAAACAGCCGAATGGATGGTTTGAAATAGCTTTAATCCTGGATAAAGACGATTAGTAAATGCAGACACTTTAACTTTTTTGATAGAGCAATTTTTTGAAAGTAAACTACAATTATCACTGTAAGATGTTAATTATATAGTGGTAAAGGACGGTGCGAAGCATGATGATATTAGTAGGTGGTGAAAAAGGAGGAAGCGGCAAAAGCTGTTTGGCTCAAAATTTAGCGGTATATTTCGCCTCAAATAAAAAAGCAATTGTCTTAATGGTCGATTGTGATCCCCAAAGAACAACTTCCGACTGGATACAAGCAAGAAATGGCGACCCGTCACTGCCCTCAATCAACTGTATTCAATTATACGGAAAAATTCGTAATGATTTACTGAGCCTAGTACAACACTATGATTATGTTATTGTTGATTGTGGAGGTCAAGATAACCTTGCTTTACGAGCAGCTATGTCTGTTGCGGATCATGTTATTATCCCCTTAAGACCCAAAAGGCGTGATTTGAAAACAGTACCACATATGGAGGATATGCTTAGTACGTGTAAAATGGTGAACCCGAAGATGTTAGCCTCCTTTGTTATTACACAATGCCCATCTTTACCTAACCAATTAGGGCGAATACTTGAAGCAAAAGAGGTGTGTACCTCATATGGAATTAATGTTTTAGATGCCGTAACCTATAATAGAAACGTTTATGATGATAGTGAAGAGCAGGGTTCTTCTGTTATTGAAATAGACCCTACAGGTAAGGCTGCCCTAGAGATGATTACTATTGCTGAAGAATTATTGGCGATGGAACCGGACAATGCGCATGAGTTTAACTGATCTAAAAAAAGGTAACGATAAAAGAAGCATCAAGAAAAATTTTACCATTGATGAATTCATTTCAGATGCTGAAGATTACGCAAGAGGTGCGCCTAAAATTGTTAGTGAGTTAACTAATGATGAAAAAGCGAATCATAAACTTAATCTTAAACAAGCGATTAGTGAAGCTAAACGTTATGTTCACATGACTGAAATTGAACATCAGCAAACAGCAGAAGTCAAAGCGGGTGTTAGACAGCAAGTTGATAAACCTTTTAGACGAGCGACTTTTACGTTAAGTGAAGAAGCGATACATCAGTTACAAGATTTATCCGAAGGTTCAGACTTAGCTAAATCACATATATTGCGCATTCTTATTGATGAATTATGCAATAAAGAACAAAACGAACAATTGAAGAAATTACTGCAATCAAGAATCGATTAGCTAGTTATCTAAGTTTTGTTGGCTTTTTGCCCTTGAAATAGACAAAATTTAATCTAAAACTCACCTTGACTGTGAGTTTTTTCTTTTTATATTCCACTTAACCCCCTGAAACTTATTAATAAGTACTGTTTTTATAGTATTTTTTCATAAAGGCTAGCATTAATTATCCAGTTTCTCTATAATATGCCACCTTTTTAGGATCCTTAGACGACGGTCTTAGGGAAATATAGCTCGAGCTGAAATTATTATTGGAGTACTCACATGTCTAAAGTTTGCCAAGTAACAGGCAAAGTGCCAATGGTTGGAAACAACCGTTCTCACGCAAGAAACGCGACTCGTCGTCGTTTTTTACCAAACCTTCAATCTCACCGTTTTTGGGTTGAGAGTGAAAATCGTTTCGTTAAATTACGTTTAACTCCGAAAGGAATGCGTATTATCGATAAGAAAGGTATTGATGTAGTTTTAACTGACATCCGTGCCCGTGGCGAAAAAGTTTAATTACTTTATTATTCAAAGGAAAATACTATGCGCGATAAAATTCGTTTAGTTTCTAGTGCTGGTACTGGTCATTTTTATACTACTGATAAGAATAAAAAGACTATGCCTGAGAAAATGGAAATCAAAAAATTTGATCCTACCATTCGCAAGCACGTAATCTATAAAGAAGCTAAAATTAAGTAATTAATTTTTGTTTTTATTAAAAGCCCGGTTTTTACCGGGTTTTTTTATGCCTAAAATTTGATGAGCATTGTATGCAGGTTAATTAAATAAGGACTAACTGTTTGTAATGCGCGCCATTGCCTAAAAATTTGAGTATGATGGCTTCACTAGGTGATATGGGATATTTGTATGAAATTATCAAAAACTGGCTGGAATAATGTAATTATTTTTTCAGTTATGATCATTATTTTAATGATCAACGCTACTAACGATAAGCTTTTTCCAAGCGACGAAACTGAAAATAGTGCAGAGCAATTAATTCTCCCTAAGCATGGCGTTATATTAACTTTAGCTATTAATTATTCCAAAGAACAACATGTTTTATTAGAGCGTATCGGCCGAAGTTGGCAGTTAACAAGCCAAGGATTAATATTGGAAAAAACTGAACAGCAAATAGAGCAAATGATGTTTGCTTGGCAACAAAGTACAGGTCTTGTTCAGGCTGCAGAAATAATGATAGATAGTGCTCAAGGAGTGACTGTCAATATTGCTTTAGCAGGCGAGTCGCAAACGAGATCTTTTACATTATACCCACTAAGTGATCAATTATTAATTCATCAGCAACGAGATAATAAGTGGTTAGCGCTACCTGCAGCATTAGCCCAACAGTTATTACCAATGAGTTTATTGAATTAAGCTGTATAATTCCAGAGCGCTCTAAATCATTTAAATTGATCAAATAAGAAGATATTATGCCAGAATTACCCGAAGTAGAAGTTTGTCGTCTAGGTATAAGCCCTCATATCATCTCTCAACAGGTCACTGGAGTAGTCATTCGTAATGGACGCTTACGTTGGCCTATTCCAGAAGAAGTACACTCTGTTGTGGGTCTTTCCGTCCTTAACGTCGAACGTCGTTCTAAGTATCTATTGTTGCGTTTTTCAACAGGCACTTTGTTATTGCATTTAGGCATGTCTGGTACTGTCAGGGTAATTGAACACGATACCCCTATAGCTAAGCATGATCACTTTGACCTGGTATTTGAACATGGTAAAACATTACGACTGAATGACCCTAGACGTTTTGGTGCAGTATTATGGTTGGCAAATGATCAAGATGAAATGGGCTTACTCTCTAAATTGGGACCAGAGCCTTTGAGTGATGACTTTTATGATGGATATTTGTTTAATAAAGCTAAAAATAGAAGAGTACCAATTAAAACTTTTTTAATGAACAATCATGTCGTGGTAGGTGTAGGCAATATTTATGCTAACGAAGCTCTTTTTCAAGCAGGTATTTTACCAACAACTAAAGCGGGTGATATTGATGAGCAACGAATGAATGCTCTAACCCATATTATAAAAAAAGTATTAAGCGCTGCTATTGCTCAAGGTGGAACCACACTTAAAGACTTCACCCAAGCGGATGGCCGTCCGGGCTATTTTTCCCAATCTTTAATGGTTTATGGTAGAGCGGGGTTACTCTGTTTGACTTGTGGGACAACATTAGAAGAAATTAGGCAATCTAATCGTAGTTCAGTTTTTTGTCCTACTTGCCAACGGGATTAGTTGTTTATGTTATCAAGAGCCGCTTTAACTAAAGGGTATTAGGCGACAATTAGCTTGGCCGGCTCGCGACAATTAACTTGACCGGTTTTGGTACACTTCAGATATATTCATTTCAATAGAGAAAGATATGTCTGGAAAACCCATAACCAAACAACAGGTTAATTTATATATGTCTTATCGTAAGGAACATAAACAAACAACGGCGGCTGCCCAAGCTGGCATGTCAGAGCGTACCGCAAGGCGCGTTGAGTCAGGTGAACATTCAACAACTAAACTCCCACGAGCTTATCGAACACGTAAAGATCCCTTCAATGGTGCGTTTGAACAGCATCTTGTACCACTGCTTAAAGCAGATCCTGAACTTCAACCCATTACGCTATTAGATCATCTCGATACCTTGATGCCAGGTCATTTTGGCCACAACCATTTACGCACATTACAGCGTCGCGTTAAAAAATGGTTGGCTACCGAAGGGCCTGAACAAGAGGTTATCTTTCGTCAAAAATACATGCCCGGATTTATGGGCATCTCTGACTACACGTGGATGAATAAACTTGAGATATCTATCGCAGGTGAAATATTTTCTCATAAGCTCTTTCATTACAAACTCGTCTTTAGTGGCTGGACGTATGCGCAAGTTGTCTTCGGTGGTGAAAGTTTTGAATCGCTTTCAACGGGGTTACAAAATGCCTTTTGGCGTAGTGGTGGTGTGCCACAAACTCACCGAACAGACAGCTTAAGTGCCGCGTTCAACAACCATTATGAAAAAGAAACATTAACAGAGCGCTATCAAAAGCTATGCAAACATTATGCAGTGGTGCCAACGCGTAACAACAAAGGGGTAGCTCATGAAAATGGCGCTATTGAAGTGGCGCACAGCCATTTGAAACAAAAAATCGACCAACAACTACGACTACGTGGCAGTCGTGATTTCACGACAATTAACGATTATCAGTCATTTCTAAATGTAATTGTCGCCAAAATTAATCGTCAGTGTAAAGACAGGTTTGATGAAGAGCGGAAACATCTCAATGCACTGCCGAAGCGTCGTACCAATGATTTTAGTGAGCAATACGTCAAAGTAACGTCAAGTAGTACGATCAACATCAAACGCGTAACGTATACGGTTCCTTCGCGTTTGATTGGTCATCGATTGTTGGTTCATATTTATGATACAGCACTTGATCTGTTTCTTGGTCACGAGAAAACCTTATCTTTACCCAGAGTGTATACGCAAGGGAGTCAGCGTTCACGTGCTGTAGATTATAAGCATGTGATCCATTCACTGGCGAAGAAGCCGAATGCGTTTAAATACTCACAGTTACGCGAGGATTTAATTCCTGAAGGCGATTTTAGTTTGTTATGGGAGCAATTAACCTCCGTACAGGTGAGCGATAAAGACTGTCGCTATATGGTTGATTTACTGCTCATTGCGCATAATTACGAATGTGAACAGGCGCTTGGCCGTTATGTGTTGAATAACCATGAACAAGGTAAACGCATTTCCATTGATATGTGTAGGCAAATGTTTGGGCCTGGGCGTGTAGACATACCGGACATCGTCAGCCATCAACACCGAATAAGTGATTATGATAGTTTGCTTGGAGGATTACATGGCTAATATTCAAAGCTTACCGATTTTACTTAAAGAATTACGCTTAGCAGCCATAGCAAAACAGTGGGAGAATATTGCTCAAAAGGCGATTACAGAGCAATGGGAACCTGCGTTATTCCTCGCTGAGTTATGCGAAATTGAAGCTAACCAACGGCATGAAAGTCGATTACAACGGTTACTTAGAGACAGTAAATTACCCGTAGGTAAACAACTTCATCAATATGATTTTGACGAAGTTGAAGGCGTAACATCACTACAAATCAAGCAAAAGGTGAATCAAATTGATTGGGTTAAACAAGGCCATAACATGCTGCTGTTTGGCGCGAGTGGATTGGGTAAAACTCACTTAGCCTGTGCGATAGGTTACGGATTACTTGAAAAAGCAGTACGTGTTAAATTCAGCACGAGTACGGCGATTGTTCAGGAATTACAGCGAGCAAAAGAAACACTGGGGTTAAATGAGGCGCTGAGGAAACTCGATAAATATGAGTTATTAATATTAGACGATATCGGATATGTGAAAAAGAATGATAGTGAAAGTCAGGTGCTGTTTGAATTGATTGCACATCGATACGAGCGAGGAAGTATGTTGATCACCTCAAACCAAGCGTTTAGTGAGTGGGACAGTATATTCGGTGACAATATGATGACCGTTGCCGCTATTGATAGGCTAGTTCACCACAGTGATATTTATCAAATTAAAGGAGAGAGTTACCGGAAAAAACAGGCAATGAAACCAAAATCAGATACCGGCCAAGTTAATTGACGCCGACCGGACAAGTTAGTTGACGTCTGATAGTTAATGCCTTCTTGCTCTGCAAACTTTCTAACTGACAAACCACTTTGACTGAGC
>Ga0308015_10000646_pt1 | contig 15510 bp, 9 predicted proteins | sample Neamet231_FD_203128 | JGI IMG/M metagenome (GOLD analysis project Ga0308015, IMG submission 203128) | Marine microbial communities from water near the shore, Antarctic Ocean - #231 | ecosystem: Environmental > Aquatic > Marine > Unclassified | place: Southern Ocean | collected 2014-07-28
TAAATCAACCCAGTAACCCGCCTAGTTCATACCCACCCCCTTTTTCCGCACACCGCCCAGTCAGCCCACCCACCCCCGGGGATACACCCCCTTGCACGAGGATGGTTCCATTGCACCCCTATACATACTATTGTGGACGAAAGACTCGCTAAATCAGACAATAAAAAGAAACCATGCAAGATTTTGCTAACTACAGAACAAGTACGGATTCAGGAGTCTCTGAAGCCTACTGCGCCAGCTGGTCTACAGATATCCCCAGTCTTATCTTCGGGATTCTTCTAGGTGTTGCGGCCTGTCTGGTGGGGCTAAAGGTAGTCCAGACTAAGGCGGATCAAGCAGTATTTATTGAGGCTCCAATAATTGTTGAAGAGGTAGCTGAGAAGCCTTTAGAGTTTGATTTTCATGACGCGCTTACAACCTATGTAGTTTTGCCTAGAACTTATGTTTAGCTTTATAGGAAAAGCGTTTGCCTCCCTACTTTTTCTATTCTGGTTTCCTATTGGGCTGATGGCTGCAGTCGACAGCTTAGCTCACCAAACATACTCCTCCACGATAGTAATAGCTGAGGATCTCGGTATTGTTGGTGTTATAAAAAACGACCCCTCGTCTCTTTCGTTTCTCTCTGTTGACAATCTATCAGTAATCCATCAGCTTTTCCTGGCGGATGCCCCGTCGTCAGTTGCGTACGATGAATCAACGGGATATTTTTATGTAGCCTCTACACTAAATTCAAATTTGCTAGTAATTTCAGGAAAAACGTTTAAGGAAATAGCCAATATAAAATTGGATAAAAATCCTTCAGAGATTCTAACGGCTCAAGCCTATTTAGTAGTTTCGAATGCAAAATTCGGTACCATATCTATCTATGATAAATACAATTTAACTTTGCTAAAAGTTTTAGATATTGGGGGTGATCCAAGAGGGATATCATATCTTAGACAAAAAGGAATGATTTATGTCGCAGACCTTATGAATGGAAGCATCGCAGTTGTGACACTTAATGATTTATCAGTAGTAAAAAAAATAAATATGGGCGAGACTGCAACACTCACACATTCGGTAATATTTGATTTCAAAAATAATTTAGCCTACGTGCCGCAAACATTTAGAAATAATAGCAACAGAAGCCTGCAATTTGATACTACTGTATTTCCATCATTATCAATAATTAGCCTTTCTACAAATACTAATATCAGGAAAAAAAGAATTGGCATCGACGTGGTTGATGAGCCAATTGGAATTCCTTTATCGGGAGCGATACTCGATCAACATCTCTACATAGCGAACTATGCAAGTAATGATTTAACTATTTTGTCACTAGATACCTTGACGTTAGCAGCGCATTTAGAATTGGGTTCAACTCCATTCGGACTGGCAGTGGACAGCATTAATTCAAAGGTACTTATCAATAATACTTTGGATGGTACGGTATCGGTGATTGATTCGAACGACCTAGTTCTGCTTGAAAATATCAAGATCATCGATATGGATGAAAACAGTCCCCTCCTTAAAGGAGAGAGGCTATTCAGTAATTCACATGATATACGATTAGCAAAGGATCAATGGATCGCTTGTTCTACGTGCCATTTCGAAGGAGGGAGCGATAAAAGCTCTTGGTTTTTTCCTGATGGGAAACGGAGCACACCTTCTCTTTTTAATGTCATAAATACAGCTCCTTTCCACTGGAACGGCGATCTAGATGAGATTCATGATGTTGAATTCACTATACAGGGCATAATGTCTGGGGAAGGTCTTTCGGGCGGGTTAGTAAACTGCGATCCTAACTGTGCAAGTGATAAAAGCAACGCAGGAAGATCATCTGACTTAGATGATTTGGCCAGTTATATTGAATCCCTAAAGTACCCAACTTCTGTCACCGCCCAGAACAATTTAGTTAATAGAGAAGCATACGAGCAAGGGTATAATATTTTTCATAGTGCGCAAACGGGTTGTGCCGTATGCCATAAGCCGCCGTACTACATGGATAATGATAATCACACGATCAATTTAGCTTCTCCGGGAGGTGCTTTAAGCAGTATTAATACGCCTTCTCTGCTAGGCCTTAGGGATTCGGCTCCTTATCTTCATGATGGTTCGGCCTCGGACTTGAAGCTGGTTTTACAGCGTACACAAGAGATATCAGATCATGGGAATATAGACCATTTGTCGGATATGGGAATCTATAATTTACTTGTATTTCTGAGGAATATTGTGATTCCGGAAGAGGCGGCGGATACTCCTAGTTATGGATGGGAATATAATGAATTAAACGTCGCTCCAGAAGAGCAGATATCTACCGCTGACATAGATTTTAGTTATTTGATAGAAAATGGTGTGGGGACATTGAGACTATCGACAAATATTTCTTCGAATGCACCTTCAGATATTTATTTGGCTTTTTTTAATATAGACTCTGGCGATTTTTTTATGATCGATAAAAATTTAGAGTTAGGAGCCGCTAATACAATTCTTATCTATAAAGAGGCTGATAAACCTATAAATTTAATAAATGAAAAAATTTATAATTTTAATTTTGATCCATCATCGTTCAGTGGATTACGGTTTCAATTTTATACAATAATTGTGGTAAAAAATAAGTCTATATATGAAACAGATAACTGGTCCTCTTTTGATATAGAGCTAATGGAATTTTAAGGGAATTAAATTATGCTTAAAAATTTGTTGTTTTTTAAAAATAGAGAAATATTATTTTTAGTACTTATTTTTTCCTTTTTACCAGAAATATCACATGCGCGCGAAATAACAGGTCAAGTGATAGCGGATAAGGGGGTTTTACTCGCGGGAACCACTGTCAGTCTTTTTGAAAATTCAAACAAATCCAGCCAAGCTCTTCAGTCAGTTAAGGTGGATGAGGCTGGAAAATTTGTTTTAGACTGTGCTGATTCGTGCTGGGTTTCTGCGCAACAAATGACTGATGGGGCTGGTCGAGCGTTAAGTTGGCGCTTTCAAGTTCCAAACGAAATAAATTATGTACGGTTGCAGCTATCAGCCGAAAGGGTAATTACTGTAGACGCGTCTGTGCCTGAAAAAGGGAGTTATTACATAAAGTATCTCAATTTAGATACTCTTGATGAGGATAATCAAGGAACGTCTTTTGGCAATACCATCAATATCCGATTTTCTCAGGTGGTTCCAGCAGGGCGGTACCGTATTTCGCTCCTTGCGCCTTCATATCCAAGTGCACCGAGAAAACCTTATTACGCCTCTGTCGGGGTAGATGTAAGTCAATCCTCAGCCTCTGTCGCACTTCCCGCTAAACCACTACCTGGCGATCGCAGGTATTCGAGTGAGCCGCCTGATAGTTCATTAATTTCTATTTTACAGCCTACAGAGAACGGTCGAGCAAGGGTCGTTGGACAACCTGGAGCCGCGAAAAGCCTTATGGTTATCGGCTTAATGAACATGCAAACAGGCGTTATGACATATGGAAGCTCGTCGGAAAATGGCAGTTTCGATATAAAAATATTTGCGCCGGTTGGCTCATCCGTGATGGTAGTGCAAGCAACTGAGGGGGGGACGTTTAAGAGCGAGATGGTGCGGGCTCCGGGGACCATCGTTTACTCCAACCCTGAAGATCCATTGGCAATTAACACGGGGCAGCGATTGAACGGTGGCTCAAAGAATCGCAATGAAACCGACTTTAAAAGATTCGGAGGGACGGATGCGGGTTTTGCGTGGATCACGGGTCTATTAAGTGGCAATCAATGGTCAGCTGGGCGTTCGGGTACATTGAGTGGTTCAGGTATCGTATATTCAAGAAATATCAAGGATGCTAATCCAACGCTTTCTAGCGGTAATGCCTACTTGGAAATGATATTCGATGGTAAAGGCAGGCAGACTGCCGCTGGACCGGAAAATAGCTCCAGTGACTTGACGCCCACGGGGTTTCCTATTGACCGCTCTGAAAAAATTTACCAGGAAGCGATTAGTTTAGGTCACATACAATTTAGCGATTTAGAGATTCTGTCGGAATCAACAGCAAAATTCTCTTGGTCGCTTGATTATTCGGTACCTATCAATAGTCCTGATGGTATTTATAACTTGATTCTAACCGGTGATGGTTGGTCCATGAACCCTTGGATAAACGGTTTAGATAAGGCAACACTTTATTATGAGGATGTTTACGGAGAGCCAAGTTTTCATCTTTCAACAGTTCATGCTGCAGCACAAATCACGATAGGCACAAGCAATAAACCGCGTCTTTTTGCTGCTTTATTACTTAATGATCTTAGCAATGGATCGCGCGGAGTTGTTTCTATAGAAGATAAGGATCGGTTCGGCATATCAGGGCACATTGTTAGTAATAGCGACAGGTTTGTGCTGTCTCCTGGAATTGGAAAGACCAATGCAGAGAGAGCATATAACTTAGAGCCATTTATTCCGCTTACTGGTTTTAGTAATAAAATGTGGATGGGTCCCCCGAAGACCTTATTTAAATTTCCCTCGGGTAATCTGAGCATCTCTATTAAGTATCCTGATGGAAGCACAAGCAATTTGGGCAGCGCACCTTTTAGAGGGCCTTATTTGCAAAAAGCAACATCGTTTATGGGAGACCAATGGAGTGCCAATAGTAACGCTCCTGATAATCATTTTGGTCTTACCACCCACAACAAGGCATTCAATGTTACGTTTGATCAATATGGAAAGCATACTGTTTCATTAGATGGCGATATAGAGGATATTTATGGCCGTTCCTACGATATTTCAGGAAACTATGAAGTCTACGTTGCTGAAACTTTAGATTTGGAATTCGGAACATTCCCATCAACACCATTTGAGGTTGGAGACTCATTCTCTCCGGCTGTGATTGTACAACCAGGCATTCCAGCTGACGTTGAAATTAAGATAAAACATTTACCAAATTCTGATTCAAAGCTAGCTGAAACAAAAACTATTTTAGGAACGGCCAATCGGTTTGGCTATTTCATGCCTAAGTCGGGCGAGGGTTTTAAATTTTTAACTTCTGGCGAATATCGGGTTGACTATAACGTAAGTTACAAAGACGCGAGCGAAACATTATGGATGGGGAGTAGGAGCTGGGGCAGTGTTGTCGAAACGCCAGGAAGCCCCATTGTGGCGCATGGTAATCGTGGAAGTGAAAGCAATAGTGAGACTCGTCAGTGGTATAACATGGAAGACACAAACAACGATCAAAATGCACATTTCTTTCTTCCTTATCAAACAGGTGATATTGCTTGGATGAATAACTCTACAACTTGGAATGCGGCGATGACCAATGTGGTGACCTTAGAAGATACGTCTGGCGCGATTTCATCTTTGGGAAGACAGCAGACAGACCTGGGCAAGGGTCAAATGCTTTTAAAGTCCTCTAACGGTATAACGCCAGCATCCCAATCTATACCTCCGTTTTTAATCCCTGATAACGACACTAACCATTGGGGATACTATTACAGTGGGATAGGAAGGCCGGGCGTTAGTGTAAGGGAGTTTGTAGGGACGCAAAAATCTAGTAATGGATACTGGCGTTTTGATACGAAGTATAACCTCCAATTAGGAAATGGGTTTAAAGGCGACAGGACAAACGATTTTAAATTTATGTTTGGTGGAGCGGTGTATCGAGCCCCCTCTGATGACTTTTCTTACTATGGTGCCTATGGGTCTTTGTGGGTATTGCTGCCAGATGAAGATGTTACAGGCGGGCGTATCATGCCCCCCTTTCAAGCTGCAGCAAATGGTCCCTCCGGCGGCCCGATAATGACTCTCAAGGGGGAAGAGGTTGATATTTTTTATCATCCACAAGGGGTTAGGCCTGGTTCTATTCTTGAAATTGGCGATACTGCATCGTTTTCTGGACAAGTTGCCCCTACATTGCCCTCTGATGTCTCAATAAAAATAACCACACCGTCGGGTATTCAGAAAACAATCGGTGGACAAGCAAACAAGGTAGGCTACTTTTATGACCCAGCTTTGGATTTTAAAATAGAAGAGCCTGGCGTCTACGATGTCGAGGTCCTTGTGACTCACTCTGGCATGACTTCCGCAGGCCAAGTTGAACCGCCTTTTCCCAGCGGTGGAATACTAGGAGGCAATGGGAAGAGCTTTAAATTCTATGCCGTAACGAAGGAAAGCAAAACGGCGCAACTCAAAAGTCCAAATTTGACCAAGCTTCCCAATTCGCTGGAGTTAAACTTCGAACTAGGCTCAAAGAATGGAAACGAAATGACTGGCATGTATCAAACTACTGTAATGCCAGGGTTTTTATTAGAACATTCCAGTGGAACTTCGATGCAATACGCTTACAACGCTACTGAATTAAATAAATTCTTCCCGAATTTGGATTTAGATTCCGGCGAAAATATTAGAAAAAATGGTTCAGATACTGTTACTTTTAGTTTTTTGCTCACGGGGCTAGATTCAAACGGTTTTCCAGTTTATGAAGCTAGGCAAATCCTTCTGCAGGGTGAGGACTTGTATTTGCTGGATAACGAAATTTCCCTTGAAGGTGATATGAATTTATCTATTGAGAGCTCCGAGCTTACTGCCGGCGGGAAGTTAAAAGCAGACTTATCTTTTAGCGGGAAAGGATTGGCGGATATTTATGTAGCATTGATTTTGCCCGATGGAAATTTTTTGACTATTGGAAATCCACTTGTTGTTTCGGGGATAGGAGAAGTTATTCCGTTTAGGGAATCTCTATCATTTGATCAGCCTTCATCAATTAATATAGTAGATATAAACTTGCCTGATGGATTGGCTGAAGGGAATTACCAGTTTTATGCCATAGCGGTCGATGAGGATGAAAACCTATTAGACCAAAAAAACTGGGAAGATACCGCAATAGGGAATTGGGTTTACAAGCAAAGATAGAGGATTATGTTACCCATAATTCAAAGCCTAGCCCTCGGTGGGCGTGTTCAAAGCCCATGCCAGTAGAGTTTTCTATTCGCAAGCCACCGATCGAACCATTGCGCTGTGAATTACTGCGTCGGACAGGCGTGTCTGTAAATGTTCTGCGCCTGGATAAGTGCCATCCACAGCTAGCGGGCAATAAATGGTACAAGCTGAAATACAATCTGCTCGAATTCCAGCAACAGCCAGACCTTCCTATTCTAAGTTTCGGCGGGGCCTATTCTAATCACCTTTACGCGCTAGCAGCTGCGGGCAAGCTATTTGGGCTGCGAACTATTGGTGTCGTGCGAGGAGAAATGCCCGAGCCATTGAATCCTGTTCTCTCATTCGCCAGGGAGAAGGGGATGAGCTTGTTGCCGGTAAGCCGGGACGACTATCGGCGCAAGCAGGAGCCAGATTTCCTAGAAGAATTACGTGTTAGGGTCGGAGACTTTCACCTACTACCCGAGGGAGGTAGCAACTCCTTGGCAATCAAGGGCTGCGAAGAGATTGCATCGTTACTGAAGTGGCAGAATGTAGGCTCAAAGCAGCTGGTGGCTCTGTGTTGTGGCACCGGCACTACGATGGCGGGGCTGATAAAGGGTTTGTCAATAATTGAGAGTAAAAGTGCTCCCGAAGTGTTGGGAATCAGTGTGTTGAAGGGTGATGGCTATCTGCAGGCTGAAATTTTGGGTCAATTGCAGGCCAGTGGCTGCACTGATCCCATCAGTTGGCGCGTCGATGATGCTCACCACTGTGGTGGTTATGCGCGTAGCAACTCTGCTTTGCAGTCATTTCTTGACGAGTTCGCGGGATTCTCCAATTTGCCGCTCGAGCCGGTCTACACCGGTAAGCTGTTCTACGCTCTTTTTGATTTGATTGAGATGGGTGTAATCTCGCCGGGAACTGAAATAGTGGCGATACATAGCGGGGGAATTCACAATTAGTGCAATAAAAACAATAGGATATTGTAATTATTTATTGTGTAATGACTATGTTGATTAGCCGCTACAGCCCGAGTTCCAGATAGCAATGTGCTGAACTAGCCGCTAAAATAAGAAACTCTCGGGCCATGTTGTAACGCCTCGCGCCCAATCTGACTGAGGAGAGAATTAGCTGAGAAGTGCTAGCTGCTGCTAACTAATCATCGCCATGGCCATATCATCTCGAATCAAGCAAATCTCAATTAGGAACGGTTTGAGCCGGCTCCTATCTATGTTGGTCCTGCTTTGGCTGGTTCCGCTGTATGGGCAGCAGGCTTTCCTCTATCCCGTACAACAGCTCGACAGCCAGCAGGCGCCGCCGACCTATGCAGAAATCTCGCAGCCAATAGCGCTGGATAGCGCTCAGTTGGACGGTATCCACAGGGGTGCGTATCTGAGCCTGCAAATCTCCGAGCGCAGGCAGATACAGTTGCAGGTTGTCACGCTGGACCGCTATGTGAATGGCGATCGAGTAATCTCAGCTGAGGGGCGCGATGACGATAGGTTCTTCTCGCTCACTATCACCCAAGGTCAGCGCAGCCTGTTCGGGCACTTGAGTAGCGACGACGAGACCTTTCAGATATACGCGATCGCGAATGCAGGCAGCACACAATATCAGGGTTGGATCTATAAGCCAGGCAATCTCGTAGGTATCGAGCAGGGTTTTCAGAATGATTACATCCTTATTGATAAGCCCAGTAGTGGTGATGCGCTGCACAAGCCTCAATCAGAAATAATATCCATTCTCCCGATGCAGATCGATGACGTGAGTTCGCAATCATCACCTGCAGATGCCGGGGCCGGGGCCGATACCTCAGCCGTGAGTACGCCTGATATCGACCCTGGTAATTTTCGCATCATTCAGGACTTTGTCAGCGATAGCGTATTGGTCGGCAACACGATTAATGTCAGTCTCGAGTTTGAAAACATAAGTGATCAATCACATAACGATCTCTATGTGGAGATTTTTTTCGTTCTAGAGAACAGCGAATTAGTTGCAGCTCCAATTGAGTGTCGCGAGCAGCTGAGTCTTTCCCTGCAGAAAACTATCTATTGTGAGCTTGGAAATTTTCTGCCTGGAGAGAAAAAATCCTTCAGTTATAGTGTCGCAACGGATGACCGAGCAAAGCCTCGTGTTACCAGTTCGGTGGTCATGGGTAACCTGCGAGTAGATGGCATTGTAAATGTAGTCGAAGATGTTCGAGTAGATAGCGATGGGGATGGCATTAGCGACTTCAATGAGATGTTGCTGTCTACCGATGCGACTGATCCCAGCTCAGTGGACAACAGTAATTCTGTTATCGATGTACTAACTCTCTATACCCCGGGTGCTGCTGCTACTTATCCTCATGGCGTTCAGACTCGCATCAACCAATTGATCAGCGTTGCAAATCAGATCTATGCCGACAGCGGTGTCAAGATCACACTGCGCCCTGTATATCATGGTCTAGTTAACTACAACGACAGTGATGATATGGACACGGCACTTAATCATCTCATCGAGAAGACGGATAGCGCGTTCAGCAGCGTAGATAATCTGCGAGATACCTATGGAGCAGATCTTGTTATGTTGTTTCGACCAACACAAGCCGGTGAAGCGCGTTGTGGGTTGGCACCGGTAGGCGGGTTTAGTACTAATGGAGACTTTAGCAGTGTGGTAGAGAGAAACACCGCCTATTCACATATTGCGGTGGATTGTCCGGTTGATCTGGTTGCCGCTCATGAGCTAGGACACAACATGGGGCTAACCCATTCTCACTTAGAAGATGGCAGTGGCGGAACCTTCAATTTCTCAACGGGCTACGGAGTAGAGGGCCAGTTCGTTACGGTCATGGCCTATCCAGGGGCGTTTAACGCGCAGACGCGAGTATCACTTTTCTCCAATCCGCTTCAAGACTGTTTAGGGCTTGATTGTGGGGTCGATGCTGAGTATGAGTTTGGCGCGGATGCCGTGCAGTCTCTAAATCTTGTTCGGCATCAGATTGCGAATTATTTTCCCACGCGGGTACCCGAATTACCGAAAGCGACCATCTCCACGCTTTCTGGAGAAGCGAGCACCGCAAAACTATCTATCGCGGCTAGCATTGATGGCGGCTTATCCTTCACGAAGAGGGTTAGTACGAATGATTCGGTAAGCATCGAGGCTGAGGTAGTGATAGACGAGCGGCATATTGGCTCGCAAGGCGGCATCTTTGTGCTTGTTGGACTCCAGGGTCAGGGTCTTTACCAGCTGAACGAATTGGGAGAGCTGGAAAAGTGGGATAGGACACTAGAAGGCTTGATCGCGTTCAGCGGCAAGCGTGAGCTGCGCAATCTTGAACACCTTACGATAATGGATGGTTTTCGATTCGGCGAAGCATTCTCGGATCAGAAGCTAGTGGTGTACATTGCGTATAGTGCAGAGAGTAGTGGCGAATTGGTGTACACGCGAGAACCTTATCTGCTTAGCATTGAGTAAACTCTGATCTTGTTACGTTCCTAGCTATCCTCTTCTCTATCTTGGTTTCTACTCGAAAAGCAGGCAGCTTTGTGGCCTCAAGGATTACTATCGAGCCGAGGAAGTGGTGAATTCAGGGCCATTCGCTGTGATATACTAACGCGCTCGTGGATGAAGTAAAGCAGCTTAGCTGCGTTGAAAATCCTTGAACCAAATAGCTAAGGATTTAGCGATGGCAGAATTCAACAACATAGGGCTCGTGAGCCGTTCTGGTAATGCGCGAGTGGTCGATACGCTGCGTCGCCTGTTAGATTTTTTGAGTGGGAAAGACCTAACTGTATTCGTAGACGATCTGACCGCTGAACTGGTGAGTGGCCACGGACAGAAGCAATGTCAGCGTGCAGAACTCTCGAAGTTCTGTGATCTGGTGATTGTTGTCGGTGGTGATGGAAGCATGCTAAACGTGGCTAAGTTTGTAGCGTCCGATCAGGTGCCCGTAATTGGTATAAATCGTGGCCGGCTCGGCTTTCTTACCGATATTCTTCCCGACGAACTGGAAGAGGGTATCACTGCGGTCCTGGATGGCAGTTACAGTGTTGACTCTCGATTTCTGCTCGACGTTGTAGTATGCCCGAACTCCTCGAAAAATTCTGAAGATCACTATCTGGGTTCCGCCCTGAATGATGTCGTTCTGCACCCTGGAAAGGCGGCACAGATGATAAAGTTCGAGTTATTCGTTGACGGTATTTTTGTCTACAGTCTGGACTCTGATGGTCTTATCGTCGCGACACCTACAGGTTCTACCGCTTATGCATTGTCTGCGGGCGGTCCTATAATGCATCCGGGCCTTAATGCGGTCGTGTTGGTGCCCATGTATCCACACTCACTCGGTAACCGCCCTATCGTGGTAGATGGCGATAGTGAAATTCGCATAGTGGTTTCTCCTCAAGAAACTCTTGAGCCACAGGTCAGTTGTGATGGTCAGGTGCTATATACCGCATCAGCAGGAGATGAGTTCATCGTACGCAAGAAAGAAGTGCCGCTGAAACTTATTCATCCGCCAGAGCACACCTTCTATCAGGCTTGTCGAAGTAAATTAGGCTGGGGCAGTCGTTTGGTTAGGGATGATGATTAGAGCAGCGAGCCTGCCCATAGAAGTCAACTTGTTGCGCTTTAGTCGATTCTTGCAAAGTCAGGGCATTGCTCATCGCATCAATGAGGAGTCTGGCCAGCAAGTTATCTGGGTTGAAGGTGATCAGCAGGCGACACTGATTCGTGAAGCTCTAACGAATTGGCCATTTGATGAAGACTCCTCTCTTGGAAGCCCTGTTGCTGATAATTTAATGTCTCTATTCAGTCCCGTTGCTTTGCTACGTAAGCTCATTCAAGCCTTTCTGCGGGCCCCGGTAAGCTTTAGCCTCATTCTGGTGTGCTTATTGGTTGCCTTGCTCAGTTTACTTGGTGCTCAGCCGCAGCGTGTGGCGATCCTGTTTTATCCTGTGCTAGATTCTTCCGGGCTACTTCCTCTGCTTGCGAGCATAGATAGTCCTGTCGCAATACTGCGTAGTTTGAGTCCTATGCTGCTTCATTTCGGGGAACTACATCTCGTCTTTAACATGATGTGGCTGTGGTATTTTGGCCGTCAATTAGAAAGCGCGCAGCCACGCTGGTTATTCATCGTATTAATAGTATTCTGTTCGTTCGCCGGGAATACTGCACAATACCTGACTAGCGGCTATAACAATTTCGGCGGCATGTCTGGAGTGGTCTATGGTTTGGTTGGTTATACATGGATAGTGCATACCTTCATGTCGCGCAGCAATCTGCTCATCAATAACAAAATGTTTGTGGTCTTTGTCATCGCACTGATTGCAATGGAAATCTTTGCGTCGTCCTGGGTAGCGAATGCCGCGCACCTTGGCGGACTAGCAGCAGGCCTGGTAGCGGGTATGGTGGTCGTATGTCACTATCGGTTCGTCCTAGGCCGTGAGGCAATCGGTAGGTAGATTGTGAAGAAGTTTATTTATACGGATTGTGATGAAAGAATTAATATGAGGTTTGATGAGATGTCTGATAGTAAGTCGCTAGGTTTCGAAGAACTTTTCATGACGAGACCTGAGTCTATTGAGCAGTTGATAGGTGAAATGAATTCGGATGTGTACGGTTCTCTTCGGCTTGCCGTAGAGCTCGGCAAATGGGGTGATGGAGCGCGCCTGAATGCACGGCAGATTGATTTTTGCATGCAGGCAATCATATTGTATGAAGTGAAACATCTGCCGGAACAAGAGAGAGTAGGGTTTGACCTTTCGGTGAGTTGTAAGAGTAAGGCGGCCCCAGAGCTAACTCAGACTATATCCATAGTTACCAATGCTAACGAGCAATAGTCCTATGAATGAGAAAGGGAACAATGAAGGAAGTGCCACATGAAGGTTATGGGGCAAGGTACGCTGAGGAAGATGCGGAGTCGCCTTTCGCAGCCAGTAGAGTATCAGCTACGTCTAGGTGAAGAAGAAATTTCACTTAATCCGTTGTTGGAGAAGAAGATCAGCTTGCAGTATAGCGGTCTCATAAATTGCACAAACTGCGGGCGAAAAACAAACAAAAGTTTTAATTCAGGTTACTGCTACCCTTGTTTTCAGAGATTAGCCGAGTGCGATTTTTGCATCATTCACCCTGAGAAGTGTCACTTCGGTCAGGGAACTTGCCGCGATCCTGCCTGGGGTGAGCGTTTCTGTTTGCAGGATCACATCGTCTATCTGGCGAATTCGTCTGGTCTCAAGGTTGGCATAACTCGGGGCACACAAGTTCCCACGCGTTGGATCGATCAAGGAGCTACGCAGGCCCTCGCGATTATTCGAGTGCGCACCAGGCTCCAGTCCGGTGAGGTAGAGGTAATGTTTAAGCAGTTTGTCGCTGACAAAACGAATTGGAGGGATATGCTCAAGGGCCAGGCCATCCCGTTAGATATGCATGCTGAGGCAAAGAGACTGATTGATAAGTGCCAGTCTGATTTGAAGGAGTTAGAAGACAAGTTTGGGTTTTTCGCGATTAGCGTTCTGAATGGAGTCGATGTGGTATCGATCGACTATCCTGTTGTGAGCTACCCAGAAAAAGTAACGTCTCTCAATTTCGACAAAACCCCAGTCGTGGAAGGGACGTTGTTAGGCATAAAGGGGCAATATTTAATTCTCGATTCGGGAGTTATAAATATGCGCCGTTTTGCAGGTTATGAGGTCACGCTTCATAGTTAGTGCAGTGTTAAACCCAAGCAGTGCCTTGCGAACCCGCATGGGCGTATTTTGAATTTTAAAACCTAAATAGACAGAGTTGTAGACTATGAAAAACGCATCGGCCAGAACCACCTATTTGAAAGACTATAGGCCGCCACCATTTACTATCGAAACTACAGATCTTCATTTCGATCTATATGAAGATCATGCGTGCGTTGTCTCCAAGCTGCTCTTTAAACGTAGCGGTGGCTCTGACGTCACCAGCCTACGGCTACATGGGCAGCTCTTAAAGTTAGAGAAGATTTTTATAAACGGACAACTAGTAAACTCCGATCAATACATACAAGACGATGAAAGCTTAACTGTCCCGGCGCTGGACGGTCTTCTAGGTGCATCATTCGGAGAATTCCTGTTTGAGTGTCACACAAGAATCGAGCCGCAAAAAAACACGGCTCTTGAGGGCTTATATAAGTCAAAGAAGATGTTCTGCACGCAGTGCGAGGCAGAAGGTTTTCGCCGCATTACATATTATCTAGATCGTCCCGATGTTATGTCGATATTTACAACCACGGTAGCGGCAGAAAAAGCCAAGTACCCGGTACTGCTTTCTAACGGCAATAAACTAGCTAGTGGCGATGTAGATGGCGCGCCCGACAGGCACTGGGTAACTTGGGAGGATCCGTTTAAGAAGCCGAGCTACTTATTCGCTCTGGTGGCGGGTGATCTGCTCAGCCTTGATGATACCTTTGTTACCTGCAGCGATCGAGAGATCGAGCTGCGTATATTCGTCGAAGAAAAAGATATCGACAAGTGCGACCACGCGATGCTATCGCTGAAAAATTCGATGAGATGGGACGAGGAAGTATATGGTCGAGAATACGATCTCGATATATTCATGATCGTTGCTGTCGATGACTTCAACATGGGCGCGATGGAGAACAAGGGCCTGAATGTATTTAACACCTCCTGCGTGCTTGCGAGTCCGCAGACCACGACCGACTTTTCCTTTCAGCGTGTCGAGGCGGTTGTAGCTCATGAATACTTTCACAATTGGTCTGGTAACCGAGTTACTTGCAGAGATTGGTTTCAGCTTAGCTTGAAAGAAGGATTCACGGTATATCGTGATTCTGAATTTTCCGCAGATATGGGCTCGCGGACAGTCAAGAGAATTGAGGATGTCTCCTTCCTGCAAACCGTACAGTTTGCTGAAGATGGTGGCCCGATGGCACATTCGGTGCGACCGGACTCTTACATGGAAATATCAAACTTCTACACGGTTACTATTTACGAGAAAGGTGCAGAGGTTGTTCGTATGATTGCCTTGTTGCTAGGGCCTGAAAAATTTAGGGCGGGCAGTGACTTGTACTTTGATAGGCACGATGGACAGGCTGTAACTACAGAGGATTTTGTAAAGGCCATGGAGGATGCTAGTGGCATCGACTTAGGTCAGTTTCGCAACTGGTACTATCAGGCTGGTACTCCGGTGATTTCTATTCAGAGTGAGTTTGATGCAGATAACAAGCGTTACACTCTACATGTTAGCCAGTCCTGTCCGGACACTCCGGGACAGTCGAACAAGAAGCCATTAACTGTCCCGTTGCGGCTGGGTCTGCTGGGAAGCGATGGTAAAGACCTGCCTCTGAGGTTGCTAGTAGATGATGCATCTACTAGCGAAACCGATAGGGTGTTGTCGGTAACGCAGGAAGAGCAGCAGTTCGTCTTCGAGGGACTTGAATCTGAGCCAATACCCTCACTGCTGCGCGGCTTTAGCGCACCGGTGAGGCTGCTTTATGACTACTCCCGTGCCGACCTGTTATTTCTCATGGTCAACGACAGCGATGGTTTTAACCGCTGGAACGCATCTCAGTTGCTTACTATCGGCCTAATCGAAGAGCTTCAGTCTGATTTGGCAGCGGGCAGGGATTTAGCTCTTCCGCAGAGCTTGGTTGACGCCTACGCAGGTGTTCTTGATTCGATGCTGTCTGACCCT
>Ga0308015_10000657_pt1 | contig 15367 bp, 6 predicted proteins | sample Neamet231_FD_203128 | JGI IMG/M metagenome (GOLD analysis project Ga0308015, IMG submission 203128) | Marine microbial communities from water near the shore, Antarctic Ocean - #231 | ecosystem: Environmental > Aquatic > Marine > Unclassified | place: Southern Ocean | collected 2014-07-28
ACGTCGCCCGCGTTGCCGCTGCCGAAGGTCACCGTGAAGACGTAGCCGTTGCCCACCGTCTTGGCGCCGCGGGTGACGGTGGCGCCGCTGACCGTCGACAGCGCGTTGAGCTTAGTTTGCACGTCGGTGTTCGACGCGTCCTTGGCAAGCGCGGACGTGGTCTGGCCGCCGAGCGTGAGAGTGAACGTGCCTCCCAGGTCGTCGGCGCCGGCGCTGGTGGTCACCGTCTGCACCTCGGCAGTGTCGGCCGCCCAGGCGCAGCCGTACTGCGAGTCGCACGGGAGCTCGCCCGCGGCCACGAGCGCCGCGCACACTTTGAGCAGCTTGGCGCGCTCGGCGGCGTCGTCCAGCTTGCCGGTGGCGCGGACAGCGCCCGTCTGCGCCAGCGCGCCCGCGAGCGTCACCTTGCCCGTCTGCGTGAGCTCCGCCGTGAGCGCGATCGACTTGAGCGAGCCGATTTCCAGCGTGCCGTCGGCCGGGTACGACGAGCTGAGCGTGAGCCCCTTGGCCTTCTGCGCCAGCACGAACGAGCCCGCGGAGCTGCCGAGCGTGAGTTTGGCGCCACCGCTCGCGCCGAGCATGGCGAGCTCCGAGCGCTGGCTGCTCTTGTCGGCGCGCAGCACGAGCGACGCCGCCGCGCCGCGCCTGATCGTCAGCAGCGACGCGCGGTCCGCGCCTTTGGTCTTCTCGGCCACGGCGCAGGCAGGCGTGTCGCCGCCTAGCGTGCTTCCACTGCCGCTCTTGGCACAGACGATAGTGGCCACGTCGCCGAGGTTGGCGCCGATACCGTCGAACGTGATGGTCCAAGCGTAGCCGCCGCCGCTCTTGCCACTCCGCGCCACAACGGCGGCGCCGACGGTGGAGAGCGCGTTGAGCGCCGTCTGCACGCTGACCACGCCCTTGGTGGTCTCCGCCACCGCGCAGGCCGCCGTCGTGCCGGTCAGCGAGGCCTCGCCGCACGCCAGCAGCGCCAGCTCGCCCGAGCCGGCCGCGAAGGTCACCGTGAAGACGTAGCCGTTGCCGGTCTTGCCGCCGCGAGCGACGGTGGCGCCGGAGATTGTCGAGAGCGCGTTGAGCGCGGCCTGCGCGTCGGCTGCCGACGCGTCCTTCTGCAGCGCGGACGTGGTCTGGCCGTCCAGCGAGAGCGTGAACGTGCCTCCCAGGTCGTCGGCGGCGGCCGTCGTGGTCACTGTCTGCACCTCTTGTCGCTCGACGCCCGTGGCTGGCGCGTTCCAGCTGATCGAGGCGGTGGTCTGGCCGCCGAAGCGCAGCTTGAATCGGCCGCTGGTGTCGCCCGACGCCGCGCTGGTGGTGACCGTCTGCACCTCCTGCACGTTCTCCAGGCCGGAGTCGATCACCGTGTCGGCCTTGGTCTGCAGCGTGCGCGCAGCGTTATCGAGCTGCAGCAGGTCCGCCTGCACCAGCAGCGTGCCGCTAGCGCCGACGTTCAGTGCCATGGTCTTGGAGCTGCCGCTCAGCCCGACGCTGAAGGTCGAGGCCGACGAGGCGATGTCGACGGAGGAGCTCGCGCCCGCCGCCACGCCCTTCGTGGCCTCGGCCAGCGCGCAGACGGGGCTAGAGCCTGTGAGGCTGCCCGTCGCGCAGCTCATCATGCCCACGTCACCGCGCATGTCGGGCGAGGCGCTGGACGCGAAAGTCACGATCCAGCGGTAGCCGTTGGTCACCACCGAGCTCTTGGCGCCGCGGGCGACGCTCACCGCGCCGAGCGTCGAGAGCGCCTCGAGCGCGGCCTGGAGTTGGGCGGCCGTGCTGGCGAAGCCGAGCGCCGTCGTGGTCTGGCCGCCGAAGCTCAGCGTGAACGTGCCGCCGAGGTCGTCCGACGTGGCGTAGGCCGAGACGGTCTGCACCTCGAGCACCTGCAGCGTCGTGGACGTGACGGCCATCCGCAGCCGCGCCGACTTGGCGTCGGCCGCCGAGAGCGTGAGCAGCGCGTCGGCCGATTTGTGCTTCAACTCAGTGGCCGACAGCAGGTTTATAGCGCCGTCGCCCTGCGCGTCGAGCGAGATGGCTTTGTCCTTCATCAAGAAGCTCTCTTTTGCGCCCTCCGACGTCAAGCTGAAGTCGTTGCCGTTGCTCTTCAGCTGGTGGTGCCGCGTCGCTGCAAGCCGACGAGTCCCAAGCTTGAGCAGCGAGTACGTGCCGTCGGCATGCGGCACGGCGGCGGTGGTGCGCGCGAAGTCGCAGGTGTACGGCGCCTTTCCGCCGCTGAGCGAGGTGCTGTCGCAGAGCAGGGCCGGCTTGGCGCCGTTGGCGCCGCTGCTCGCGTACGTGACGGAGTAGGTATATCCCACCGTGAAGCCGCCGCCGTCCTGCAGCGCGGCGCGCGTGACCGCCACGACCTTAGTGTCGGCGTCGGCGATTACCGCGTTGATCCGGGCCTTGACGGTGGCGCCGGAGGCGCCGGCCGCGATGGCAGCGGTGACCGCGCCGGCCTTGCCCTCGACCACCACGTCGACCGCGCAGGCGGCGCCACTGCCCGTCAGCGCGGTGGCGTCGCACGTCATGATCGGCAGCTCGCCAATGTTGGCGCTGTCCTTGTGCAGCCATTCCACGCGCCACTCCCAGCCGTTGTTGAGCCTCTGACTTGAGCGTGTCACCTTCACGAACTCGATCGAGCTGAGCGCTTGCAACCGCGTCGTCAGGTCGGCCTCGCTGATGTCCCAGTCCATGAACGGAGACTTGTAGCCGCCGAATGTGCCCTTGAACGCCAGCTTGAACTGCCCGCCCAGGTCCGGCGCTGTGAGAGGCGATCGAAACATTTGCTGCAGGGTGAGCAGCAGGGACTACTTCAGGAATTCACAACAGCGGGAGGGATCCTTATGTACCTGTAGCCGTGAGCCGGACGCGCTGCACCTCCTGCCGCCCGCCGACGAATAGTCGGAACGAGCCCGACAGCCCGGGCGCCTCCGCCGACGTGGTCACGGTGTGCACCTCCGCGACCACCGCCGCGCCGACGCTCGTGAGCTCGAAGCCCGCCGCGCCGCCCGCCTCCTGCTTCAGCGAGCCCGTCTTCAGCAGCACGGCGCCCGACTCGAGCGCGAGCGCCGTCGGCGCCACGGCGGACAGCGACGCCGCCGACAGCGCCAGCGAGCCGCTGCCCGCGTGCGCTTTCAGCGTCAGCGACGAACCGGCGGTGCCGCTCGCGTCGAGGCTGAGCGCGTCGCCGCTTTTCTCAAGCGCGAAGCGCGAGCCGCCCTGCTGCGCGAGCTCGAGCGTGCTCGACTTGCCGCCGCTGCCCGAGGTGAGTGTGACGGTGGCGGCGCCGTCGACGGAGCCCAGCCGCAGCCGCCGCCCGCCGCCCGCCGTCGCGAGCCCGACGTCAGCGACAGTGGGCGCCACGCCCTCGGTCACCTCGGTCACGACGCAGCTCACGGAGAGGGGCACGCCCTTGGTGGTCTCGGCGGCGGCGCACGCGGCACCCGTGCCGCCCAGCGTGCTGCCGCCGCCCGAGCTGACGCACGCCAGCAGCTCGGCGTCGCCGGCGTTGGTGCTGCCGTCGAACGTGATGGCCCAGCCGTAGCCGCCGCTGGCCTTGGCGCCGCGCGCGACAGTGGCCGTGCCGACGGTCGAGAGCGCGTTGAACGCGGCCGTGAGCGTGACCGCGTCAACGTTCCAGGCCAGCGAGCCCGTGGTCTGGCCGCGGTATCTCAGCTTGAACTGGCCGCTTGTGTCGCCCGACGTGGCGCTGGTGGTGACCGTCTGCACTTCTTTGACGCCCGTCGCCGTGAGCCGCTCGGTGCCGCAGCTCATCTCCGCCACGTCAAAGTCGACGCCCGGGCTCAGGCCGCTGACGCTGGAGAGCGCGGCCATCGTGTCCTTCGAGGCGTCGCCGCCCGCGTTCGTCCGCGCGTCGAACGTCACCTCCCACCCCACGCCGCCGCCCGGGCCGCTCAGCGCGAACCGGGTCACGGCGGCCGGCGCGAGGTCGAGGCAGTACTTGGTGAAGCAGAGCTTGTTGAGCGCGGCGAGCAGCGCGGCAGCGCTCGCGTCCTTGGCGAGCTGCGCCGTGGTCTTGCACAGCGGCGTCGGCTCCTGCTTGTCGCAGAGCGTCAGCGTGAACGTCCCGGCGAGGCCCGCCGATGCGGAGAGCTCCACGCGCTGCATCTCGCGGCTGGCGCCGACGTCAAGGCTGCCGCGGACCCTGGTGTCGCCGCTGGCGCCGTGAACGCTGAACAGCTCGCTGTCAGCGCCGACCGTGAAGCGCGCGGCGCGGCCGGGCACCATCGAGATGGCGCCGTCGGCCGAGCCCTTCGTTTTCTCGGACACGGAGCAGGCGGCCGACGTGCCGCCGAGCGAGGCCTTGTCGCAGCCCATTGGCGGCAGGTCGCCGACGTTGACCAGGCCGTCGAACGTGACCGTCCAGCCGTAGCCTCCGCTCTGCTTGGCGCCCACGGCAACCTGCACGGTCCCGACCGTCGACAGCGCCTCAAGCTTGGCCTTGACGAAGGCGGCGCTCGCGGCCCACCCGATGGCCGCCGTGGTCTGGCCGCGGCAGCTGAGCTTGAAGGTGCCCGAGGTGTCGCCCGACGCCGCACCCGTCGTCACCAGCTGCACCTCCGCCGTGTCGGCGCTCGCCAGCTCGAGCAGCGAGCCGCGCTGCGCGACGGTGTACGCCTTGCCGCCGCCGCTCAGCACGAGCTTAGACTTGCAGGCCTTGGACGCGCAGCTGGCGTCGTAGGCCAGCGAGAGCGCCGAGGAGCCCTCTGAGAGCAGCTCGAGGTCGGCGGTGGCCTTGCCGTCGAAGAGCCTGAAGCGCCGCGAGTTGGTGCTGCCGATGATGTTCTTGTTGAGCACCAGGTCGCCCTTCACGTCGAGCTTGCCCTGCACGACAGTGTCGCCGGTGCGCGCGTCCACGACCAGGCGGTCCGTGCCCACGCGGAACTTGCCGGCCAGCACGCCCTTCGTCGTCTCGGTTATGAGGCACGCGGCGCCGCTGCCGCCGAGCGTGCTGCCCGTGCCGACCTTCACGCAGCTGAGCGCCGCGACGTCGCCGGCGTTGGTGCTGCCGTCGAAGGTGACGGTCCAGACGTAGCCGCCGCTCGCCTTGGCGCTGGCCGCGATGGTAGCGGTACCGACCGTCGAGAGCGCGTTGAGGGCGGTCTGCACGGCCGCCGCGTTGGCGTTCCACGCAATTGAGGCGGTGGTCTGGCCGCCGAAGCTCAGCTTGAACTGGCCGCTGGTGTCGCCCGACGTGGCGCTGGTGGTGACCGTCTGCGCCTCCTTCGTGCCGCTGCCGGCCTTCAGAATGATGCTCGCGCCACTGTCCGTCGAGGCGTCGACCGTAAAGACGCTGTTGAGCTTGGTGAGGCTGAAGGTCTTGCCGCCGGTCGCGCCCAGCGAGATGGTGGCGGCCTGCGCGGAGCCGCCCGTCGTGAGCGCCAGCGTCGCCGCCGCGCCCGCCTTAACGCTGAGCGCGGAGGGGCCGTCGAGAGACTGCAAGCTCAGCGCGCGCGCCCCGGTGGCCGCCGGGCCGCCCACCACCAGCCCAGACATGAAGACGCCGTCCTGGGTGGCCTTGATGCGCTCCACGAGCACACCGTCCTCGACGGTCTCGATCACGGCGTACGAGTCGTGCGTGGCCGCGGCCTCGGTCCAGTCGCTGACGGTGCCGACGGAGAGCCGCCCCGCCTCGACGGCGGCGTGGCTCTTGCCGTCCGTGTGGTCGTAGAACTGCCGAAACGCGATGGCCGACTTGGTGTTCTCCATCTGCGACTTGTGGTGTCCCGTGTTGGTGACGGTGATGCCGTCAAAGCTGCCGCGCGGGTCGACGCCCGGCCGCCCCGCCTGGATCTGCAGCACCTTGTCCTTCAGGATCACGCCCTCGATGCTGACGCCGTAGCCCGGGTAGAGCTCCTCGATCTTGTCGGCCTTCGAGAACTTGATGCCGCCGCCGGCGATCTGCACGCCCTCGATGTTGACGCCCTTGCCCGCGTTCTTCTCCGCGATGAAGTTCGCCTTGATCGTGTTGCCGAACTCGATGCCGCCGTCCGCCGAAATCAGCCCGTCGATGGTCATGGGCCCGCGCACGTGCGTGCGCTTCGTCGCGCCGCTCACCGTCAGCAGCGGCGCGCCGAGCTTGTCGGCGAAGCGGATGTCGCCGTTCACGCTCAGGCCCTGCGTGGCCTTGATCGCGGCGTCCACTTTCAGCGTGTTGAGCGCCTGGCCGGCGAGATTGGCCTTGCCCGTGCCGATCGTCACGTCGTCGGCGAGCGTCGACTTGCCGCTGACGCTGAGCGCCGTGGCGGCGATGCCGAGCATGGTCGCGGGTTTGCGCACGATTAAGTCAGCGTTCACCGTTAGCACCGTGGGCGAGGGCAGCACCGCCACCGCCGTCACCGGCACCTGGCCGGCGCTCGCCAGCGCCACCGAGCGGTCGAAGAGCGCCGCCATCGCGGGGCAGCCCGCGCCGCACGTGACGGTGAGCACGACGCCTGGAAGCTTGCCGCCCGCGCCGCTGGCGCTGCGCACCAGCGCCGCGGAGCGCAGCGTCGGCGACGGGAAGCGGTCGGCGAAGACGCCCTCGCGCATGGCCACCGTGGACTCGGGCACCGCCAGCGCCGCCGCCACCGCCCGCGGGATCTGCGCGTGGTTCTGGCTCAGGATCGAGGCCAGCTTGCCGACCGTGATGAGCTCGATGTACTTGGCCGGCTGCACGGGCGCGGCGAGCTCCACCACGGGCGCGGCCACGATCGCCGCCGAGTAGGCCGCCGCCAGCTTGGAGCACGCCAGGGCGTAGGCCGCGCCCATGCAGTCGATCTCCAGTGCGGCGCTCGCCGTCGAGATCAGCCCCACCAGCGACAGCGCGGCCGCGGCCACGCCGAGCGACGGCGCCACCGCGGCCTTGAGCTGAGCCGCACTCGGCGCTGCGAAGGGGCGGCCGAAGCGGTCGTAGCCGGGGCCGAACGCCGAGGTCAGCGTCAGCTTCTGCTTCTGCATCCCGCCCACCAGCTCATTCACGGCGCAGATCACGGGGGCGACGCCCTTCGTCTGCTCGGCCACAGCGCAAGCTGTGCTCGTGCCGGTGAGCGAGGCCTTGCCGCACGTGAGCAGCGCCACGTCGCCGACGTTCACTTTGTTGTCGAACGTGACCGCGAAGGCGTAGCCGTTGGTCGCCATCTTGGCGCCGCGCGCCACCGACGCGCCCGTCACGCTAGACAGCGCGTTGAGCGCCGCCTGCACGTCGGTGTTCGACGCGTCCTTCGCGAGCGCGGCCGTGGTCTGGCCGCCGAAGCCCAGCGTGAACGTGCCGCCGAGGTTGTCGGCGCCGGCGCTGGTGGTCACCGTCTGCACCTCCTTGACGTCGGACGCGGCGCTGGTGGCTTTCGCCGTGTCGCAGATCAGCGCCGCGACGTTGCCCAGGGTGAGCGGGTCGTCGTCCTTGGCGAAGCTGATGGTGTACGTGAAGCCAAAGTTGACCGCGAAGGCGCTGCGCGTCACGTCGACCTTGCCGATCGTCGGCAGCGCCTCGAGCTTGGCCTTGAGCTCGACGTCGTCGATCGTGAGGCTGAGCGCGCCGCTGGACTTGCCGCCGAAGCTGAGCGCCCAGCTGCCGGTGGGGATGCCCTTGGCGTCCTTGTCGAACTCGGCGCCGGCGCTCGTGGTGACCGACTGCACCTCGCGCGCGCGCTGGTCGAGCAGGCTCGTCGCCGAGAGCCACGCGCCGCCCACCATGGCCAGCCGCGCCTGGCCGCTCGGGCTGCGGTCGAGCCGGATCTGCTGCTTGCCGCCGCCGCCGACCGACGCGCCGGCGTCGGTGCCGAGGCTGCTGAATGCCGCGTATTTGGCAACGTCCGAAGCGATTGTCGCGGGGCAGCCGGCCACTGCGCAGTCGATCAGGGCCACGTAGCCCGCCGCGCCGGCTCCGTTCGCCTGGTGCTGCGCGCCCTTGACGGTCTCGACCACGGTGACGGTGGGCGGTGCGGTCGCTCTGTCGCCCGACAGCTTGGCGGAGGAGCCCGTGAGCGCCGCGACGTCGCCCTTGTTCTTGGCGCCGTCGAAGGTCACCGTGATGGCGGCGCCGTGCGCGATGGCGGTGGCCGCGCAGCTCACGGTGCCGACGCTCGAGAGGGCGCTGAGCGCGGCGGCCGCCTCGCTCGCCACCGTCGCCAGGGTGACAACCTTGGGGCTGCCGGCCAGCGGCAGCGTCAGGTCGCCCGTGGTCTGGCCGCCAAAGCTGAGCGTGTAGGAGCCACTCATCTGGACGCCCTTGGTCACCTCGGCGGTTGTCACGCCGGGCGGCGTGTGGCCGCCGGCGGTGAGCAGCGACGTGTCCGCCACGGCAAGCAGCGGCACGTCGCCGGTGTTCTTGACGCCGTCGAACGTCACCGTGTACTCGTTGCCGTGGTTCTGCCGGCCCGCCGGCGACGTGACGCTCACGCTGCCGACGGCCGGCAGCGCCTCCAGCGCGGCCTTGAGCTCGGCGGCCGTTGCCAGCGCTTTGATGTTGGCGGTGGCGCCGCCGCCGAAGCCAAGCTTCCAAAAGCCGCCGGCGTCCGCGGCGCCGAAGAACACCTTCACCACCTGCTGCTCCCGCACGCCGCCGCCCACGGTCACCGTCTGCTGCTCCGCCGTCTTGCCTTTGACGCTCACGCCGGAGCGATCCGCCAGCCTGAGCGCGGCGGCGAGGTCTGAGTTCACAAAGTCCTGGTCGCTGCCGCTAAAGTCGCCCGAGAGCGAGACCTCGTACTTGGGGCCCGCCGCGGCGCGGCTGTTGTCCGCGACCGCGCAGGCGGCGCTGCTGCCCGTGAGCAGCGCCTTGTCGCAGCCAATCGCGCCGACGTTGCCGTAGTTGGCCGCGCCGCCGAAGGTGACTGTGTAGACGTAGCCGTTGCTGGTCTTGGAGCTGGCCGCGACCGCGGCGCCCGTCACGCTAGACAGCGCGTTGAGCGCCGCCTGCACGTCGGTGTTCGACGCGTCCTTTGCGAGCGCGGCCGTGGTCTGGCCGCCGAAGCTCAGCTTGAACGTGCCGCCCAGGTCGTCGGCGCTGGAGCTGGTGGTCACCGTCTGCTGCTCCGTGACGAAGGCCGTCGCCGAGGTCTTGGTGATGGTCGCCGCCGAGACCCAGACGCCGCCCACCGTGGCCAGCCGTGTCTTGTCCAGCAGCGTTTGCTTGGTTGTTGCGCACGCGGCGCCGCACTCGACGCGCACCACGGCGCGCTGGTCGCTGAGCGCGCCGCGCATCTCAAGCTTGGCGCGGGTGGTGCTCAGCACGTTGGCCGAGTAAACGTCATTGATCACGCTCGCGCTGTCGGTGGCGTAGCCCTTCCTCTGCTCGCTCAGCGTGACCACGGGCGTGCCGCCCGCGAGCTTGGCCTTGTCCACGGCCAGCATCGCCACGTCGCCGAAGTTCTTGCCGGAGTACGCTAGCTCGCCGGGCGCTTGCTGGAAGCCGTACGCCGTGCCGCCGAAGGTGATCGTGTACTCGTTGCCGTGCGGGACCAGCTTCGACGTGACCGTGGCGCTCTGCACGGTGGAGAGTAGCGTGAGCTGCGTCTGCAGCACCAGCGCGCCGCTCATCGAGTTCAGCGCTGGCGTGCTCTGGCCGCCGAGCGACGCCTTGAACGTGCCCGTCAGCCGCACGCCCTTGGTGAGCTCAGACGCGCTCAGCGCCGGCGCGCCGCTGCCGCCCGTCAGCTTGGCCTTGTCGCCGGTGAGCAGCGGCACGTCGCCGCGGTTGCCGAGGCCGTCGAAGGTGATGTCGTACGTCGTGGTGAGCGCGCCCTCGCTCTTGCTCACCTTCGCTCCCGCCGGCAGGTACGCCGCCACCACAGGCGCCGCGCCGATCACCTGCTTGCCCACCGTCGAGAGCGCGTTGAGCGCCGCCGCGAGGTCCGCCGCGCTGATGGTCGCCGCCAGGTCGGCCGTCGACGCGCCGCTCAGATCGAGCGTGAATGTGCCCGCCAGCGCGACGCCCTTCGTCCGCTCGCTCACCGCCGCCGCCGCCGACGCGCCCGTGAGCTTGGCTGTGGCGCCCGGCACGGTGAGCATCAGTATGTCGCCCCGGTTGACGAGCCCGTCAAAGGTGACATCGTAGCGCGTGAGCAGGATCGAGGGGTACGAGCGCGCGACGCTGACCGTGCCCGTTGTGCTCAGGCTCTCGAGCTTCGCCTTGAGCTGCGCATCGGTGGAGGTGGCGCTCACCGCACCGACGCTCTGGCTGTCGAACTCCAGCGACACGCTGCCGCCGATGGCGACGCCCTTCGCCACCTCCTGCACCGCGATGTTGGGCGAGCAGCTGCTGCCGCCGCTGTCCGTGCACATCTTGGACTTGTCGTAGCTGAAGCCCGCCACGTCGCCGCGGTTGCGCACGTCAGCCATCGTGATGGTGTAGGCGCTGCCGCTCACGATCGGCGCGGCGCTGACGCTCACGTCGTCGAGCGGCGCCAGCGCCTCGAGCGCGGCCTCCACCGTCGCGGCGCTGGCCATGGTGCTGTCGCCGGCGCTCAGCGCGGTGGTGGTCTGGCCGCCGTAGGACAGCGTCCACACGCCGCCCGACGACACGCCAGCCGTCAGCGTCACCACCGTGATGGACGCAGAGGAGCCCGTCAGGGAGGCCGTGCGCACCTGCAGCTCCACGATGTCGCCCTTGTTGACCAGCCCGTCGAACGTGATCTCGTACTCCTGGCCGTAGTCGCGTGATTTCGCGAAGACGGTCATCTCGCCGATCGCGGCGAGCGCCTCGAGCGCAGCCTTGAGCTCGGCCGCCGTGATGGTGGCGGAGAGCGAGGCCGTCGACTTGCCCACGATGCCCTTTGTCACCTCGGTCGCGGCCAGCGCAGGCGAGCTGCCCGTCAGCTTGGCGCCGTCCACGGCCAGCATCGGCAGGTCGCCGGAGTTGGCGATGCCGTCGAACTTCACAGTGAATTCGAAGCCGTTGTTCGCCGCCACCGCGGTCACCGTCACGTCGCCAACGCCCGCCAGCGCGGAGATATCACTCGCCAGCTGCGTTGAGGCGCCCATCGTTTTGGGATTAAAGTCGCCCGTCTTGGCGGCGCCGTAAGCCACCGTGAACGTGCCGCCCAGGTTGGCGGCCGCGGCCGAGACCTTGATCTTTTGGACCTCGTTGACGTGGCCCCACAGCACGCTCCACGTGCCGCCGAGGTCGTTGGCGGACGCACGAGTCTTGATCCGCTGCACCTCGCGCACGCCGCCCGTGACTGAGACCTTCTGCACCTCCGCCGTGCCGCCGCTCAAAGTGATGCTCTGCACCTCCTTCACGCCGCCGCTCAGCACCACGCGTTGCTTCTCCAACACGCCACCGGAAATACGGATCGCATGCACCTCGTCCTTCTGAGCAAACGCGCCGCCGAACGAGGCGTCGACGTACGTCCGCGGCGCGGTGTCGGCGTCGCCCTGCTTGGAATACGTGCCTCCGTTCGCCTGCCCGCCCCCCGCCAGCGGCACGATGATGTGTGGCGCCACGCCGATGTCCGCGAGCATTCGCGTCCGCACCTGTTATATCAGGGTCAGCGTTAGCAATATTGATTTGCGCTAGGTGTGACTCGCCGCAAGCAGCTAATCACAAGCTTAAGACATCAATTCGCGAGCATTCGCGTCCGCACCAGCGAGTCCGCGACGGTGGAGCACTGCTCTCCGCACTGCACGGTGAAGGTGCCGCTGCTCTTGGTCAGCACGGGGGCGTTGGCGCCGACCATCTCGATGTCGGTCTTCTTGAGCAGCAGCGCGTTCGCTAGGTCGTCGCCCACCGCGCGCTGCTCGGCCGCCGAGAAGTCTGGGGCAGAGGTGGTGAGGAGGTCAGTCTGAGGAGCGCTGCTGTGGGGGCGTGTGGTGCGTGGCAGCGGACAGCTGTCCGCACAACGTCAGGCGATCTTCGCGCGTTAAGCAGCTCTCACCTCCGCTCAGTTTCACCGTGGTCGCCAGCCGTCCAATGATCGTGTTGTGGTCGAAGCGGAACAGGCTCTTCGCCCTCGTCTCCGCATTGATCAGCATCTGATCGGAGGCGTCGTCGCCGAGTGAAATGTTCGTGGACGTCACCGTCAGGTTGCGAGCAGCGACCTTCACCACGTCACCGCTGAGCACCGCGCCGGCCGTGGCACTGACCTGCGCGTTGACGGTGAGCGGGGCGGCCGCGCCGAGCGTCACCGCTTTCCCGAACGCGGCGGTGCCTTTCGCATGCAGCGCCCCCGCGACTTCGAGCGTGTTGAGGCTTGAATGCTTGGCCAGCGTGACGTCATCGCTGAACGCCGCTTTGCTCTCCACCTTGAGGCTAGCGGCGGCAGCGCCGGGTTTCAGCACCACGTCGCCCGTCGTCGTCAGCGTGGAGCGGACGTCCACTGGTGCGTCGAAGCCGACGGTCGCCCTGGTGACTCCTTTCGTCGCCTCCGCTGCGCTGCAAGTGGCGCTGGTGCCGGTGAGCGAGGCCTTGTCGCACGCCAGCAGCGGCAGGTCACCCGCTCCCGCCGCGAAGGTCACCGTGAAGACGTAGCCGTTGCCCGCCGTCTTGGCGCCGCGCGCTACGCTCGCGCCGGAAATCATCGAGAGCGCGTTGAGCGCCGTCTGCACGTCGGTGTTCGACACGTCCTTCGCGAGCGCGGACGTGGTCTGGCCGCCAAGGCCTAGCGTGAACGTGCCTCCCAGGTCGTCGGCGCCGGCGGCGGTGGTCACCGTCTGCACCTCCCGCGTGTGGCTGCCCTGGCTGCCGACCCCAAACACCGCTGAGTCCGTCGCTGTAAACCCGCTCTCAAACCGCACCGTGCTGCTCTTCGCAGCGGTCAGCGCACCATCGAACGTGGCTGCGGAGCGCACTAGCAGCCGGTCCCGGCTGGCCGCGATGAGCGGAGTGCCTCCCATCGCTGCATCAAACTCTCGTCGGCCGATTGTCACCTCCCCAACCGCGTCCAGCCGGCCGCGGATCTCAGCACCACCCTCCACCTTGAGCAAGGTCGTGTTGTGCGACGTGTCTGTTGGCAGCGCAATCCGCAGCCGCGCCTGCGAGTGGATTCCGTGACGGAACAGCGCGTTGCTGATGTGCACGTCGAGGGTCGAGTCAGCACTAGCAACAGCACCAACACCAGTAGCAGCACCAGCACCACTACCAGCACCACGACCAGCACCACCACCACCAGCGTCCGCACCTCATCACATCAAGCGTCGGGCGCGCTGTCGCGTTCACACCGATCGTAAAATTCCCTCCTACGCGCATCGATCCATCAACGTCGACGCCGCGGGCGACGCTCAGACTTCCGGTGACGGTCTCGCCACCAGCGTAGATATTACCAGAGATATTTGCATTCTCTGAACTCAGCGTTTTGGTGGCTGTGAGCTTCATGTCGGCTTGCCCAGAGATGGCGAAGGTGCCGGTCGTGTTGATTCGCCTCACGACTAGCGTGTCGATGATGACAGTGTGCAGCGAAGTGTTCCCTTTCGACGTCAGGTCGTGGATAAAGACGCCGCCGCCGGCCGCGTCTGAGACGAGCCCCCCCCGCACACGCAGCTCGCCTTCTGTCACCACAGCGCCCTGGTCACCTACATGAGGGCGCTTCTTGTCACCCAAGAACACCGACTGTGCGTTTGAAGAGGCGTCAGTACGAGCAGCAGCAGCAGCACGAGCAGCAGCAGCAGCACGAGCAGCAGCAGCAGCACGAACAGCAGCACGAGCAGCAGCACGAGCATCATCTTCACCTGTTGCGCTCTCAGCGGGCCATTAATCTCGGCGTCCGCGGCGGTAAATTTCTCCATAACGTCCAGCACATAGGGCCGGCTAACGCCCATGCTAGCCACGGAACCGTTGATGTATACGTCTCCGTTCAGTTTGATCTTGGGCATGTCAACCTCGAACATTCCTGATTTACTGCAGGGTGAACAGCAAGGATTTACATACGGAATGCACAGCCGGGAACCTCAAACATACCAAGCGTCGTGTTCACGCCATGCTCTGCAATTAATCCGTCGTGCGTAGTGCCTGGCGGCGACGAAATCTTCCATTCGCTGATGCCCGCAAACCGCATCGCCACCCCCTCCGCCGCCGCGCCCGGCCCGCTCGACGTGCTGATCCCGCCCTGCATGGATATGTCCCCACCCACAAATAAAGAGGAGTTTCGCCCGCTCAGCGTCACCTTCCCTTGTGTTCGTAGCTCAGCCGAGGCCGCGAGCGTCACGTTGGCGCGAAACGAAGCCGCGGCACCGAAGTCGGCGCTAGAGAAACGGAGAGAGTCAGCACGAGCAGCAGCGGCACGAGTAGCAGCAACACGAGCAGCATCATGAGCAGCAGCATTGCCTGCCGCTGACGCTCAGCGTGGCGCCGCCGCCGCGCAAAACAAGCGGTAAGTCAGAGCGCAGGCCGGCGGCGGCGGAGAGGGTGAGCCGGCCGTCGGCGACCGACAGCGCCCCACCGACGGTCAGATCAGCGAGCACCGCTGCAGAAGCGTTCAGTGTCGCATTGCCCGTGACGACAAGCCCCACGCCTCCTCCTCCTCCGGTTGTTGTTGTTGCTTCGCCCAGTGTCAGAATGTCGGCGCTGGCGCTCAGAGCCACGCCGCGCAGCCGCAGCCGCCCCGCAACAATCGCATCACCAGTGACTGTGACGGAGTCAGCGGCCAGCAGCAGGTCACGTGTCGATGAGGAGGCCGGCGGTCCTGCTCCGTTGAGCCGCCGCCGCTCGCCGCCTAGCTGCAGCCGCCGCCTACTATCATCACCATCCAGCTCATTTGTGGCGAGCACGGATGATTTGGCGTAGGTCGCCTTCATCGCTCCCGGGCACTGCCCTTTGCTACCAACGCAAATCCGCGCGCCGCTCGCCGCAGTAGACAGTAGGACACCGCTGCCAGAGTCGAGGCCGAGGTTAGAAGACCGTAACATGGCAGGAAAGATGGCAACGTGGGGTCCACAGAGCTCAGCAGCTAGATGCTGAGCGTGCTCCCTCACCTGCCCGTATCGAGGCCGAGCCGAACGCTGGCGCCGGCCGCGGCGCCGCTGCTAGCCTTGAGGGCTAGAGACACAGCCCCCTTAGCGCTGCTCGTCGCCGACAGCCGCTGTACATCCGAGGACTCCGGCCCATCCGTGTTACCTGTGAGCGAGAGCTCGCCCGCCCGCAGTGCAGACGACGTGAGGGCCAGCCCGGGGGAGATGCCGTAGAAGAACGAGACGGCGCTGACCGCCACGAGAAATGTCGCCTGAGCAGCACCGCCAGCGTGAGCAGCAGCACCGCCAGCACCGCCAGCAGCAGCACCAGCACCACCAGCACCACCACCACCACCACCACCACCACCAGCACCACCACCACCACCACCACCACCACCACCACCAGCAGCATTAGCAGCAGCACCACCACCACCACCACCACCACCACCACCACCACCACCACCACCACCACCACCACCACCACCAC
>Ga0308015_10000662_pt1 | contig 15282 bp, 11 predicted proteins | sample Neamet231_FD_203128 | JGI IMG/M metagenome (GOLD analysis project Ga0308015, IMG submission 203128) | Marine microbial communities from water near the shore, Antarctic Ocean - #231 | ecosystem: Environmental > Aquatic > Marine > Unclassified | place: Southern Ocean | collected 2014-07-28
GCCAGACCAATTACTGCAATCGGTTCAAAGGGCCCTTGCTCAAGACCTTCACATTCCTTTCCATCAGCAGTAGTAAGAGCCATACAATCACCACTTAGTTGCCCATGATACTTTGCGGTACCATCGTAATTGAGTAGCCAGCATCAACATAGATACATTGACCTGTCACACCGCTTGAAAGAGGACTTGCTAACCAAATCGCCGCACCAGCGACATCTGATTGCGTCACATTGCGGCGCAAAGGCGCATTGGCCTCTACATGGTCAAGAATTTTATCAAAGCCGGGAATTCCTCCAGCGGCTAGAGTTGGAATCGGGCCAGATGAAATCGCATTGATTCTGTGACCATCTGGGCCTAAGTGGCAAGCGAGTTCACGAGTCCAGCATTCCAATGCTGCTTTGGCCATTGACATTATTCCGTAATTTGGAACGAAACGATTTGCCGCTGCATAGGTTAGAGTAATTGTTGATGAGTTTTCATTCAGATAAGGTAATGCAAATTTCAAACATCTTTGCAATGAATTTGCAGAGATTGTCATCGCTGTGTTAATATCTTGATCTTCAACGAATAATATCGGTCGGTCAAAACATGCGCGAGGTGCAAATCCTATCGCATGAATCAAAATATCTGCTTTCAGACCTGGATTCTCGGCGGAAAATGCATCGAAGAATTCTTGGGTATCTGCATCGGTTGCAACATCGAGTGGATAGAAACCCGCTATCTCTGGCAATTTATCCTTTAATTGGAAGACTCGGCTCATGAATCTCTTCTGATAACCGAGATACAGCGTGACACGCCCAAGCGATTGAATCCTCACTCGCTACACCAAAAACAAATGCGGTTTTTCCTTGTAGTCCGAGCATAACAACACCTGTACATTGGGTAGGTGTTGCCCGCTACACCAGCCCTTTGACTGTTACCATTGATTAGCACCACAATATGGAGATTTTAATACCTTTACAAATAGGCCGACGCACACCGAATCATATGCCAAATATGTAGCGCAATTGATGTGTTTTTAACAGCACATTGTGTTAGCGCGGAAAAATAAGAGTTTAACGGTTACCGCGCAACTATGAACTGAACATTCACAGGTCATTTAGGAATGAATCCAAATCATCTTCTTCATCATTCAAATCATCGAACATATCATCAAATTCATCTAACTCGTCTAAATCTTCAACAACTGGTTTAGTCACTTCTTCAATCTCAGGGAGGTCGATAGCATGTACCATTGCATCGTCAGAAGATCTCCTACCGATTACCTTTAGACCCAAAACCATAATGAATATGCCGAGAATACCAGCGCCAAGAATTGCCCCATATTTCTTCATATCTCCAGTACTCATTTCATCAAGTCCACCCAATCCAGAGATTTCGCTGGGTTTTTCTACTACCAGAGTGATTACTATCTCGCTGAATTCCGCATTATCGTCATTAGCGCTTTCTGCACGAATTATCATCTGAACTCGTAATTCCTTAGTGACTGAAGAAGGCGCACTTACCGTCAGGTCACGAATTGAAGAAACTCCTCCTGCGGCTACGTCTTCTGCAACAAATGATCCCAATGGGAAACTAAAACCACTTTCAATTAATTCTGCCTCATTGGCAATGGAGACTCGAATTTTGTCTTCATCATTCCCATAGTTGGAAAATTGGAATGATATCATTCTTTGCTCATCCAACTCTAAAGTTCTAACACTTTTGTCACTCATCTCTAATTCAACCATTCCATAGGTAGAAACACTGAAATCACCTTCGTATGAGGCGCTTGTATTTGTTGCATCCAATGGAAAGATGCCCCATGTATCAACTTGAGCGATTAATGTAAATGAATAACTGGTATCTGCTGATAACTTTGTTGGACCTGAAAAGGTAATGGTGAATTGCTCTTCTTCACCTGCTTCTATTTCGAACGAATCCTCTGATAGAATCATATCTACATTATTTGCATCCCATTCATTTTCAACTGAAATTGTCTCCGCAAGGGATGAAGGATTACTTACTGTACAAATCAATTCTACAGGCTCGTAGTATGATGGGTGGACTTCCATTACCGGGTCAGTACCACAATCTATCTCAACACCAGGTCCCGTTGGTGCTTGAGCCGAGGTCATTACAGACAAAGCTGGAAGCATAAAAAATGCCAGTACAAATGTTAGAATTTGACCCTTCCGCATACCTCTCACCGGTTGTGGGTTGAAGCACTCTTTCATCAATGTAATGGATAACAGAGTCCAAAAACACCTATGCACGAATAGTATCGCCATATAGCAGATTTGGCAAATCTTGGTGAGTTTTCCACATTATTTCCTCATCGACTCCAAGTTCCAACAGTTGTTTCGTTCTCTTTGGGACTGTTTTCGGACCTAATACTGCACCTGGGCGTTTTGGGTCATCCATATAATCGGTCTCTAGTAAGAATCCATGGCTTGATTTTGTTATAGTCTCCATCAATTCCTCAATAGCTCCTTTGCCAATCAGCACACTTGGAGTGATTCCTTTGGTTATTTCTGCATCAATATTTGCAGGAGCATAGTGCCTTACTATTTTCTTGCAATCCATTCCAGCCTTTATTGCCATTTGTGATAAATCCGAATATGTAGATTCCAATTCCCCTTCAACGTGCAACTGCAAGGTAATACCTTCTTGACTAGCCAAATGCATTGTTTCTGATAATAACAGATTGGACATATCCCACACTTGCTTTGAGACTTCCCAGTGTGGGCGGCCGACTTCACCAATAGCGTGCGCTTTTCCTTCATGGACAAACTCTAATGCAGCATCGATGCTATCGCGATAATTATTGGCAGCATTTTCAATACCTTGTTGGCTTTCACTTTTAATTGCATTATCTAATTGATGCGCAAATGCAGCAGGATGAGGACCTAATACTACTCTAACTCCTAATCCGACTTCCTTGCGCACTGCTTCGGCCATCGAAATAGTATCTGCATATGTATCGCTGTGGCCTTTTTTGGAAGTAGGTGGTGATGCGAAATCTGGACAATGAACTAGAACCAGATCAGTACCCCCGAATCGTTCAAAATCACGAGCGGCCTCAAGAAATAAACCTTTACGGTTAAGATGGAAATGGTTGTCGGTAACCGGCCCATCCCATAATTTGGATAATTCACTCATAGCGTTCACCAATTATTGCCACGCAGTTATGGCTATTCTGTCTTGCGCTAAAACCAACGCTACAATCAAACTCTTTGAATGAAATAACCTTTTTCAGCGAATTTGCTTTTCCAATATACTGCAGCCATTGCAACCATATTGGGAGAATGCGCTCCGAGTGCAATACAGCGACCGTTTGGCCAGATGTTGAGAGTGATGTCGTGCCTTGAGTCCTCGATGATAGTGCAGCCAAGACGAGCATCATATTGCGCCTCTCCTGCTCCGACATCTCCGACTATCGATTCAACTGCGATAGTTTCTTCAAAATTGAATGAAGCGACCATCGGTCCTAATTCAGTAGTAAGTCCAGAACTATCTAGACCCATTTGTAAAAGAAACTCCTTTGCAGCTGCACGAGCAGTTTCAATGCGCTGAGTGCCATGAACTACTAACTTCCCATCTGCATCGATTACGATTGTTGCACGAGGTGCATCTAATACTTTGATTACAACTCCACCTGTTGCTGTTCCACCCAATTGTGCAACAACTGCATCTTGGTCAACTGGTGTTCGCGTAATAAAACGAACCAGATGATTTTCAACTCGCACATCGATACCTTTTGGCGCCATAATCACTCCTCCTCTGTGTCATCCGAGTCGGGGGGGGATGAAGAAATCTCCTCAACCTTCTTTTGCCCATCCAACGCTAAATAAATCGCATTTCTCCATGGCATATGCATTGGTAAAATGAGTGTAGCATCATCTCCATGTTGAACTCTTAAATCCGCCAATGCACCGCGTAATCTTGCTGCAAAGCGATTATCTCTTGACGTGGATATTGATTCGTTTATTAGCCATTCAGAAAGTTGCCACCACGTCAATGCCAATACGCTTGCTGAAGCCATATTTTTTGTTACACCTTTGGGTGGCTCTCTCGCTTTAGAGACATTCTTCTTCATTCTTTTGCGCCATTTCCCACCAAGGCTGATCATTCCCAGTAACTTTCTCCAATGCGATGCGGCTTTTGCTTCCTTACTCAGATACTCATACCATTCATCATCATCGGCTGTAGGTTCAATGAAATATACTGCTCTTTCATGACGCACAGCATTACGATGTAATCTACGTGGCTCAGGGTCAGGGAACCTTCCTGAAACAACCCCTTCCAACTCTGTTACATCATCGAGGTAAATCGCCAATCCGCCACCGGAAATAAGGCTGTAATTGAGATTGACTCCGGGTGACTCTGCTTCATCTATCTCTTCCTGCTCCCACAAATCAACTACATCTGGTGATTCGAGCAAAGCGATTCCATGCCAAGATTCTCTTGGCCTCATTTTAAGAGGAAAAATCACCGTCGGTAATGTACCATGAAGGATGATTTTTCCGCCATCTGGGTCAGACCAAACAAGATCGTCCCATGAGAGAATAGGCTGCAAGATTTCACCTTCACTGGCCTTTTACCCAGTCTTGTAAAGCTTCAATACTCCATCCTTGGTCAAAGTAACCTTGGATTTCTGCTTGATTCCATTGAGGGAATGTAGCAATCGCTCTAGCCATTTCTGGGTCAACATCCGATGGATGAGAAGAATGAGATGGCAATTCAGCATAGACCTTGCCTTCACCTTCATCTTCATATTCGCCATCATCAAAGAGGCTAGATGAATTGTCGTTATCTTGGCCTCGCTTGAAAAGTACAACAACAAGTACTGCCAATACTGCAGCAATAATACCAACAACCGCCAGTAATAATGTCATACCACTACTGTCGGATTCACCTTGGACCTTGACATTGAATTGATCTCCTGCTTCAAAACCATCGTACTTGAGGTCGCTAGATGAGTTGTCAAAAATCATGTAATACATCCCAGTAGTAGCACTTGGGAACTCTTCAAGTTCAATCGTGTACCAAGCAGATTGGCCAATTGCCAACTCATCGGTTTCAATGGTTCCAACCTTTGATGGGATTCCATCATTGATTACTGACTTTACAATAAGACTTGCTCCACCAGCCATTGTACCTGTATTTCTCAATTCAACTTCAAGTGTCATCTTTTGTCCTACTGTAGGACTAGAAGGATTCATCTTTACATTTAATACGTCGAACTTTGCTTCTTCATGAATGAAATTGTAAATAGACTTGTGAGATACTTCTCCCGAAACCATATGCCCGACTGAACCATCTTCTTGCAATCCACCACCAAGTATAATTTGTGAACCTGCTGAATCAACACCTTCAATCCAGAAAATTACTTCAACACCGCTAATATCCTCTGGCGATGGGTCGAATTGGCCTTCTTCAAGTGGCCATAAATCAATACAATCACCTGTAGCGAAATATGAACCGCCTGTCGGTAATAAGTCTAGAGTTGCTTTCATTGGATCGCTTCCATGCGTAGACCTATAACTGCCCCATGCGATATCATTCGCTGGGTCATCAAAGAACTTCCATAAAACTTCAACATCGCCTGGGAATAGTGCTTCTTGCTCTTCAATAATTACTTCAACATCGATACAGTGATAGTTTGCTGTAGAAATATACCCTTCAAGAATTTCTCCTGTGACTCCTTTCTTTGCCGTCCAAGAGTTGGTTGCAACGCGTGGAGAATTACTGTCTACCTTTATGTTAAAGGATGCACAGCCAAATGAAGTGGTACTCGAACAAAGTCCAAAAGTCGTATCGATTGCACCATTTGGTAAATCGACTAATTCAAATGTATATCTGTAGTCATTAGTCACTGGAGGTGCTGTAATGTTAATGTTGAACTCTCCACCTGTGAAATTATGATAGAATGTCTCACCCGGATATGCAATATATCCCTTGGCACCATTCATCAGACCGTCTTCACGTGTGACCTTCAAAGTCATTTCAACCTCAGGCTTGATGTAAACGCTGTCATAAATACCGTCAATATATGCGTATTGTCCGGCAAATGAAACTATGTCACCAGGATAAACGAATCCTTTTCTGACATCAGAAGTAAATGGTTCACTCTCATCAGCAAAGACTGGAGTGACCATCAAGTCATTCGCTTCATCAGTTCTGAAATCGAGTTGGATTCCATCACTATAGAACCAAGATTGGATGTGGCGGCCAGAAACTGGCAGCATCCTATAACGAGGATTGTCCAAGTCTTGCATATAGAGAACTGGAGAATTCAATGTATTTCCTTCACCCAGTACACCCCAATCAATTCTAATCGGTAAGTCAAGATAAAAGTCAGATTCAAAGGTGTTAACCAAATGTCCACCATCCATTCTCAAAAGGCGTGGACCTTCGCTGTCTTCGCTTTCTGTGACGACATCTATCCATTGGCTGTCTGTCCAAGCAGTCTCATTACGTGGGAAATACCACAGAGTTAGATCCTCACGGGAGTCATCTAAATCAATTCTAATGTAATCAACATCACGCCATCCATTATCATCACCAGCCTCTACGATTAGGTGATATTCATTTCCAGCATACATTGTTTGATTCCAATCTCCTTGCCACTGTTGTTGATTGGAATTGATAAAGCGATTATTACTTGAATCATCGATGAAGAAGTTTCTGATAACTGGGTTCTTTGATGACATTGAAACATATGTTACATGGTCATTGTCAAATCCAGGTGCTCCGCCATCGATTGGGTTACCCGCTAAGTCAAATCCTTCAATCCACAAACTGACCTTTCCAACTGGGTCTTGACCCTCGTTGGCATAATCGTTGTATTCTCCGGAGTAGTTTGCATTTGGCACTCCACCATCACTGGTCAATGTAATACTAGTATATTCATCAGCTGTTGCAAATCCGTCTCCATCTGCATCGTTATCATGTTGAACCCAAATGTATAATTCCAGATTTGCAGGAGGGTTTGGTAAATCTTGAGCCTGCATTCTAATCTTTTGGTTTGCTGAAGGAACAACCCATGTATCGTCTATCAGTGTTCTCCAATTGCTATCTACATTTTCATCCACTTGGCCGTTCAATACTTGCAAGTTCATTAAATTCGGGTCATATGTATCAATAGTCAAGTTGAATGGGATTGCACAATCTGCATCAGGGCGAAGCGAAAGGCTAGGACAGAGAGTATCTCCGCCTTGGTAGCCATCTATCTTGAATCGATAAGTTTCTTCTCCTGCTGCAGTTGAACCGAGGTCAATATTCCAATTGAAATCTCCACCGATCACACCGGATTGATTTGCAACTTCTTCCCATTCAGTAGTCACATTACCCTCTGTATTGTTGACATGACGTAATTGTAAGACCATGTAGTAACTTGTTGGGTCAGGTGATGCATCAAGGCCTTGTAGTCGGATTGAACCTACTAAGATGATTTCTTGATTGGACATCCCATCATCTAAATCTTGAATCGTTCCGATACTGTTCTGTAATGAGAAACTTGTTAGTCCTGCATCATTTTCAACTGCATTGCCTCCAACAGGAGCCATCAGTATAGCAGCCGGGAGACCGTTTACACCATTACCGGCGATCAAACCAGAATAGATTCTAACTGTTTCAGTATCTTCCCAAGTAGGATTAACTCTAAATCTCCATATTACTTCTTTACCATCGGTAATATCAGTATATGTTGACGATTCAAGAGTGATTAAATTATCTTCATCACTTGATTCGGAAAATCCTAAGAATTCAGAATATGACAAAACTACATCGCCTGTATTCGACTCAAATGAAAGGGTTGCTTCCGCAAGCGTAGAACCTGTCAATGGGTCAACTGTATGCGTTGTTACGATTTCATAAATCTCACCGTTAGGGTATAGTCCAACGGGATTGCCACTCATTGCGATGGTGTTGTCATATCCAGTGCTTGTTGAAAGTGAGAGGTCCGATAGTGTCACTCCACCACCTGTTGTAGAGAGAACTGCAATTGGTACGCTAGCAGTTGTTCCGCCTCCAGTCCAAAGTGCAACACCTTGGTTTAACTCAGAATCAAGTCCATCTCCGTTATTTATTACAGTTGAATAATCGTAAATAACATCTAACCCTTTAACGGTCATGGAAGTACCTGTGCTTGCATTTGGAGAGGTTGCCTTGAAGAAGAAAGTCATCCATTTATTGCCATATGCATCGTCATGGCTATGCGGGACCATTGGATTTGTCAACAATGAGTTTAATGCATCCGAGAGTCCGAGTGAATTTGGAAGTCCTTCAGCGATGACAACAGACATATTATCGATGCTACCAAGACTATATTCTTGCGAACCTGAAACAAGATAAAGGTCAAATCCTTCTATCGGATCGGAATTAGAATGAATTGTAATATCATCAAATGAAACATCTGCAGCTGTGATTACCGCGCCCTTAGGTAGCATGAAATGCCCACCGATTGCAGTCCCTGTCAAATCTGTAGTCATTACTTTGCTGTCCGCTCCATAATTAATACTGTCCGCCTTATTATTCCAAAGAGTTGTTTGTCTACCAAAGGAACCAAACGCAGGTTCATCAAAGCCCCAATCAATATCACCATCGTGGGCGACATCTATCTGAATTCTCTCAGCGTGGTGACCAAATCCTAGGTCGAACCACAAACCACCGACATTACATGGATTGGCGTAGGAAAGAATCGCATTGAATCCGAATACCGGCTCGGTCATGCTTGTAGTGACATTATTTGACAGAGTCTCGACACCCGGTACACCCGTGTAGGACACATCGATGGCCGGGTCTTCTAAGCAATCATCTTGAATTATTGGAGTAATACTTGTAATCGGGCGGTTGAACTTTTGTCTATCCAATGCAACTGTAAATGATGTATCTACAATACTTGGAGAATACATCATCAGGTCTGCCATACCAATGGATTCCCATACTCCATTGACAATTGTATTCATACCAACTGATGTTTGGTTAAATCCAGTACCGATACGAGTACCCATACCCAAACCATGTAATACAGGCGTGCTTAGTCGACTTGGGCCAGAATCAAATCTAAATTTCAAGTTAATACTTGGATAAGTTGTTGAATTGACATCCCATAATTCAATTATGTTCCCTGAAAGTCCAGACATAGCAACGCCATCGCTATCAATTACAATTTGACCATTGGTTGAATCGATAATATCGACTTCAATGGTTGCGCTGGAGGTCGTCTCGGATTCCAAATTAAGGATTCCGAATCCATTCGGATGATTTTCTCCACCAAGTGTAGAAGGTAAGAAACCACGAATTGTCATTTCACCACTTTGTGGCAATAAGTCGCCCAATCTGAAGTTGTCAATATACCACCCTGATGTATTGAAATCTTGTACAGACCATCCAGCAGGAGGATTGTATCCTTGATGCTCCATTACGAAACGGAGTTGAATGTATTTACCGACATAATCTTTCAAATCTAGGGCTACATCGGCCCATCCAGTTGGATTGGCTGCATATGTAGATTTACCAGCAAGACCATAATCGTTGTCCGAAATTCCACCACATTGCGATGAAATCTTGTTATTTGCGCCGGAATTACTCTTTTGCCAGTATCCATTTGAATAACTGATTCCACTAGAGTTGGCGATATCGATTGGAATATAATCAAAACCTGTAGAGGATAGTGGGTCGTATTGACCTGCTACCAAGGATGAACGGATCTCTATGTATCCGCAATCCATCATCCTTTTTTGAACCGGAGTTCCAGTGTTTCCAAAGGTTTCTAGGTTGTGCCATGATGAGAAGTGTGCAGTATGAGTTTTCAACTGAGGGCTGACGAACATTTCAGCAGAATTCATCTTTAGATTAAATGCTTGAGCACCATTGTCATCGGTGTAATTATCATCATAGAGATTTGTTCCCCAGCAGTCAGCACCTGATGCACAATTCGAATTTGTGATCATACCACCGAATAATGAACCTTGTTCCCAGCCAACTCCACTTTGTGGCGGCGGATTAGTAACGTCCATGAAACCAGCATCAGTGCCTTCAAAATCGGTCAGGAAACCATCGGACTTCAAACTAACAGGTGTTGCTTGTGAACCATCTTCGATTTGGAAATCATCAATATTGGAGAAGATTGTCAATTGATTATTATATGCAGGATTCCAGACACGTGGAATTGTATCAATATCGATTCTGGCTTGAGATGAATGTTCAAGCATATTGGTTGCAATCTTCAAAGATGCACCGGTTACAGTCTCCCCCGCAGGTATGTCGACTAATCCATCAACTAGGTTCAAATATGCCGATCCATCTCTCAATTCAATATCCACTTCTGAATCGCCATTTGCGAATGTAGTTACAGTGGATGATGCCGCTAATGGTGCAAATAACATCAATGCTACCAAGAACATTGATGTACTAATTTTTCTATTCTGTTGTGTCATAAAATCACCTGCTATCCTTCGCGAAGGAGAAACCACCTAAAACTTAGTCGCTTCTTTGTCAATTTCATATTTTCGCTAGCACCCTCCTACGGAGGATTAAAATCATTGATTTTCAAAGGGATTCGGGTTTTTATTTAGATAGTGTAATAAAACTCACAAATCGACATAATTCCTCAGTTCCCAAGCTTCATCACAAATATTATTCATGCCACCGACGCGCTCTTCGCTCTTTTCCAACCATTCTTGGTTGCCTACTGTAGTAGGGTGATTTGGCCCTAAAGCATCACAAACTTCAGGTCCTTTACTTATCTCAAAGGTTCCTATTTCAGCAGCGATGTGCATGATTGTAGTTTTGTCAAAACCCAATAATGGGCGAAGTGGATGCAACTTAGTAGCCTGCTCAATAGATCCTAAATTACCCAATGTTTGGCTTGATACTTGACCTAAGTTTTCACCGGTTAATACATGAGTTGCCGAGACCTCAAGCGCCGCTCTATCCGCTAATCTGTTAAACATCCTCTTCATATGAATAAAATACTCTGTATGGTTCCATTGTTCAGTAAATAGAGATAATTGTTTAGCGACTGGCACTACAATTAATTTGCGAGATAAATTCTCTCTTGCCGCATCACCAATAGGCCCTTCCATTTGTAGAAAATGGCGTAATAGTGCAATCGTTTTCTGTTCAGCCGCAGGACCTGTTATCTCTTCTTGACTACAATGTAGTGGATGAACTTTCCATCCTTTTATCAACATACGAGCAACTGCAACTGGTGAATCAATGCCGCCAGACACCAAGCCAATGCAGACTTTGTCACCGCTCATAACCTGTCGACGCGCAGGGGTGTCATCAAACCACCCCTTGCCCCTTGCTTTGTTACATGGCTTCTTGAAGGAGAAAGATATCCCAATGAACATGGAGCCATATACTAAGGAACCTGTTACCCTCATTGAAGAAGTATTTCCTCAAGATACAAACTCATACAATACCCTATTTGGTGGCCGCCTTTTGTCTTTAATGGATAAGGCTGGAGGAATCGCTTGCGCTAAATTCGCTCATCGAGAATTTGTAACAATTTCAATAGACACTCTGAAATTCATCGCTCCTGCACACCAAGGTGACCTTCTAGAGGTTACTGGCCAGGTAGTGTTCACAAGTTTTCACACAGCATGTACTAAGGTAACCGCATTTACTTTAAACAAATCAGATTGGAAAAAGAAGAAGATTTGTGAAGGATATTTCTTCTTCGTAGCAATAGATTCGATGATGCGCCCGATTCCAATCCCACAATTTGTTGTTGAAAATGATGAAGAACAAATTGAATATGATGCTGCATTGGCGATTCGCCAACACATGCTCGATAGTAAGGAATGATGTTGCAATTATTTGTAACCCCTCATTACCTTGCACTACAGAACTGAACTTTTACTACATCGTCAGTTCCATAAACCATTGATAATTAGCCCGAGTTATGGATGTAGTAATCGTTGGTAGTATCGCATATGATTCGCTATCAACTCCAAGTGGCGAATCCAATGATGAATTAGGAGGTTCTGCAACTTATGGAGGATTTTCATCTTCATTTCATGCCAAGAGACTGAATGGTGGAACCGTTGCCCTCGTAGGAGTTGTTGGCGATGATTTTCTCTCTTCTGACATCGACAAATTAGTCAAAGCAGGTCTTGACATAAGGGGTATAGAAACCGCCAAAGGTGGAACTTTTCGATGGAAGGGTTCCTACCATGGAGACATGTCACAAGCTGAAACTCATGAAACTCATTTGAATGTCTTTGAGCATTTCCAACCAAAGGTGCCTGAAGACTATCGCTCACCAAAGGTACTGTTTTGTGCCAATTTGCATCCTGCATTACAAATGGCGGTCATCCAACAATCAAAACCAACTCGAATCTCAATATTGGATTCAATGAATCTATGGATAGAAATAGCAAGAGAGGGATTACTGGAAGTCATTAAGCAAGTTGACTTGGTAGTTCTCAATGATGGTGAAGTCAGAATGCTCGCCAATGATGATAATCTGGTACGAGCATCCCACAAAGTGCAGAAAATGACCAATGGAGCAATACTAGTGGTCAAGAGAGGCGAACATGGAGTTTTGGCCTTACACCCAGATGGCCTACTTTCAATGCCAGCATATCCAGTAATGGATCTCGTTGACCCTACTGGTTGCGGTGATACTTTCGCTGGCGCATTAGCGACGTTTTTGGCGCAAGGAGATGGCCACATTACCAAACAGGAATTAGCAGAAGGGTTAGTTCATGCAACGGTTACTGCCTCATTTACCTTGCAAAGTTTTGGTACCAATAAGATTCGTAATTTGGAAACTCTCGAATATGAAACTAGATTGAAAGAGTACCGTTTGATAACTAGTACTTCTTGAGAACATTAAGAATCTAATCTTCGAAGACCGCTTTTTCCTACACCGGTTGAGAGATGTGCTTCACTATCAACTAGATCATCGAATGAGACTGATTCCAATTCATTTTGTTGACGTTGCTCAATTAGTGAATGGGTACGACTAATGTGCTGATGCATTCGGTCTACTTCGTTTTGAGGCAAATTCCCTCCTTTATTTTCTGAAAGATTTTGAATGCTAGAAAGCGTCTCTTCTCTTAGATTCTGATGTGTGCGCACACGGAGTGATTCAGTTGATTCACTAACCTCTTGAACAGAATCCATACCAAGAACTGTTCGAGTTGCATTTGTTGCGGCCCTAGAAGCAGATTTGGCGGCACTTGTAGCCCTTTTCACACCGGTACTTAGGGATAAATAAACGAGGCTGCCAACCAATCCACGGTCCTTCATTGGAGTTCTGCTTCTAACCATCAATCTGGAATGATTCCCTATACCAGTGTCTCTCTTCTTCAAATATGGAAACTTCTCTGCCCTGCTTTGCATCGGTTTCTCTTGAGTGTGAATTGAATGTTGGGTTGGAGCGTCATTGTTGGAACGGGCATTTGCAATGATTGATTTTGTACCAGTTCCTGCCAGTGAATCGGATAACGAATCTGGAGAATCAAAAGAAGCCATAGAATCCGCTTGTTGCTGTATTTGATTCGTTTGAGGTACATGCGCCCCATCTTGATTCCAAAAGTTAGGTAGCGGAGCGGGTAATTGACTTTCACCTGCTTCGCGTTTCAAATGTGATTCGTGATTATTCTGTGAAGACCTTATTGCAGAATCACCAGACATTGGTAAATTCATATTTTGCGCTACTGGCATTGGATGAGGAGTTCCAATCTGGTTGTATACTGGTTGTTGGTCATTTGTTGGAACTTGGTGCATTTGAGGTGAATTATTGTAGTTTTGTTGCCCACCAAATTGCTCTTGATAAGACATTTGAGAAGGCATCTGCTGATTCTGGATTGGATTGGGTTGGGACCCATATTGATACTGACCTTGTTCGTGATTTCTTCTTGTGTCTATATTACCTGAGGCTCTTTGAATTAATCCGTCTGCGGAAGAAAGTGGTAAAAAACCGAGATCTAATTCGGGCTCAGCGTCTGTAAACCAATCTGGTAAGCCTAGTTCTACTTCTTCCTCATATACAGGTTCTGCTTCTAAAACGTCCTCTTCGTCTGAAGAAAACATTGCTGTATCAAACATTGCCATTGGATTTTCCTCCTCAGCATTGGCAAGGAATTTAGTGATCGGTGTTGGACTTCTTATATTTACAGGCGGAAGTATATCCAATGACTCTTCAAGGATGCTAACCCCTGGATAATCTGTATCCCTCTCAAGCAATTCCAAGCCATCCCTTGCTTCTTTGAGAGTCATTCCTTGATTTATTCTTTGAACTAAGTGATTTATTCTCATTAACCTTGCATCGTTACCCATAATTGCAAAACAGACATTGCCTTTTGTCTCAATTGTCAATGTAGGTCTTCCTGTGAGAATCCATGTGCTTATGAACAGTCCACCAAGAGCCATTGCGCCGAGTCTAAAATCCAGTGGATCGATAATACGATACCCGAACCATACAAAAATCACTCCTAGGAATGCAACCCAAAATGGTGCAAGACGTGAATTATGGTGGTGTGTGTGGAGAATTTCTGATAAACGGATACTAGTAATATGGCCTGTTTTTGTTTCAAAGGACAGCATGCGCTCATCAAGAACTGCTAGGACTTTACCCACAGTTCCGTCCAACGTAAGTGAACCGAGAACCTCTAAGTTCTCCCCACTCGTTGGACTATTTACATGTCCAATCGATTGCATCCCAATAGGACAAGCGAATGGCCGGGGTTATCAATCCACCGATGATTGGCCGGTTTTAGAGGCTAAAAATAGGACCCTTTTTTTACCACCATAGGTGATTAATTTAATTCTAATGTCGCATTGCCCATTATTCTTGGCTTAGAATCTAATTGGGCTATCAAAGTAGGTTGTGGGTTTTCTCTTCGGATGAATAACGGAGATTCCCAATTTACCACTGAATCTGCTCCGTCAATTGATTCGATACGCCCAACAACGAATTGTAAATCTGCGCTGGCATGAATAATATCTCCAACCGCCAAATCCCTCTTTTGGAAGGGTGAACGTGTCAAAGTCATTTTTGAAGAATTATGCTGAATAACTGCAAGAGGATGGTTAATTCCTGATTTTTTATCCTCGGTTGCAGGACGAACTAAAATGGTACCACTGCCCAAGTGATCTTCCTTAGCATTACGAAGCGCAAGTCCAACTCTGTCACCAGCAACTGCTGCTGAAACATCATCATCCATCACCTGTAGTGATTTTGTATTACCTGTTCCGTTTGCAGGGAGTAGAATTAATTCATCATGGACATTTACCGTTCCAGATTGAACATAACCAATAGCAACCAATCCGATTCCTTTG
>Ga0308015_10000679_pt1 | contig 15088 bp, 16 predicted proteins | sample Neamet231_FD_203128 | JGI IMG/M metagenome (GOLD analysis project Ga0308015, IMG submission 203128) | Marine microbial communities from water near the shore, Antarctic Ocean - #231 | ecosystem: Environmental > Aquatic > Marine > Unclassified | place: Southern Ocean | collected 2014-07-28
AGATTCAGTGCGTTATCAGCTAAGTTATTGATTTAAGTGGTGCCCCCACACGGACTCGAACCGCGGACCTATTGATTACAAATCAATTGCTCTACCAGCTGAGCTATAGGGGCACTGACGGCGGAATTAAGACAAAAAACCTATCTATGCAAGGCCTAGCGGTGCGCTTTTGCCAAAAGAATTATCGCACCCAGCGAAAGTGCTACAATCAAGAGTGCGGCAGGTGCAACTGCATTAAAGTTTTCAAGGCTCGCTTGCCCATATATACGCGTAGATAGTGTTTCAAAATTGAACGGCCGTAGAAGCAATGTTGCTGGCAGCTCCTTCACTGTATCCACAAAAACCAATACAAGCGCTGAAGCGAGACTACCACGCATGAGAGGTTGATAAATCTTTAGAGCTAATGACCTTGGTGTACTACCAAGCGATTGGGCTGCCAGTGGAATATTTGGGGAGATCGCAGCTAAACCGGCTTCTGTTGCACCAACGCCAATTGCAAAAAAACGCACTACATAAGCGACGACTAAGGCCGCCATGCTCCCAGTAAGTAAAAGACCTGGGTCGACCTTAAAAGCGTCGTATATGCGATCTGCTACCCAATTATCAAAAAACGCTAAAGGAACCAAAACGCCCAAGCCAAGTACTGCTCCCGGAAAAGCGTAACCAAGAGTGGTGACTGTCAGCAAAACCTTACGCATAGCGGGTCGAGCACCGTTGAGACCCAATACCATGGCCGCAGATATGCCTACCACTAAAACAGCACTTATGGATCCCAAAAGCACACTATGGCCAGCAGCGCGCCAGAGCCCAGCGCCGCTCCATAGGCTACTGTCACGAACCGCAGGCGCCACCAAGACGGACAGTGGAATAAGAAATCCAATCGCAATAGGCGAAATACAGAAGAATAGCGCGAGAGGCCCTACACCACGTGCTGCTGTTTGAGGTTGTATACGAGCCATTTGGCGGCCTGTCCTATTGAAACGCGCCTTGCGACGGCTAACTTTTTCAACCCAGAGCAAAATGGCCACAATAGCCACAGCCAGCAGTGCTAATTGCGCCGCACCACCCGGATTATAACTTTCCAACCAAAGCGAAAATATACCAGTTGTAAGGGTTTGCACAGCAAAATAATCTACTGTGCCAAAGTCATTCAACGTCTCCATCATAACAATTGCAGTTCCCGCAGCAATGGCAGGGCGCGCTTGTGGTAGGCTCACACTCCAAAACTGCCGGGCATGACCAAGGCCAAGCGAACGGGCTACATCTTGGCCGCTGGCCGGCAACTCGCGAAATGCAGCACGTGCTAAGAGATATACGTAGGGGTAAAGTGTAAAAGATAGTACCAAAACTGCCCCAGGAAGCGACCTTATGTTTGGGAACCAATAATCACGTGCCGAGGCCCAGCCTGCGATATTGCGCAGATAGGTCTGCAAAGGACCTGCATACTCTAACACTTCAACCCACGTATAAGCTGCTACAAATGAGGGAACTGCCAATGGTAAAAATAGTGCGTATTGCACAAATTTACGGCCTGGAAATTCTAGATGTGTGACCAAATAGGCTAAGGAAGTGCCTAAACACAGGCTCACTAGCCCCACGCCCAGCATAAGTAAAAAGCTGTTAGTGAGATAGCGCGGCAACACAGTCTCCAGCAAGTGCCCCCATTGCGATGTATCAACAGACAAGGCCATCCAGGCTATAGAAAGTATAGGTAAAATGACGCACACAGCAATAAATATTGCAATAAAGGAACCAAAATTTAACCGTTTTTTTAGTTTTTTTGCCACGGCGCCCTCATGTTTCACTGCAGGTATTTTTAAATAAAACCTATGATCTAATTGCAAATATCAAAATTTAAAGCACCGCCTCCAATGCAAATTATCTATCTTATTGACGCTCATTGCACTGGCAAAAAAACTCTACACTCCCCGTTTGTGAAGAACAACAAGACGCTTACTCCAACGTTCCATGACAGATTGTTTGGCAGATAGTATGATCGTTTCACAATCCTCGTCACAGTCAAGGTTGGGAAATTATACAAGCCAACTGGCCAAAGGCATTAACAGCACGTATCGGAACTTTATGACGAAAACATAAGATAGATGATCTCTGGGAGTAGCCATAGGATGATTAAGACCAACCCCTAAAATTACATGCCCAAAGCTTCTTTATACATTTCCAAAAGCGCTTCTTCTTCCGCAATATCGTCTTTATCACGCTTACGCATTGTAATCAGCTTGCGCATTACTTTGGTATCATAGCCCCGGCCTTTTGCCTCAGCCATCACTTCTTTTTGCTGTTCAGCCAAATCTTTTTTCTCTGCGTCCAGCCGCTCAATACGCTCTATAAACTGGCGCAACTCGTCGGCAGTAACACGATAACTACTTTCAATATCTGACATGTGGGAACTCCGTTACAAAAATAATTTGGAGCAGCGATACCCTTCGCTTTCGACTTGCACAAGCCACGTTCCTTCGCGACAGTGGCTCAAATTTGATTTATCGGAGTAGAGAATGAGTTGGCTGATTGTCCCAGGTGTTATCGTAACCTGCATAGGTCTCAGCCTGTTGCTATATACGATCTCTCGGATCTGGCGCGCTAAGAAGCAAGGGCTCAGTGATGCTGATATGAAGACACAACTTCAAGCAGCGATTGCTTGGAACCTAGGAGCTATGGGCTGTTCTGCAATCGGCCTCATGATCGTCGTACTCGGTATACTATTATAAATTTATCTTCAGATAACAGATACTGAATTTAAATGACTCGACGATCGGCTTACTCAGGATTATTATAGGTCTATGCATATAAATAAACTCTCACCTAACTATTCGGTTTCACCGCAAGTCGTAACCACCGACGTCGCCACAATCGTGAAAGCAGGCTTTAAGTCTGTAATTTGCAATCGACCAGATCAAGAAAATCCCGAGTCATGTCAGATCGCAGCGATCAAAGCCGAAGCAATCGCAGCAGGATTGGAATTTGAAGATAACGCTTTTGATTCCGCCACCTTTGGCCCAGAGAAAATTGAAAGGCAAATAGAACTTTTGAAGCAATTGCCTGGTCCAATCCTGGCCTATTGCACATCTGGAGCACGTTGCAGTGTAGTTTGGGCCTTTGCCCAGGCAGGCAATATGGAAATTAGTGCCATCTTAGACGCAACAACAAATGCAGGTTATCAGTTGTCACACCTGCGGCCCCAGCTGGAGACTATAGCGCTAAAGCCCTTGGTAGGGTAATCTGAAAAGCCACTCCATCTAACCACCCTAATGATAATTTTACAGAGAGATTATGACCATGGCTGATAAAATTTACGCTCCCACCGCGGAGTTTACGGCGAAATCCCATGCCAATAAAGTCAAGTATGAGACTATGTATGCCGCGTCTTTAAGTGACCCCGATGTGTTCTGGGCAGAGCAAGGCAAGCGTTTGGATTGGATTACTCCTTTCACAAAGGTGAAAAATACGTCTTTTGAACATTCAGACGTTTCGATCAAATGGTATGAGGACGGCGAGCTGAATGTCAGTGTCAATTGCATTGACCGCCACCTTGCAACCCGTGGTGATCAAACTGCGATTATCTGGGAGAGTGATAATCCTGACGATAGTGCGCATATAACCTATAAAGATCTGCACACTCAGGTTTGTAAACTGGCGAATGTCTATAAGTCACTGGGCGTGGGAAAAGGTGATCGGGTAGTGCTTTACATGCCTATGATCCCGGAAGCAGCTTACGCCATGCTTGCTTGCAATCGCATTGGCGCAGTCCATTCTATAGTCTTTGGTGGCTTTTCGCCTGAAGCTTTGGCTGCACGCTTAACAGCCTGTGATGCGAAACTCGTGGTAACCGCGGATCAAGCCCCACGCGGCGGCAAAGCCACGCCCCTGAAAGCCAATGTAGACACGGCATTGGAAATTTCAGGCGATATCCCAACTCTCGTAATCGAGCGTACCGGCGCAGATATGCCAGTAAAAGCTGGACGCGATCATAGCTATGCATCCGCCATGGCGAAGGCATCAGCTAACTGCGAACCAGAGGCTATGAATGCCGAGGATCCACTGTTCATTCTTTACACATCCGGCTCCACTGGCGCACCAAAGGGCGTGGTTCATACCACTGGCGGTTACTTAGTTTATGCCGCCATGACCCACCAGTACACATTCGATTATCATGACGGCGATGTATTCTGGTGTACCGCTGACGTTGGCTGGGTCACGGGCCACAGCTATATCGTTTATGGGCCGCTAGCCAATGGCGCGACCACCTTAATGTTTGAAGGCATACCAACATATCCCGATGCTGGACGCTTCTGGGCCGTTTGCGAAAAGCATAAGGTCAACCAATTTTATACCGCCCCCACAGCTATTCGCGCCTTGATGGGCCAGGGCAAAGCCTTTGTTGAAAAATACGACCTGTCATCTATCAAGGTATTGGGCACGGTGGGGGAACCAATCAACCCGGAAGCTTGGAATTGGTACAATGAAGTGGTCGGCAAGGGCAAAGCCCCCATAGTTGACACATGGTGGCAAACAGAAACTGGCGGCCATTTAATGACGCCCTTGCCTGGCGCAACCAACACCAAACCTGGCTCCTGCACGCTGCCATTCTTTGGGATCCAACCAGTTATTTTAGAACCAACAACTGGGGCGGAACTACATGACACAGAGGCCGAAGGCGTTTTGTGCATCAAGGATAGCTGGCCAGGCCAAATGCGCACAGTCTGGGGTGACCATGACCGGTTCATCTCAGCCTATTTTAGCGATTACAAAGGCTATTACTTCACTGGAGACGGCTGCCGCCGCGACGCGGACGGCTACTACTGGATTACCGGGCGCGTTGATGATGTGATTAACGTATCTGGCCACAGGATGGGCACGGCCGAAGTGGAAAGCGCTTTAGTGGCACACCCCAAGGTCACAGAGGCTGCAGTAGTGGGATACCCCCATGCCATTAAAGGCCAAGGGATCTATTGCTATGTCACCTTGATGTCCGGTGACGAGCCTTCCGATGAATTACGTTTAGAATTACGTAATTGGGTGCGTAAAGAAATTGGCCCTATTGCCTCACCAGATCTGATACAGTGGGCACCAGGCTTACCCAAAACCCGTTCTGGAAAAATTATGCGCCGAATTTTGCGTAAAGTTGCCGAGGATCATTTTGGGGCCCTAGGCGACACCTCTACGTTGGCGGATCCCTCAGTTGTAGACGAGTTGATCGAAAACCGTATGAACCGGGATTAAGTCAGAAAACGCTATAAATTTAAAAAAGTAATGCGTGAGCTGGTAGGTATTACTCTTGGCCAGCCTAAGTTTGTGATTAAGGCAATTCTGTCGCCCTTGCGGCAAGGATCTTCTTCCACTTTGACTAAACTTGGCCTATATGGGATGGAAATGTCGCCTAATTGATGCCAAAAGGGATAATATGACTAAGAAACCAAACGAGAATGACGTCGTCTTTATTCAAGCATTAGCAGAATTGCTAAGTGCGCAAGATCTGACAGAAATCGAAGTAAATCGCCACTACGGTGAAGATGACAGCTTGAATGTCCGTATTTCAAAAACGCAAAACGTGGTCCAGATGGCATCCCCAGTTACTATGGCCGCACCGATAGTGTCGGTGCCTGTCTCCGCTGCAGTACACGCGGTTTCGGAAATCGAAGATCCTGCATCGCATCCTGGTGCCGTGACCTCTCCTATGGTTGGCACCGTCTATCTGCAGGCAGAACCAGGAACTCCTGCCTTCATCACCGTAGGTACTAAAGTCTCTGAGGGCGATACCATCTTGATTATTGAAGCTATGAAAACAATGAACCAAATTCCAGCGCCACACGCCGGCACGGTGACACGTATTTTGGTCGAAGACAGCGCCGCTGTTGAATTTGGTTCTCCTTTGGTAATTATTGAATAATGTTCAAGAAAATCCTTGTTGCTAACCGAGGAGAAATTGCTCTTCGCGTGATCCGTGCCGCCCGTGAAATGGGGATTGGCAGCGTAGCTGTGCACTCCACCGCTGACAGCGACGCCATGCATGTGCGCATGGCAGATGAATCTGTTTGCATCGGTCCGCCTTCAAGCACTGACAGCTATTTGAGCATCCCTGCGATCATCGCCGCCGCCGAAATTACCGGTGCTGATGCTATTCACCCAGGCTATGGGTTTCTGTCCGAAAATGCCAGTTTTGTGCAGGCGCTTCAGGACCATGACATCAGCTTCATTGGCCCAACTGCCGATCACATCAGGGTTATGGGAGATAAAATTAGTGCTAAAGATACCATGCGTGCCCTTGGCGTACCTTGTGTTCCTGGCTCTGCGGGTGGCGTTCCTGATGTAGCCACAGCCCTCAAGATCGGCGAAGAATTTGGATATCCCGTAATTATCAAAGCCACGGCCGGTGGCGGTGGACGTGGAATGAAAGTGGCTAATTCGGTTGAAGAGATGCCTACTTCCTTCAGCGCGGCCCGATCTGAGAGCAAAGCTGCCTTTGGCAATGACGAAGTCTATATCGAAAAATATCTTACCACTCCGCGCCATATTGAAATTCAAGTATTTGGGGACGGTAAGGGTAAAGCTGTTCATTTGGGCGAACGCGACTGCTCTTTGCAGCGGCGTCACCAAAAAGTATTCGAAGAGGCCCCAGGCCCCACAATCAGCCCACAGGATCGTGCGCGGATTGGCAAAGTTTGCGCTGATGCTGTTGCTAAGATCAACTATATTGGCGCTGGCACAATTGAGTTTCTATATGAAAATGGTGAGTTCTATTTCATCGAAATGAATACCCGCTTGCAGGTTGAACATCCTGTCACGGAGGCTATTTTTGGTGTGGATCTAGTACGTGAGCAAATCCGTGTGGCAGAGGGGCATGATCTGTCCTTCACTCAAGACGATTTGGTCATTAACGGACACGCTATTGAAGTGCGTATCAACGCAGAAACCTTTCCAGGATTTGCGCCACGCCCCGGTAAGATAAATGCCTACCATGCACCTGGTGGGCTAGGTGTGCGAATGGATTCAGCGCTCTATGATGGCTATTCGATTCCACCATATTATGACAGTTTGATTGGTAAACTGATAGTTCATGCCCCAGATAGAGCGTCAGCCATCGCGCGGTTAGATCGGGCTTTGGGCGAGTTGATAATTGATGGAATTGAAACAACAATTCCGTTGTTTCATGCACTGCTACAAGAATCGGATGTCCATTCGGGCAATTACAATATTCATTGGCTAGAACATTGGTTAGAACATAAGTTTGACGATAAATGAGCAAAGGGGCAGTAAGCTCACAGCTGATGCTGCTTGCTTATGCCCAAGGTATTTTTCCAATGGCCGAAACAGCTACCGATCCAGAACTTTTCTGGGTCGACCCCAAACGGCGGGGGATATTTCCGCTTAATGGCTTCCACATATCACGGAGCATGCGTCAATTTTTACAACGTAATACCATTACTGCTACGTTAAACACTGATTTTGAGACAGTGCTATTTCACTGTGCTAACCGCGAAGAAACCTGGATAAATTCTACTCTGAAAGCTAATTATAAAGAACTCCATGCTTTGGGGCAATGCCACAGCTTGGAAGTATGGCAAGATGAGGCTCTTTTAGGTGGAGTTTTTGGGATCACTATTGGTGGTGTATTTTGTGGTGAAAGCATGTTTTCTCGAAGTAGGAATGGATCTAAATCAGCCCTCGCTTTTTTGACAGTACATTTGCAAAATTGTGGATTTTCTTTGTTTGATACGCAATTTATCACTGATCATTTGCAAAGCTTGGGAGCTATTGAAATAAGTCGAGCAACGTATCAGAGCAAATTGGCCGATGCTATCAAACTGCCAGTTTCCATTACCTCACAACCCATACCAGATGTTCAGAGCATCTTACAGCGTAACACCCAGACGTCGTAGCGTGGATGTTCCAACGCATTAAGCGCAGGCGAGGAAGCAACCATCCAACCCTCAAATAATTGATTTTTGCTGCGGGTATCATAAATGGCGAGTAGCGCAAAAGCATCTAGACTTAGCTCACCTTCTGGATAGCGGCAGGCTTTCAAATGTATATCAAGCGGCCCTAACGTGACTGGTTCGCCGATTGAGATGATGAAGCTTTGTAATTCACCGGTTGTCCTGTCTAACCACCGCAGCTCTCCAGCTTTGGTCTCACTCGCCCTCTGCGCAGAGCCAAAAGCTGGAAACAGGCACAGAATAAGCACCAAAAAACGGATCATTATTTAGAGCTACCCGACGTGAATTTCATCAATAAATTCAACAAACTGATCGATCCTTGTGTGTCCAGAATAGTATCACCAGAAACATAATTAAATGGAGATCCACCCGGTTGAAGCTCCACAAAATTTCCACCTAGAAGCCCTTCAGAGGCAATCAAAATTGCAGTGTCATCAGGAAGCTCGGTACCATTATATAAAGATATTACCATATCAGCTCGAAAACTAACCTGATTGAGCGAAATACTGGAAACCTTGCCGACTTTCACACCCGCCAGCCGCACGTCTGTACCAACCGCAACACCTTCAATCGAACGAAAGCTTGCATTCAACACATATGATTCGGTTTCACTACCCCAACCGCCGCGCTGAAATCCAACCACGGCAAACCCAATTGCGATAATAAGAACACAAGTACCAGCGATGAATTCTGCCCAAGCGCCACGCATCAAATCACTCCGGGATCCAAGCCTCGTAGTCGCTGTGCGACTGCGGCCTTGATTGACGTAAAGATCCTGCAGGAGCGTGCGCCATAGCCGTACCTGTTCGGTTCTCTTTATGTGGTTTCTCCCATATTTTATGGGCCAAAGGTGTTTTGTTTGGCGGATCATTCCAAGTGTGATGAAGCCATCCATGCCAATCAGGATTGACTCGTGTAGCCTCAGATTCACCGTTGAAGATTACCCATCGTTTAGCGCTGTCCTTGGTTTCGTAGAACATATTTCCTGAATCATCTTCGCCAACCTTGACGCCATTACGCCAGGTAAACAGTTGCGTGTTCAATGTTTGGCCGTTCCACCAAGTCACAGCACGTATTAGAGTTGAGACGATGCCCATAGGGTCCTCCAAAACAGGTCTGAAGTAGATATGCCTCAGATGCCACCAAGGGTCTAGTGCTTGTGGCGTCTGAAACCAAAACGGATGAATTCAAACCGTACCCTACCGTTTTTTCGTTGGTAATGAGCTTAACCAGCCGAAGCAGGCTCAAGTTTCTTGTCCCCATGAATCATTAGAGGTGACGCGTCAGAGGTCACCGCCTCTTCATTCACGACCACTTCTTCTACACTATGGAGCCCCGGCAAATCAAACATAGTATCCAGCAAGATATCTTCTAAAATTGAGCGCAGACCACGCGCCCCAGTTTTACGATCGATCGCACGCTTAGCTATGGCTACAAGCGCATCATCGGTAAATGTCAAAGTTACATCTTCCAGCTCAAATAAGCGCTGATACTGCTTGATCAAAGCATTTTTAGGCTGAGTTAAAATAATCACAAGTGCGTCTTCATCAAGATCAGTTAGCGTTGCAATAACTGGCAAACGACCAACAAATTCTGGGATCAAACCAAACTTGAGCAAATCTTCTGGCTCCAGTTCCCCAAACATTTCACCTACGCCGCGGCTGTCATTCTCTTTAACGTCAGCCCCAAACCCAATTGAGGTTCCCTTGCCACGCGCAGCAATAATTTTTTCTAGCCCTGCGAAAGCACCGCCACAAATAAACAAAATATTGGTGGTATCCACTTGCAAGAACTCCTGCTGCGGATGCTTGCGCCCACCCTGCGGTGGAACGCTGGCTACGGTACCTTCAATGATCTTCAACAAAGCCTGCTGAACACCCTCGCCTGACACATCCCGCGTGATGGAAGGATTATCAGATTTTCGAGTGATTTTATCAACTTCGTCAATATAGACGATGCCCCGTTGCGCCCGCTCTACATTATATTCACTGGCTTGCAGCAGCTTGAGAATAATATTCTCAACATCCTCTCCAACATAACCAGCTTCTGTCAAAGTAGTAGCGTCAGCCATGGTGAAGGGCACGTCCAATATCCGCGCTAAAGTTTGCGCCAACAAAGTCTTCCCACAGCCGGTTGGGCCGATCAACATAATATTGGATTTAGCCAGTTCAATATCATCAGATTTATCAGCAACATTAAGGCGTTTATAATGGTTATGAACTGCAACTGAAAGTACACGTTTTGCGTGAGATTGACCTATTACATAGTCATCCAGAACCTGGCAAATTTCCAAGGGAGTTGGCACACCCTCCGAGGTTTTTAAACCAGCGGACTTAGTCTCTTCACGGATAATATCCATGCAGAGCTCAACACATTCATCGCAAATAAACACAGTCGGCCCCGCAATCAGTTTGCGAACCTCATGCTGACTTTTACCACAAAAACTGCAGTAGAGGGTATTTTTCCCGTCGCCGCTTGCTTTATCAGCCATGTATCACCTTTAAGTATTGTTGGTTCGACTGAACAACAGGTCAGCCCCATAGTAGTAACGTAAAATCAAAGTAAGCTTATGACAGCAAAGAATGGGCCACAACCTGAATTTAATGGTCGATTTAGCCTACACACCGTCTTTTTCACGGTTACTCACAATTTTATCAATCAAGCCCCAACCTTTGGCATCCTCAGGTGACATAAAATTATCACGCTCTAACGCAGCTTCAACCACGTCATAGTCCTGGCCAGTATGTGACACGTAGATTTCGTTCAACTTGCGCTTGAGCTTTTGAGTGAATTCAGCGTGGATCATAATATCGGTCGCTTGACCTTGATAGCCCCCAGATGGCTGGTGCACCATGATAGAGGAATTGGGCAGCGAAAAGCGCATGTCTTTAGCTCCGGCAGTCAACAATAATGAGCCCATGGATGCCGCTTGCCCCACACAGAGAGTACTCACCTTGGGTTTGATATACTGCATTGTATCGTAAATCGACAGACCAGCCGTCACAACGCCGCCCGGTGAGTTAATGTACATACTGATCTCTTTTGAAGGGTTTTCAGCTTCGAGATGCAGCAACTGTGCAATGACCAGTGTGCTCATACCGTCATGAACTGGACCATTCACAAAAATGATGCGCTCTTTGAGCAAGCGCGAAAAAATATCATAGGCCCGTTCCCCGCGACTCGTTTGTTCAACTACCATTGGGACGAGGTTCATATAGGTTTCTACTGGATCGTTCATAAGGTCCGCCTGCTGTTCTGAATTCCGGAATAAAGCCGATGTGCTAACTGAGTCTTAGTATTGCACCTCGGGTAGGACAAGGGGCGCAGGAATTTTAGATGCATTTTGCATCGATGCATCACAATATTTTTTTTGCCACATCAAACATTCGCGCCGAAAAACCCCATTCATTATCATACCAACCAAAAACACGCACTAGTGCCTGCCCCATCACCTGCACCTGCGGGGCAGCGATCACCAAACTTTCAGGCCGCGCCTTAAGATCAGATGACACCAATGGGCGGTCAGTCATACCAAGTATACCCGGGCACGCAGTACGCAAATATTCAATAAGGGCAAGCGCATCGGTCGGTCTGGCCAGTTGGCAGGTCAAATCCACCGCCGAAACAGTCGCAGTTGGTACCCGCACAGCACAGCACTTCACCCGTCCCACAAGCTTGGGCAAAATCAGGTCAATCAGTGTCGCCGCCGATGTGGTAGTGGGAACCATGGATAGAGCCGCAGCGCGGTTGCGTTCCAGTGCAGCCCCACGCGGCGCATCCACGGTTGGCTGGCTGCCGGTATAACAGTGAATGGTGGTCATATGCCCAGACATTACCCCAAATCCATCATCCAAAACACGCAGCAATGGCGCAAGCGCGTTTGTGGTGCATGACGCATTGGAGACGACCTTCTGATCACGCAACACGTGGCCGTTGGCACCCAACACCACGGTCACATCAGCATGATCTGAGGGGCCTGAAATTAGCACACGTTTTGCTCCAGCGCGTAGCCCAGCAGCACTAAAATACGCAGTATTTGCCTTGCCAGTGCATTCGAATACCACATCGATATCCGACATGTTCGTCGACCCCAAATCATTCTGATGGCTGAAACGAACCGAATGGCCATTTAAGATTAATGCACGCTCCGACTGCTCTATTTTTGCGGGGGCCAGGCCATAAACACTGTCGTACTCAAGTAAATAAGCACAGGTCTCGATGGGGGCTATGTCGTTAATCGCAATCAGCTCAAAGGCGCGGGGAGCTTCCATCAGCATCCACTGCCGTGCAACAGCACGCCCGATCCGGCCAAATCCATTGATAGCTATACGAATGGGCCGGTCCATAGTATCTCCCTACACAACAATCGCCTCCGATAGTCAGAAAATGGGTGCGCTGAAATTGAAACCATGCCAAATACGGGTGAATGTCCAGTGCCAAAATGTGCAAATCGCAATGCCAAAGGAAGCTAAATGTATCCGCTTGAAGGATTGAAAGTTATAGAAATAGCCCGCGTCTTAGCGGGCCCCTGGATTGGACAAACTCTGGCAGATCTTGGTGCTGAAGTGGTTAAAGTCGAAAGCCCAGAAGGCGATGACACGCGCAACTGGGGGCCCAACTACGTCACCAAAGGTAGCGACAGCTCAGCCGCTTACTTCTACAGTACGAACAGAGGCAAGCAAGGCATCACTATTGATTTCAATGATCCTGAGGGCTTGACCTACCTCAAGAAAATAATCTCCACTGCGGATGTATTAATTGAGAACTTTAAAGTTGGTGGCTTAAAGAAATTTGGACTGGATTATGCCACATTGTCACCAGAAAACCCCAAATTGGTCTATTGCTCAGTCACGGGGTTTGGCCAAGACGGCCCGCGCGCACACAAAGCTGGCTATGACTTTATGATCCAAGGTATGACAGGCATTATGGACATCACCGGTGAGCCCGGGGGCATGCCACAGAAAGTAGGGGTTGCCTTCGCAGACGTCTTTACAGGTCTTTACGGCGTTATAGGCATTCAAGCAGCTTTGGCCCAGCGAGAACGTACAGGCAAGGGTCAACATATTGATATGGCACTGTTTGATTGTATGTTGGCTGCCCAAGCCAACCAGAACCTAAATTACCTCACAACAGGCAAGAGCCCACAACGCATGGGCAATGCACATCCGAGCATTGTACCTTATCAAGTATTCCCAGTGAGCGACGGGCATATCGTAATCGCCTGCGGCAACAATCGCCAATTCCACAACCTGGCTGGTGCGCTAAACCGCAGCGATTGGATCGAAAATCCGATTTTTGCTGATAACATTACACGAATTGCTAATCGAGTTGAGGTTGTGAAGCAAATCACGGAGACACTTAGCCATTGGGCCAAGCTGGATGTCTTGCCAACACTAGAAGAAGCAGGCGTGCCGTCGGGCCCAATTAATACAATCGCTGAAGCTTTAGAAGATCCTCAAACCCTGTTTCGGGAGATGCGAATTTCGCCAGAGGGTATTCCAGGCGTTAGGACCCCAATTAAGTTTTCTGATAGCAGCCTACAGCTGCAGCGCAGTGCTCCAGGGTTGGGCGAACACAACATCGGCTAAGACCAATTTAACTTGGACCAGTCAGGATAGATAAAGAACGTTTAAACAAAAATACCAGGTAACCGTGACGTAATTGGGCTTGGAAGCGTCGCTTGAATATGCTCCTATGCTTTGGTTCCGCTCATGGTGTTTAAATTACGTTTTGCTTGAACAGCACTACAAAGAACGCCTAAAGCCGTAGGGGCCAAAAAACTGGCCAAAGATTAAACAGGGAGAATATCATGAAACTCAAAATGCTCGCGGCGACTGCCGCGGTGGTACTGTCATTCGGCGCTACATCAGCATCCGCTGATTGCGGTGAAGTATCTATTACCGAAATGGACTGGGCTTCATCCGCCGTTGTAACTGCGGTTGCAAACTTTTTGATGACCCAAGGCTACGGTTGTGCCGTACAAGTCGTCCCATCGTCAACAGTCCCAGCGCTGACATCATTGGCTGAAACCGGCAAGCCAGACATTCTAACCGAAGTATGGGCTAACTCGACCCCATCTTATGAACCCTTACTAGCTGAAGGAAAATTGGTTGAGCTTACTGCAGTTCTTTCGGACGGCGGCGTGGAAGCTTGGTGGATCCCAGCTTACCTGGCAAAATCCAATCCAGAATTGACCACATGGGACGGCATCATGGCTAACCCAGAAGCTGTAGGCGGTAAATTCCACGACTGCCCATCAGGTTGGGCCTGTGACATCATCAACAATAATAACCTCATTGCTGCAAAAGCTGAGGCTGGCGGCCTTGAGCGCTTCCAGCACGGTTCTGGCGAAACTCTGCAAACCTCAATCGCAGCTGCCTATGCGGACAAAGCGCCATGGTTTGGTTACTACTGGGCGCCAACAGCTGTTTTGGGCAAATACCCAATGGTTCGTGTTGAAGTACCCGCCTATGACGAAAAAGCACACGCCTGTAACGGCGATGTTGATTGTGCAAACCCTGGCTTTTCAGCCTATCCAGCTGCAAAAGTTGTGACAGCAGTATCAGGTGCGTTCATGGACCGTGAACCCGAGGTTGCAGCATTGTTAAAAAATGTAACATTCACGAACGCTCAAATGGGTGATGTGTTGGCTTGGCGCTTGGACAACAATGCATCTTACGATGAAGCCGCAGTTTACTTTTTGACTACTTACAAGGACGTATGGGGCAATTGGTTAAGCGCAGATGCCAAAGGTAAATTGGCAGCTATCCTGAATTAATCAGGACTAAGACTACCCGCGGATCACACTTATTCTGCGGGTATTTTTGACTTCAGGGGGAATATCTATGGCCACTTATGATTGGCTCTTTAATATATTCGGGCTTCGCACCTGGTGCGACATCGATGCGTCAGAGGGTCCAATGTCTATGGCCCAGTTGTTGGCAAAAACCGGTAATGTTGAACCTGAATCACGCTTTAATGTGGCGTTTCCATCGCTAGATGAATTACACAAAGCCTGCGGACAAATCACTCAAACTCGCGATGTTGTTAAGGGCCTAGAAGATGGATTTTTAGCAATTCGCCCAGCCCTGCGTACTGTGCTCGACCCAATCACACAGCCCCTATCTTGGATGCTC
>Ga0308015_10000694_pt1 | contig 14912 bp, 13 predicted proteins | sample Neamet231_FD_203128 | JGI IMG/M metagenome (GOLD analysis project Ga0308015, IMG submission 203128) | Marine microbial communities from water near the shore, Antarctic Ocean - #231 | ecosystem: Environmental > Aquatic > Marine > Unclassified | place: Southern Ocean | collected 2014-07-28
TGGACTTGGGTCAATACCGTATTTTCAACCAGCTTAGCTAGGATTACCTCGAAGTAGCCTCCGGGGCCAGTTACAGCTGGGTCTACTAGGTCGATTTGATTTGATATATCTGACGTCTTCCCAATCAATAGCGCTAGCTCTGTATCTGGGACTACTAGTCTACGTAATCTTTCGGCTTCATTTGATACAGAAATCTGTAAGGACAAAGACAGTAGCTCCCAAAAATCATAGTATGAGACTGTAGTCAAAGTATTGCCTGTATGCCACGCAACAGCGTCCGCTTCCATAGCTCCCATCTCTTCAGAAGAGGGCTGAGGTCTGTCATACGCGGGGGAGCAAAAGTACCATCCCAGAGTTTGTACACCTTCTGCATCTTCGAATACTTGGAATGAATAGTGATCTTTTGGAACACCTTTAAGATAGTAACTAATAATTGTTTGTAAGTTCATAATTTTTTAACCCTGTTTAATTGCTACGAACCTGCACGCAGGTCCAAAAATTTCAGTGTATCCACCTTTATTAGTGGCTTGTGACGGGACGCTCAACGTATCAATATCTGTAGCCTCTTTATATACCGTCATCTCATCCGAGTCATTCCAATCATACTCTACTCGGGCGGTAAATGCGTCTCCAGCAGATACTGTACCTCTCCAGTATGCCCCAGTAGAGCCGAACCAATCGTCGCTGTTTCTTCTTCGGGTAACGCCGCGCCCTCTGATAGTTCCTAACGCCCCGCCTGTCTCCTCGTGTATAGTTGCCCGTGTGAATATAGTATTCTGCGCCCAATGATTGACCGTAAATGCCCATGAAAATAACATATAAAATTCCCATGTACCTGCTGAGTTGATTGTAATAGTACCGTTACTATTCGTTACATCCTTCGAACTGAGTGTTGTACTGCACGGCAATGTGTATATAGCGTCCCCCGTTGTAGCTACAAAATTTGCCCCTAAACCACAAACAATATGTGGGCGGGTTTCTGCTGCAGTGCCTACGTTGTAGCCAGTATTGTAACCACGATCCACGCCAGATGCGTCATTAGCTGGGTTGGTTAACGTGGCTGCAGCAGTGTGAAAGGCGCTAGAGTTCTGGTAGCCCTCTGCGTATCCTCGCAGCAGCCCCGTCGCATCAGTACCTGTTACAGTGTTTGTAGTGTGGTAGTCCCTAGAAGCTTTATAACCTTCTGCGTAACCGCGCTCAACAGAGAGCAGGTCATTACCCGTAACCGTATTAGTCGAATGAAACGTACTCGCTGCACTATACCCATCTAAGTAAGCGCGGGACTGCCCACTAAGATCTGCGCCTGTAACTACGGCAGTCTTATGGTAATCCCGCGCCTCTCGGTAACCAACAGAGTACCCGACTTCCCACCCGTTAACGTCAACATCCCCGATATTCGCGGGTGTTGCCCGATGTACGGCACTTGCATCCAGGAAACCCTGATCGAATGACGCGGATATCTCAGGAGCATAGTTATAATTCGGAGCTATAAATTCAGACATAAGTCACCACCGCTTTTTTAACTTGAATGTCTCCGGGGTGCTCATTTGTAGTTGTAGCCAATCGTTGAATCTCAACCCTACCTTCAGTTGGCTCAGTTATGTCAGTGTCCAATAGGACGTTGCTTAAGGATATAGTTGCTTCTGCTGTATCTGCTGAAACTGCTACGTCATCGAAGCTTACCTGCCGCACCGAAGTTCCTGTGCTGTTATAAACATTTACAACCAACTTCACGTTCTTAGAGGCTACTGCCGTTGACATTTGTACAGTCAAGACAATATTCATTACCTCTGCAGGAGGTATTGGTATGTAGCCATCACCGAAATGAAGGATATTCCCTATTACTAAGGACGAAACGGACTGTCCATTAACGTTTGTCTGTACTGCTTGATTCGCCGCAGACACATCAAGCCTAAAAGTACTTGGAGGAAAACTGAGATCACTGTCACTAAAGGCAATAAGAGATGCTACCTCTGCTGCTAGAGCAGAAGTCTGGTTCGCACTACCCCAGTTAGGGAAACCACCTGGCGTGTCTTGGTAAGAGTATTGGGGGATAGTAATGGCAGAGTTAGCTAGAGAATAGCTACTATTAGGTAACAGGGAAACAACAGTATCAGTACCGAAGACTACTGAAGCTACGTAAAAGAATTTAGTAGCAGGATTAACTAGCTGAATTTTAGCCCCTACTGGAAATATTGCTGTGCGGTCTACGCCAACAACCTTAAAGGTATTAGCATCAACGTATACCCATGCATCGCTAGGCGCTGTCCAGCCGTCTACACTTGTAGCAAAGCTGAGAGTTTCTAGGGTTGTTGCTGCCGCTGTTATGGCAGTAATGTTGTCAGCAACAAAGGATATGTCTACTGCATTAGAGGATGTAGCAGCTATATTAGCTGCTATTGCAGCTACGGCGTTAACGTTAGTTACGTTACCTGCTACGGCGTTAACGTTAGCCACACTGCCCGCTACAGAAGTAATATCAGAATCTGCGGAAGCAACTATATTCACATTAGCTGCGTTGGTCGCGACGTTGTTAATACTAGCTGCGTTAGCGCCAACTGTATTCACATTAGCGATATTAACCCCTACTGCGTTAATATTAGCAATGGCGCCAACTACTATGGCTACATCAGGGGCAAGGGCTGCAGCCGAGGTGATCTCAGCTATATTATCAGCTACAACCTTTACTTTATCGTAAGCGGTACCTATGTACCGTTCTACTATTTCGTTGCCTGTATCTCTGTTTAAGGGGGTCTGCATGGGTTACTCCTATATGTTTAATTGATTGTACGTTGTTATTTATCTAAACAAAACCGTTATCAGTAAGTTTAGTATTAGAGTAACTCTCTGGAGGTGTCGCTGGGTTGTACTTTAATTTAGCTATTCTAGCCTCATACTCAGCACGCCATTTATCTGAATCAGATATTTCTTGTGCGGTAGTAATACCTGCACTCATGATACTAGCCACATAAGCATATAAAGCACTTAGGGTAGGGTCAGGAATAGCTAGGTAAGTTGAAGCAGCTTCTTCTGCTGTAGTAACTGTAACAGCTTTACTAAAGCGCGAGTATACAACGCCTAGAATATCCTGGTCTATAACAAAAGGGTGTTGAATTACGTTATGTGCTGGTACATAGATAGTATTTGATAAGTTATGCTCGTTGATAGGTAGTTCAGTACCTCCCTTATCATAGACCCTTAGAATACGTAGTATATCGTCCTCAAAGGGCTCATACGTAGAGTCATCAACGAACTTATGTACATGGGTACCTGTCACCATACTATGTTGACTATGGATAGGATAAGTTAAAACACCCTCTATTAGCCGTAGCCTTATTGAGCCTTCATGAACAGACAAGTCTTTCTGGATCTCGTTCACACCTCGATTAATAGCTGACATAACACGAGGGTAGTCTTTTTCAAGTACTTGCCCTTGATTAGCCCCTCCTACCGCATACTGAGATAATTCTCCGTAGGTAAGGTTAGACATAATCTGAAGTACTGAAGTACTGCCATTCTTTATATTGTTGCTCATATAGTACCTTTAAACAAAGTAACTGGAATTCCCAGTACCTCCAGTTGAACTTGTAGGAGGAGGATTGCTCCCCCAAAAATTATTTACATCATTTTGTATCCCAATCGGTAAACTAGGGTCAGTAGTGATACCCGAAGGGGTAAAGATTTCCATAAGACCAAGTTGGGATAAAGTGTCTAACCAGTCGTCATTACGTGAGACTATACCACGCTTCATTACTCCTTTTATCTCTTTTACTGCTTCTACCATAATAGGGTCTTGTTTTAACTCCTCAGGAAGCCATACCTTACCTTTTTTAAATTGGGGTAGAATGATGTTAAAGCGCTCCAACTTGTTCTTATCTGTTGGGCTTAGGATACCTAACCGCCCTTCCCCGCTAGCGCTAGTACTACGAGCTATATCAAAGAATATGTTACGGCTTAGCTGCTCTTTCTGCAGCCAGGGGATGAATCCACCTTGCTGCCCATTAACTTCAATGCCTACACTCATGGGTTCATACTTGTGAGCTAGACGAAATATATCATCCATATTAGCTGCAGAATCTTGCTTAGCTAATATACCATCAACCCAGAACCAGTGATTCTTGCTGTTAATAGCCCATACAGATATACCACTGTAGTCTGCAGAACGTTTAGCACTTGTCCCTAAGTCAGTAGTGATATACCAATTGTAGTTGAACTTCTGCTTGAGTAGGACTTCTCGACTATACCAAAGGATCTCTGTGTCTCGAATCAGTCTATCCACCGGGTTACTAATACGTAGCATAAGCTCTTGCATGAATGCACTCGTCTGATCATCTTCTACTGCTACCTCCCAATCAGATACAAGGGCATCATAGCTGAACCGCTCAGGCCAGGCTCCTCTGAAGTCCTCTCGGCTTACTGGCCACTCCTCTGCAATCGGATATACGTTGGATAACCAGGCTTTAGACTCAACGGCCTTATACAGTGGATCTGCGGCGTTGAAGGGGGTACCTGAGAATATGATCTTCTTATGGGTTATATCCAATGCAGGCATAACACCCTTGTATACCATGTTCTCAATATCCTCTAATATCCCATCACTCTTAGCGTTCTTATCGGATAGTAAATCGTCAAACAGGGCTAGTTGAGGACGCTTACCAAAGTACTTGAATCCACGAATACCTGTGCTGGCGCCAAACATCTTAACGTAGGAAGACTTACCTGAAGCGTTCTTAAACAACATCTCTGCTTGGTTGAACTTGGCTTCAGGAATGTACTTCTGTAGGAACTCTGAGTTGTCATACCTAGACTCCATGTTCTTCTGCAGGTTCTTTACTCCATTCTCCATAGTATCACTTACGTACATAGAGACATCGACAGCCCCAAAGCCGTCTAGCCGCCCGTAGATGGCTATATAGAATAATAGGTACTCAGCTAGCAATGACGTCTTACTCGTCCCACGGGCTGCTAGGTTAGCCACGCGAGGGGCGGAAGTAGCTACCTTATCCAACATCTTCAAATGAAAAGTGGGTGTAGGGCTAGACTCTCCTTTACCGTCGGTAACCATCTGTATGAAATCTATAAACTTAAGTGCGAATACAGAAGGCTTGTAATCTGGATCCTCTGAGTATCTTACTTCATTCAAATACTGATCAACTGACTTAGCTGTTGCGCTCTTTGTACTGGTAGGTATATCACTCATCAATTATCTCCGCCTCTACTGCATACACCGGCTTACGCGCCATCTCTTGAGCAGTAGCAGAGCCCTCAATAATTCTAGCTTGCTTGCCCTCAGCTAGCGCTGTCACACTCCTAGCCAGCTCTGCAATAATATCCATACCTTTATCCGATATTTCTTCTTTATTACCTACTGCAGCATCAGGCATAACTGTGTACTCAAGGACTGCTTTAGCTGCATCAGACCTAACTTTAGGGGATACATCTTCGTCCCGCATCAAGCCTACTTGGACATCCAACGCTTCTTGAAAGTAATGGTTATTAATAATCCAGCTAGGGATTAATGACTGTTCCGTGATTAAGTTAACTAACTTAGTTCTATTGAACGCTGTGGAGTGTGAGTTAATTGCTCTATGGTTTGTGCCTAAACTCAACAACCTTGCGTACCTCTCTGGGAAAGTCTTCTCCCAGGATATCCGCACACCATGTCCCATCAGGCGGTAACTTACGTACTGCACTGCTGTTACGTATTGATCTAAGGTAAAAGCCCCCTTATTTAGTACAGTAGTGAACGACGTCATATTATCTTTAAACGTCTGCGCTAGTTCTGTACTGCTAGCTAGAGCATTCATCTTATCTACTAGATCCTGAGATACTAACTTAGTAGATAGTAACTGGTTAGCAGACTCAATAGAGAACTCGTTGAATACAGGCGCTGGAATGTTTGTTGTCATGTTAGTCCCAGTTTACGCCTCTACCTCTCCCGTTCGCTGCGCTCTCTCGGAGGCCCGGCTTCAACTGGTTAGGTAGAGTAGTGGTGGTTATAGTTATTTCCAAAATTTGCCTTTAATGAATGTAATGTGAGCTCTAGTGCCCTCAGTTGTTATAGCTGTATCAGTACTAGACCAAGTGCCGTAACCTTTATTGTACCCAAGCTCTAACGGTATCACAGCGCTTGACCAATGCAAGCCCTTGATGAATCGTTTATGGCTGTGCCCAGTTTGTAACTTTCTGGATAGTTTATGGAAGCCTACTGCTGTACGTGCTCCGTCTGCTCCTTTATCTCCGTGCTGGCTACAATCAATACCTGCAATATTGTAGGCACCGTCACCATTTATGAATTCATACTCAACTGTAAGTGAATCCTCCATAGCCAACTCCAAAAAGGATTTAGTATCGTCCTGGGTATTCTTATACATTAGCCAGGCATAGTAATCAGCGTTAGCTAAGTCCTGCTTAGGCTTGAATCTATCTACCCATTGCTGGAGATGATCATGGTGATTAGAGCGTACTATAATATTCTTACGCCCCTTACCTAAAGTATTGAGGACATCTATAGCCTTCTGTACTTCTGCCTCTACAGAGTTTAGCCCTCGACGCTCTCTACGTAATGCTTCTATTAGATCATTATGATGTGAGCCAGCTCCGTGATTATGCAAGTCATTCCATACAAGTGTCGCTGGGTCAAGTAGCTCAACCATACGCATACGTTGAGCGATCATGGCTTTAGTCATACCTTCTGCGTGCGCATCCCCAAAGTGGATTGCATCATAACTCGCAACCTCTTCAGCCATACCCTCAGGTGTCCAGTACTCCTTGAAGAAGCTGAACCCTTCTCCATCCCACTCTAATATGTAATCCCGGTTATAGTCATTGTGCGGTATAAAGATGATAGCTGTATTGTTATGTCTGGCCATAGATTTAATGCCAGCATCTGAGTTGCTATACTTCGCTTTATTCAAACTACCTGTAGCAAACAATAACTTAGGCAACTCTCCTTTAGGGGTTGCTACTGCATCGAGCTCTATAGCACTACTGCCATACACAACAGACTTATTGCCATAAGCTATCTGCTTACCAGCAAGAGGGTTAGCTACTGTAGCTTGTAAACTCACGGCTGAGAAGACTAAGCTAGAGTTCAAATGGAAGTCATCGTTAATAGCATAAGGAATAATACGCTTATCCCAATGGTACGGCTCAGCCTTCTCCATCGCATTTGGATTCTTATATCTGATTGGTTTAACCAGTATCTGTAATCCTTTAGCTTCCGCGAATACTTCTAAAGTATCTAGGAACTTGTCTTCTAGCTTAGTATTGTTGGTGTAGGAGACAGTTATAATACCTTTTGCTGCTTTAGCTTTAACTATATCTAAAGTACTTGGGCATAGTGCTTCGTGTTCTGTGCTATTCTGTGGGTTATGGGGTTCTAGTGTAATGCCGAAGTGTTCTTCGGTCTTCCTCCTTAGGCGCATCCTGGCTCTTCGGTCCTTTAAGTTTATTCCTGCATCTATGAAAGCAGCGTCTAAGCTAGTGGCACCAGGCCAGTGATCTACTAGGGACTGCATTCGCTCTATTCGTTCTATAGGGGTTAAGGCTCTAGGCATAATAGCTTCCTGTGGTTCGGTTCGGGCAATGGTAAACTAATTATATCAATAATAATAGCAACTATTAACCCATAGCGTATAGATACGGACTAATGTAATATAGCCAATTGAACACATCACAGAGGTTTACTATGAGTGAAATAAAAGATTTACAAGTTACAGCAGGGAACCAAGAAACAATACCAGTCACAACAGATACCCCAGCACTGGCTGTAATCTGCTCTATTATTGACTCTAACTTAAACATAACAACGCCGTTAACGTCTACCTTATCAGGTGATGGCGCTAGCGTGAGTATCGTGATCCCTGTAGCTAATACAATGAAAGCCAGACATCAAGGTACTCTATTACAAATAGCTTGGGACTTCGGTGAAGGGCATATTGTTAATACCCGGGTTAACTTGGTAGGAGTAACCTAATGCTAGTTACTATAGGCGCACCCGGAGGTAGTAATGTAACAATATCCTCCTCTGTATCCTCCATTACAATTAGTGCCTCCTCCTCTACAGTTAGTATATCCTCTGCCTTAGGTCCCAGGGGCTTAACTGGCGCAACAGGGTACTTCAGGAAAGTCGCTGTCAGCGGTAGCCCCCACTCTTCATACGGCGCACTAACTATGGCTAACTCAAACACGGAAGCAACCATACCGGGTACAGGGAGTATTGACGCTAACTCCATAATTGTAACTACTCGTGGCTTAACCCAAACAGACTTCACCTTCTCAGGCCGTACAGTAACTATGGGCTTCACTCCCTCCTTAAGTAATAAAAACAGAATGGTAATCCAGTATGACGAAATATAAGTACACAGCAGGATTCATAGGCCTGCTCCTAGCTGCCTCAGTTTATGCGCAGACTCAGGTAGGTACTAATACCATAGAGGATGCAGCAGTTACAGAAGCTAAGCTATCCAGTAGTGTTAATACCTCCTTAGACTTAGCGGATAGTGCCTTACAATCTTTTACGGAAGTAGACGGCTCTACAACTAATGAGCTGCAAGCACTCGCCATATCAAGCAACTCGCTGTCTCTAAGTAATAGTGGGGTACACATTGATCTTAGTCCTTACCTGGATAATACGCAGTTAACTAATTCACAGGTCGCCGCAGCTGCTATTAGCGAAGGCTTTGTTACTGGCGCACATACCGTAGACCCCGTCACTAAAGTAGGAGTTCCTGTGGATGGGCAGGTCGGGGTGTGGACAGGGGACGGTACTTTACAGGGGACGTCATTACTGACAAGGGACGTTTACGGATTACTGATCTCACAATTTAGGGACCCAGCCCTACGCCTCCAGAGCACAGAGCAAGGCGAGATCTGGAAGGTATGGACAGATTGGGGTGCGGATGACTTTCACATAACCCATGAAACTGGCGCTAGGACTCCATTCACTATAGAGCAGACTGCTGTAGATAATCTTATTAACATAGGCCTTGCAGCGGATACTAATGCAGTTGAGATCAATGGATCACTAGAGGTTGTAGGAAACATAGATGTAACGACTACCGTAGATGGCAGAGACATCTCAGTTGATGGAGCTACGTTAGACTCACACATAACTCACCCCTTGGTAGAGGCTGCAGTACCTACAGGAGCTGTGTTTACAGATACTCAATTATCAGATGTTCAAGTTGACACTGCAGCATCTAACCAAGGGTACGTTAAAGGTGCGCATACAATAGATACAGATACTATCTATGATGATACTACTATCCAAGCAGCTGTTACCTTAAACACAGCTAAAGTAACTGACTTAGTACATCCTCTAGTAGAAACAGCCGTTCCCGTAGGTGCTCTGTTTACAGATGCAGATACAGTATACGACGATACCTCTATTCAGGCGGCTGTTGGTTTAAACACTGCTAAGGTTACTGATCTTGTACACCCGCTAGTAGAGACAGCGGTTCCAGTCGGGGCCTTGTTCACAGATACTAATACCCAGCTTTCGGATGCTCAAGTTAATACAGCAGCCACAAATGAAGGTTTTGTAGTTGGGGCTCACACCACTGATACAGATACCCAACTGGACTTAGCGGGCGTACAGGCTCTGGGCTTCGTCACAGGCTCACATACTGTGGATACCGACACACAACTAGACCTTGCAGGTGTACAAGCATTAGGCTTCATAACTGGCGCCCATACTGTAGACACTGACACTGATACTCAATTAGATTTATCAGGAGTTCAAGCCTTAGGGTTTGTAACAGGCGCACACACAGTCGATACAGATACAAACACTCAGCTAGATTTAGCGGGAGTTCAGGCATTAGGCTTTGTTGCAGGGGCACATACAGTTGATACTGACACGGATACGCAGTTATCAGATGCACAGGTAGCTACAGCAGCAGTCAATGGTGGCTTTGTAACCGGTGCTCACACTACTGATACTAATACAACGTATGTCAGCTCAGACTTTGATCATGATGCTACGACAAACTTTGCAGCAGGGGAGCATTTTACCCAGGCGCAGATTTCAATAACCGAAAGCCAGATTAGTGATTTGACTGGTGGACACTCTGACGGAGCTAACTGTGCAGCGGGTAATTATCCGCTAGGTGTGGACGGAGATGGCGCTGTTCAAGGCTGTACCACAGCAGGTGGTGGACAACTATCAGCCCTATCAGATGTAAACACATCAACAGCCACTAATCGTAACGTATTGGTAGCAGACGGTACAGACTGGGAATCGCGCCCTCTAGTATCAGCAGATATATCGGATGCAAGCGGGGCTTTGGTGGCCACTAGTGCTTACTTAACATCTAACCTTGCTGTAGCTTCAGGGGTACAAACGGCAGTAGTGGGGTTCACAGAACTCTATGATGTAGGTACGGACTTCAACCCTACTACAGGTGTATTTACAGCACCTATAGCAGGACGTTACAACATAGCATTCACGGCTATGTTTGCTGTATCTGCAGCAAGTGATCGACTAGCAACAGCCATAAAGGTAGGGAGTGTAACCGTAGCTTCTTCAAGCTTAGAGGTTGGCTATGCACTTTCACAATTAGTACCTCCAGCTATAACGACTGTTGAACTTGCCGTTGGAGATGCTGTGACCTTCTGGGCTACGAATGCTAACAATAGCGATTCAGTCACTTCAGGCCGTGCTAACACTTACTTGAGTATTGATTACTTAGGTACAGGGGTACTGGCGGGTAACTTAGCAGCTGTAAGCCAAGCGGAGGCAGAGGCAGGTATTGTTACAGATATTAGAAGCTGGTCGCCGTTAAGAGTCAAGCAAGCAGCGCCTGTAGCTAGTGTCAATACACAAACAGGGGTAGTAGTCTTAGATGCTGATGACGTGTCGGATGCTGCAACTACAAATAAATACACTACAGCCGCAGAAATATCTAAGCTCTCTGGTATCGAAGTGGGCGCAACGGCTGATCAAACTAGTGTCACGGGTAATGCAGGTACGGCAACGCTAGCAGCCAACTCTAGCCTGTTAGGGGGCTTAGCATCTTCTTATGCAGCCACAGGGAGCACTGTCCCTCTTCGAGATGCGGCGGGAGATATTAGGGCGCGGTTATTCAGAAGTGAGTATGCAGGGACTAATGCCACTATCAACTATGTAATGACCCAAAGAGACCCAGCTAGTGATAATTATTTACGCCCCTCAACTATAGCTCAGTTAAAGACTTCCCTTAGAGCTTCGGGGCAGGATACTTGGCATTACGTAGGGGGTAGTGGGGAGATCACGTTTCAGTATTCTTGGGTTAACTACAATTCTAATTCGGGCACGTACCAAACAGCAAGGTTTACAAAAATAGACGGTATTGTTTACGTAGAGGGCTTAGTTAAAAACGGCTCTAGTGCTACGTCTATTATACTCGTGCTGCCCCCGGGCTATAGACCCGCCAAAAGACTTATGACATCCACATTCTCAGCGGGAGGTGCAACACGTATCGACGTACAGAGCACAGGGGCAATGCTGATGTCCACAGGAGCCTCTACTACCTGGGCAAGTATAACAATGTCATTCCCCGTAGACCTATAAACAACACTGAGACTATAAATATGGAAAATCCAGATTTCTTAAAAGACAAACACGATGGCTATAGGGTGTCGATAACGACAGGCGCTCGGGAGTACTTCGATGGCGCTGATTGGCTAGCCTACGACGACAGCCACCCACAGATGTTAGTTTTACAAAAACTAGACGGGGTTAAGGCTACTGAAGAATTCGCCGATACCGCACGATCAAGCTTCCTAGGCAATATATCCGGAGGTAAGCTTAGAAGCTATCAACTGAATATAGATATACTTAATTTACTAGACTCTGGTGTAGTATTTGATGCTCTCGATCCAGTGCTGAGACAAAAGGTTGAGATTGAAGTTGCAACTGACAATAGATACACAACAATAGAGGAGCTCTTAACTGTATGGCGCTCTAAGCGGGGTACACTCGCGGTTGTGAGTGCTTGGGCTGATGCCTTTGAGAATAATACAATAGCCGATGTCAATGCAGCCGCTACTAAAGCCGAAATTGATACTATACTAGCAACAGCTAAAGTAGCAGCAGAAGCTAAAGCAGCTGAATTAACTAATACCTTAGAGGTCTAAGAAATGCCTGATCTAACTTACGCACCACGTCCCGGGTGGACACTAACCAGCGATACTTGGGTTTATGCCAGTGCAACTAGCTTCACTATCGCAGGTGTAGACAGGACTGCTCAGTTCCCTATCGGAGCTAAGGTTCAATACACAAATGGCGGTACCACTAAATACGCCTATGTTGCTAGCGCAGCCTTTAGCACTAACACAACGGTTACGCTATTAGCCAATAGCACTTACTCAATAGCTAACTCTGCAATTACAGAGCCTAAGTACAGCTATCAAGACACCCCCGCTGGCTTCCCAAACTGGGGCAGTGCTGATCAGAACTCAGCCTTGGCATTAGAGGTTGCTTCAAATGTTTCTAAGCTCTCAACCAGCCGAAGGAACCGAATAATCAACGGCGATATGCACATTGACCAGAGGAATGCGGGGGCGGCTAGTACCTTAGCAGGTATCCAATTTCTAGTGGACAGATTTGAGGTAGGTAGGACAGGAAGTACAGGTACAGTAACGGGACAGCAATCAACATTAGGGAATTCTAGCAGCGCCAAGATAACGGCCACCTCTGCCATGACAGACCTTACTGCAGGTAATTATGTTTGGGGAGTAAGGTATATCGCGGAAGCTCAAGACATATACGACCTTAACGGCAAGACAATCACGGTGTCTTTTAAAGTAGAGACAAACTGGACAGGCAACCTATCTATTGCCATAAGAAAGGGCGGATGGTCTCGTTCTTACCTTGTAAATGCGGCGGTTGTAAGCGGAGTAAATACTGTATCCGTAGCCATCCCGCTTGAAGCAGATACGGTAGGAGTAAATAATAACACCGTAGGGCTTGAGCTTACTATCGGGTTCTGCAACGAAGGGAACTTTACAACAGCAACAACAGGCTCTTGGGTAGCGGCTAGCGCAGTAACCTCCACATCAAGCACCCAATGGGCTAAAACAACGGGCAACTTCATCAACGTCACTGAGTTACAACTTGAAGAAGGCGCAGTAGCTACGGCCTTCGAGCGTAGACCGCACGGCGAAGAATTCGCATTGTGCCAACGGTATTACCAGAAGTCAGAATCGTTTATTCAGATGTCTTGGGGAAGCGCCAATACATCTGGAATAGCGGGGGGGGCTTGGGTACTCCCTGTAATTATGCGAGCAACGCCAACGCTATCAGTATTAGACACGTTGGGCGCAGCTAATAAAGTGACCTATCTGGGCGGCGGGGCAGCATCAACTACTGGCTCGGCGATAAATTCCACAGGGAGAACAGCGTCCGCCATTTATGTTCGGGTATTCTCTTCTGGCGCACATGGAATACAGTTTAACTACACTTTAAACGCAGAGCTATAAAAATGAATATCGACACATCAAATATTAGAACAGTAAAATTACAAGACGACGGTTATCTACTAAACGGCAGCATGTCAGTGCCAAATGACGAAGGCAACCGAGACTACCAAGACATTCAAGAGTGGGTAGCAGAGGGTAATACACCAGAACCGGAATTTACGCAGGCTGAGGCAGCCGACAGAGCGCAGCTGGTTATAAATGCTGATGCCCGTGCATATTTAAGTTCAACAGACTGGTACGCTATACGCTTTCAAGAAACAGGGGTGGCTATACCTCAAGAAATAGAAGATGCTAGAACAGCAGCTAGACTAGTTGTTATATAACTAAGCCCCCCCTCTGTTACTGGGGGTGTTCTAACCCAGACACAAGCCGATACATGGGGTGCGCTAGAGTTTGTTACCCTGTAACTAAACCTATGTCAATAATCCATATTGACTGAGGTTTCATAACAAGTATACAAGCTAACTAACAATGTATAGGTTTAGATATACTTGTTCCTAGGTACTATTAGTACCGTTAATCCAATCCCACTTATTCATATACGATTAGGTGGGATTTTTTACGTCAGGAATTTCATAATATTATTTTCAGAAACCAATAACAGTTGCAGGATGCAGTTGTTAAAGAGGTCGGAATAAAGGTCGGAATAGGAGTCTATTTAGTGGTCGGAGTAGTGGACGATTTTCTTATAGGGAAATTTCATATTACAGGTGAGTGCATTCCTTCGTTCCTCAGGAATTTTATTACCCCTACCCCCCCCCTATGTTACACCTCCTACTAGTCCCTACTTCCCACTTCACCTACCACCACCACGTCTACTGCTTCGCTCTGGCTCAGCCTCTGTGCTCCGCTAGCTGTACTCCATCCACTCATGCTACTCCACCCATTTGCTATGCTCGCTGCGCTCCCTGTGATTAGACGATGGAATCATCCACTAACTATCTATCATTGGAGTCACATCATGACCATCAATACAACCAACCCAATCACCCATTCGCCTACCTCTATCTATGACCTGGTAGACAACGACATCATCGAGCTCTCCATGCTCAACGCTACCCAGAGAGCTGAGTACGACGCAGAGAAAGCTGACCGTGATGCAGTTGAAGATGCATACGACCGTCATCAAGAAGCTATGTGTGGCTGTGACCAGCTACCTGACGACGACTCTGATACCAGCTACTATGCTGATATCGCTCTGACTCGTGCCTTAGCTGGTGACCCAGCCTACGCTCAGTGTGCGCCTGACTTCAAGCCTACGTTCACTGGCATCGAAGCCGCAGACTGGATACCGTTCTAACCATCACCGAGAGCCAGCAATCCTGTTGGCTCTCAACCACCATTGGAGTATCACCATGACTATCGACGCAACCCTACAAGTATCCGCCTTATGTATAGCTGTCTTCACTCTATTCATACTTCCTTTCGTATTCATCTACATCAACCCG
>Ga0308015_10000697_pt1 | contig 14896 bp, 14 predicted proteins | sample Neamet231_FD_203128 | JGI IMG/M metagenome (GOLD analysis project Ga0308015, IMG submission 203128) | Marine microbial communities from water near the shore, Antarctic Ocean - #231 | ecosystem: Environmental > Aquatic > Marine > Unclassified | place: Southern Ocean | collected 2014-07-28
TCACCTCAAATTAAGGTCCCTAAAAAAAACTAAGTTAAAAAAGAGTTCTTTTCCTCAAACATTACCGACGTGGGCTTGGAAACAGCCATCGTGAAAGAAAACGTAACAGTTCAGTGTAATTAGGAAAAAGACTCTGAAAATGTAACGGGAATCAAGTTTTTTACCGAAATTGAGGAAATAAAATAAACATAAGATCTATTAACATAAAAGACTACAAATGCGATCTAAATTTAAACGAACACGAACATCAAAAGCACGAAAAGCAACTGGAAGTACTCCTGGTTTAACAAAATGTCCTCAACGAAAAGGGACTTGTATTCAAGTATTTACAACTTCACCAAAAAAACCTAACTCTGCAAACCGAAAAGTAGCACGAGTACGATTAACAAATGGACAAACAGTAACTTGTAGTATTCCTGGAGAAGGACATCGACTTCAAAAACACTCAGTTATTCTTGTACGAGGAGGTAGAACAAAAGATGTACCTGGAGCTAAATATAGAGCTGTTCGAAATCAATTAGACTTCCCTGGTCTACAAGGTCGTATAAATGCTCGTTCTAAATATGGAACAAAGAATAAAACATCTTAATTCTTCTTATATAATACTTTATTAACATAAAATGCTCTTATGCTTATAAATCATTTCCACGAGAATAATAATAGATTCAAATCTTAATACCGACAGAACCTTCTGAACCAATTGAAGTTGCTTGTCCAAATCCAATATCATTTCCATGACCTTGTAAAGGCACTCGTCCTCGAACATGTTCAATAGAAGCAGCTATTGGGTTTGGTCTTGAACGAAGACCTATTCGTAATCGTCCACTACAACGAATCTTATAACCAAGTACTATAATATCAGGACAAAGTACATTATCACCATAATTAAAATTTGAAGATTCATTAGTTGTCTCAATTTCATCCATATCTGAAGAAACAACTAAATTTTCTTCTTTTCATCATCATGGTTCTTGAATTTGACCATCACTACTTGCAGAACGAAAATCAGATCCAAGACAACGCACTTCAGAAGAGAATAAACGATCAGCTTCTTGAAATAAGGTAGGAATTGCAAGTCGACCTGTCTCTATACGTGTAACCAAATAATCCACTAATATTTGAGGATTAGTGACTAAAGTACGTAAGGGATGAAACTCTACCTTAAATTGAGGATCTTGATTTGAATCTATTGTAGATTTTCAAGCAAATGAATTCGAAATATAAGATTCAAGATTCTGATTTTGGGATTTAAAGCTTCAAGAGGCTCTTCGATTTTTTAAAATAACATTCTTACGATGTTTTTCAGTTAAAAATTGTTTAAAACATAACCCTTGAGGGCTTAATGTAGTTATATCAGAAGGTAATTCTTTATAAGTACCCGACATACTACTAAATTGAGACTTTAGAGAAGAACCTGTTCAAATAAATGATAATTCTTCTTTAGAGATCCCTAATCAAACCTTATCTAATTGAATCTTAGACTCTGCAAGTTGTCGAGATGTACCTGAACTCTGTAGAAAATTGAAATACTCTATTTTAGAAGGTATAATATTTCCTTGGAATTGGTTCTTAGCAGACTTTAAAAAGCTTTGAGACAATTGGTTTTGAAGTCAACCAGAAGTTAAGCTTTCTTCTAATAAGATCTGTTTAGCACGTAATTCTTTCTTATTCCCTTGACTAGGTTGAATTTTATGTATATCTGGTTGATAAATAGATGCTTTTAATTGTGTTGATCCATTACATTTACGCTCAATACGACAAGCACCTAAGAATAACCCAAGATTTCGCAAGAACCCTTTTAGATAATTTTTAAGAAAGAGGTCTTCATGAAGTTGTTCAGCATAAAGTGAATTTCCACGTTTTGGCTCAGTGAATCAAATACTTCCTCATGTATGTTCTAGTCGACTAGAATCTTGTAATCGAAAACCTAAAGGATTAACTTTTTGTCCCATATTTTCTGTATGCTATAAGCAAATCAAACGAAAGAGACGGGGATTGAACCCGCAACCTTTAGATAGACAGTCTAATGCTCTACCATTGAGCTACTCCTTCCTTAAATAAACATAAATTATTATAAATTGCTATAAAAGAACTTTATTGACCTGCATTTCATGGTATTTGGAAACCAGTTAATAATAATCGGGCTTCTTTATCAGTTCTAGCAGTTGTCTTAATATTAATTTGCATGTTTCATGTATGTACAGCTTCTTTCTCACCAAAAAGTGGAGGTAAATGGCGAGTTGCATTTTTTACGGTGATCTGAAAATTACCACGACCATCAAATTTAGATCCATATGTCTTAGATAAAGCAGATTTAGGTTGAATTCATTTATTAGTCTTATTCCCTTGAAGCTTAGTACCTATTACATTCTGAAAACTCTTAAAGTTTTTTGTATTAGGGAGAATATCTTCAATAAGACGTTCTAAAAATATATACATATTATCTTTACGTAAAGTTACATTGAAACCAGCTAATTTCCCTTCTCGAATGGTAGTCCCTGGTACAGAGCGCTTAATAAAGGTTTCTTTAGGTCGTTGTCCTGATAATAAATATAAATCTGATCAAATTTGGCCTTCACGATTCGAAAGGTTTGTAGGCTTAGAACCATTTCATTGTTGAATAAACATCTGTAAAGAGTCTCGAGGGGTTAATTCTTGAGTTTTCTTAGGCATATTAGATTTTATAATAGGTTTACTATATTTTTTCTTAACAATTTTCTTAGTTAAAGAGCGAACTCCAATTATAACGGCTTCTTCTTGTATAGGTAAAGCTCCTTGAATACTAATGCTTTCAATTTGTGGAATAGCATGTACATTAGTTACATTTAACTTAGTAATTCAATCAGATAAGATATTAGTATTATAATGTTCTTGTAGACGGATCATTGCTTTGTTTTTTGCATAGTTTAATTTATTTTAAAAATTAGAAAGCAGAAAATGAATGTAATTCTTCATGAATATCTAGCGATTTTAATTTTTATTCTAGTTGCTATTGTCCTTTCGATTGTACTTTTTGGTCTTTCCTATCTATTTTCAACAGCATCACATACACAAGACGCAGAGAAAGTTTCAGCTTATGAATGTGGATTTAATCCATTTGAAGATGCACGAAACCAATTTGATGTACGATTCTATATTGTTGCTATTCTTTTCATTATTTTTGATCTTGAAGTAACCTTTCTAGTACCTTGATCTATTTGTTTACGTGAAGTTGGAGATTTTGGGTTTTGATCTATAATAGCATTTTTAGGTGTATTAACTCTTGGATTCATTTATGAATGACGACGTGGTGCACTTGATTGATCTTAATTAAATAAACATTTAAAGACTCTATTAAAGAGCAAAATAAATATACTTAAAAAACATTACATGCTCTTTACGGATGGTGGGACTTGAACCCACACGTGTTAAAACATCGGCTTCTAAGACCGACGCGTCTACCTATTCCGCCACATCCGTTAAATATGTATACATTGATAAAAATAGGGGGTTGAACATATGTTTTAAAGATAACTCCAAAAATACATAAACTACTGCTTCCTTGAAAACAAAGTACAAATAGGAGCATTTAGGGTAACAATTCGAGTTCGGGTGGGATCGAGTTTTACTAAATGATAGGGTAAGCAACCACTTAAATTTCTATATATAAAGCCAAATGACGGAATTGAACCGGCGATCTACAGTTTACAAAACTGTCGCTTTACCTACTAAGCTAATTTGGCAATTATATATTTATAGAGTTAATTTTTAGATGAATTTTCTATAAATATATGAAGATCTTTCTCTAATCATAATGATTGACCTTCATGAATAGCAGCGGCAATTACACTACAATATAAATGAGCAGCACGAAGCGAAGAATCATTTCCTGGAATAGGATAAGAAATTTTTGATCTTAGGCTTAAAATAAGATTAGAATCAACAATTGCTACAACTGGAATACCTACTTGATAAGCTTCATCAATAATTTGAGAACAAGAATTAGATCCTAATACAAAAATTAAATCTGGTGGAGATAGACGTGTACCTAAAGAAAGATCAAGGGAAGTAAATAAATCACCTGAATTCGATGTAGAACTTGCATTAGCTTTTATTCATTGAAAATCGAAATCTCCTGGAGTATATAGATTCTTTATAGATTGAGAGCTTAATGGTTCATCTACAAAAGACTTTTCTTCTGCTTGTAATCATTGAGCAATTCGATTCTTTCAATTAGTTAAGTTCCCATTGCGTCAATGAGAGATAGAATAAGAATGTCCACAAGACTCTGCAGTTACCCGAATTAACTCTTCATAAGGGTTTCCTTTTCCTGCTAATACTTTAGGAGATCGTCCAACAAAGAGAATATGTCCTCCTACAGAAGAAACTTCTCGAACTAAATTGCAAGCTCGATGTAAATATAAAAGCGTTTGACGAATATCAAAAATATAATTATGCTTTCTTTTACCTAATAAAAACCCAGAATTATCAGGATTTCAATTAGAAGAAGTATGTCCTAAATGAACTTGGGATTGAATACATTGCTCACTTGTAAATCGTGCCATTTTTCGCATGTTCATCCCTTAAAAGAAAGAGAGCTTTAGAATGTTAATTAAGTATATATATATATACATTTAGATTCTATATCACACGATCTACATTTAATTTATGAGAATTAAGCTGCTACTGGGTTAGTTACAGTCTTTCGTTCAGGTACATTTACATAGAAAGTTACATAAACAAGATAGAAGAAGAATAGAAGACCTACATTAGTTAGCATTGATCCAAAAGAAGCAATTTGATTATATCCAGCATAATTGTCAGCATAATCAGGAATACGACGAGGCATTCCAGCAAGTCCAAGGAAATGCATAGGAAAGAATGTAACGTTTACTCCAAGGAATGTCATTCAAAAATGGGCTTTCGATAGTTCTTCTGGTACTTGAAGACCTGTAATTACAGGAAGTCAAAAATAGAATCCAGCAAAAATAGAGAAGAAAGCTCCCATAGAAAGAACATAATGAAAATGAGCTACTACATAGTATGTATCATGTAAAGAGATATCTACTGCAGCATTTGACAGAATAATTCCTGTTAAACCTCCAATAGTAAATAAGAAAATGAATCCTAGAGTAAAAAGCATTGCTGCATTCATTCGTAGAACTCCTCCTCATAATGTAGCCATTCAACTAAATACTTTAATTCCTGTAGGAACTGCAATAATCATTGTAGCTGCTGTGAAATAAGCTCGAGTATCTACATCCATACCTACTGTATACATATGATGTCCTCATACAATAAAACCAAGAATACCAATAGAAACCATAGCATAAATCATACCTAATGGTCCAAATACAGGTTTTCGAGCTAATCCTGCTACAATATGTGAAATTATACCAAAACCAGGTAAAATTAGAATATATACTTCAGGATGACCAAAGAATCAGAATAAATGTTGATATAGAACAGGATCTCCTCCTCCCGCAGGGTCAAAGAAAGATGTATTAAAGTTACGATCAGTTAAAAGCATTGTAATTCCTCCTGCTAATACTGGAAGTGATAAAAGAAGAAGAAATACAGTTACTAAAATACTTCAAACAAATAAAGGCATTCGATGAAGAGTAATTCCAGGTGCTCGCATATTAAAGATAGTTGCAATGAAATTAGAGGCTCCTAAAATAGAAGCAGCTCCAGAGACATGAAGACTAAAAATAGCGGAATCAACAGCTCCTCCAGAATGAAATGCAATACTTGCTAAAGGTGGGTATACAGTTCATCCAGTTCCAGCTCCTAATTCAATAACAGCACTAGTTAGAAGTAAGATTAATGCAGGTACTAATAATCAGAAAGAGATATTATTTAATCTAGGAAAGGCCATATCAGGAGCTCCAATCATTAAGGGGCAAAGTCAATTTCCATATCCTCCAATCATAATAGGCATTACAGAGAAGAAAATCATTAAGAAAGCATGGGCTGTAACAATAACATTATAAAGTTGACCATTTCCTGCTAAAATATTATTTCCGGGTTGAGATAATTCTAAACGAATTAAAGCACTCATAAATACACCAATTACTCCTGCAAAAGCTCCAAAAATTAAATAAAGTGTTCCAATATCTTTGTGGTTAGTCGAGAATACTCAACGTTCAACAAAGTTATAAAAGGCAGAATTTCCTCCATGAGGAGCTACCGCCGATGAAAAAGATCGTGATGATCGAAAGGAAAGCATATTATTAAGCTTTTATGTAACTACTCAAAAGTATAAGATATTAAAAAGGTACCCTAATCTATATTTTATTCAAAACTATTCATTAATTTCTCAAAATAGACTATGTTTTATTAATAGAATCAATAACATTATCTACTTTAATTGGTGTTAATCAATATTCTAATCGTGAAATCACAGGTAGAACAATTAAGAAATAAGAGAAATAAATCAGCCCAGAAATTTGAGATAATGTTACATATGGCTCATCAGCAGGACATCCTCCTAATCAAGTTAATAATAAGAAGTTTGCTACTCAAATTCAAAAGAATACTCGATAGAAAGGTCGAAATAATGATGATTGAATATGACTTGCTGTAATAAATGGTAGAATTCCTAAGACTAGAATAGCAGCAAATAAAGCTAATACTCCAGCTAGTTTGTTAGGAATTGCACGTAAAATTGCATAAGCAAATAAGAAATATCATTCAGGAACAATATGTGTTGGTGTTACTATTGCATCCGCTTCAATATAGTTATCTGGATGACCTAACGCATTAGGAGCAAAGAAAACAAAATAAGAGAAAAGGATAGCAAATACAACAACTCCAAATACATCTTTAATAGTAAAATAAGGATGAAATGCAATTTTATCTACATTAGAAATAGTACCTAAAGGATTACTTGATCCATGTTGATGAAGCGCTGTTAAATGAAGTAATGTAAGAGCAGCAATTACAAAAGGTAATAAATAATGTAAACTAAAGAAACGATTTAATGTTGCATTATCTACAGAGAATCCTCCTCATAATCATTCAACAATATAAGGTCCTACAATAGGAAAAGCTGAGAAAAGGTTTGTAATTACAGTAGCTCCTCAATAACTCATTTGTCCTCAAGGAAGTACATATCCAAGGAACGCAGTTGCCATCATAGCTAACATAATACCAACTCCTAATAATCATACTACAACTCGCGGAGAACGATAAGATCCATAATATAATCCACGGAATAAGTGAGAATAAACGGCAATAAAAAACATAGATGCCCCATTAGCGTGGGTATATCGTAAAAATCAACCATAATTAACATCTCGTATAATATGTTCTACACTAGCGAAAGCATAATCGACATGAGGAGTATAGTGCATTGCTAGGAAAATTCCAGTAAGTAGTTGAACTACTAAACAAAATGCTGCTAAAACTCCAAAGTTTCATAAATATGAAATATTAGATGGGGTTGGATACGAAATTGCATGATCATTTAAAATATTGATAATAGGTCGTTTAAGAAGTCTCATGTTTTCTGCCTTTTACTTTTAAAGAGAGAAAAGCATAAAAGAATAAATTTAAAATGCCCCTAGAAGCTTTTCCTTATTTTATGGTTAGTTTCCTTTTATTCCTAATTGGAATTTGAGGAATCTTTTTAAACCGAAAAAACATTATTATTATGCTAATGTCCTTAGAGATTATGTTACTAGCAGTGAACATTAACTTTGTACTTTCTTCTATCTATTTAGATGATTGAATAGGCCAAGTATTCTCCTTAATTATTTTAACAGTTGCTGCTGCTGAATCTGCTATTGGATTAGCTATTTTAGTTGTATATTCCCGAGTTCGTGGAACAATCGCTGTAGATTCTATTAAATTACTACAAGGTTAATTATAACTTATAAATCATAAAATTTAGCTAAAATAAGAAATAACATAGGGAACCTAATAATTACTCCCCAGGTTGGATTTGAACCAACGACCATCTGATTAACAGTCAGGTGCTCTACCACTGAGCTACAGGAGACAAAGAATCTTATTACTTCTTCTTAAAGATACTAATTAAGGAAGTCAATCTAAACCATATAAAATTCCTGCAACAAAAATTAACCATCCAAGCGTAAATGGAAGGAAGGTTTTTCATCCAAGATACATTAATTGATCATATCGATAACGTGGAAATGCAGCTCGAGTTCAAATGAAAAAGAATAAAATTCCTACAACTTTAAATCCATATCAAAGAACTCCTGGAACTAAATTTGGACCAAAAGGAATAGGGGATAATCAACCACCAAAGAAACCAATAACTGTTAAAGCACTCATTATAATCATATTAGAATATTCCCCTAGAAAGAATAAAGCAAATCCTATTGCAGAATACTCAGTAAAATAACCAGCAACTAATTCTGCTTCTGCTTCTGGTAAATCAAAAGGAGCTCGATTTGTTTCAGCTAAGATACAAACAAGGAATACAAGAACTGATGGAAGTAAAGGAAAACAAAATCAAATACTATTTTGAGCAAGAACAATCTCTGTTAAATTTAAAGATCCTGCACAAAGGAATAATAATACAAGAATAAACCCAATAGCTACTTCATAAGAAACCATTTGAGCTGAAGATCGTAATGAACCAAGAAAGGCATATTTTGAATTACTAGATCAACCTGACATTATAACTCCATAAACTCCTAATCCACTTACAGCAAATAAATAAAGAACACCAATATTAATATCTGCAAATACAATTCCTTCATTGAAAGGAACTACAGCTCATGATATTACTGCTAAAAAGAAAGTTAGAATAGGGGCTAAGATATATAATGGAGTATTTGCAGAAGTAGGTAAAATAGTTTCTTTAAGGAAAAGTTTTAAACCATCAGCTAAAGGTTGTAATAATCCATAAATTCCTACAACTTGGGGTCCTTTTCGTCGTTGCATAGACGCTATTACTTTACGTTCCATTAAGGTTAAATATGCAACTGCAATTAAAAGAGGAACTACAATAAGAAGAATTTTTGCTACTGAAAGTCCAATAAAAATTAAATTTGACACCATTTTTATGTCTTTGGTTAAGCTCAGAAAACATGATCAAAACTCCTAAGAGCTGAAAATATAATAAAATTCAACGTTTACCATTATCTACAACTAAAGCATGTAAACAAAATTCAGTTAAATTTGGGAAATATGGGATTCAATCTGATGGAACTAAATGAGTAAGTGCTGAACAAATTGAAATCTGTCGTCAAGTCTTACGGCGAGAAATTAATCGAAAAGCTCCTATTTGAATTCGAGTTTTCCCTCATAAACCTATTTTCTCTAAGGATATTGGTCAACGAATGGGAAAAGGGAAAGGAGAACGTATTGGATGAGTTTGTGCTGTTCGACCAGGTCATATTTTATTTGAAATTGGACCACAAGTATCTCCTGCTTTACTTCAAACTATTCTTAGAGCCCTTAAATTTCGTCTTGGATTACCTTTACGTTTAGTTGAATCTATGAATCCTATAGCTTCAAAGTACTAGTTTACATAAAACAAGAATAATATGGCTTTTTCTTCATTACGTCGAGCAAAACGTTCCAATAATCCCACTGGTGACTTATTAATCCGAATCCAAAATGGTTTAATGAGAAATTTTAATTCAATTCTTATTCCAACAATCCCAAATGCTAAAGAATTATTACAATTAATGTGTGATTTAGGCTATTTAAGTGGTTGACGTGTTCAATCAAATAAAAATGATAGTATGCTTGAAGTATTTCTAAAATATCATAATGGAGAACCCGCTATTCGAGGTATTCAACAAGTATCTACACCAAGTAAACAAATTTGATATGGTCAAAAAGAGATTCAATGATTAATCCGTGATCAGCATAATACAAGAACAAAGAGTTTAATTTTATCGACATCAAAAGGTATATGTGTTCATCTTGATATTTCAACAAAAGCTAATTTTAATGGTGGTGAACCAGTTGCTTGAATTTGATAATAGTAGAAACAACTTAGGGAGCCTTCTATTATATAAAATTTACGCCTCCCAGGACTCAAACCTGGAACTTTCAGCTTCGAAAACTGACGCTCTATCAATTGAGCTAGAAACGTCTACTCCCTAAGAAGGATAAGTTTATTAAAATGTTATATCAATCTATTTAAATACTTATAATTGCACAATTAAGTGAACATAATTAAAAAAGCCATCATTAGAGCGAAAAGTCCAATAGCTTCAGTTAATGCGAATCCAAGAATAGTATAAGAGAAAAGTTGTTGTTTTAGAGAAGGGTTTCGAGCGAAAGAAGAAACAAGTGAAGCGAATACAATTCCAACTCCTGTTCCTACTCCTGCTAGTCCAATCGTAGCTAATCCAGCTCCGATCATTTTTGCTGCTTGTAGTGTAGCGTTCATATTTTTAATATAATTTTTGTTTGTTTGTTAAATTAAGAATCCTTTTTAATAGAGATTACGAAAATAGGGCAATAAAATACCGTATCTATAAAAATAGAGATCTTTATGAAGAACAAAATATTGTTCATTTACTCGATATCTTTATTAATAATAGTCTTCTTTTATGCTTTTATATAAATCTTAATTTAATTCTTAATCATAAAAACTACCTTATTATCCATATGGCGAAATTGGTTATACGCGAAAGACTTAAAATCTTTTCCTTCGGGGTCTCGGTTCAAGTCCGAGTATGGATATATTTGAGCATAATAATAATTAAATAACTTAATTATAAGGGTACCATCAGACTTGAACTGATAACCAACTGCGTGTAAGGCAGACGCTCTACCAATTGAGCTAGGTACCCAATATTATCCCCTCAGGGAATCGAACCCTGATTTTCGCCTAGAAAGGGCGGTGTCCTAACCATTGAACGAAGGGGACGAGGTATATATCTTTATATAAAGTTTAATAATAACCTATTACAATTCAACAAATAATGATCTATTCAAAGTATTTACTACAAAGTCATGTACAATAATCTTCATAAGGCACAGCTTCTACACAAATTGGCATGAAACCATGACGTGAACCACAAATTTCGGAACAATTTCCATAATAAAGACCTTCTTGAGGAATAAATAATGCAATTTGGTTTAATCGACCAGGACATGCATCCATTTTAACTCCTAAAGCTGGTACTGCTCAACAATGAATTACATCTGCTGCAGTTACAATTACTCGAATATGTCGTTGAATAGGTAAAACTACTCGATTATCTACTTCTAATAAACGTAACTCTCCTAATTCTAAATCAGATTCATTAACTAAATAAGAATCATATGTAAATGTATCTTCAGCCTCTAAAAGCTGTTCTCCATCTACTGTTAAATCCGCTGAATATTCATACGATCAATATCATTGATGACCAATAACTTTCATTGTAATTGAAGGCTCTACTACTTCATCTACTGAATATAATAATGCCATAGAAGGTACTGCAATTGCTAATAAAATTAACGCTGGTAATACAGTTCAAGCAATTTCAATCGCTGTACCATGAGTTGTTTTATCTGGAAGACCATGAATTTGACGAAACATTAAGCTTTGATGATTACCCTCTTCTGAAAAGTTTTGATAAATTCGTACAAGCATTCAACCAGAGAAAATTGCAATTAATGTAATAATAAACATTAAATCATGATGTAAATTAACAATACCAGACATAGTTGGTGTCATAGCTTCTTGAAAAGTTAATTGTCAAGGGTTAGGCGAGTGAATTACCGGTGTCTCTCCGATAGGGTCAAGATATAGCATCGTTGAAGGAAAAGTTTTAAATAAACTCATCTTTTTTGCCTTCAAATTAATCGCAATAAAAGATTAAGCATAAAAGTAAAAATTGGTAGCGGAATGTTCTGTATACAGTTGAATCGTCTTTGAAAAAAGGCAGGGATGTATCAGAAGCAAGAATGCTGACATGAGTAACGTAAAGATCGGTGAGAAACCGAGCCACCGAAAGTCCAAGGTTTATAAAGCACGGATAATCCGCTTTATGTTAGACGGCCCCTAAGCCAACTCCTGAATAGGATAGGTAATGGGTATAAGGACTAAATAAAATTACATTTTGTAAACTTTTAGAACAAGATTCCTTAACTTCTCCTTCGAATGACGGCTAAATTATAGTTGAAAGAAACAAATGAATGATTCTTTTCAATTGAATAAGGTCCAAGAAAAAACGAGGAGAGATTATTACCGTACTGAAAACCGACACTGGTGGACTGGTCGAATAGACCTAGGTGATTGAGATAACTATGCTGAAGGAACTCGGCAAAATAACCCCGTAACTTCGGGATAAGGGGGGCCTCTTTTTATAGAAAAGACTTATTGTTTTTAATAAGAAAAGAGGTGGCACGAAAATGCGAAGGGCGACTGTTTAACAAAAACACAGGACAATGCAAAGATTCACCTCCATGTATATTGTCTGACGCCTGATCAGTTCTTGGCTATTATGAGTTTTGGCTTTCAAGCTAGGACTTAAAGTACCAGTAAACATCGGCTGTAACTATAACGGTCCTAAGGTAGCGAAATTCCTTGGCGGGTAAGTTCCGTCCAGCATGAATGGCGTAACGATCCTTCGACTGTCTCCAGCATAGACTCAGTGAAATTGAAATATCCGTGAAGATGCGGATTTCTCGCGGCAGGGCGAAAAGACCCCGTGCAGCTTTACTATAGGTTTGGATTGCTCATATGTGTTAAGAATACAGGATAGGTGGGAGCTAATGATACCTCCACGCTAGTGGATTGTTAAAGCATCCTTGAGATACCACTTTCTTTCACATAGAGGCTCACTTAAAGTTTTAAACCTTCTATTTAATAGAAGATGATTGAAATAATTTATTTTATCTTATTTCAAAGAGGACAGTTCAAGCTTGGTAGTTTAACTGGGGCGGTAGCCTCCTAAAAAGTAACGGAGGCTCATAGGTGAGCTCATCTATTTTAAAATAGATTAGAGTGTAATAGCAATAAAGCTCGCTGGACTGTAAGATAGATATATCGAACAGGGAGGGAAAATAAAAATTCCCTCGTTTATAGTGATCAGGTGATTCTGAATGGAAGGGTCATCGCTTAGAAGATAAAAGCTACGCCGGGGATAACAGCGTAATCCGAATGGAGAGTTCACATTAATATTCGGGTTTGCGACCTCAAATAACATCGGGGCTTTAGGTTCAAGAGAACTTAAGTATGCATTTGGCTATATGCAGGAATATCTCCCAAAACTATTCAGTACTAGGTAATTAATCTCCAGTAACAATCTGATAGACATGGAGACAACCCGCAGGAAACCAAAAGATTGGAAATTTCAATCTTAGTAGGATCCTCAACGACTATACGCCAAACTTCTTTACATTTTCCCCCAGGAAATAAGAAGAAGATGAGATAGTCTAATCCTATATGTGAATATAGGTTATCTAGAGCTTTATAAAATATATACTTTAAATTAGATATATATTAAATAAAGTAAGCTAGATAAAATTATTAATATCCTTTAGTACAACTATAGACACTGCAAGAAAATGACAGTCACTATGACCACAAAGGAAAGACGAGAATTTGTTCTTACTTTAGAAAAAACATCAAAACAAACACAGATTATTATAGGAAGTCTCCTAGGAGATGGATATTTATTTAAATCTACAAGAAAAGGAAAAGATATTAACGGATTTAAGCTTGATATAAAGCTTGATGCACTAGAATATTTAGAAAGCATTCATAAAGAGCTAGGAGGATGTCCTCAAAGCCCTAAAGATGTTAACTCCTGATGTCGAGAGTCAATCAAAGTAAGAATAATTCCTCAGAAAGGAAAATGGAAGGAAAAATCATTGTGTTCATTTAGAACCTTTATACATCCTTCTTTTTGATTCTATGATGATATTTTTTATAAAATTGATGAAACAACAGGGAGACGAAAGAAAATCGTTCCCATAAATCTACATAAACATCTTACACCACTTGTATTAGCACATTGATTTATACAAGATGGCTCTAAAGGGATATCTGGATATATGTTACATACCCAAAGATTTACTTTCGGGGAGAACAAACGTATTCAAGATGCCTTAGGAAAGGTATTTAAGTTTGAAACTTCATTATATAAAGATAGAAAGACTAAGAATGGAATTCAAATATATAAAGTATATATTAAAGCTTCTTCAAAAGAGCACTTTATTAAAATTATTTCCCCTTATATTCATCCTTATTTTGAATATAAATTATAAATCATTATTAATAGTATGATGGTTATAGAAAAGAGTCAATAATAATCCCAATGTGAAAATAAAAAGGGAGAAATATATGTTCTATAACCTATCCGATGTCGGCTCTGCGCATCCTCCTGGTGAAGAAGCTAGGAAGGGTTGGGCTGTTCGCCCATTAAAGCGCAACGCGAGCTGGGTTCAGAACGTCGTGAGACAGTTTGGTTTCTACCCGCCGTGAGCATAGAGAGAACGGAAACATTATTCCTAGTATGAGAAGAACGGAATGAATAAACCTATGGTTTGTGAATTGTCAGATCTCTGGCATGGTTCGTAAGCTACGTTTATGGTGAATAAGTGCTGAAAGCATCTCAAGCACGAAGTCCCAGTCCAGGTATTCTCTCTTAAAGGATAAAGACCATATCCTAATTAGCTTCTCCGAATATAGTCTGTAAGGACTTTCCTAGAGAAGGCTAAAACAGCTAAGATATAAGCAAACAAAGCTTTAAAAATAATGCCCTATAATTCTATTTTATAAAATTATAATAGGCATAAAACCCACAGGGAAGACTACTAAAACAAAACAATAAACAAACAAGGGCGAGGGACGATGCCGTTAAATAACTATAACATGCTTTGGCTAGACCGTATTAGGGTACCTTTTATATAAGTATATATACTATACTACACTATACTACACTATACTTAATTAACATTATAAATCTATATATTAGTATATATTACACTATTA
>Ga0308015_10000704_pt1 | contig 14848 bp, 10 predicted proteins | sample Neamet231_FD_203128 | JGI IMG/M metagenome (GOLD analysis project Ga0308015, IMG submission 203128) | Marine microbial communities from water near the shore, Antarctic Ocean - #231 | ecosystem: Environmental > Aquatic > Marine > Unclassified | place: Southern Ocean | collected 2014-07-28
TATTATTTGTATCGATTAAGAATTAAGAATTAAGAATTAAGAAATGAGCTTTTCAACTTTATCACGAATACTTTGGTAGCGTTGTTGTTCGCATGATCCAAAACTAGGCAATTGTCTGACTTTGTTTCGACCAAATAATGGCACGGTCATGCCAGCAAAAAATCGACAGTAACTTTCCAGTGATAAAGGTTGGTTTATTTTACCGCTAAGTCGCTCAGTTAATTCTGCTATGCCTTGCTTTAATGACTCATCACTTGGCCATTGAAAGTTGGACTGAGACTTTTCAAGTACAGCGACTTGGCCACGACATACACTACAGTGACCACATTGTGGAACTGCGACTGAATTATTAGAACCAGCATCAAAGTAACTGTCATCGAAATAACGCGCTAAATTAACCGTTAAGCAAGTATCTAATTGAAAGAACCTTACTAATGTCGCTATACGTTTTATCTCTTTTACTTCATTGTTTTTAAAATAATTACTGAGTGTTTGGCATAAAATTGGATCCGCTAGTTCATTGAGGTTAACTTTAAACACCTCTGTCATACCTTTTGTTTCAAGTACTATCAGGTTTTGTTCTTGCAGATATTCAAGCGCGGCAATAACGCGATTTCGTTCGATACTTTTATCTTGTAATAAGGTATCGAAATTTAAACTGCCCCACACTTTTTTAAACGCTGTCGCACTAAATATGCGTTGTAAAAAATCTTTACGTTGATCATTAAAGCTATTAATAATATCTGCTTTAGGTTTTAACAGTTTAATTTTAAAATCTGCGAAATAAGCATAAAGAGGCTCAATAACACCAGCAAGTTCAAGCTGTACCAGTAACGTTTTCAGGGGTAATTGTTTAATATTTACAGCGTTAGACAGTTGGAGTATTTGTAACTCCCACTTACTGTCACTTACACTTCCATAAACGTTAGTTACTAGTTCAGACTTTATTGAATTTATTGCCATTTCAATGCCCGCGTACTCTGGCGTATCGCCGTAAACAAAGTTCTCAACTGTATTTAAGCCATCAAGGTTTGCCAAGGTAAAACATTGCGACGGCATACCATCTCGCCCTGCTCTACCTATTTCTTGACTATAATTTTCAATAGATTTAGGTAAATCGTAATGAATTACAAAACGAATATCACTTTTATCAATCCCCATTCCAAAAGCAATAGTCGCGACAATAACGTGGATTTTACCGTCCATGAAATCTTGCTGAATTTGACTACGAGTATCACTGTCAAAACCGGCATGATATGCACAGGCGTTAATGCCTTGTTGTTGCAAGTATTGAGCAACCGTTTCAGCGGTATGCTGTAAAGTAACATAGACAATACCTGCACCTTGTTGCTGACTTATACCTTGAGTTAAACATTGAGTAATAGTCTGTGATAACAAGCTGTTTTTATGAGACTCGTTTACAGGTAATACACTTAAATCCAGATTTGAACGATAAAAGCCTGTTTGTACAATATGTTCATCCGTAATGGCAAACTTAGCGGCCATGTCTTGTTTTACTTTACGCGTAGCTGTTGCTGTTAGTAACAATACCAACGGAATGTTTAACGCTTGTCGGTAGCTTGGTAACTTTAAATAGTCTGGTCTAAAATTATGTCCCCACTCAGAAATACAATGGGCTTCGTCGACCACCAACATAGATACAGGCACTGATTCAATAAACTGCCTAAAACGTTCATTTTTAAAACGTTCAACCGATACCATTAAGACTTTAATATTACCGTCTCGCACACCAGCCATTACCGTTTGTGCTTCATTACCTTTTAAAGTTGAGTCAATACTTGCCGCTTGTATTCCTTTACTCGCCAAGAAAGCCAATTGGTCTTTCATCAACGCTAATAAAGGTGATACCACTAAGGTTAAGTGGGGTAAATGCATTGCCGTTAACTGGTAACACAAAGACTTACCTGAACCCGTTGGAAAAATAGATAAAGATGATTGACCATTTAATAACTGGGTAATGGTTTGCTCTTGTCCTGGACGAAACGCATCGAAGCCAAAAGTTTGTTTTAATGAGCTATGAAGTTGTCCTGACAATGAGTTGGTCATAAAGATCCTATAAGGTTTTCAACAGTAGTAATTACTTAATACCTACTAGGTATTAAGTACCACAAAAGGTATGGTAGTTTTCATCGCCATCACTGGGTGCATCTTGGTAAACGTGCGTATTATCAGTTTTTTCATAAGGCTGCTGTAATACCGCTAAGAAATCATGAAGTGCGGTTAAATCACCCGTTGCTTGAGTCGACGCTAATATGGCTTCAACATGATGGTTTCTTGGAATAACTAACGGGTTAGTTTTTGCCATTAACGCTTTAGCGCCACTTACGTCTGAAGCTATTCTTGAGTACCAACGGGTTATCCAAGCAAGCCAACTGTCTTGTGCTTGCTCTGATTTTTTTTCTGGCTCTTGAGCGACATTACCAAGTAACTCATCAACGGCTTCTTGGTCTAAGTTCTCAGCTAACGTGACAAACGACTGAGTATAATCGAGTTTCTTCTCTTGCATGATAGTTAATAAATCGTTCACCAACTCAACATCGCCCTCTAGCAATTCATCAATGCCCAGTTTATTAACCATCATTTCATAATAATAATACAGTAAGTCATCAGCAAACTGTTTTAATAACGGTTGAATTTTACCTAAAGCAATATTTTCATCGTCATCAACAAGCGGTAATAAACAATCAGCAAGCCGTGCCATATTCCACTGCATTATTTTGCTTTGGCTGCCAAACGCATAACGTGAATATTTATCGATAGAGCTAAATACTGCTTCACTATCGTAATGGTTCATCATGGCACACGGGCCGTAATCAATAGTTTCGCCTGAAATAGCAGTATTGTCTGTATTCATCACACCATGAATAAAACCAACGCGTAGCCATGACACTATTAACTTAACTTGCTTGTTTAAGACTGCAGCATAAAAATCAACGACGTTATCGCTTGTTAGGTCTTGTTCTTTATCGGTACTTAAAGATATTTCTGGAAAATGACGTTCGATGGAGTAACGAGTCAATATTTTTAACGAATCGATATCTTTTCTTGCGGCAAAAAACTGGAAGGTTCCCACACGAATATGGCTGCTCGCAACACGCGTAACAACAGCCCCAGGTAAAGTACGCTCTCGATAAACAGCTTCGCCTGTAGCAACCACAGCTAAACAACGTGTTGTTGGGACACCAATGGCTTGCATTGCTTCACTCATGATGAATTCACGCAGTGCAGGACCAAGCCCACAACGACCATCGCCACTGCGTGAAAAATGCGTTGTGCCCGAGCCTTTTAATTGAATATCCCAAGACTTACCTTGAGAGTCGGTAACATCACCCAATAAATGTGCTCGACCATCACCCAGTTGGGGATTAAAATGACCAAATTGATGACCAGAATAAGCTTGCGCGATCGGTTGGCTACTTTCGAATAATTTATTGCCTGAAAAATATTGCGCCAACAAATCATTGTCTTGATCAACTGACAAGCTAATACCTAACGACTTAGCTAGCGCTGAATTCCAGAGAACTAGTTCAGGCTCTGCTACAGGAGACGGTAACGATTTCTGTGAAAAAGCAGCTCCTAATTTTAGGTAACTATTCGAAAGGTTTATAGGCATTAAATTCTCTTGGGTATATTTCGTTTAATAAAATAACATTAAAACAATTGTAGTATCGAATAGTTATATTTCAGCAGCAACTACTGAAATTTCAACTAACAATGCTTCACGCGCCATTTTAGCGGCAACACAAGCTCGTGCTGGAGCATGTCCTTCTGGTATCCAAGCATCCCATACTGCATTCATATCAGCAAAGTAGCTCATATCTTTAACGTAGATAGTCGCTGACAAAATGTGTTTTCTGTCACTTCCCGCTTGCGTTAAAAGCATGTCAACTTTATCAAGCATGGTTTGAGTTTGCTCGGTAATGTCTTTAGTTGCGTCTGCTGCAACTTGTCCACATAAGTAAATCGTCCCATTATGTTTAACGATGCGACTCATGCGCTGTTTTGTTTCTTTTCTTTCAATCATGATTTATTCACTTTTATTAGTTACTACTTTTTATTGGAGTGATTATATGCTATCAACTAGAGGTATCACTATCTAAAATTCTCGATTTTAATAACATACACAAAAAAGCCTCATTACTTTTCAGTAATGAGGCTTTTTAAAGCTCAATTAAATACAATAAATTAAATATTAAAGCTGCTTTAATAATGTATAAGGTGCCTCAATACTCAAGCGAGTAATAATATAAGCCTCAGTGGCACTATAGCTGCCTTCTATTACACTATTTTCCATACTGAAAATAACATCTTCAATACCATCTTGGTTATAGTCGCCTTTTGCTACTATCGATAGACTTTGCATTCCACCAGAGTTGTCGTAATAAATGACCTGTTCTTCATCACGTTTTTCTATTTTCTTGATGTGACTCATTTCTTGCCAGCTTTTAGCCGATTTTAGTTTTCTTTCATCATCTCTTGAAATGATAAATGCGAATTCAGGCGGAGCAATATTAGGAAAGTTTATAGTAAGTAATTCATTATCAATATAAGAAATTTTTGATGTATTAAGGAATTTGATTTCATTAAATAAATTACAACTATTTATGTTCATCTCGTTAGCTGCTTGCTCTCTGTCGTTAGTAGCCTTGAATCCCTTAGCATCAAGCATGAGCAAGGTATCACAAGAGTTATAAGTGATAATTTCATTACCCTTCTTAACTTCACCTTCAAAAAACCATTTCGCCGCTTTAATTTTTTCAATATCGGTCTTTGACTGTAAAGCGATAGGCTCTACTAATAAACTCACTATCGGAATATGTTTTCCATAGTAAGGTGCTATTGTTTTTGTCGTTGCGGTACAAGCGGTAATGTTTAATAGAGTCGATATGGTTAATAAGTATTTAAGTTTATTCTTCATTAAGCGTTACTCAATAAGTAATGAACATAGGCATTACGTTGCGACGAAATCCCTTGTCTTGAAGACTCTGTTGCTGCTTTTTTATAATCTCCTGCTTTAAGGTGTTTATTAAAGCTAGGGAAAGTATTTTTTAATTTCGACATGCCTAAATTAAAAATCATATCGAATAAGGCTAATTTAACATTGTCAGGAAATGATAAAAACTCTGTTGGTCCATAAATACGTTTGAGTTCACTTTCAAAGATTTTTATATGTTTATTCACTTGACCGTTAATTACCGCTTCACTAATAATAAGTTTTGTTAATGACTTAAAATTAGTTGCATACTGGCCCTTTAACGATTGTTTCGAATAAAGTAATTCAAATTCATCTTTAATCTGTTTTGTAGTCGCTTTAGTATTTGTATTACGGACCAAAAATGGCACTTTTTGCGCCGCAGCAACATCTTTTAATAAATGCCCAATTCCTACCGTGACGTACCCTTTTGTATCAAGGTACATATGAGGGATCTTACCTTCGTATTGAAAGAGTTTTTTCTTTAATTTTGCTTTTAGCGTTACGGGAAGAGGAGCAAATACAGACACCGCAGGAACAAGATTTTTCAATTGTTCGTTCAGTTTACGGTGACTTTTACCATTTGGGTCTATTTTCCCATCTGGACGAACCATACGGACAATTTCTTTCTGAAATAACTTAATAGCATCAACGGTTTTAGATTTCTCTGGGCGAGAGCCTAAACGAGAGTCCTCGGATAGTTTTTTTGTCGGTGGGATTTGAGCTAGAATTTTATTGAGTGATATCTGAATAGTTTTTACATCTTTCTCTGTATTTTTACCACCAATACCAACTGAGCCAGTGAGCTTTATTAGAGCCATGATTAATCTTCCTTAAGTTTCATACGTACATATTCCAATGCTGTATTTCTAAATATTATGCAATATAATATATTAAGTTATCTCTCTTGAATATATGAATTCAAAGTTAATATAAAGTAAATATAATATAGAAATTAATTTACATATTTATATTCTTACATAAAAAGGCCAACTTCAGTAGTTGGCTTCAATTATTTATTTGACTCGTTAATCTATAGGATTAAGAAAGATCCTATTTGAAATTATTCCCATTCGATAGTAGCAGGCGGCTTCCCTGAAATGTCATACACTACGCGAGAAATACCGTCGATCTCGTTGATAATACGGTTAGAAACTAACCCTAAGAAATCGTACGGTAAATGTGACCAACGCGCGGTCATAAAGTCGATAGTTTCAACACAACGTAAACTTACAACCCAATCATATTTACGCTGATCACCCATAACGCCTACTGATTTTACTGGTAAGAACACAGTAAATGCTTGGCTTACTTTAGTGTATAAATCATGTTTGTGTAATTCTTCAATGAAAATAGCATCTGCACGACGTAATAAGTCAGCATATTCTTTTTTCACTTCACCTAAAATACGTACACCTAACCCTGGACCAGGGAACGGGTGACGGTAAAGCATATCGTATGGTAACCCTAGCTCTAAGCCGATTTTACGTACTTCATCTTTAAATAATTCACGTAATGGTTCAACTAAACCTAATTTCATGTAATCAGGTAAACCGCCAACATTGTGATGAGATTTAATGACGTGTGCTTTACCTGTAGCAGAAGCAGCTGATTCGATTACGTCAGGGTAAATAGTACCTTGCGCTAACCATTTTGCGTTATCAAGCTTATTAGATTCTTCTTCAAATACATCGATAAATACATTACCGATTATTTTACGTTTTGCTTCTGGCTCACTTTCACCCGCTAAACGATTTAAGAATCTATCTTCAGCTTCAATTTTAATGATGTTCAAACCGAAATGATCACCGAACATATCCATTACTTGCTGTCCTTCGTCTAAACGAAGTAAACCGTTATCAACAAATACACAGGTCAATTTATCGCCAATTGCGCGATGTAATAACATCGCAACAACAGATGAATCTACACCACCTGAAAGACCTAAGATAACTTCGTCGTCACCTACTTGTGCTTTCATTTTAGCGATAGCATCATCAATGATTGACGATGAAGTCCATAGTTTTTCACACTGACAAATATCAACAACAAAGTTTTCTAAAATACGTAAACCTTGTTTAGTGTGCGTTACTTCTGGATGAAATTGAACGCCGTAGAATTGTTTTTCTTCATTAGCCATTGCGCCATAAGCACAACTTGCTGTTTGAGCAACAGTAACAAAACCTGTCGGAATAGCTGATACTTTATCGCCGTGACTCATCCAAACGTCAAGTAAAGCATTACCATTATCACCAATGCTGTCTTCAACATTATTAAATAACGCAGATTTAGCAATAAGTTCAACTGCCGCATAACCAAATTCTTTATGGTCAGAACTTTCAACCCCGCCGCCAAGTTGCTCAGCCATTGTTTGCATGCCGTAACAAATACCTAACACTGGAACACCAGCACTAAATACACATTCAGGCGCACGAGGTGAGTTAGCTTCAGTTACTGACTCTGGACCACCAGCAAGGATAATACCTGTTGGGTTAAAGCCTTTAATTTGCTCTTCTGTTACGTCCCAAGACCAAAGTTCACAGTAAACACCAATTTCACGTACGCGACGTGCAATAAGTTGAGTGTATTGAGAACCAAAATCTAAGATCAGGATACGACTGCTATGAATGTCTTTACTCATAATACTTGTCTCTTTTTTTACTGCTCCACTTTATGTTGGCGTAGAGCTATTTTTTAAGTAAAACAGGCTGAGTTATCAAAATAATAACTCAGCCTGTTGGAAATTTTCTTTTAATCATTAGTAACAAAACTAGATTCCCGACAAAACACTTCGGGAATGACGATTAACTTTATGGACATCACTTGTTTTCTTTTCAAGCAACATCAAGTTGAAAGTTTGTTTGGTTCTAGTTCAAGGCGGAGACACGGAACTTACGGATGTAAGTGAGTATCGACAACGCTGAAATTGAACAAAAAAAATTCAACAGAATTTAACCCATTCTATAATTAGGCGCTTCTTTGGTGATGGTCACGTCATGTACGTGGGACTCGCCCATACCTGCAGAAGTTATTTTCATAAACTCAGGCTTAGTACGCATTTCTTCGATATCAGCACAACCAGTCAAACCCATTGAAGAACGAATACCGCCCATTTGTTGATGAATAATAGCCGAAACGGGACCTTTATAAGCAACACGACCTTCAATACCTTCTGGTACTAATTTGTCTGCTTCGCCATCAGTTTTTTGGAAGTATCGGTCACTTGAACCATCTTTTTGCGCCATAGCACCTAAAGATCCCATACCGCGGTAAGATTTATAATAACGGCCTTGGTAAAGTTCAACTTCACCTGGTGATTCTTCAGTACCTGCTAACATACTGCCAACCATTACACAGTGAGCGCCAGCAACTAATGCTTTAGCAATATCACCTGAGAAGCGGATTCCGCCATCAGCAATAACTGGAATACCAGTACCTTTAAGGGCTTCAACTGCATTTGAAATAGCCGTTAATTGTGGAACACCAACACCCGTAACAATACGCGTAGTACAAATTGAACCTGGGCCTATGCCTACTTTTACGGCGTCAACGCCAACATCGGCTAATGCTCTAGCACCAGAGCCTGTAGCAACGTTACCCGCAATAATTTGTAAGTCAGGATATTTTTGACGTGTTTCACTAACACGATCAATAACGCCTTGTGAGTGGCCATGTGATGTATCAATTAATAATACATCAACGCCAGCGTCTACTAATGCGTCAATACGTTCATCAGTGCCTGCACCAACGCCAACAGCAGCACCTACACGTAAACGACCAAGTTCATCTTTACAAGCATCAGGCTTATTTTCAGCTTTTTGGTAATCTTTTGCAGTAATAAGACCCACTAATTTGAAAGCATCATCTACAACTAATATTTTTTCAATACGGTTTTCATGCATTAACTCAAGAATTTCTTCTCGTGCAGCACCTTCTTTTACCGTGACTAAGTCTTCTTTCAGTGTCATTAGTGAAGATACAGGTTTAGTTAAATCCGTTTCAAAACGTAGATCACGACCAGTGATAATACCTACAAGGTTGTTATTACTGTCTACAACTGGAAAGCCAGAGAAACCTACTTCATCAGCCTTATGCATTACCTGTTCAATGGTAAATTCAGTGCTAACAGTTACAGGATCGGAAACTATACCGCTTTCATATTTCTTAACTTTAGAAACATTTTGCGCTTGTTCAGCAATAGTCATGTTTTTATGAATAAAACCTAATCCACCTTCTTGCGCTAACTTAATCGCTAGGCGAGATTCAGTAACTGTGTCCATAGACGCAGAGATAATAGGTATGTTCAAATTAATTTTACGGGTTAATTTAGTTCTTAAATCAGCCGTATGTGGGAGTACTGTTGAATGAGCGGGTACAAGTAACACGTCATCAAAAGTTAAAGCTTCTTGGGCAATTCTTAGCATCGCAACATCTCTCTAAAAGGGTTGGTTAGGGAGTGAATATTGCGGCAGAATTTTAACCGTTTTCTTGTTTTAGGTAAACCTATTTTTATCAATTTTCGATAAAAAGATCCAATTTTACACCCTAAATATATTAAATGATGAAAATAAATTGAAAGATTGCTCCAATCCATAAATAATAGTCACTCACCTATATATAATTAAACTCCGTTACTCTTCAATTATGATCGAAAAATTATGAGCCAACAGCATATTTTACAAATCAGCGAATTAACCAAGAAAGTTCGCTTCATTTTAGAGAGCGAACTCAATACAGTTTGGTTGACGGGCGAAGTCTCAAATTTCATTGCGGCTAGCTCAGGTCATTGGTATTTGTCATTAAAAGATTCAAAATCCCAAGTTAAATGTGCCATGTTTAAGGGCAGTAACCGCAGAGTTCGTTTAGCTACTGGCGCAACGCCAAGTAATGGTCAACAGGTATTAGTAAGAGCCAAAGTTTCTTTATATGAACCTAGAGGTGATTTTCAATTAATTATTGAGCACATGGAAGATGCAGGTGCAGGCTTATTACGCCAGCAATTTGAGCAATTAAAAAACAGACTGAATGCTCAAGGCGTTTTCGATTTATCACACAAAAAGCCATTACCCAATCACATCAATTGTGTCGGTATTGTCACTTCACCAACAGGCGCAGCAGTTAAAGATATTTTAACGGTACTTAAACGTCGTAATCCTAATATCAAAGCAATTATCTACCCTGCATTAGTGCAAGGTGAATATGCCCAAGGCGATATTTGTCATGCCATTGAAAGTGCTAACATTCGAAAAGAGTGTGATGTTTTAATTGTTGGACGTGGCGGCGGTTCATTAGAAGATTTATGGCCATTTAACGAAGAAAGCGTTGTTCATGCTATTTATAAAAGTGAATTGCCCGTTATTAGCGCCGTGGGGCATGAAATAGATACTACACTAAGTGATTATGTTGCCGATTTACGGGCTCCTACTCCTTCTGCTGCTGCAGAGTTGGTATCGAGCGATAGCAGTGAGCGACTTAATCATTTGAAAATGCTTAAGCAGCGCTTGATTACAGCTCAACAAAGTAAACTACACACTTTAAATAACCAAAAAAATTATTTACAACATCGCTTATCGCAAGTCCATCCAGAACAGCAGTTGCAACTTCAACAGCAAAAAGCAGATGAGTTAAATCTACGTTTAAAACAAGCCATGAAACGTAATATCGAACATATGCAAAATAAACCTATCCAGCTTAATCAGCGCCTTTTAAATCAGTCACCTGTAAAATCTATTCAATTTCAACAACAAAAAACAAGTCAAAACCAACATAGAATGACCCAAGCGATGCAAAATACCTTACAGCATAACAGTGAAAAATTTGTAAGTTTAATAGAGCAATTACAATTAGTTAGCCCATTAGCAACCATAGCGAGGGGTTATAGCGTAACACGTAATAATAAAAATGAAGTAATCACTAAAGTAGAGCAACTATCTAGTGACGAAAAAATTAGCGTTCAATTAAGTGATGGTAACATTAACGCGATAGTTATATAACTTCCGTTATCTTGCCCTACTTACCTGATACTTATCAGTTAAGCTTGCTGACGCCTACAGAAGTGACTACTATGATTAATATATACACTCCCTAAATTACTTATGTTATGCATTTCAATTATCGAATTGTTTTCATTATTACAGCCTTGGTTTTCACGTTATCCACCTCTTTAACGGTTATTAACTATTTAACCTCGATGGAAACAACTCAAGAGCATCTAAAAAATAGTGCCCTGCCTTTAACCATTGATAATATATATACCGAAATTCAAAAAAACATTATTGAGCCTAACCTCATTGCCTCAATGATGGCTCATGATACTTTTTTGATTGATTGGTTATCCCATGAAGAAGATGACCATCAACAAATTACTCGTTACTTAGAAACAATCCAAAATAAATACCAAATGTTTACCGCATTTTTAGTCTCGGACACAAGTAAAAACTACTACTCAGCCAAAGGATTGTTAGATACCGTAGATTTAAATAACCCTAATAGCTTGTGGTATTTGGATTTTAAAAAATCCTCAGAGATAAGTGAAATTAATATAGATCATAATACCCACATGGACACTGAACTGATCATGTTTATCAACCATAAAATTCTTGATAGTGATTACCATATGATCGGTGCAACGGGAGTAGGATTAAAAACCTCTTATATCAATGACATGCTTAAAGACTTTAGGCAGAGTTATCATTTTTCTGTATATTTTGTAGATTCTAATGGAAAAGTAGTTATTGCTGAGAATGGAATAAATAAAATTCAAGGACTTGATGATATACCTGAATTAGCAGATCAATTGTCTGAGGTTATTGGTAACGGCAGTAAAGTGTTTGACTACACACAATCTGGAGAGGTTTATTTACTCAATAGAAAATATATTACTGAATTAGACCTATATCTTATCGTTGAGGCCAAGGTAAATAATTTTACCAAAGCTGCCAAAGAAACCTTTTACCTCAATATACTCATCTCTTCATTTATCACCCTACTTATCAGCTTTATCATTATACTTTACGTTAGAAAAATTCATTTAAAACTTGATAACCTAGCCAGGAATGACGAGCTGACAACCTTACCAAATAGGCGCTGTTTTCATGAAAAATTAGGGCAACTCTTATTATTAAAAGAACGTAATAACAATGATCTATCTATATTATTTATCGATATCGATGATTTTAAAGGTGTAAATGACACAAAAGGCCATGATGTTGGTGATAAAGTACTCAAAGCTTTAGCTATAATATTAAGTAGCAATGTTAGAAATAGTGACTTTGTAGCCCGCTGGGGTGGAGAAGAGTTTGTAATACTTTTAATTGACTCAGATATTAATCAAGCACAAGTCACTGCTGAACAATTACGTTTAAAAGTTGCCAACAGTGATAGCTTATCGCATATTGCTCAGCGTGACATAACCATTAGTTTAGGCCTCACAACGGTCAATTATGACGATAATATAGATACAATTATAAAACGGGCAGATTTGGCTTTGTATAAAGCTAAATTCAGTGGTAAGAACTGTATTTCTTTAGGCTAATGCTTGATAGAGTAACTCTATGACTTGCTCTTTACTGACTTGATTAAATTTCACACCAAAAGATAGGCCGTCAACTTGCTGTTTAATATTACAAACAGTCGCATTAAGTTTAATACTATTTTCCCCTTCGCTTCTCTCTACTACAATATCGATGATTTTATCTTCTGCCAGTACTAATTTTTCACCATTGATTATATCTAGCTGACCACCATCAACCGATAGATTAGTCATGGTTGTTTGCCAATAAATATCATCAATTTTCACTTTAGCCGCTATTTGAGTATCGATACGAACAGAAGCACGTAACTTCTGTAATGTGACAGCATTAGGGATATCTAATACCATAATACGCGAAGGTATTTGCAACGTTTGTTTTACTGTACTTATAAAGGCCACTGCAGCGCCTTCTCTACCTTCAATAAGACCACGAACAGTAATAACCGTGCCTTGACCAATATATTGCGAGAAATTACCTAATTTTGTGGCGTCAGGAAACTCTATTAAGACATATTTCTTAGGTAAATTACCAATATAAAAGGTATTAAACTTTCTTTTTTGTCCTGCAGGTGTCGTTATATCAATAGTGATTGGCGCGCCTGCCTTTAATAAAGACAAATTGCGTATAGAAGGTTTAGTTGGATCAATTAAGATTGCTTTTTCGGGCATATTTTCCAACGTTCTATTTGGATATCTCTGTATTTGTTAAAAGAAGACAATAAGATAAAGTGATCTGTATGAATATTACTTTAGTAAAATAAGGAATAAATTGCAACTTGTAACAGGCTAATAATCAGTCTGTTACAAGTTGCAAGAGAGGTTAATCTTTTTTATAACCTTGCGTGGCGCGAGCCAATTTCTTTTGCTCGGTAAAGTTTAGTTTCTTCTTACCTGCAAACGGATTCAATGTATCTTTAAATTGAATACGGATTGGTGTTCCCATCATTTTTAATGACTTACGATAATAATTCATTAAATACCGTTTATAAGACGTAGGTAATTTTTTCGCTGAATTACCGTGAATTATAATGATCGGTGGATTATAACCACCCGCATGGGCATATTTCAGTTTAATTCGACGGCCTTGATGCAATGGTGGTTGATGATCAAAAACTGCCATATCTAGGATTTTAGTAACCATAGCCGTAGATATACGTTTAGTTGCAGAAATAAAGGCTTCTTCAACTGACTCATACAAATGCCCAACACCTGTACCGTGCAACGCAGAAATGAAATGTATACGAGCAAAATCAATAAAGCCTAAACGACGATCTAATTCAGTTTTAATACGATCTTTTTCATGATCCTCTAAACCATCCCATTTATTTACCGCAAGTACTAAAGAGCGCCCTGCCTCTAGAATAAAGCCTAATAAACTCAAATCTTGATCGCTGATACCCTCTTGGGCATCAATAATAAGTAAACATACGTTAGCATCTTCAATGGCACGTAATGTTTTAATTACTGAATATTTTTCTACTACATCGGTAACATTTTTACGACGACGAATACCGGCAGTATCTATTAACGTATACTCTCGACCGTTGCGTTCCATAGGAATGTAAACACTATCACGCGTAGTACCAGGCATATCGTATACAACAACACGCTCTTCACCTAAAATTCTATTCGTAAGTGTTGATTTACCTACATTAGGACGACCAATAATCGCAAGTTTTATCTTGTCATTTTCTTTAGGCTCATCTTCAAGCTTTTTAGCTATTTCCTCTTCAGTTAGTTCAACCTCAAACTCTTCAGAAAATTCATCACCTTCACTTGCTTCAACTTTAGGTTTGCCAAGCGCTTCAATATGAGGCGTTAATGCAATAGTTAATAATTGAGTAACACCACGACCGTGCGCTGCAGCGATTTGATGAACATGTCCACCTAAACCTAAAGAGTAGAACTCGGCTACAGCTGAATCGCCATGAATTCCATCAATTTTGTTAGCAACTAAGAATACTTTTTTATTTTGCTTACGTAGATAATCGGCAATACCGTGGTCGGCAGCGGTCAATCCATCACGGGCATCAACTAAAAAGAGTACGGCATCGGCTTCTTCTATCGCCATAAGCGACTGTTCAGCCATAAGCACATCAATACCTTTTTCATCACCATTAATACCACCGGTATCAATAACAATAAAAGGATGTTCTTCTACTTCAGCTTGACCATATTGACGATCACGAGTTAAACCAGGGTAATCGGCGACAAGCGCATCTCGACTACGGGTTAAACGATTAAATAACGTTGATTTTCCTACATTAGGACGGCCAACAAGAGCAACTACAGGAAGCATGAGTACCTCAAAAGAATTACCATAC
>Ga0308015_10000711_pt1 | contig 14766 bp, 16 predicted proteins | sample Neamet231_FD_203128 | JGI IMG/M metagenome (GOLD analysis project Ga0308015, IMG submission 203128) | Marine microbial communities from water near the shore, Antarctic Ocean - #231 | ecosystem: Environmental > Aquatic > Marine > Unclassified | place: Southern Ocean | collected 2014-07-28
TAATACCACATTTAGAGGCCTTTACTCAAAACATTTCTAGAGTACAATTTGATAGCGCTATTAGACCTTGTGCCAAAATTTGTGAACATATAGCAACTGCGTATACCTCTAAGGAAGAAAATGAATTTCAATGCGCATTAACAGCAGCGCATATAGATACAATTATAGAAACTGGTTTTGATTGGTTAATTACGCCACAAAAGATAGCTGTTAGAGCATATACTATGACTACGTTGTACTTATTGGGATTACAAAAAGACTGGGTACATTCAGAATTAAAGCATATAATCAGCTCTAAAACCATTAAAGAAAGTGCAGGTTGTAAGGCTAGAGGAAATAAGGTTTTAGGGCTAATAAAAAAGCATCAAAATATCTAGCAAAATCAGTCTTAAAGTTTGTATAAATCAGTATTTTTACAGCTTGTATAACACAACACAACTATAATGAGCTTAAACGAATTAAATGCAATCTCTCCAATTGATGGGAGATATAGAAACAAAGTCGCAAAATTAGCAGATTTTTATTCAGAAGAATCTTTAATAAGATATAGAGTAAAAGTAGAAATTGAATACTTTATTGCGCTGTGTGAAATTCCGTTACCTCAGCTACAAGATTTTAATGCTGATTTGTTTGCTGATTTACGTAAAATCTATACCGGTTTTTCTACTGAAGATGCACAAAAAATCAAAGACATTGAAAAAGTAACCAATCACGATGTAAAAGCGGTTGAGTATTTTATCAAAGAAAAATTTGAAATATTAAATTTACAAAAATACAAAGAGTTTATCCACTTCGGATTGACTTCTCAAGACATAAACAACACGGCTATTCCGTTATCAATCAAAGATGCTATTACCGTTAGCTATTTACCTGCTTTACAAGAGTTGATTGCTAAATTAAACGATTTATCTATTGATTGGAGCGATGTTTCTATGTTGGCAAGAACACACGGACAACCTGCTTCTCCTACTCGTTTAGGAAAAGAAATCGCTGTTTTTGTAACGCGTTTGAACGAGCAAGTAAAATATTTTAACACCATCCCAAATGCTGCGAAATTTGGTGGCGCTACTGGTAATTACAATGCACATCATGTTGCGTACCCAGCTATTAATTGGAAAGATTTCGGAACTAATTTTGTACAAAACAAATTAGGGTTACACCATTCTTTTCCGACGACTCAAATTGAGCATTACGATCATTTGGCTTCTTTGTTTGATGCCATGAAAAGAATCAACACCATTATCTTAGATTTAGATAAAGATATCTGGACCTATGTTGCAATGGATTATTTCAAACAGAAAATTAAAGAAGGAGAAATAGGATCTTCTGCAATGCCACATAAAGTAAATCCTATCGATTTTGAAAATTCTGAAGGAAATTTAGGGATTGCAAATGCCATTTTTGAACATTTAGCAGCTAAATTACCAATTTCTAGAATGCAACGCGATTTAACAGACAGTACTGTTTTACGTAATGTTGGAGTTCCTTTTGGACATACTTTAATCGGTTTTTCATCTACTTTAAAAGGCTTGAATAAATTATTATTAAACAGAGCAAAGTTTGAACAAGATTTAGAAAACAACTGGGCAGTTGTTGCAGAAGCGATTCAGACAATTTTACGTAGAGAAGCATATCCAAATCCATATGAAGCATTAAAAGGATTAACTAGAACAAACGAAAAAATTACGCAAAATTCAATTGCTAATTTCATTGATACATTAGAAGTTTCTGATGCAATTAAAGCTGAGTTAAAAGTAATTACCCCCGCGAATTTTACAGGAATCTAATGAGAAAAAAATTATTTATACTTTCTATAATTACCCTTTTTATTTCTTGTGAAGAAGTGAAAATTGTAGACAACAATAATCAATTTAAAAAAGGGGTCTTTGAAATTCCTGCTGGAGATGGCTACGGAAAAACAACAATCACAAGAATTGATAGTTTACAAATAGAAGAATACACGAAAATTGTATCAATATCTACAGATAGCATTGTTATAGATAGAATTGACAAGCATGTAGACACACTTTATATAGAGTGGAAAAATAACTTTTCATATATCTTAAGAATGAAAAGCCCAAAAACAAGCTTAGATAAAGATCAGATTTTCGTAAAAATAAACAAGGTAACCGATTCCTCTTATAGCTTTATTGCTAGAATTGGATACTCGAAATTTAAACAAACCGGAACCGTATACAAAGCAAAAAAATAATGGAAATATTTACTCAAATTGACACATGGGTTGCTTTATTGACCCTAACTTTTCTAGAAATTGTATTGGGTATCGATAATATTATTTTTATCTCAATTGCAACGAGTAAGCTGCCAAAAGAGCAACAAAGAAAAGGAACCAATATCGGACTTGTATTAGCCATGATATTTCGAATCATCTTGTTACTAGGTGTTTCGTACCTAATTGCAATGAAAGATCCTTGGTTTACCATAAACACCTCTTGGTTAACAACAGAAATAACGGGGCAAAGCATCATTCTAATTCTAGGTGGACTCTTTTTATTGTATAAAAGTACAAGCGAAATACACCACAAAGTTGAAGGGATTACAGCGGGTGAAGATGCTCCTAAAAAGAAAGTATCTACTTTATCAAAAGTGATTGTTCAAATTGTATTAATAGACATTGTTTTTTCTTTTGATTCTGTGTTAACAGCTGTCGGAATGACAAATGGTATTGAAGGAGCATTAATTATTATGATTACTGCAGTTGTTATTTCTATGCTGATAATGATGATATTTGCAAATCCTGTGAGTCAGTTTGTAAACAAGCACCCAACAATACAAATGTTGGCATTGTCCTTTTTAATATTGATTGGGTTTATGCTTATTACTGAAGGTGCTCATTTAGCCAATACCGTACTATTTAATCAACATGTTGGTGCAATTCCTAAAGGATATTTGTATTTTGCAATCGCATTCTCTTTAGGTGTTGAAGCTTTAAACATGAAAATTAGAAAGAAAAAATAATTATTTATACGCTAAAAAAACATATCGCCCTTTTAGCAATAGCAATATTGTTTATCCCTTCTGTAATACAGTTGGTTCATGTCTTTGAAAACCATGAGCATACAACATGTGTATCAAAAGAAGCAAAACATATTCATGCAAAAGAATTAGATTGCGATATATTTCATAGACCCTCTCAAAATTTAGCGTTGGATATCCCATCAACATTTGATGTAATTCCTGTGCATTTTTACGCAACAACGTTTAATGAAGTTTCTCAAAAAACGCACGTTGTTTATCACTCTAAAAAGAGTTCTCGAGGCCCGCCTACTTTTATTGTTTAACCTATAAGTGTCTTTTTTAAGGCAACGTATTTACAAAACAATAAAATTCCATCAAAATGAAAACAGCATTAAAAGCCCTACTTTTAGTAGGCTGCTTTTCTGTTACTGCACAAAACAGGTTATCAGGAGTAATTACAAACATGCATAATGAGCCATTATTTGGTGTAGAAGTATATGCACCCGAAATTCATAAAGGAACCATTACCAATGAAAAAGGAGCATACATTTTAAAAAATTTACCAAATGGTAACGTAAAAATTTCATTCTCCTTTTTAGGCTTTCAATCACAAACACAAATTATAGATTTCACTATAAATAATCAGAAGAAAGATCTTGTATTATTAGAATCTGTATTTAGGATTGATGAAGTCATCATTTCAACACCATTTAATAAGTTACAGTCTGAAAATGTAATGAAAGTGGAGCGATTAACTGCTGCGAATCTTAAAAGAACGGGAGCTCCCACATTAATTGCTGGATTAGAAAGTATTCCCGGAGTTTCTCAAATATCTACAGGAACTTCTATAGGAAAACCTGTAATTAGAGGGTTAAGTGGAAATAGAGTTTTAGTATATGCACAAGGCGTACGGTTAGAGAACCAACAGTTTGGAGATGAACATGGACTCGGATTAAATGATGAAGGGATAGAAAGTATCGAAGTAATAAAAGGCCCCGCTTCATTATTATATGGTTCTGATGCTTTGGGGGGCGTTTTATATATAAATCCTGAAAGGTTTGGGGTGGCAAACACAACTGATGCTATAGTAAGTCAAAAATTATTTAGCAATACTTTAGGAAGTGCTACTTCTATAGGGGTTAAAACATCAACGGATACTTGGAAAATTTTAGCGAGAATAAGTTCAAATTTTCATGCAGATTATAAAACCCCAGAAACCAAAAGAGTTACCAACACGCGATTTAGAGAAAAAGATTTTAAGTTTGGACTGGGCTACAACTCCACTAGCTACACAAACGAATTTAGATATAATTACAATCATTCTTTACTCGGGATTACTGAAGGAATTGGAACACAAACAAAAACATCAATGCCTATTGATCCTTTCCAAAAAATTGACAATCATATTTTTAGTTTACACAATCATTTCTTTTTTAAAAACTCTAAACTTGATGTAGATTTTGGGTACATCTTTAACGATAGGAATGAGTTTGAAGTCCATGAAGGAGAACACCCTAAGGAAGAAGAGCCTGCATTGCGTTTAAAATTAAAAACCTTTAATTATAATCTTAAATATCACTTACCAACGTTTAAAAATGGAATTGAGAGTATCCTGGGAGTTCAGGGAATGAAACAATCTAACAAAAACTTAGGTGAGGAATTGTTAATTCCGAATGCTAAAATCAATGATATTGGCGTCTTTTATACGGGAAATAAACAATGGGAGAATTCATCTTTACAAGCCGGAATTAGATTCGATGCACGCTCTTTAAAAACCGAAGAGCATATCATTGTTCATAATGGAGACACGCATCTCTTTAATCCTTTAGATAAAAAATACACAAGTTTTACTGCTTCTTTAGGATATAAATTTGAACTCTTTGATAAAATAACTACTCGTATAAATACAGCTAGTGGATTTAGAGCACCAAATTTAGCAGAACTGACTTCTAATGGAGTACATGAGGGTACAAATCGTTTCGAAGTCGGAAATCCTGATTTAGCGAATGAAAAGAATATTCAATTAGATATTGCATTAGAATACCAAACAGATCATCTTGAGCTTTTTGTCAATGGGTTTTATAACCATTTAAACGATTATATCTACCTAAGTCCTTCTGGAGGTATTGAAGATGGAGCACCTGTCTTTGAATACACTCAAAACAACGCAAAACTATTTGGAGGAGAGTTTGGGTTTCATTTACATCCACATCCAATAGATTGGCTACACTTAGAAAGCAGTTTTGAATTGGTGATTGGGAAACAACAAATCGGAACCTATTTACCATTGATTCCAGCAAATACATTTAAAAATAAAATCAGAACAGAATTCAAAATCTCTAAATGGTTAAAAAATGGCTACACAAATTTAACCTTAGCATCTACAATGAAACAAGACAATGTTGGACTGTTTGAAACTCCAACAAGTAGTTATAATTTGGTTTCATTTGGGCTTGGTGGTGATCTAGAGTTCAACTCCTTAAAATTCAATACCACCATTTCCGTAAACAATTTATTTAACACAAAATATGTGCATCATTTATCTCGGTTAAAACCCGATGGCATATTAAATGCTGGTAGGAATATTGTTATGGGAGTTCGTTTTAAAATATAAAACTACTCAACAGAATATATTTAAAAGACCTGAACTCGCTAGTAGTCCAGGTCTTTTTTATTGTATAAAAAACAACTTTAAATCAAATATCAGTTAATGCACATGTTCTGTTTTTTTCATTGTACTAATTACAATAAAAGAAGCTAAAAAGAAAATGGCTAAAGATAAAACACTCCACTGCATTGAGTCTGTAATTGAATATAACAATCCATAGACAAAAGTTCCTAAAACGATCGCTATTTTTTCGGTAACATCATAAAAGCTAAAATATGTAGCGTGGTCTTCAGTTTCAGGCAATAGTTTAGAATATGTTGAACGTGTTAATGATTGAATAGCTCCTTGTACTAATCCCAACAAGCCTCCTAATCCATAAAAATATAGATCTACATTCTCTTGATTTTTATCTAACATAAAAGCAGTAAAACAAACCAACATCCAAACAATAATCGTGATTTTTAATGCTTTTATATTTCCATATTTTTCAGATACTCTTGAGAATATTGCTGCTCCTGCAATTGCTACGATTTGCACTAATAAAATAGTTATTATTAAGTTCATCGCAGGCAATTCTAATTCGCTAGAACCAAATATTGCAGCCATTAAAATTATGGTTTGCACGCCTATACTTAACAAGAAAAAGGAGATTAAAAAACGTTTCAGATTTTTAAAATTCTGTAACTCTATCCATACTTTTTTAAGCTCTTTAAACCCTTTCCATATATAATCTTTTTCTGGTTTACGATTATACACATCATCAGGCAATCTTTTAAAAGTAATTTGAGCGAAACCTATCCACCATAAACCGACCATCACAAATGATATACGTGAAGCCATTGCAGAAGTAATTCCGAATGTATCTGGCATTTGTATTAAAATAAGGTTGATAATTAGTAAAATAACAGAACCGGTATATCCATAAATAAATCCTTTTGCACTTGCTCTATCTTGTTGATCTGGACGTGCAACCTCTGGTAAATAAGCATTATAAAAAACGACACTTGCCCAAAATCCAATACTAGCAAATATGGTAAACACAATACCAATCCAAACGGTATCAATTCCATCAAAGAAATATAAACTCATTACAGAAACAGATCCTAAAGCACAGAAAAATTTCATAAATTTTTTCTTACTCCCAGTATAATCTGCTATACCTGATAAAATTGGCGACATAAATGCTACAACAAGAAAAGAAAAGGAAAGTGCATAACTGTAAAGTGTATCTGGATGTTCCCAATCCGTTCCTAAAAAACGAATCGTTTTACCCTTGGTAATAGCACTAAAATACAACGGAAATATAGCTGTACTTATTACTAAAGAATATACTGAGTTTGCCCAATCGTAAAATGCCCAGGCACTGATCAGTTTTTTATCTCCAATTTTTAACATGAAAGAGGTTTTAGTTAGTTTGAGGGACACAAGATAAACTTTTATCTTCTAATTGGAGCTGCATTAAACTTTTTCGCTAAAAGTCTTACCTTTGCTGAAAAAAATTAAGTGTTATTTCGTTAAAAAAGAAAAATCATTTGTATAAATTGTAAGCTGGTTTTAATCGTATCGACCAAGTTCTAAAATATTAAACCATGAAGAAATTTATCTTACTTATGCTCATTGGTGCATTTTATAACTGTACTGTAAATGCACAACAAAAAGCAGTAACTACAGTATATACAGTTGTAAAAACGGACACAGAGTGGAAAAAGTTATTATCTCCTGCTCAATATGATGTTTTAAGAAAATCTGGTACAGAAAAGCCTTTTACACACCCCTTTAACACCAATGAAGCAACTGGAACTTATGTTTGTGCTGCTTGTAAAACACCCCTTTACAAATCTATCTATAAGTATGATTCAAAATCTGGATGGCCCAGCTTTGATAGAGCAATCACTAAAAATGTAGCATTGGATGTTGATTATGAAATTGGATATGCAAGAACAGAATTAAAGTGCAATACCTGTGGCGGACATTTAGGGCATTCTTTTGAAGATGGACCTAGAGAAACTACAGGAATTAGACATTGTATTAATGGAGCTGCATTACAATTTATTTCCGAAAACTAATTTCTTCAGAAACTCATAATAGCCTCTCTTTATTTCTTACATTTAAATAATTAAAATTTTAGAGAATGACGAAAGAGGAGATTATTGAGGAATTAGAAAAGAAACATCAAGATTTGTTTGATTGGTTAGAGAAACAACCAAATGACGCTTGGGGAAAAGGTCCAGAAGGAAAATGGACAACAGGATAACATGTTTTACATTTGGTCAACTCTATTAAACTACTAAACAATGCTTTAAGCTACCCTAAATTTATATTGAAATATAAATTTGGCGTATCTAACAGAGAAGCTAGGACTTATGAAGTTGTTTCTGCTAAATACCATGAGAAATTAATCAAACATCAAGACCTATCTAAAGCTTTTAATAAAAATCTAAAAACGCCAACATTGTCTGAAAGAAAAAAAATACTTGCTATACTTCAAATTCAGAATAAAAAATTACAACACAAAACTAAGAAATGGAAAGACAAAGAATTAGATACGTTGCTAATTCCGCATCCATTAATGGGAAGAATGACGGTAAGAGAAATTATTATGTGGACAGCACATCACACAGCGCATCACACAGAAACTTTAATTGAAAACTATTAAATGAAAAAAATTATTTCCAAACCTCATTTGTTCTTTTTTGGTTTGATTCCAATACTACTCGTTTTAGGTTTCCTTTATAAAAAAGAAACCCTAGATATTAACATATCATACACTTATTACGTTATAGCATATCATCACCTAAGTTATTTATTTGCTGTCTTTTTTGGATTAATCTGGCTGAACTATTTCTCTCTTTACTGGGTACAAAAAAAGCCTATCAAATGGATGACATTAATGCATATTATACTTCAAGTACTTGCATTGCTGTTCTTTTTCACAAAAGATAAATGGAACTGGCTTGGAAAAAATAACTATCCAACTGAGTTAAATATGACTATTGATTATTCAAACCTAATCCTAATTTCATCAACATTCCTTTTTATTCTCTCTGCTTTTATTCATTTGATCAACTTCTTTGTAAGCCTAATAAGTAAATCAAAATAACCCTAGTGATTTTGATTTAAAAATCGTGAAATTTCTTATATTTGTGCTTCCAAAAAAAGAATACAGAACACATGTTTAATAATTTAAGTGATAAATTAGATAAAGCCTTACACACATTAAAAGGTCACGGTAGTATTACAGAAGTTAACGTTGCAGAAACACTAAAGGAAGTTCGTAGAGCTTTATTAGATGCCGATGTTAATTTTAAAATCGCCAAAGATTTCACCAAAAAAGTACAAACCCAAGCACTAGGACAAAACGTTTTAACGTCGTTGAACCCTGGGCAATTAATGGTGAAGTTAGTGAAGGATGAATTAACTGAGTTAATGGGTGGAGAAACTGTAGGTGTAAACTTAGGTGGCTCTCCAACAGTAATTTTAATGTCTGGGTTACAAGGTTCTGGTAAAACAACTTTTTCTGGAAAATTAGCAAACTTCTTAAAAACTAAAAAAGCGAAACAGGTTTTATTAGTTGGTTGTGATGTATATCGTCCTGCCGCAATAAATCAATTACAAGTTGTTGGAGAACAAATTGGCGTTGAAGTATATGCAGAAGTTGGCAACAACAATCCTGTAGAAATTTCTCAAAATGCTATTAAGCACGCCAAAGCAACTGGTAAAAATGTGGTAATTATTGATACCGCCGGTCGTTTAGCTGTTGATGAGGAAATGATGACAGAAATTTCTAACATTCATAAAGCTGTAAGTCCACAAGAAACATTATTTGTGGTGGATTCTATGACTGGGCAAGATGCTGTAAATACAGCAAAAGCCTTTAATGATATCTTAAATTTTGATGGTGTTGTTCTTACAAAATTAGATGGTGATACTCGTGGTGGAGCTGCCTTAACAATAAAATCTGTTGTAAATAAGCCAATTAAGTTTATTGGTACTGGAGAAAAAATGGAAGCTATTGATGTTTTCCATCCAGATCGTATGGCAGATCGAATCTTGGGAATGGGAGATGTTGTATCTCTTGTAGAACGTGCCCAAGAACAATTTGATGAAGAAGAAGCCAGAAAACTACAAAAGAAGATTGCTAAAAACCAATTTGGTTTTGACGATTTCTTAAGTCAGATTCAACAAGTTAAGAAAATGGGTAACATGAAAGACTTGATGGGTATGATTCCTGGTGCTGGTAAAGCGCTAAAAGATGTAGATATTGATGATGATGCTTTTAAAGGAATTGAATCAATTATCCATTCAATGACACCTTCAGAAAGAAGTACACCTAATTCTATTGACTCAAGTAGAAAGAAACGTATTGCAAAAGGATCAGGAACTACAGTACAAGATGTAAATCAGTTAATGAAGCAGTTTACACAAATGAGCAAAATGATGAAGATGATGCAAGGCGGCGGTAGTAGAAAAATGATGCAAATGATGAAAGGAATGAAATAAGAATTTAAAAAAAGAGATAAACTATGTTTATCTCTTTTTTAGTTTATATAACAACAATTATGATATTATTAGACGGTAAAGCAACATCAAATCAAATCAAGGAAGAAATTGCTATCGAAACGAAGCAGTTGGTAGAGAAGGGAATTAGAGCTCCTCATTTAGCAGCAATTTTAGTTGGTGGAGATGGCGCTAGCTTAACCTATGTAAATGCAAAAGTAAAAGCATGTGCCAAAGCAGGATTTGAATCAACATTGGTTCGCTTATCAGAAGAAGTATCAGAAGAAGAATTGTTAAACGAAATTGAAAAACTAAATACAAATCCAGAAATTGATGGATTTATTGTTCAATTACCACTTCCAAAACATATTGATGAACATAATGTTTTAATGGCTGTAAATCCAGATAAAGATGTAGATGGGTTTCATCCAACAAACGTTGGGAAAATGGCATTAAACCTTCCTACATTCTTGCCTGCTACTCCATTCGGAATTTTACAGTTACTAGAAAGGTACAATATAGAAACTAGCGGTAAACACGTTGTTGTTATTGGTAGAAGTCATATTGTTGGTAGTCCAATGAGTATTTTAATGTCTCAAAAAAGAACTTCCGGAAATGCAACTGTTACCATTACTCATAGTAGAACTAAAAACTTAAAAGAAATTACGTTACAAGCTGATATTGTTGTGGCTGCTTTAGGAATTCCTGAGTTTTTAACTGCAGATATGGTAAAAAAAGATGTTACAATTATTGATGTCGGAATTACAAGAATTGTAGATAACTCAAAGAAAAGTGGTTTCCGTTTGGTTGGTGATGTTCATTTTGAATCTGTTTCAAAAAAAGCAAGTTATATTACTCCTGTTCCTGGTGGCGTTGGACCAATGACAATTGCTATGCTAATGAAAAACACGTTGTTAGCAGCTAAAAGAAGAGGTTAATTCTCTTCTCTATGTACTAAGTTAATTGAAAAGGCTGGCAAACAAATAGCCAAATACACACACTCTTCATCAAAAGGATTCGAATATTGAACACGTGTGTTTTTATTAATCTTTATTGATTGTCCTACTTCTAACACAACTGTTTCGTCATCAATAACAAACTGTTTTTTCCCTTTTATTATATAGGTATACTCATCAAACTCTGGTGTTTGAAATGGTTCACTCCATTTAGATGGTGCAATCATATGAGCAATACTTATTTGAGAATCTTTATTTGTTGCAGTTCCAAAATGTTCTTCAATTAATTTACCATCTGTAGTCGGCACAATAAATGGTGCTTTTTGTATGATGTACTTTTTGCTCATATCGTATTAATTAAACCAAACAATAAAAGACTTAACCCTTGCCAAGCCAGGAATTTGCTCTAAACTGACCTTTTGCGTACTAAAGCTTTTTAAACCTAAATCTTCTTTATCTAAAGCAATAGTTACATTTAAATCATCTATAAACAAGGTTGCAGAACTTAAAGAAGTTTCTACTTTTGTAATTGTATTATTTAAATTAATATCTTCAAAAGAAGAACTTAATGTAATTCCTGAATTGGTTTTAAATCGATCATCAAAAATTTGAATGCTTTTTATTGTAGAAGTAGAATCTAATTGTTCTTTAGGGACAATAGTTAATAAATGGTTCCCTCCTTTTTCATAGATTAAATACTCATCATCATCCTGAAAATAGTTATCCCCTAAAGAACCTTCACTAAGGTTTTCAACAATAGAATCCTTTGCGAAAATCTCATGAATATCTAGCATCGTAGTAACTGTAGTCAATTTACCAACTTTACCTTTTGATATATTAAACATATTACCATCTCCACATTGAATACATAATAATGTTACAACACCAACAATACACAGTCTTAAAATATTTTTAATCATTCTTTTTATAATTTTTGATAGTTACTTTACGATTTTTTTAGCTTTTCTTATATAACGCCCATAAAAGTAATCAAACTTTAAATCATATAAAATATTTATAGCTCAATATAACTGTAAAAAAAGTTAAACTTAGTTAATTTACTGGATTTTACCCAGTAAATATTTTCTTTTAATGAATCAATTACGATACGATCTTACAATTAATTCTATTTGTTTCAGTATCTTTGCCAACCAATGAAAAAAGAGGTTAGAGAATTAATAAACAAAGGAGAAATGCTTCCGTTAATGGAAGAATTTTACACCATTCAAGGTGAAGGTGCTCATACGGGTACAGCTGCATATTTTATAAGAATTGGCGGTTGCGATGTTGGTTGTCATTGGTGTGATGTTAAAGAAAGCTGGGATGCTAGTTTACATCCTCCAACACATACTGATCTTATTGTAAATAATGCTAAAAAACACACTGACACAGTTGTAATTACTGGTGGAGAACCTTTAATGTGGAGTTTAGATTATATTACTTCTGAATTACAAAAAAACAATCTGAAAACGCATATTGAAACTTCTGGAGCGTATGCTTTTTCTGGCACATGGGATTGGTTTTGTTTATCACCAAAAAAAACAAAATTACCTTTAGACGAAGTGTATGATAAAGCTGATGAATTGAAAATGATTATTCATAATATGAATGATTTTAAATTTGCAGAAGAAGAAGCCTCTAAGGTTGATAGTACTTGTCAATTATATTTACAACCAGAGTGGAGTAAAAGAGAAAATATGATTCCTATTATTGTAGATTATGTAATGAAAAATCCAAAATGGAAAATATCATTGCAAACACATAAATATTTAGATATACCATAAAAAGAAAAAGCAGCCAATAGGCTGCTTTTTCTTTTTATAGCTTTTCATGAACTAATTTGAGAATCATTTCAAATTGTTCTTCTCTAGAAAGAGTTGAATTATCAATTTCAATAGCATCATCAGCTTTTACTAAAGGAGAATCTTTACGAGTTGTATCCATATGATCACGATCTACAACATTTTTTAAAATAGCTTCGTAACTAACATCTTGTCCTTTATCTTTCAACTCTTTATATCTTCTTTCAGCTCTGGTCCCTGCAGAAGCATTCATAAATATTTTAAGCTCAGCATCTATAAAAACTACAGTCCCAATATCTCTTCCATCCATTACAACTCCTTTGTTTTTTCCAATTTCTTTTTGAATAGCAACTAATTTTTTCCGTACTACAGATGTAGCTGCTACTTTACTTACAAGGTTAGAAACATCCAGCGTTCTAATTTCATTCTCAACATTAACCTCATTTAAATACATATCTGCATTACTGGTTAAAGTGTTTAATTGAAAAGAAAGGTGAATTGAATGTAGTTTCTTAGTTAATGAATCTAAATCAAAAAAATCGCTACCTACCAGGCCTTCTTGCATTGCAAATAAGGTTACTGCTCTATACATTGCTCCAGAATCTACATATATATATTCTAGTTCTTTCGCTAACTCTTTTGCTACAGTACTTTTTCCTGTAGATGAAAATCCATCTATGGCAATTGTAATTTTATTTTTCATTTATCTTTTTCTATCTAAATCTATTTGCAAACTAAAAGTACTCACATTTGATGCAGTATGTACTTTAGAGTATGCATAATTCAATTTTAATTTATTCATTTTTAAACCAAACCCAAAGGATATCCCTCCAAATGTACGAACGTTTTGTAACGCATACTCTTGAGACTTTCTAAAATTATAACCTAGTCTTAAATTTATTGCACTTTCTGGAAATAATTCAACTCCAATAATGACGTGTCTTAAAGCATTATTTATAATAGAAATACGTTCAGGCGTTATATTCCCTTCAATATCTGATGTTTGATTTGACGGGTTACTAACAGAAACATCCCATTGTTGCAAATTATCAATAGTAAAATACCATTTTATAGGTACATTTTCTAATTGATAAGAACCTCCAAGTAACACTTCAACTGGTAATTTTTCTTGCACACCATTAAATGATTGTATTTGAGTACCAATATTTCTAACCACTAATGTAAATACATAAGGCTTATAAGCATTATTATATAGAATTCCAAAATCAGCAACGACACCAGTTGATGCATAATTACTTATTGTTGAGTTTATAAATTTTAAAGTAGCTCCCGCAAAGACATTCGTCCATGGTAAATTTATAGAGTATCCTATAGAAACAGCAATATCACTAGCATTAAAGGTTCCTGTGATATTTCCATTTTCGTCTGATTCAATTAAACTTCCATAATTTACATATTGAATACCTCCATGTAATGTGCCGAATCTTCTACTAAATCTTTTTGCATACGAAACAGACCCTATATTTATTCCAGTTAAATAAGAAGAGTAATTCACCGCAAGTTGATTCTCTAAGTTTTCATTAATAACTGAAGGATTCCATAGCGGTTGATTAATATCATCAACCAATGTTACTATTTTCCCTCCTAATGCAGTTTGTCTTGCTGATGTAGATATATTTAAAAATTTATATACAGATTCACCTCCAACTTGTGCCTGTAAAGACAATGTTGATGCGCAAATCAAAAGAAATAATGTAACTATTTTCATAACTGATTACAAAGAAAAGATAATTAGTGTCTACAACGTAATAATTTCAAAATATTTTATAATTAGGGCAAAAAAAAACCTCAATCTGTAAAGATTGAGGTTTGTGATACTGAAACGAGTTCAGTATAAAGAAAGGCAACGACCTACTCTCCCACCTATTGGCAGTACCATCGGCGCAAATGAGCTTAACTTCTC
>Ga0308015_10000715_pt1 | contig 14725 bp, 16 predicted proteins | sample Neamet231_FD_203128 | JGI IMG/M metagenome (GOLD analysis project Ga0308015, IMG submission 203128) | Marine microbial communities from water near the shore, Antarctic Ocean - #231 | ecosystem: Environmental > Aquatic > Marine > Unclassified | place: Southern Ocean | collected 2014-07-28
ATTATGTTTGACTTTCTAGGTGATCCTAAGCAAAGAGAGCAGGAGCAGACTAGCTTAATTAAGATGCTAACAACAGACCCAGCTGCTTTAACTAATGAAGCAACTGCGCTAAACCAGTTTGGCACACAGATGTTTGACTTTTTAGGCAATTCTGAGCAGAGAGGACAAGAGCAGACTAACGTACTTAATATGATACAAGGCGATACTGATAGAGGTACTCGTGAAGCAGATATTATGGCGCGTCTACAGGCGGCACAAGCACCACAGCAAGAAAGAGCTAGATTAGAGCTTGAACAGCGTCTAGCTGGTCAGGGTAGGCTTGGTGTGCAGACTTCTATGTTTGGAGGTACTCCTGAAGGGTTTGCATTAGAGAAGGCTATAGCAGAGCAGCAAGCAGGCTTTGGTGTAAGCGCTATGGAGCAAGCTCGTGCTGAACAGGCTCAAGAAGCAAATCAAACACTAGCAGGTTTACAAGAGTTTAGAGGTAGGATGGGAATGGCTGGTGAGTTAGGTTTAGGAGCTATGGACACAGCACTAGCTTCTCAGGGACAACGATCAGGACAGACACTGCAAGGCTTACAAGAGTTACGGGGCAGGTCATCTCTAGCTGGACAACTAGGACTAGATGCTTTTACTAGCTCTTATCAGCCTTTAGAGGCTCTGTTATCGTCAATTACACCAGCATTACAAGGAGCAGACATTGGAGCAGCTGGTCAGCGACAAGGCGCTCAACTAGGTACTTCGTTAATAGAAGCTGGTTTAGGTACTCAAATGAAGGCAGAAACAGTAGCAGCCAACTTACGCCAACAACAGATACAAGCTATTTCTAACTTGCTCGGTGGTCAGCAAGCTAACTCTGTTACTGGACAGGCAGGGTCTACTGGTTTGCTTGAAGACCTATTTGGAGGCGGTGGCTTGTTTGGAGGTGGTGGAGGAACAGCTTCATCAGGATCAAATATAACAGGAACTCCTGAGTTTCAAGCAAAGATGCGCGCTCTCGGTTATTAAAGATTAAAAGGAAATATTAAACATGGCTGCAATAGATATAACATCACTATTTGCTGACGTGCTGCCTAACCAGCAGCGTCAATTAGATGAACGTACACTACAACAGAGCGATGCTGCTAATCAAGCTAACGCAGTTGGTGAACTAGGCGGTATGGCTGCTTACTTAGCCCCAGAGAGTGGTCGTGCAATGGCGGCAGCTGGTAAGGGTTTGCTTGGTATTGACACACGCACTGAAGCACAGAAGACTATGGAGCAGCTAAAGAATGCTAACGTAGACTTGTCTAGTCGTGAAGGTTTGATTAAAGCTGCTAACATTTATCAGTCCATTGACCCAATAAAGGCAGCACAGCTTCGTACACAAGCGGCACAAGTTAAAGCACAAGAAGACAAAGATGCTCGTACTTTAGTAGAACAACAGCAACAGGATGTAGCTTTTGCTTTAGGAAGAGCAAATGAAGTAGAAGGATTAACGTCTAAAGTAACTGCTAGAGAGGAGCGAGTAGGTACAAGGTCAAGTTTAGAGAGTTTAATAGACACTTCTACAATTCTTACTGATGCTGAAAAAGAAGTACAGAGAAGCCTTGTTAATCAAGGAGCGTATGACGGTAAAATGTCTGAGCTAGTAAACGTAGTAGACCCCAAACCCACTGCTTTTGGTAATAATGTTTTAGAAAAAACAATAGATGGTTGGAAGATAAGAATTGCTCCTTCGGCTGTAATAAAAAGTAATGGTCTAACAGCGACAGCAAACTTACTTTTAAAAGTAGGAACTCCAGAGCATACTGCTGCTCTTGCTGCTATTAAAGATGGCTCTTTAACAAAAGCGTCTGATTTAGATATATACATAACCCCTGACCCAGAACGCGGCACTATACCTTCATCTGTAGAGAAATTTAATCAAACTTTAGTAACTCAGTCAGCTGCGGCTTCTGGTGTAGCTTTAGAAGTAGACTCTCTTTTAGAGCTTATTGAAACTGAATTTATTGATTATGGCACAGCAGGTTTAGCAGCTAAAGTAAGATCAGGTGCATTGGATATTCTTGGAAAACGTGATGAAATAGAGAAATTAAGAACTGCGTACACTAAGACTAGAAATACAGAAATCATTAATTCACTACCACCGGGGGTTGCTTCTGATAGGGATATACAGATATTTTCTGCTGGTTTTCCACCTGACGGCGCGGGTGTATTAGAAATATACGAGTATTTACAGTCTGCTCAAAGAGCTGCTTTTAAAATAAAAGACGCTTCTTCTCTTCTTGGTAGGCATTTAAACGATCAAGTTGAATCAGGAGTAGACGCAAACACCCTTGATTTTCAAGCTGCTTATGAAGACTTTGAAATTATGAGAGATAGACTAGATATAATGCTCAAGAACGCTCCTAACGGAAGGAGTGAAATGGACACCCAAGCTCACATTGAGGACGTTTTACAAGATTTTAAAGGTAAATATGGTTTTATTCCTTCCGCTTTAAGAGTACGATAAAATGACTAATTCTTCTAAAGCAGTGTCTAAGTATTTTGAAGAGGAGTCCCTTTCTCCTACTACTTCAAAATACTTTGATGATAACGACTCAGAAATTCCTTTATATGAGCAAAGTATTGAAAACTCTATTGAAGAGGGTATGGGGGCTTTAATAGAACAGGCAGATGCAGGCGATTGGGACACTAGCGACAGTTTACAAGTAGCTCGTGCTTTTACTGACGGTTTGTGGATGAACAAAGGAGAAGAAGCAGGTGCTTGGATAGGCGCGACAGCTTACAAACTATTTGGTATGTATGGCTCTGAAGATAAAACAATAAGCCAAATTAAAGATGAGATGCTTGCCAGAAGCGAAGCAGACTCTGCCGCTTTTGTAGAAGAGCGTCCTGTGGCTGCTATTGGAGCTAACATTGCAGGTAATATTCTATCTCCAGTGTCTATAAAAGGTGGTCAGCTCTTGAGCCAAGCCCGTACTCTCCGTCAAGGAGAAATTGCGCGTCAATCAGCTGTGCAAACAGGAACTGCTCTTGGTGGTAGAAGTCTTGTTGGTACTTCTGCTGCACAAGCAGACGATGCGGGTAGATTAGCTCAGCAGCTATCAGGCTTCAATCCCCGCGCCTTTAATATTGCAACACAAACACGCACACCACTTCTAGGTGCAGGTCTTGTAGCAGGTGAGTCTGCTGTGATAGGCGCTGAAGGTGATGCATGGGGAGAAAAAGCGCAGAACGCAGCAATCTCAGGTGCTATTGGCGGTGTTTTTGGTCTTGGACTATCAGGGGCAGGTGTTGCTGTTAATAAAGCATTGCAGAGCAACATAGCTCAACAAGTGGGCAAAGGCGCTAACTTTGTTAATTTGATGTTTACAGAACACGCAATTGCTCCTGTGTATCAGCACGTAGTTTCTAAAGCGTATGGGGGACGTTCTTTAATAGAGCAGCAAGTATCAGCCTTAAAAAATAGAATGCCTTCTCTTGATGTAATGAAACAAAGAGGTGTTAATTTAAAAGAGAGCGCACAAAAAACACTAGCAAGAGCTAAAGCAGTTTCTTCTGGGCAAGTAGAACAGCAAACAGCACAGTCTCGACGTTTGGCTGAAGACTTAACAGATGAGTTAACAGCAGGCGGTCGCATATCAATAAATGAGCTAGACAGTGTTAGTCAAAAAAGAATAGAAGATCTTAAAAACGCAGCAGACCCTAGCGTTATAAAAGCTGCTGCTGCTAGAGAAGCTGACGCAGCTGTCAATGCTGTTGAGTCTTCTTTTAGAACAGAAGCTATTGTTAAATCTTTACCGACAAATGCTAGAGAAGGATTAGCTGATGATATAGCAGCAATGTCTCCGCAAGACGCTCTTAGGGCAGTAAGGGAGTCTTGGACTGCGACTGGCTTTTCAGCAGCTAAAAATGCAAACTACAGCATGAACTTACCAGCTGTAGAAAAAGGAATTGATAAAATACTTAAAGAGAACGCAACAAAAGTTGCTCTTGCAGGAGCTAATGCAGCCACAACAGCTACTACTATAAAAAGCTATGTAAGTGCTATGATTAGAGAAAGAGCTAAGAACGGAGTAATGAAGGGAGAAGACTTGCTACAAATGCGTAGCGAGATAGGTACTGTTATTAACAATCTTTCTGACAATCAAGCTGCTACAAGAGAAATAACAAAACCGATACAAAGGTTTTTTGACGATCTGCTTATTTCTAAATTAGACAAGACGGATGCAGCTTCATTCTTAAAAGACAGAGAACTGTGGAAACTAAAAAGCACGTTAGAAGACGCTGTGTCGGTAGCTACTGGACGTAATAAAAACTTACAAGGTGCTTTTGATACTGATGATTGGATTTCCGCTAACAAGAAACAAGGTACTTATTTCTCCTCTGTAGGGGAAGGTGTGTTACAAAAAGACGCACAAGACGTTAGTAAGTTAGCTAAACAGCGTAAAGAATTGATAGAAGGCAACGCTAAAAAAGACGCAGATGTTCTTAAAAAGAACTCTGAAGAGGCTATAAAAGCAGAAGATGTTTTGTTAAAGACGCAGAAAAATGAATTAACGAAAAGTAATCAAGCTGCTAAAAGGGAAATACAAAGAGCTTTTAGAGAGTCTAAAAAGACTGCTAAGGATGTTGAGCAACGCACTAACGCCCTTGCTGAAGAAAGTGCTAGGTTTACACAAGCTAAGTCTACTATTGACAATGATATTGCTAAACTAGAACGTGGTCTAAAGTTCTTTAAAGAAGTAGGGCCGAAGGATAGTTCTATCTTTGAAAGACTGTTTGCTACTTCTTTGTTAGCAAGCGCAACAGGTTTAGCAGGTATTTTTGGAGGAGCTGCACTAGGTCTTGGCGTGGCAACGGCAGGAGTAGGTGCTGCTAAAGCTCTTTCTTTACAGTCTACTCAACGTCTCTTAGCAGGTCAGACAGGCTTTCAACGAGCAGGTTCTGAAGTAGCTAAGAGATTAGACGAGGCTGCACAGAAACTCTCTGAACGTACTGGTGTCAACTATAGACCTGTAGCTGCGACTGCTATTGCTCCTGATGCGGGAGACAAGAAGGTGTTTAATGAACAGACTAAGCGTAGCATTATGGGGCAAGGTCAGTTATCTAAGGCTCGTATCTACACAGGTCTACAGAACGCAGGTAAGCTAGTTGCTTTAGAGGCTCAAGACCCTGCATTGTATAAAGCACTGAAGGATGCATTTGATTCTCAATCTAAAACCCAATAAACTAAGGAAACTACACTATGCCATACGGCGCAGGTACATACGGTACAACTAAAGGCAGACCACCAAAGAAGGCAGTAAAGAAGAAGAAGCCTAAGAAGAAGTAAAGAATCCTCTGAGGCTACCTTAGGATTGTGCTAGTGGCAGGCACAAAAAAGCCCTATAGAGTTGGGATACTCTATAGGGCTTTTTATTGTCTTAGTTACACTCTAACCTCCTTCCAAAGAGGGGCTTCGTCAAGGTACTGACTCAACACGTTTTCATAGAAGCGTTTAAGTGTTGATTCGTTCTCGTGAGCTAAAGGAAGTCTGTCTTTTTCGTACCACCCCCAAGAACCTGTAGAGCATAGATACTGCATCTTAGTAGGTTGTCCTACTTCAATACTAAAACAACCAGTGCTTCTATATAAGTCGTAGTCTAAGCCTAGCTTAGTAAACAACTGTTCTGTCTTGTATCTAGTGCTTTTTAGTCTATCTGTTTTCCAAGGCTGATTTTTACTCATATACCACACACTCCTGATTGACAAGCTGTCTCACTGTTCTCTTCGTACACTACTCCTTTATGCTTCATTGCCTCCTTGTAGGTCACTGTCGTTAGTGGCTGACCACCACGAGCGCCGTCAGGGTAACAAGTAAAGCCTCTGAGCCTGTGTGCGTACTTAGCAAGTATGTTAGCAAACTCCATAACTCTGCTTTCGTTGTTGCCTTCACTTCCCCAAGACGGTAGGTTAATTGTCGAAGAGATGCTCATGTCAACATAGTCTTGAACGTCAGCTTGGAACTTCAGCCTACGCTCAAAGTCATCGACCATTGAAGACGAGGTTTCAATCTCATTAGGATTGAGTCCGTGAGTCTCTATAAGGTCAGCAGCTGTAGCGTCTACTACATACTCGTACTTCCACTTATCACCACCAACTAGGTAGCGTCTCTTATAAGCAACTGCAAACAATGGCTCTATGCCTGTAGTCGTGCCTGCTAAGATGCCAATAGTGCCTGTTGGTGCAATAGCGCGATAAGCAACGGGGTGATTGATGCCTCTCTCGTCACACAACATATTAGCAGCCTTCTCAGACTCGTCTCGGTACACTTCCAACCATCGATGCAGCTCTTCTGTTACCTCGTAGTTACTACCTCTCTTCAGTAGAAACTCATGTATACCCATTAGACCCAAGCCAAGTCTCCTGTTCTTAGCTCGTACTTCATAGACCTTTTTGGTGGGTAGGTCTGCCACAAGGGTTCCTGCAACAAGGAACATGGAAGCGACTCTGACGATTGATCTGAACTCCTCAATGTCATCAATAGCGCCAATGTTAATGCTACCAAGGTTACACACATCACTGTCATCCTCACTAGTAACTTCTGTGCAGGCGTTGCGGAGTGTCTCATTCTCTTTATCTCCAAAGTTAAAGCTAAAACCCGGCTCTCCTGTCTGCATCGCCTGACGGCAATTCTGTACAAAGGTTTCAGGTAAGAAGCCATTATTAACTGCGTCTAAAAACTTGTCATCATAGTTAAGGCTAATGTTAGTCATATCTAACGGCGCAGGATAGTTAAAGTTATGCTGCTTAGCATCAAATACTGTAACGCCTTCTGTTACTTCTATTGAGTGCCAGTCCTTAGCTGCTAAGAAAGCCTTCGCGTCTCCATGCTGCCAGTTTAGAGAAGCGTAGATAGCTGACCTACGGCTACCTCCTTGCATTACATTCCTGCCTATCTCGTTGATGCTATTCATAAGAGGTAGTGGCCCAGAAGCTGTCCCTCCTGTACGTCCTAGAGGCGCTCCTGCTGGTCTAAAGACAGAGTAGTCAATACCAATACCACCCCCGCTCATTAAACAGTCGCTAGAGCGTTGTGTGAGCCTGCCCCACTCCTCTCGTGTGTCCTCTTCTCCTTTTAAGAGATAACAGTTGTTGTAGAAGGATGCCTGTCTTCCTGCGTAGTAGATGTACCTTCCTCCCGGCATGAACTTGAATTCCTTAATTGCATCACCCAGTTCCTTTGCATCCTCCTCGTTGAATATACCTGTAGTAACATCCTTAATAATATCGTCTGCCTTCTCCTCCCACGTCTGTGTTTCATTTAGTGCGTACTTGTGACGGAAGATACTCTCCCCAAAGCTGTTTCTGAAAGTCATATTAATTCCCTATCGCCTTCTTTAATAAATACGCCTGCCTTGTTAAGATAACCTTTACGATCTTTAATGTCATCATAAGCTACCTCTAAACAATGCTCTAGTGTGTACTCGCTCATCATAGCAAGATTGTTAAGAACTACTAAACAGTCCCCAATGTCGTCTGCTATGTCTCTGTGCTTTGCTATGTTATCAGCAAGCTCCCCTACTTCACTAACTAACTTTAGTGCTTGTGTTTCTAAACGCCCGTTAGAATAAATACCTCTCTCTATACTCCAGTTAGTGCATTTACTAATCAACTCAGACATAGTATTCATCGATTACCTCCTTCTATTGTAGCCTGTGCTAGTTTCTCTAAGTACCACTGAGCCTTGCGTAAGTCTTCTAAGCCTCCCTTATACTTATGCCTGTGCATATATTTGATGACGTTACCCTCTAAGTAACCTACATAAGCGTCTCTACTAAGCTGTTGCTTAATGTAGTCTATACACTCTACTCCTTCGCTCTTGTAGTGATGTGGGTTCACAGGGTCGTAATGGTCAGGCAGTATAGCTTCCTCGTTATCTAAATACTCCTCTCTTTTGGCTAAGACTTCAGCTCTTAAACTATCTTTATTTACTTTGTCCCACTCTGCTGGTGTTGCTTTGTTTATGCCCATATCTTTCATTCCTTTTAAACCACGCTTAAAACGCTGTATCTTGGTGGGACGCATTAGTTACCTCTAGTTCTTCTGCTAACACTTCTATGTTATCTAGTATTTTATCCTCAAACCTATCTAGTATCTCCTGTGTGTTAAGCTCTAGTATTTCAAGTATCATAACTTCATCAAACTTAGCTAGGCGTTCTTTTACTTCTTCAAAGGTAAGACTCACTTGACTACTCCATACTTCTTAGCTAGATAGTTAATACTAATAGGTAGCTCATCAAAACCACCATCGGCAACCTCGTGCAACATCCATATACCACGCCACGAGCCGTTAGTTTGTGGAGTTAAGTAGTCCTGATCTTCTACATAAAAGATACCTGCGAACAGCCCTGTCACTCCCTTACCGTCTCCTCGTCTGGCGTAAGCTATGTCTCTGTCCTGCACATGCCCCATTACACAGCTCATCATCTTCTTAGTCACTAACGCCCTTGCACTGCTTACTGGTCGTCCCATAACTCCAGAGGTAAAGTAGTGGCTATATGCTACACCGTCTATCACTTCTACCTGTAAGAATGGAATCACTTCCCAGCCCATTGCTTCTAGTCCGAAGTCATCAAAGCCCATCAGACCTTCTAGCTCTGGCTGAGCATTCACAGCTCTAGTGATTCTATTCTCGTGATTACCTAGACAGAACACTAGTCGAGGTTTCCAGATTGTTTTCTTATTCTTACGGAGACGTTTCTGCTCTTCTCTAATAGGTTTTAAGAATGCCTTCATTGCCTTCTTGCCTGACTCTATGTCAGCTAGATAACGCCTACCCTCAAATGCCATAGTACCTTTATCGTAGCTAGACAGTGACGGTAAGTCCCAATGATCGCCTATGTGAATGATAACATCTGGTTTATGTTTAACAGCATACTCTCCAGCCCACTTGAGATGCTTTACAGATGAGTCTGGTTTTACTTGAGTATCTGGAACAATCATGTGTCTAGTCATTTACTCTTCCTTGCTGCGCGTTCAGCATTAGTCTTTAATTGATGACAAGGTTTACACAGCACTTGCATACCGTTTGCCTCACAGAATAACCTTTTAGAGAAACCAGCAATGTCGTCATAGCTTGATAACGACCCTGCTGGTTCTATGTGGTCAACTTGAATCTCCTTTCCTTGAAACCAGTCGTCACACTCAGCGCAGCGGTACTCATACTTATGCCGCTTACCTGCTACTGTGCGCTCTACAGCCTTCTTAGCTTGGAACTTAGCAGGGTAGCGAGAGTATGCTTGCCTTAGTGCTGAGCGTATGAACTGCCAGTAACGAGCTTCAGTCCATGTGTTCCCTGCCCTAGTGCGTTGTACTCGTTGTTTCCCCATACCATACCTCCTCTGTGCTTCTTGTTGTAGGTGGTTCCCATATCTGACCTACTTCTCTTCTTAGCCACGCTAGACGAGCATTCTCTAGCGCCCTATCGTCTCCTAACTGATCCCTTACAACGTCCCACATATCTAATTCATTCCTACAGCCTTGAATTAAATCTTTAGCACCTTGTTGACCAACACCTTCAACGCCAATGATATTATCAATAGCGTCTCCAGTGATGATCTGTTGGTAGAAGAACTTCAGCCCTTCAACTTCTTCAACGTAATACTCTCTGTTCTTGATGAAGTCGTAGTGTACACCTGCTATCTGATCGAAGTCCTTATCTATAGAAGCCATAATAGCGTAGTCACCTATTGCTGTAGCAGCTATTGCGATAGCGTCATCGGCTTCCTCCCCCTCTACTACAACAGCTCCCCATTTCTCAATGAGGTGCTGCCTAATAGAGCGTAGAAGTCTAGGTGCTGGACGTGCCTTGCGATTGCCCTTGTAAGGAGCAGTGACAGCGTAGTCATGCCTAAAATTACCTGTGCCTGTGAGGTAGAGTTGGTAGCCCTCTACCATGCCATCGTATACTAAGAGTAGATTACTGACAAAAGTGTCCGTACTGTGCTTAGCGAATGTTACGTTGGTTTCGTCATCACAGGCCCAAGCCATTCTATAGGCTATAATGTCACCGTCAATCAACATCATTACAGAGCGGCCTCAAGGTCTGCTGTTGGTACGTTGCTCTCTGGGTTATATACTACTAAGTCACTAATAACCATCTTGAGCAGTGACGGAGAGCGTCCCTTCTTGCTCTGGAATGTCCAGTCATAATGGCCTATCACTGCCTTAGTCTGAGAGCCGTTACCTACTAAGGCTCCTATCTCTTCGCCCATAGTGTCATAAGCCTTAATAGGGTTACGAGACTTAACTGTGATAAAGTTACCTCTATCGTCTTCCTTGTTGCGGACGCTAATACCCTGAGACTCTAACGCTTCTACTGCTGCGTCAGACAGCTTTCCTAAGTCAACTTGGTACTTACCACTTAGCTCGTTCATGGTCTGTAGGTTAGCCCAGAAAGCTGTTGCGTTTAATACTATCGGTTTTGCTTCGCTCATAATCATATCTCTCTTTTAAAGTTTAAGTTACAAGTATATTATACCACGTTTATTGCTTATTTGTCAAGCAGTTAGTGCGTTGCGCTCCAGTTATCACCATATTTATATTCACCATCTAAGGGACACCGCATATCAAAGTGTTCTCCTGCCTCCTTAATGGCCCGTTTAAAGTGTATGCCTACTGCTTTGGCAAAATGCGCTGGAGTTTCTACCTGCACCTCGTCATGTACATTAGCCACTATCCAGAATGGAATGTCAGCAGCTCGTAAGCTGTCAACACCTATTAGTAGTGCTTGCTTCATAACAGCAGCCCCAGCACCCTGTAACAGGAAGTTTAGAGCAGAGTATGCTTTCCTAATGCGTATACGTCTGCCATCTAATCCGGGTATTGAGCCTTCCTTCTCTGCTATGCCTTCTATCAATTTCTTCAGCGTCTTGAGTGCTGGGACGTTAGATAAGAAGTCGTCCTTCAGCTGCTTACCTCTAGCAGCACCTGCGTTAGCTACACTGCCTATCTTTGCATCGCCTGCACCATACAGGAAGGCATAGATAAACGTCTTAGCCTGATCCCTTGTAGCAAGTCCTGCTGCCTTCTGGTTCGCTGTGTGTATGTCACCCTCCACTAACGTGCGAACGTACTCGTCATCCTTCATGTAGTGAGCCAGCATACGCAACTCTAAACCACTAGCGTCTATGCCAACCAGTTGATTACCTTCTTCTACTACCCAACAGGAACGACAGTCAGCTCCATACTCTGCCTTAACCTTGTCAATGTGACCCATACCTTCAAAGGCATGTCGTACAGATGGTATCTGAGCCATGTTAGGTGAGCTATGCGTCATCCTGCCTGTAGCAGCTCCTGACCCACTAACTCTACCGTGTACTCTACCGTCTGGCTTTACTGCTTCTAACCAGCTGCTGATCTGTGAAGCTCTCTTCTGAAGTATTAAGAACTCAGCCACTGACTGCGCTGTCTTATCCGTCATAGCTCCTAAGATAGTCTCATCAACTTTGTACTGACCTGCCTCTGTCTTCTGCTTGAACTTAACGCCTACACTCTGCAACCTCTTAACTATCTGCTGCCTACTGCCTACGTTAAACTCTTCTACGCCGTCCTTCAGCCGCTTGCCTGTCTTCTCACTCCATCGCTCAGTTATGATAGGAGGGAACAACTGCTGCAACTCAGCCTCAAGCTCACGCATACGTGTATTAACCTTAGAGTAGAGTTTGTTAGCAAAGTGTATGTCTAGCTTAAAACCGTTAGACTCCTGCTTAGCAAGCTCTATTGCTACACGATGCTCTAAAGCCACGCACTCAGTAGTGAAGCCTTCTAGCTTCAGTCTGTTCTGTAGCTCCTTCCACACCTTAGTAGTTAGTCGGCAGTCACGCTCACAATAGTCTATCATCTCATCACACAAGCCACCGTCATAGTCAGTGAAGTCACCTTTAGGCCAGTTCAGTCTATCGCCCCAAGAACGCAGGCTATGACCACCACTAAGAGATGGGTCATATAGGCGGGACATGACAAGAGCGTCAATCACTTCTATACCATTAAAGGATATATTCCATATACGCTCTAATAAAGGTATGTCAAACGCTATACCGTTATAGGTAACAACTGTGTCAACATCTCTCAACAGCTCTTGTAAAGCTATTGGATTATCGACTACTTTAGTATGATCAGTGTCAACATTGTGTAGACCACAGCACCATATAGTATCCCAAGCTGTGTTAGTCTCAATATCAATCGTCATCGTCTTCAAAGAAACCACTCCTCATGTTATTAAGTAAGTCTTCTACTATGACCTCAGACACAGCAGCATGACTCTCTCTAGCACAGTCACCACACAGCTCTAAGAACTTGTCTGGGTTTAGTGGGTCGCGCTTAGCCGTCTCTCTGTCAGTTAGTAACTCGTTGCAAGCATAGCATCTCATAGCTTATCCTCTCCGTTGGTCATCTCTGACATTCTACCAGTTGCCTTATCAAAATACAAGGACGTACACCAACCAGTTTCCCCGCTAAAGCGATTCTTTAGCACTCGGACGTTAGTAGTGTTGCGCTCTATTGCATCGTCTGCCTGCCCGTCCCTCTCTAAGCCTAATACAATATCGCTAAGCTGTGCTATAGAAGCACTGCCACGAAGCTGTGATAGTGACGTTGCAGCACCTTCCTCGTGTCCCTTCTTGTCTGGACGTTTCAAGTGACTAACTACAAACAACGCTATACCAGTCTCCTGTACTAGCATCCTGAGTTTAGTCATTATCTCGTCAATGGCTTTACGCTCGTCAAGCTGAGCCTGTGCCGACACTATGATAGAGATATGGTCTAGGAAGATATACCTACAGTCCATCGCCTTAGCCATATACCTAACGCGGCTAACTATATTGTCCACGTCTGTACTACCAAAGTGATCTAATAAAAACAACCTGTCCTTACCCATCACAGAGTCAAATGCTGCCTTCCTCTCCTCCTCTGTCGATTCAGTAGTAGGTAAGTGTAGCGGCTTATTGGCATGTAGAGACATTAACGATAGAGCTGTCTTCCTTACAGACTCCTCCAAGAATAATAACCCTACGTTGCTATCTGTCTTGTTTAAGACATGCCACACAACCTCTCTAACGAACTGGCTCTTACCTAGTCCACTGCCTGCCGTTACTGTTACAAGCTCAGCCTGCCGTATGCCATAAGTAAGGTCATTCAATCCATTATAAGGGTAGTTAACCTCTGCAACCTCTAGCGGCTTATTGACCTCATCCCACAGACCTGCACCGCTAACAATGCCATCAGGTACAAACTTTTCAGCCCTCCAAAAAGCATTAGTAAAAGCAACATAATCATTAGCTATGAGATAATCACAGGCATCCTTGTACTCTTCTGAGTGCTTGACCACCTTAGCCTTGCCAGAGAACAGCGTAGCAACAGACGCAGCAGCGTCTATGCCTGCCCTATCACCATCAAAGCAGATAACAACCTGCTCAAAGCTATCTATCCACTCGTAAGCCTTCTTACAGTCCTTTAACGCCCCACTAGCACCGTTCTTGATACTGACTACAGGGTACTTACTACCCATCAGCTGGTACGCCGCTAAAGCGTCATATTCACCCTCTACGATAGTTAGATACTTACCACCCTTAGAAAATGCAGACTGCCCGAACAAACCTGTATCGGCCCACTCGCCTACAGTCTGGAAACGCTTGTCAGGATAGCGAATCTTAGCAGCTATCACCTCCGGGTCGTTGTTGGCGTGAGTGTACGGGTATAAGACACGGCCGCCCTCTAGCACCACACCGAACTTAGATAGCGTAGGGGCTGTTAGACCCCTCTCAGGGACGCTGGCGGGCTTTCCTGTTGCCAGTGCAGTAGAGATACTATCCCATCCCTGCAATGCGTTAGCGGGCTTCTCAGGAGCTACAGGAGCATCTCCCTTGGTATATAGCTGACAGCTGTGGCAGTAAGTTGAACCATTCTTATTAACGCTTAGAGCGTCACTGCTGCCGCAATCCTCGCATGGTTGGTGGGCTTTAACTATCATCTAGACGTCTCCTTATCAACATACTTCTTCATTTCCTCTGTCACATCACCTTCAAGCTCTTCAATTGAGCCTATAAGTATCTCACACATAGGCAGTGCTATTCTAAAATGGTGAACTTCTATGTGCATCCATTCCTCGTTAATGTATCCTATTCCACGTTGTCTAGGCAATAATGCCAGATCAACGCCAAACCCATTTCTAAAGTGCATAGTAAAATCAAACATTATATATTCCTCTTATTAACCTTGTAATTATAACACTATTCCACCATATAAGCTATTTATTACCGTTGATTGGTATCGTAAAAACTATCTTCTAATGTATAGATAGCTTCTAATACCCGCCACAGCCCGCAGCAGCTTACCACCAGCACCGATAACAGTACTAGGGTTAGGAATGCAGCCGGTTTTAACAACAGCACAGCTATAACGCTTCTAAAGCCTCTCATTGACATTTTGCTCCTTCTATGCTATAATAATAAACTATATAGGCATTACAGCAAACACTGTTTAAAGTTTTAATGAATAATTGGAGGGTTTCTATATAGCCTCTATACTGTAGTGACTATATAGACCCTCTATAACGGGAAACAGGTTCGCTTATACATTCTGCTCTGCAAACCCCTCCACATACCTCTCTGCATAATTCTCTAGGTCGTTAATAATCTCGTCTGCCATTATGACATTATAGTAGTTAGTCACATATTCAATAACTATTTCTCCTACA
>Ga0308015_10000718_pt1 | contig 14657 bp, 13 predicted proteins | sample Neamet231_FD_203128 | JGI IMG/M metagenome (GOLD analysis project Ga0308015, IMG submission 203128) | Marine microbial communities from water near the shore, Antarctic Ocean - #231 | ecosystem: Environmental > Aquatic > Marine > Unclassified | place: Southern Ocean | collected 2014-07-28
TGAAATTACAAAGTTAATTAACTTATTTTTAAATAGTTAAGTTGATTTATTTTTAAAGACTACGGACTGTAGTCTGATGTTTTACCTGCTCAACAATATTTTTATTGGAAAAATTTAGGTTGTTATCCCTAAGCCAATAATGAAAATTAGTTTTGAATTATATCCAGCAGAAATCAAAAAAATCATTCAATAATCTTCTATGGAGAAATTTTTAAAAACTATTTAACAATATCTTTTCTATTCTTAAATCGTATATTTGCATTCTTAAAATTGAAAAATTAGATGCCATGAGAAAATTAACATTTATTATTGCAGGTCTTTTGATGATAGGCGCTTGTACATCAAAAAGGCACATAACCTACCTAAATGGAGTAGATAAATATACGAATACTGATATAAGCAAACAAAAAATACCGTATACAATTCAGGCGGATGATATATTACGTATTGAAATCCGTAGTATGATACCAGAAGCCGCAATTGTCTATAATAGAATTTCTCAAAATACAGCTACTGTATCTAATATTAATTTATTGCAACTTGAAGGCTATCTTGTTTCTCCTGATTATACTATTAATTTTCCTGTATTAGGAATACTGGATGTAAAAGGAACTACTTTAGAATTAGAGAAAAAAATTGCTAAACTATTGTTAGACGGTGGGCATCTTGTAAGCCCTACAGTATCGGTACGCTTATTAAATGGAAAATTTACTATACTAGGTGAGGTTGCTAATCCAGGGACATTTACCTTTCTAGAAAAAAATCTTACTTTATTACAAGTCTTAGGGTATGCTGGTGATTTGACAATAGAGGGTAGACGAAAAAACATTACCTTAATTAGAGAAGTAAACGGAATACGATCAGTAAGGAGATTAGATCTCACATCAAAAGATATTTTAGATAACCCGACATATTATATTAGGAATAATGATGTTATCATTGTTAATCCTAATTATAATCGAATAAAAAGTGCAGGCTTTATAGGAAGCCCACAATCTATTGCTTCCATATCCTCAATATTATTAAGCATCACACTTCTTATCATAAATAAATAAAACAATGCTAAACGATAATTATAATCAAGAAAATATAGAAGATAAATATAATTTAAAACAAGAACTATTTAAATATTTATATTTCTGGCGTTGGTTTGCTTTTTCTATAACTTTATGTTTAATAATTTCTATCTTTTACTTAAGGTATTCACATACTATTTATAGTACAAGTGCAAAAATAAAGATATTAGATAAAAAAGAAGCTTCTTTAGAATTACCTTCTGCAAGTGACCTTTTTAGTAATAATAAAATAAATCTTGAAAATGAAATAGAATTATTATCATCTTTCACTATTCTAAGTAAGGTAGTTGAAAAGCAAAACTTAAATGTTAACTTTTATAGTGTTGGAGATATTATGACAACACGAACAGCTCATTTACCATTTCATTTTGAGCAATTAATATCAAATGACAGTATTACAGAAGAATTAGCATTTGAAATTTATATTAATAATGAAGGTATTGAGGTCAATGATATTAATAAAGATACAACCTACCTTTTTAACACCTATAGTACTTATAAAACACCCCATAGTTTACCTTTTAATATCAGATTGGATGAAAAGAATTATTTATCAGGAAATGAGGGGGACTATAAGGTTGTTTTTTCTACTTTAAAAAATACCGTTAGTCGATTAAAAAGAGCCTTATCGCTAACAAAGCTAGGAAAAGAAAGTGATATTATACTGCTCAAAATAGAAAATGAGAACTTAGAATATTCGGAAATTATATTGAATACGCTTATAGACGTGTTTAACAAAGATGGTGTAGCAGATAGGCAAATGATACATAAACGAACTATTGATTTTGTTAATGAACGCTATGTAATGCTCTCAAACGAACTTGATTCTATTGAAATACAGAAACAACTATACAAACTTAATAATAATCTGATTGATATTACTGCTAACTCAACCCTTAGTTTAGAGTTAAGCTCAAAGTCAAACCAACAATTACTGGAATTAGAAAATCAAATTGCTATAGCTAAGTTATTAGATGAGTCTTTTAAAAAAAATAATTATGATTTATTACCGGCTAATATCGGAATTAATAATAGTAAAATAAATTTCCTGATAACAGATTTTAACACCATAATACTTGAGCGTAAAAATCTAATTATAAGTGCTGGATTAAATAATCCTTCGGTATTGCAACTTGATAGAGCAATAAGTGATAATCGAGCAAATATTATACGTACAGTAAAGAATCATTTAACCCAACTAAAGCAAACAAAAAAACAGTTAACTTTACAAAGCAAAAAATTAAACACAGATGTATCTAATCTTCCAGAAAAGGAGAAAATTTTACGCGCGATTGAACGAAATCAGGTTATAAAAGAAAGTTTATATTTATTTTTGCTTCAAAAGAGAGAAGAAGCTGAAGTTAGTTTTGCAGTTACAGAACCAACAATAAAAGTTATAGAATATGCTTTATCAAATGATAGTCCAATATCCCCAAAAAAACAGATTATTTTTCTTGGAGCATTATTAATAGGTGTTTTAATTCCTTTTGGTAGTATTTATTTAATTCTATTATTCAACACCAAAATTCAATTAAAACAAGATGTTGAGGAGTTAAATATAGGAGCTTCTGTTATTGGTGAACTTCCATTGATAGCTGAAAATGAGTCAAAATTATTTCAAAACCCTCAAGATCGTAACACCTTAGCAGAATCTTTTAGAATATTAACTTCTAATGTAAATTATTTGTTACCTCAGAATACCGGAACTACTGATGGGAAAGTGATATTATCAACATCATCAATAAAAGGAGAGGGGAAAAGCTTTGTAGCTCTTAATATGTCTTTATCGCTTTCAAGTTTAGACAAAAAAGTACTTTTAATTGGGGCAGACTTACGTAATCCTCAATTGCACAAATACTTAGGAATTGATAAGACAAGAGAAGGATTAACAAGTTATCTGCATAACAATAATTTTGATTGGAAAGCGACTATCATAAATAAATTTGAGCATTTACCACATCATCATACTTTGCTAACCGGTATTATACCACCGAATGCTACACAATTATTATCCAACGGTAATTTTGAAAAAATTATTTCGGAAGCAAAAAAAGAATATGATTATATTGTTATTGATACAGCTCCAACATTACTTGTAACTGACACCTTACTCATATCAAAAAATGCTGATGCTGTTATATATGTTTGTAGATCCAATTATACTGAGAGAGAAATATTCAATTATCCTAAGGAGCTAATTAGAGATGGGAAAATAAAGAATGTTGGCCTTGTTATTAATGCTGTAGGGGCAAACTCAAGATATGACTATGGCTATTCTTATAAATATGGTTATTCTTATAATTATGGGTATGGCTACGGCTATGGAAGTACAAATGAGGATTAGTCTTATAAATGCTTGACGTTTTTAGTTGAGTGTTTTGAAAGAACAATAAATAAGTTATTTAAGTATGAAAAAACTACTCTTACTCTTATTTATTGTACCTCTATTTGCTTTCTCACAACAAGAAACCAAAAGGAAATACTATGCAAGTGGTAAATTATTATCCATTATAAACTACACGGATGGAGTAAGAGAAGGATCCTGCAAATACTTTTATGATTATGGAGCATGGGCAATAATGGCAGAATCAAATTATAAAAATGGGAAGCTAATAGGTGCTTTCAAATCTTATTATAAGAATGGTCAAATAGAAAAAGAGGGGAAGTATCAATACACTGAATCAGGTATCTATAGCAGAGAGGTTGGAGGGTGGAAATATTATTATGATAATGGTCAATTACAAAGAGAGTCTATCATTATAGATGGTGTTGAAAAACTAAAATTCTATGATAAAGATGGAAAAGAAATTACTATGACTGAAGGAGGAGGTTGTTAGTGATCAAGCCAGAAAACTTACAGTTACTCTACAGTAACACTTTTCGCTAAATTTCTTGGCATATCGACATTACAACCCCTCATTAATGCAATATGATAGGACAATAATTGTAAAGGTATATTGGTAAGCAAAGGAGATAACTCATCCAAACAATCTGGAATTTCAATGCAATAATCCGCTAGTTCCTTAACCGTTTTATCACCCTCCGTCACTATAGCAATTAATCTCCCTCCTCTTGCTTTTACTTCCTGAATATTACTTACTACTTTATCGTAATTTCCTTTTTTAGTCGCAATAACTACTATTGGCATTTCATCATCAATCAAAGCAATAGGTCCGTGTTTCATCTCAGCAGCCGGGTACCCTTCTGCATGTATATAAGAAATTTCTTTTAGTTTTAAAGCACCTTCCAGTGCAACTGGAAAATTATATCCTCTACCTAAATACAAAAAGTTTGTTGCATCTTTAAATGCAGTTGCTATCTTCTCAATCTGATCATTTTTCTTCAGTATTAGTTCTATTTTCTCAGGAATAAGCTCAAGTTCGGCAATAATCTCATGATATTTTTTCTTTGTAATCGTACCTTTTTCATGTGCCATTTTTATTGCCATTAAAGTAAGTACTATAATCTGAGTAGTAAATGCTTTAGTTGACGCCACACCAATTTCTGGCCCTGCATGAGTATAACTTCCTGCATGTGTTAACCTAGGAATAGAAGAGCCAACCACATTACAAATCCCTAAAAGAGTTGCTCCTTTTTCTTTTGCTAATTCTAAAGCGGCTAAAGAATCAGCTGTTTCTCCTGATTGTGAAATGGCTAATACCACATCATTTTCATTAATAATAGGATTGCGATATCTGAATTCAGAAGCATATTCCACCTCAACAGATATTCTAGCTAAATCCTCAAATAAATATTCGCCAATTAATCCTGCATGCCAAGAAGTACCACAAGCAACTATAATGATACGATCCGCATTCATTATCTTTTGCTCATAATCCAAAATCCCTCCTAAAGTTATTTCTTTGGTTTCAGGATTAATTCTCCCCCTTAAAGTGTCTATTACGCTTTTAGGTTGTTCAAATATTTCTTTTAACATAAAAGAAGAGAATCCTCCTTTTTCAATAGCCTCTAAACTAAGTTCCAGTTCCTGAATAAAAGGTGTTTTAGACACATTAGCTATCGTTTTAATCTCAAGTTTTTCATCTTTGTTAATCCGGGCTATTTCACCATCTCCAAGATAAACCACTTCTCTAGTGTATTCAACAATAGGACTCGCATCAGAAGCAACAAAATACTCCCCCTCACCTATTCCTATAACCAAAGGACTTCCCTTTCGAGCAGCAATAAATTCATTATTCACTCCTTGTTCCATAACTATAATTGCATAGGCACCAACTACATGATTTAGAGCTAAACGCACAGCCTCAAAAAGATTTGTTTTTTCCTTATCCTTAAAATACTCAATCAAATGCACCAATACCTCAGTATCAGTATCACTTTTAAAAGTATGTCCCTTGCTTATTAAAGTTTGTTTTATTGAAACATAATTTTCAATAATCCCATTATGAATTAATGATAATTTTCCGTCACCTGAAACATGAGGATGCGCATTTACTTGATTAGGAACACCATGTGTTGCCCACCTAGTATGCCCAATCCCGATAGAACCCTTGCTGTCTTTTTCAGCTGCATAAGCTTCTAAATCAGCAACCTTTCCTTTTTCTTTTAATACTAAAATTCCATCTTTATTTCCTATGGAAACTCCAGCAGAATCATACCCTCTGTATTCTAAACGCTTTAATCCTTTAATGACAATTGGATAAGCTTCCTTACTTCCTACATAACCTACAATTCCGCACATATTTTATAATTCTGAATAGTGAATAGTTAATTTAATATCCTTGTTAAGGATAGTTCTGTTTGCATTTACAGCAGCACCAGCAGCCAATAAATACAAATCGTTTGTATAAGCATCATTATTTAACAACTGATAGAAATACCTAGTAATATTGAACTCATACTTATTGTCCTCTAACCTTCCACCAAAATGCGTTTCCCCTTCAATTGTATAATCAGTTAAAAATATATTATTACCCTCATTATTTACACGCACTAAAAATAACTTTTCGTGAGCAGCATAGTCATTTTGTGAATCTTCAGGAACATCAAAACTCATAGTTACTTTATTGATTGATTTTCCTTCTAAAATTGCTTTTATAGAATCAGTATTATTTATCAAAATTTTAGCTTTATACCCTGCCATTGACTGGATATATAACTTTCCACTAAATTCAGGCAAGTTCAAGAGAGGTTTGTTGTTAAACAAATTTATTCTAGCAGCATCACCACCAAGTGAAAAATCTAAGGATAAAGTATCTGTACCACTTTCATCATTGTGATAATAGATTTTTAAGAATGAATTTGAACCAGTCGGATTTAAATACAGCATTGTGTTTTGTGCACTTGCTATAACACTAATTCCTTTAAAGTTTTCTAAGAAAGTCTCATTATCTTTTAAACCTTCATTCTGAAGATCAAGAATTTCTTGCCCAAAACTATCACTTAATCTTATAGTTAATGAAGGGCTTTCAGATCCAACCTCAGAAACTGAAAAAGATTCAACATATGACATTCCCCCTGGCAACGGTATTTGATATGAATTAGAATAATAAACCGAATCCTTATAAATATCTTCTTGAAGAATTAAGACATCTAAACTAGTGAAATTTTCTAAATCACCATAATAACCTGAGTAAGTATAAGACATCACAACTGAATCCACAATAGGATTAGTTCCTAAATCCGTATTATTTTCTGTTAATAGGATTTGAGTATAAAAGCCAGCATTATTTAAACCAAACTGTGAGTCATCTATTCCGCCTAAAATTAAATTAAGAGCTTCATCAGTACGCAAAGAATCTTCCGAATCAGTTTGAGTAGTTTGCCAATTAAAGCTACTTGTGTCGCTAATTATTATATTGTCTGATGTTGGTTGTACTTCAAGACCAATTGTGTTCGGGTCAGTACAAGATGCTGCAATAAAACCCATAATTAGGCTTAATGATATGATTCTATTCATGTGTTATTTTTCTATAATTGCTACTTCCTCCTCTTCAATAAATTGTTCGTAAAAATCTTGGTAAGCATCAATATAATCTTCCGCCCCAGGATATTCCATGAACGGCTTTTCTGAAGTTTTAATATAATCCAACACCTCTTTTTCAATATCCGCACTTGCCTGTACAACTGCATCAGCATAATCAATAGCATGTTTATGCAAATTATTTATGTTCGATTCTTGCAACATAGCTACATCCTTTTCTTCTAAGTTTTCAAATAATAACTTGTCAGTTATAGTCGTACTCAACACACCATCATATGTATTATCGAATACAGAGTAAATTACTTTTACATCCTCAAAAAGAGGATCGCCAGCATATAATTTCTTGATGTACATTGGCACCAATGAAGTAAACCAACCCTGACAATGGATAACATCAGGCTTCCAACCTAACTTACGCACTGTTTCAATTACTCCCTTACAATAGAAGATCATACGCTCATCATTATTGCTCATGAAACTCCCATCCTCATTATTAAACATATGTTTGGTAAGGAAATATTCATCATTGTCAATAAAGTAAACTTGCATTCTCAATTTTTGAATTGATGCTACTTTTATAATTAACTGATGGTCAAAATCATCAATGATCAAATTCATCCCTGAGAGGCGAATTACCTCATGCAGTTGATGTCTTCTTTCATTTATGGTTCCAAACTTTGGCAAAAACATTCTAATGTCTTTTCCCTTTTCTTGTGTTTTTTGAGGTAGTAGACTTGCTACTTCACCCATTGTTGTTTCCCCAGTATAAGGAACTATCTCCTGCGAAACATACAATACTCTCTTCTTTCCCATTGATAAAATTATTAGTCTGCAAAAATATAGAAAAAAAAGCTAAACATCAAAGCTTTTCACTTAGTTTTGTCGCCAACAAGTACAATTTTACTACTGATAGATGTTTATTTTCAAATCAAAAAAAGAATTACAAAAGCATTTATCTGCTTTTGGAAACAAAAAAACCGTAGGTTTTGTACCCACAATGGGTGCTTTACATCATGGGCATTTGCATTTGATTGAACAATCAAATCTAAAATGCGACATTAGTATTTGTAGTATTTTTGTAAATCCTACACAATTCAATAATGCTAAGGATTTGACTGACTACCCAAACACCTTAACTGTTGATTTAGAGATGTTAGAAAAAGTAAAATGTGATATCGTTTATAATCCTCCTGTTGATGATCTGTACGCTACAGGAGAAACAGCTAAATCATATGATTTTGGATCGTTAGCAACTAGCATGGAAGGGGAATTTCGACCAGGACATTTTAATGGAATGGCTACTGTAATAGAGAAATTGTTTAACATCATAAACCCAACAATCGCTTTTTTTGGACAAAAAGATTTGCAACAATTATATATCGTTAAAGCTTTAGTAAAGCAGATGCAATCTCCTATTTTTATTGAAGGAGTTGAAACAGTCAGAGAAAAAACTGGCTTAGCGAAAAGTTCACGAAACAAACTTCTTTCAGAAAGCGCAAAAAAAGAGGCTAGGCTTATTTATAATTGCCTTAACTATTGCCGAAAAAATAAAGAAAAAGGAGTGGATGAACTGAAATCATACATTCAACAGCAATTTCAAAAGCAAGAAAACTTTACACTAGAATATGCTGAATTTGTAGCCCTTAAAACTATGCTCCCGATTAAGGATTGGGAAGGAGAAAATAAAAATGCAGTAAGTATTTCTGCTTATCATTCTGGAGTTCGTCTAATTGACAATATAATTTTATAGTTTTACAAAGTGAATAAAAAAATTCTTTTTAAAATACTAAAATACATTACTTCCTTAGGTTTTGCATTTGGTATTCTCTACTTACTTTTTAAAAATCAAGACCCTGTTCAATTAATAAAAGAGATACAAAAGGTGGATGGAAAATGGGTGTTTCTATCTATGGTTTTTGGGGGATGGGCTTATGTAAGTAGAGGTTTAAGATGGATAGTCCTGATAGATGCACTAGGTTACAGATCGACAAAACTTAATAGTGTCTCTGCTGTTTCAGTTGGTTACTTCACTAATATGTTTATCCCCAGAGCGGGAGAAATTTCAAGATGTACAGCACTCAACCAAGTTGAAAAAATACCTGTAGACAAACTTTTCGGCACTATACTTATTGAACGAGTTATTGATTTTGCTTTTCTTATTTTATTAATATTTCTGACAGTTATTTTGAAATTTAATGATATTTTTAAGTTCTACACTACCTTACAAGCACAACAAACTGAAAGTGCTGGAAACAACAATTTCCTTATACTTTTAGCTGTTTTATTATCCGGAGGAATTCTTTTCTTTTTCCTTAAAAAATGGTTAAAAAATTCAATATTCTATGAAAAAGTTTTATCCTTTATTGACGGATTAAAAGAAGGATTCAAAAGTATTAAAAGCATGAAAAGAAAATCAGCCTTTTGGTTTCACACTTTTAGTATATGGATCATGTATTTCTTGATGACTTATATTTGTTTTTTCAGTATGCAAGAAACAAGCCATTTATCTGCTGGTGACGGGCTTTTCCTGTTGGTATTAGGCGGAATAGGAATGATAGTCCCAACACCAGGAGGTGTGGGCTCTTATCATGCTATTGTAATGATTGGCTTGTCAGTACTTGGAGTAGGGACTGTGTTTTTAGGAGAGGGAGGAGACCCAACAAATCCTGCTTTACTATTCCCAACAATAGTACATATTGCACAAACTTTGGTTGCCATTATTATGGGCTCATTAGGGTTGCTTTTTTTATTTTTATCTAAAAAGAAAAGCAATGTCACATCTTAAAAATATAAATAGTAAAATATACAGTCTTGATACCTTAACTACTCAAGTAGACAAATGGAAAGCTACTGGCAATAAAGTAGTCTTTACCAATGGCTGTTTCGATATTATTCACAGAGGACACATAGAAGTATTGGCACGCACTGCCAACTTAGGAGAAAAACTAATTATTGGTCTAAACTCTGACCAATCAATACAAAAACTAAAAGGTGAAGATCGTCCAATTATTGATGAGCAATCCAGAGCTATTTTATTAGCGGCACTTAGCTTTGTTGATGCTATCGTTTTGTTTTCTGAAGACACTCCTTTAAAACTTATTAGTACTTTACTTCCTGATGTATTAGCAAAAGGGGGTGATTATGAAATTGAAACTATTGTAGGACACGATATTGTTCAGAAAAATGGAGGAAAGGTAAAACTTGTTCCTTTTTTAGATGGATTTTCAAGCACAACTATCATTGATAAAATCAAAAATTCTTAATGGCAAAAAAGAAAATCCAATCTGCTTTTTTTTGCCAGAGCTGTGGAACACAATCTCCAAAATGGTTAGGGAAATGTCCACAATGTAACGAATGGAATACTTTTGTTGAAGAATTACTTGTTAAGGAAAGTGAAACAACAGGAGGTTACAAAAGCAATAAAGTCAACACTCCCAACCTAGTTAGTGAAATTGACTACAGCAATGAAAAACGAATAGTTACTAAGGATAAGGAACTTAATAGAGTATTGGGTGGCGGGATTGTGCCAGGCTCTCTCGTTCTTTTAGGTGGAGACCCTGGAATAGGAAAATCAACATTATTATTACAGTTTGCGCTAAGCTCAAAGAGCAAAACAATACTTTATGTTTCAGGAGAAGAAAGTCAGAAGCAAATTAAAATGCGTGCTGAACGTATTAATAAGAATTCGGAACATTGCTATATCCTTACAGAAACATCTACCCAAAACATCTTTAAACAAATTGAAAAATTGCAACCTGATATTTTAGTGATAGATTCTATTCAAACCCTACATACAGCTCATATTGACTCCTCTCCTGGTAGCGTTTCTCAAATAAGAGAATGTACAGCCGAACTTATAAAATACGCTAAAGAAACCGGTACAGCCGTTTTCTTAATTGGGCATATCAATAAAGATGGTGCTATTGCAGGACCAAAAATATTAGAACACATGGTTGATACTGTTCTGCAATTTGAGGGTGACAGAAATCATGTTTACCGAATTTTAAGAACTATTAAAAACCGATTTGGCTCAGCTTCTGAGCTAGGGGTTTATGAAATGAATCAAAATGGATTAAGAGAAGTAAATAATCCATCAGAAATACTAATATCAGAAAGAGATGAGGCTACAAGTGGAGTAGGTATTGCAGCCACTATTGAGGGGGCTCGTCCAATTTTGGTAGAAATACAATCTCTAGTTAGTTCGGCTGTATATGGCAATCCCCAAAGATCAGCTACAGGATTTGATACCAAAAGAATGAACATGCTTTTAGCTGTTTTGGAAAAAAGATGTGGATTTATGCTCGGGGCGAAAGATGTTTTTTTAAATATTACTGGTGGGATAAAAATTGATGATACTGCTATTGATTTGGCCGTAGTTTGCTCTATACTATCTTCTGATCAAGACATTGCACTTGACATGCTTACTTGCTTTGCGGGTGAAATAGGATTATCTGGTGAAATACGGGCTGTAAATAGAATTGAAAACAGAATTGCAGAGGCTGAAAAATTAGGCTATAAACAGATTATTATTTCTAAATACAATAAGTTTAATGCTAAAGCATTTAACATTGAAATTGTACAATGCGGAAAGATTGAAGAGGTGTTTAAAAAACTCTTTTAAATAACAATTAGCTTTTGTTATGTAATATAGGTTGTAATTCTGCTACCCCAATTTAGTAATAAGTTTTATTAAATTTTATTTTAAGATTTGACTTGTGTGTTCCTTAGTTTTTACTTTTTCAATAATATCCTCTATTATTCCTTTTTCATCAATAACAAAAGTAGTTCTGCTTATTCCATCATACTCCTTACCCATAAATTTCTTTGGACCCCAAACACCATAAGCATTAAGAACCTGTTTACTCTCATCAGAAATAAGTGAAAATGGTAAATCATGTTTCTCAATAAATTTAACATGTCTTTCTGGGCTATCAGCTGAGCAGCCCAAAACCACATATCCTTTATCCAAAAGCAACTTATAATTATCTCTCAAATTACAAGATTGAACCGTACAGCCTGGCGTCATGTCTTTTGGGTAAAAATAAAGCACCACTTTACTCCCTTTAAACTGTTTTAATGTAATTGCATCTCCATTTTGGTCTACAGAATTAATTGCCGGTGCGCTATCTCCTATTTTTAAATTTTTCATAATTATAATGTTCCTCTCCTTGCTTGTTCTGCTTCTATACATTCAAAAAGAGCTTTAAAGTTCCCTTTACCAAATGATTTGGCTCCCTTTCTTTGTATAATCTCAAAAAATAAGGTGGGTCTGTCCGTTAATGGTTTTGTAAAAATTTGTAATAAATACCCTTCCTCATCTCTATCCACCAAAACACCATGCTCTTTAAGGGTTAGAATTTCTTCATCTATTTTCCCCACTCTATCAAGTACAGTATCATAATATGATGATGGTACTTTTAAAAACTCAACTCCTCTTTTAGCCATATCAGCAACAGTGGATACAATATCATCAGTAGCTATTGCAATATGTTGTACTCCCGGCCCATCATAAAAGTCTAAATATTCCTCAATCTGAGATTTCTTTTTCCCCTCTGCTGGTTCATTAATTGGAAACTTAATTCTACCATTTCCATTTGTCATCACCTTACTCATAAGGGCTGTAAATTGAGTGGAAATATCCTTATCATCAAAAGTAATAAGATTAGCAAATCCCATTATATCATTATAGAATTTCTCCCAAATATTCATTTCATTCCAACCCACATTGGCAACCATATGGTCAATAAATTTCAATCCAACCGGTTCTGGATTGTAATCAGATTCCCATTTCTCAAATCCTGGTAAGAAAGTTCCTTTATAGTTTTTTCTCTCTATAAAAACATGAACCGTATCTCCATAAATCTTAATTCCCGATTTTATAACTTCACCGTCTGCATCTTTTTCTGTTCTAGGTGCAAAATAAGATTCTGCTCCTCTTTTAGTAGTTTCTTCCCATGCTTTAGTAGCGTCATCTACCCAAAGGGCTAATACCTTTACGCCATCACCATGTTTTTTTATGTGATCAAAAATTTCATTATTCTCCCCTGGCATTGGAGTAGTAAACACCAAGCGGATTTTATCCTGCACCAAAACATAAGATGTTCTGTCAGTAACTCCGGTTTCCAAACCTGCATAAGCTAAAGATTGAAATCCAAAAGCAGTTTTATAAAAATGTGCTGCTTGCTTGGCATTTCCAACATAGAATTCTACATAATCCGTTCCTAAAAGTGGTAAAAAATCCTGTGCATCAGGAAAGATTTTCTCTAAAGAATATGTAGTATTATTTTTATTTGTTAAATCGTCTCTCATTCTAATATCTATTTAATCCAGCCATGATTTATGATACTTTCCATCAGAAAGTTCAATGGCTGCTTTTGTTAATTTAAGTGGTGCAAATGTATCAACCATTACAGCTAATTCATCTGTTTTAGTTTTCCCTATACTTTTTTCTGCCGCTCCAGGGTGTGGCCCGTGAGGAATTCCTGCAGGATGCAAGGAAATAGATCCTTGATCCACATGATTTCTACTCATAAAATCTCCATCTACATAATAAAGAACCTCATCCGAATCAATGTTAGAGTGGCTGTAAGGTGCTGGAATAGATTCTGGATGATAATCATACATTCTAGGTACAAATGAACAAATTACAAATCTAGAAGTTTCGAAAGTTTGGTGTACCGGTGGTGGCTGATGCACTCTACCTGTAATTGGTTCAAAATCATGAATTGAAAATGCATAAGGAAAATTAAATCCATCCCACCCTACCACATCAAAAGGATGTGATGCATAAGTATACTCATGAATCATTTGCTCCTTCTTTATCTTAATGATAAAATCTCCTTTTTCATCATGCGTTTCTAATTCATCTGGCACTCTTAAATCACGCTCACAATAAGGAGAGTTTTCAAGTAACTGACCAAAATGATTTCGATATCTCTTAGGAGTATAAACAGGTGTATAAGACTCTACAATAAACAATCTGTTATCTGGAGTATCATACTTCATGGTATAAATAATTCCTCTAGGGATTACTAAATAATCTCCTTCTTTAAACTTTATATTTCCTACAAAAGTTCTGAGTGTACCTGTCCCTTTATGAACAAAAATCACCTCATCCCCATCAGTATTTTTATAGAAATAATCTTCCTCCAAATTAGTCGGAGCAGAAAGCAAGATATTCAAATCATTATTTAGCATTATAGAAATTCTACTTTCTAAATGATCAGCAACTTTAGGTGCATCAAATCCATTTAACATATAGGATTTTAGGTTTTTATCTACTGCAATTTCTGGCGCTACTGAATAGGCTTTCTTAATATCTTTAACCTGAGTTGGCCTTTGCAAATGATATAAAAGGGAAGACATTCCTTCAAAACCGATAGTTCCAAACAATTCTTCATAATGGATATTCCCGTCCTCTTTTCTAAAGGTAGTATGCCTTTTATGAGGCATTTTTCCTAATTTATGATATCTTGGCATACAGTTATTTTTATGCAAATATAGGACTTAAAACATAAACAAGGCATGAATTATATCATCCCTAAAATAAAAATGATAATTTTGCCTTACTAATGAAACTCCTTACTTATAAAATAAAAAATTTGGATACTCCACAAATTGGAGTGTTGCAAAATCAG
>Ga0308015_10000721_pt1 | contig 14616 bp, 7 predicted proteins | sample Neamet231_FD_203128 | JGI IMG/M metagenome (GOLD analysis project Ga0308015, IMG submission 203128) | Marine microbial communities from water near the shore, Antarctic Ocean - #231 | ecosystem: Environmental > Aquatic > Marine > Unclassified | place: Southern Ocean | collected 2014-07-28
AGTAGTGGTTACGGTTAAATCGTTCGCGGCTAAAATCAAGTCATAGCCTGCGGTATCTTTAAGGTCTTGCGCACTCATAATCAAATCACCGGTTACTGAGAGTCCACTATCGGCCACACTGAGTGTGCCGGCTAACGCTTGCAGCTCTAAATCGGTTACCGTTATTGTCGCGGTATTGTCTAAGGTAATATCACCCGCAATTGAAGCTAATCGTGTGATGGTGCCATTATTCACCAAGCCCAATACAGTGACATCATCAGCTTCTACAATATTCAGACCGACATTGCCTGCTTGTGTGATAGTCAATTGTGCTACGTCGGTATTTAAGGTGGTATTTGCCAAGGCAGCAGTAGTGGTTACGGTTAAATCGTTCGCGGCTAAAATCAAGTCATAGCCTGCGGTATCTTTAAGGTCTTGCGCACTCATAATCAAATCACCGGTTACTGAAAGCCCTGTATCGGTGATACTCACCGTACCCGCTAATGCTTCGAGTTCTAAATCGGTGGCAGTTACCGTCGCTGCATTGTCTACAATCACATTGCCTGCCGTTGAGCCTAAGCGTGTAGTGGTGCCATCATTGACTAAACCTATTACAGTTAAACCGTCGATTTCTTGAATATTCAATGCTTGATTACCCGCTTGCGAGATAGCCAATTGTGCCACGTTGGTATTAAAAGTCGTAGCCGCGGCTGCCGCTGTGGTAGTTACCGTTAAATTGTTCGCCGTAATATCTAGTACTCGGCCACTGGCATCGACAATATCATTAGCAAATAATGTTAAATTATTGCCCGTGCTAATACCTGCATCTAACAGGGTTAAGGTACCATTGGTTGCTTCAAGTGAAATATCACCTACGGCACCATCAAGGCTGGCATTGAGGGTAATATTATTATCGGCCATGATATCAACGTTGCCACCGAAAGTGATCGTTGGATCGCTGAAAGTGATGTTTTCTGTACCTGTGGTTCCCGTTATAACCTCGAAATCACCTGCTGAATAAACATTAACGAAATCGGTACTAGCATCAATCTCCAAATCGATTTTCCCGCTTGTAATATTCTGCACATCAACTTGACTGGCAATAATATCAACCGTAGAAGCCATGCCACTACTATGGATACCAGTTTTGGCAATAAGGATAACACCGCCGCTGGTATTAATATCAAGACCTGATCGGTCTATAATAGAATTTTGACTGGTCACCTGTATCGAATCAGCATCTGTATTGGTGCTGTTCAGGCCACTGACTATGACATCATCGCCATTGATTACGATTTTACCCGCGCCAGCATCAATGCTGTTGTTTAAACCGATGCTTATTAATTCACCGATCGTACTAGCGGTCATGGTGATTGTACCACCACCGCTGATAACATTAATGTTATCAGCGGTGGTGATACTACCACCAGCTGCTAACGATAGGTTGATGGCCTCATCCCCCCCACCACAGACACTGTCGCAAATATCGGCGTTAACGAGTATGTTGTTATCGGCGATTAACGACAGGCTGGCGCCGCCACCACCGTTCAGGTCAATAGCGGCACTTATGGTGATGTTGCCTAACTCGCCAGCGTCAGTGCCGGTACTGGTATTAATCACCACATTGTTAGTCGCCAGAGTGGTAGTAATATTATCCGTGCCGATTTGTGAGGTGAGGTTATTTTGCGTGGTCCAGGTTCCACCTATGCCAAAGGTACCATTGCTATCTATGCTGCCGCTAACAATTTCAATATTAGTAGGGTCAATAAGAAAGGTACCGTTTAAACCGTTATAAGCGCGGGTATCTACAATACCCGACACCCCTACATGCTGCGTACCGGATACCTCGACAAAGCCGCCGTCTCCCTGGGTTTGACCACCGCGTGCCTCAATGGTGGCACTGGAGGTAAACGCGGTGGCACCATCAGAAAAGAAGATAAGCTCGCCGCCATTGCCTATACCTGCACCAGCGTTAGCCGAGGAATACGCATCATGACTGATTAACAGTTCCTCGGTCGTATGAACATCAACGGTACCACCGTTACCATTTCCCATGCCATCGGCATGCAACTGGCCCAGTTGTGCAAAACGTTGGCCCTGTACAGAGATATTGCCACCAACAGTATTCTCATCAACAGCAGAAACATCAATAACACCATTATTAACGATATCACCATCAGTAACCGCGATATTTACTTCACCCATAGTAGTGGCCAAACTTGTTGCTCTGACAATGCCATCATTATTCACTACACTGAGATATAGGCTGTCATGTGTGTTGGCATTCAGCATCACAATACCGCCTTCAGCACTGATCACTCCTTGGTTATCAATCATGCCCTGCCAAGCGGTAGCGTCTGCAGCTATACCTATTTCCCCATCGCTAAATTCAACTAAGATACCATCTGCCGATTGCAAATGTACCTTGCCGTCATCCGCTTGAATCTCACCGTTGTTAATAATAATGGGCGCGGCTAACGCAATAGTACCTCCAGAATGGGCTTTGAGTGTGCCGTTATTAATAATTTCACCACCGTTGCCATCACCACTAAATTGAAACTGATTATTGGCAAAGTCTTGTTCGCTTATATCTAAAGTGGTCGCTAATAAACCACCCACATTTATTTGTGCTGATTGGCTAAAAAAAATGCCCTGCGGGTTGATTAAAAAAACCTGTCCAGTGGCATTTAAATTCCCCATTATTTGGGAGGCGTTACCACCTACCACTCTGTTAAGTGCAATAGAGTGGTTGGTGGGCTGAATAAAATTAACGGTTTCATTACCAGCAATATTAAAACTGTCCCAGTTGGTACTTAAGTTTTGGCTATGCTGATTTATAGTGAGAGTGTTTGAGTTAGGATTGTTAAAATCAGCCATCCCAGAGTTAATTTGAGCGTTTTCAGGAAGCCCATAAACAGGGTACACTAACATCATATTAGTGAGCACGGTCATGCTGCAAGTAAATATATTTATCTTTTTATAGGAATTTTTTTTACTTTTGTTAGATTTCATTATTTACCCTTTAAAATCACTTACTGCCAAAATTTTCGATTTTTTATTACATTAAACACCTGTTTAAGTTGTTAATTTAGGTAGTAGTTTAGCTCCATCAAAAATGTTTGTTCTTCGGCTTCTCTGCCACTGACAACATCTACTGAATTTATTTGGCCTGTCGTTAGTCGTACTGACAACGCTTTAGACAAATTAAAATCGATCCCTATGCCGTAGCCTGATATTGTCGCTTTGTCTATGGATTGATTGTCAAAACCCAATTTTTCACCATAGCCATAATCGCTAAAGAGAAAAGGCGTTAACCGATAGGCATTATCGCTAAAGCGAATTAATTGGGGGAAACTCCATTCTATATTAGCAATGGCGCCACGGTCTGCCGCAAAAAAACCTGATTTTATTGCTCTAACACTGTAGGGGCCACCTAGGCTAAGTAAATCAACATTGGCTAAAAGACTGTCGCTATATTGTCCTTTTAGGTAAAAGCTAACGTTTGAATAATAATAACTAGAGGGGGTGAAAAGTGGTGTGTTGCTCGAAAAATTAGCCTGCAACTTATCATAGTCTTGCCCCGTTAAACTAAGCGCCTCACTGTCAAAATCTCCATGATAATAGGTGAGAGATAACTGGTTACTCCACTGCTGTGATTCACTGTAATGACCAATCTGCCACTGGATACTACTGGACTGAACTTCTTCGTTCTGCTGTAGAAAAAGAGTACCTAAACCGTCTTCATAATCTGTTTGTTTTATTTCATAAGACAGGCCTAATGATTGGTTAAAAATACGTCCTCTGTTAATTTTATAACTATAGTTTAAACGGCCAATTTTAGCGTCGCCTTTTAGCTCTAAGCTAGAGAAGCTATCACCAACCTCAAATTGATTATTACTGAGGTTAAGCGTCAGTATATGATCCATGTTAACTATAGGTGCGGAATATTTGATAAGCCCATAACTACTATTTTCACCGTCACTATTATTCAACGAGGTTTGCAAGCCTATGGTTAAGTTATCGCGCAGTCCAAAGGGGCTTGAGAGGTGGAGTTGAGAGACAATGCGGTTTTCACCTGTGCTTTCACTGCCATAGTTATCGAGTCGCACACTGGCCGACCAGGATTTTTCAGCAGTGACTTTGATGTTCAATCGAGCTTCTCCAGTACGGCTGCCCCTTGAATAATAGGCAAAGCTCGTTAATCCCGGATAACTTTTCAGCTCAAGAACAGCAGCTTCAATATTTTTTTGCACTATGACTTTACCTAAAAAGGCCTTAAAAGGTTTTTTGATACTGTCATCACTATACAATGAGGCATTGTAAACTTTAATATCTCCTAATCTGCCTTCCAAAATATTCATTACAATTGCTTTACTAGAAGACGTTTTTTCTGCTATGTAAGCAAAGGTAAACTTAAATCCTTTAACTCTATAAAATTGGGTAATCGCATCACTAATACTATGAAGTTGAGCCATGGTCATTTGGTTACCATAAACCCTCTTTTTTTCATTAACTATAGCCCACAATGCTTTGCTTGTGATGCCTAATTCTGGATAGTAAATAAAATCTTCGAAGACAATGTCAGACGTATTCACTCGAAGTTGTTCAGCATTATTATGAGTTTCAGCCGTGCTATATAATGGTAAAAGTACTAATGTGAGAACGGTGTAAAGTGTCAGAAACGGTAAATTCAAAATTTAGCCTTTATGAATTAAATGAGACAGCTGTTAATATCAATAACTTACTTTTTAAATAAGTAGTCTTACTACTATTTTTAATAACATATTTATTAATATGGGTAGCAAAAGGCTCTGCTTTCATAAAACTCTTTATTATTCAATATTATTTCCTGTTTATTGAAAATATGTAGTCGCGTTTTATTAGTTCGTTTCAAAGCCCATATAAGTACTTTAGTTGACGAATAACCCCATATCTGAAGATATGGTTACTGCAACCGTTCTGTTTTTTGCACCAAGCTTTTTAAGAACCGCTGCCACATGAATTTTAACTGTACTTGGAGATATATCTAATACACGAGCAATTTCTTTATTTGATAAACCTTTAACTAACTCTCGTAGAATATCAGTTTGTCTTTCGGTTAATTGGTAGTCTTTTTTAACCGTATCAGGCGCAACAAAAGAGCTAAGTGTAATTGGTTGGTTTTTTATTGTCACAGGAGGTTGAGCAGGATTATCTTGTGTATTTATCTGACCTAGTAAAACGGCAGGCGGTACATAAATACCACCTAATAAAACAAGGTTGATAGCCGAAAGTATAATATCTGTAGACGATGTTTTAGTAATGAAACCACTGGCTCCTTTGTTTAATAACTGCTGTATTAATAACGAGTCTTCATGTGCTGAAAGCATAATTATTGGTATTTCAGGGTTTTCACCTTTGATATGTGTAAGCACATCTAACCCACTGATATCGCCTAATTCATAATCTAATAGCACCACATCAATATTGTCGTCACCCTCTAGGAAAGCAATCGCAGATGCCCCGCAATTTACTTCAATAATCTCATTGAATTTATCGATGCTTTGTAAAAGGGCTTTTAATCCGGCCCGAAATAAAGAGTGGTCATCCACTAACAATAGACGCAAAGAATTCTCTCCCAATGAAATTATCCTTAAAATCTAAACTTTAGTCTTGTTTGGCATCAAGCGCAAGGAGATAAGTTCTCCGGATGATGTTTAATTAAAAATACAACACTTAAGCGTGTAAAACTCTGTTGTTCTAGGTTATGAATAAAGCATTAATAGTCCATTAGGTTAATATTCCCTTCTTGGCTTTATATTTATCATAGTTTAATCAAATTTAACTGCTTATAAAATATGTTGAGTGTCAATTCATCTGGTTTAAAGATAACTCGGCTGTTGTGAATTATTTAACTGAAAAATAAGCGTTCTTGGAATTATAGTAATTATTTTTCAAAGGACTTATTTCAAAGGGAATTAAGATTAATTTAGACAGAATAATAATGTAAGCATAGTCATTCTATGTTTTGATTAGTTAACGCGGTATATACCCGTTATCATTCAAGATGCAGGTTTCAGAGTGCTTGAGCGATTTCAATTCAAGGGGCAGTGATGAAGGAAGGGTTATTCCCTTCTAAGTCACTGCAACGAAGAAGTGATATTGCTCAAGCGCTTCTACGATGGGTTTAAAAAAACTTTAAGCGGCGGTAAATAATCAAAACATAGAATGACTATGTTTAATTTATTTACCTTGCCTAAAGGCATTTTAATTCCCACTGAAATCCCGCACTTTGAATGGTAACGGGTATAAAGTCACCGCATGGATTCTATCTCGAACATGCCCATCACGACTCGTGTCGTGAAGCGTTTTAATATCTATTTTTCTTCGATAGTAAGTCGAGTGTTTTTTATGATCCTCATCATTGTATAAATCAAGCATCTTCATTAAACATGGGTATAGGTCATTTGGTCTAGACCAGCACTAACCCATCTCTAGCCCATTAGGTCAATATTTTCTGCTTAATTTTTTATCTATCATAGTGCCATCTTAATTGATCGTTGACCACATAATGTTGGTTGCAATAATAATGTAACAATAGTGTAACTTTTTTGTACTTTTTTTGAATTATATTAAAAAAATAAAAACACCTTTTATAAGCATTACATTGCTGTTAATTAAGACTTGTGGTGAAAATATTACACTTAAATTAGCACCTGAAAAGGTAACTCCTTAAGTCGACGCTCCAAATCAATGCACATAAATATAGGTAGTGAAAAATATGAAAAATCCTTCGAAATTAAAAAAAACAACCTGTCTTATTAAAGCGAGTACCCTGCTATTGGGCATGTGTTTTAACACTTCAGTATTTTCTGGAGAAACACAATTAACTATTAACAATGATCGTTTTTTAATTAATGGTGACCTTATTGATATGATGGGTATTCGAATGGCTAGTGCTTCTATGACCTCGAATAACGCGGATGAAGTTATCGAAAATCTAGATAATTACAAAAATTACGGGGTTAACGCTATTACCGTCTTTTTTCAAGGAAGTAGCGGTGGTAATCACGATCCATTCTCATCAGATGGTAAAAGTATTGATAATCAGCACTTAGCGCGAATGAAAAAAATTATTGAAGCTGCAGATACTAGAAATATGGTGGTTATTGTTGGAATATTCTATCAATTAAAAGAAAACAGTAATGGCGCACAATTAGAAAATTGGGACGCGGCTATGGAAGCTGTTAGAACAGTCACAAACGAGTTACAGGAATATAGCAATATAATAATTAATATTGCGAATGAACAAAATAGTAGCGGTTACCGTAGCCTTCCTTGGAGGAATGTACAAAATCCAGGGTCACTTATAGATATGTGTGAAATAGTGCATAACCTAGATAACGACCGAATATGTGGTGGAGGAGGATACAACCATGACAATAATATTATTATTGGAAAATCACCAGATATTGACGTTTTATTATTTGATACATTAGGACCGAATAGTTCAAATTCATCTCGAGCACTATACAATCGTTTCGTTGACCGAGGAGTAAATAACAAACCTATTGTTAATGTAGAAACATTTGGCGGTTGGACCAAAGGTTATGGCCTTCCACGTCCACCAGCACAAGGTGTATTTCCAGATAATGTTAAATCACACTATTTCAATGAAATGTCAGATGGTGTTGATATTCCTGGTCTCTCGGTATTCATACATAATAACCCGTGGTACCAGGGCCGCTCTGTGGGTAAAGACAATCATTTTGGACTTGCACTCCCTAACAGTAACGGTAACGGGGATGAACAAAACCCAGGTGTAACATGGTATTTCGAAAAGCTGCTCCAAACCTTACAATCGAATAACAATGGCAACAGTCTAAATTCAGCTCCTAGTATACAAGCGGGTCAAGATATTATTGTCTATTCAGATTTCCCAACAGCAACGTTAATTGGCACTGTCAAGGATGACGGATTACCTAATAACAGCTTAATGTATCGTTGGAGCAATACACAAGGTCCTGCTCAAGTAGAAATCATTACCCCTACACAGTTAGAAACTACCATTAATTTACCAGCAGTCGGTGAATATATTTTCGAACTTGTTAGTGATGACGGTGAGTTAACCAGTAAAGATCAAGTACGAGTAACCGTACTCTCTAAATCTATCAATGAAAGCCTACCTTTTAGGAATGTTGCCATTTCACTCCCTGGAGTAATAGAAGCTGAAGATTTTGATCTTGGTGGTAATGGAGTCGCATTCAATGATACTGATCCAAATGTCAATACCGGTGGTGCTTATCGTTCAAGTGAAGGGGTAGATATTCAGACAACTCAAGACGAAAATGGTAATTACCAAATCGGTTATATCAGGGATGGTGAATGGTTAGTTTATACTGTAGACGTTGAAAAATCAGGTGTCTATGATCTTGATATCCGTGCCGCATCACCACAATCTAATCGTTCGGTAACACTTTATGCCGATGATATAACTGTTTTATCTAAAGGGGTGATTGATAATACAGGTAGCTGGGATCAATGGAGAACAAATACTTTCTCTGGGATTTCACTTAAAGCGGGTATACAACGCTTTAAATTTGAATTTCATGGTGGTTCATTTAATCTCAATAATTTCCGTATTATAGAAAAAGGTACTGATAACAATGGCGAAGTTGAAGTAGAGATAGAAGGAAACTATTTTCAAGAGGAAAATGGTTTATTAGTGCTTGAAGCTGAAAATTATCACGAAAAATTTAGTCGTAAACCCACTAATGGTTCGCAACGTTTACCACATGAATGGACACCAGAAAAGGCTAACAATTCATTTTCTGGTACGGGTTATATGGGAAACTTACCTGATGAACAATGTGAAACGTGTGCAATACACGAATCACCTAAAGATGGATCTGGCGCAGAAATGATATATCGGGTGAATATCGCTACCGAAGGTACTTATAAGGTATGGATGCGAGGTCTGGCACTTGGTGGAGAATCTAATGGTGTGCATATTCAAATTGATAATAACTTCGTAACGAGAAGCGCGGGCACTAATATGTCTGGCTTTCGCCCTACAGAACAATGGGTTTGGGAAAACAAGCATAAAGACTATGCTGATGCTCCGAACATCTTCTTAAGTCGAGGAATGCACACCATTCATGTTTTTGGTCGTGATGATGGTTTCCGATTAGATAAAATCCTTTTAGGTATTAACCAAACATCTGCTCCAAGCGGTATTGGTCCACAAGAAAGTGAATCAAAAAATGGCTCTGATAGTAATACATTTACGTTAAGTGTCATTGGAGGAACTGGCGAAGGTAATTTTAAAAAAGGTGAAGAAACAACAATCCGACCAAATACTATGAATGGAAAAGAATTTGTAACATGGGCTGGCGATATCGAATTTTTAAGTCACTCATCAAGTTTAGAGCCTACCGTTTATATGCCTGGAAGATCTATTCAACTTAGAGCAATGTTCCGTGATGTATTTGTGCCAACACCTGATGTAGCTAAATTTACCTTAAGTGTTATTGGAGGGACTGGTGAAGGTATTTTTGAAAAAGACGAGTCTACAATTATTCGAGCAAATACTATAAGTGGCAAAGAGTTTGTCACATGGACAGGCGATATCGAGTTTTTAAATGATGAATCAAGCTCTACGCCAACCATTAATATGCCAGAGAAATCCATTCAACTTAGAGCATTATTTCGTGATATAGCACAAGAGCCAACACCAGAGCCGGCGCCAACACCAGAGCCGGCACCAATGCCAATGCCAGAGCCGGCACCAATGCCAGAGCCAGAGCCAGCGCCAACACCAGAGCCAGCGCCAATGCCAGAGCCGGCACCAATGCCAGAGCCGGCACCAATGCCAGAGCCGGCACCAATGCCAGAGCCGGCACCAATGCCAGAGCCGGCACCAATGCCAGAGCCGGCACCAATGCCAGAGCCGGCACCAACACCAGAACCTATTACAATTTCAGCAGGTGGTACATCTAATGTATTCATTGTATTCCTAACTAGTATATTTGTATTTAGGAGGTTTTTTAAAAAAAATTAAGCCTTTTATAGCTCTATTTCCCGCCGCTTGCGGTGGGAATAATTTGGATATTATAGGAACTTTGTTAGTAAGGTAGGTAAGCATGGAGATGAATCTTTGTTCCAAAAGTATGTTAAAAACCAAGATGATAAATTGTATGTAATATCGGTAATACCTATGTTTATATCAACTAGTTATGAAGTATTGTTTTGTGCGTATTTTGTATACCCAGTTCGCTTTTCAAGTAACTTTACTTTAAATATAATAGCCCAAGGTTAAATTTGTAATGGATTACGAAGTCGAAAAACACGAAAAAATTTATAATTTTAAGGATATACACGAGATGAAAAAATCACGACATAATAAAGTGTTTTTACTGGCATTTATTATTTTTTTTACAACAGGTTGTGGGAGCGATATTGTTTATAATGTAGAACCTGATACCTCTATAGAGCCTGTCCCTCACACAACAATCACTGAGACACACAACGAAGTATCCGATGCTTCAGCTATTAGTATTGGCAATACACCATTTATTACTACGTGGAAAACAGATAACGAAGGTATTTCAGAAGATAATCAGATTTTTATAGATACCGAAGGAACCGGCTATAGTTACCACGTTGAATGGGGAGACGGTAAATCAGATTATAATGTAACCTCCGATATTACTCATACCTATACTATGGCAGGTACTTATACGATTGAAATTACGGGCGACTTCCCTCATATGATTTTTGGAGATGTGTATGAAGAAAGTATTTTCACCACCTTTCTTCCATTTACGAGTGATAATCATAAAATTCTATCAGTAGAGCAGTGGGGAAACATTAAATGGCTGTCAATGTGGAAAGCCTTTAATGACTGTAAATACCTAGTAAGCAACGCAATCGATGCACCAGATTTATCGTTGGTAAACGATTTTAGTAATATGTTTTCAGGCGCAGAAGCTTTTAATCAGCCTATTAATCATTGGGATGTTTCTAATGTAACCGATATGAATGATATGTTTTCTAATGCTTACACTTTTAATCAAGATCTTAGTAGCTGGAATGTATCAAACGTTAATTCAATGGCTAATATGTTTGGTGGAGCGGATAAATTTAATCAAGATATTAGTGGTTGGGATGTAGCTAAAGTGGTTGATATGAATGGAATGTTTAAATATACCTCGGCTTTTAATCAAGATATAGGTGGTTGGGATGTGGCTAATGTAAAATTCATGTATCAGATGTTTTCTAATGCGAAAGAGTTTAATCAAGATATAGGCAACTGGGATGTTTCTAATGTTGATAATATGCTTTGGATGTTTAGTAGTGCTGAAGTATTTAATCAAGATATTAGTCGTTGGGACGTATCAAATGTTAAATCAATGGCTTACATGTTTTCAGAGGCAACTTCTTTTGATCAAAACTTAAGTGAGTGGGATGTTTCAAATGTAGTTAAAATGGATTTGATGTTCGAGAAGATTAGATTATCTACCGATAATTATGATGCATTATTGCATGGTTGGGGACGTTTAGAATTACAACAACGAGTCTATTTTGACGCAGGGTCAAGTCAATATTCAGCTTCTTCGCAAAGTGCTCGAGATGCCTTAATAAATAACTATAATTGGACCATCAATGATGGTGGCATGCAGGTTGAGATGTAAATATTGGCTGACTCTTTTAAATTGAGTTAAAAATGTAAAAAGATGTAAAGCCTTTTATTGAGCACTTCTAAAAATAAAAGGCGTTTCTTTCGTTATGCACAATAGTCTCTAAACAACTTAACAGTCATTCGTGCAAGTAAATAGGTTTTTAATTATTCTTATGATGAATACCGAATCAAGATTTATTGCCAGACAAGCAATACTAGATAATACCGAGCAATTATTTGCTTATGAAATTCTTTATCGTAACTCTACCAATAATATATTCCCAAATAATGTAAGTGATACCGATGCTACTTCTAGCATCATTTTTAATACAATGCTCTTACACCACATTAAACAGATATCAAATAACACGCTTATCTTTATCAATTTATCTACGGAAACATTGCTTGATAAGCTCCCAAATTTATTAAATCCGGCACAGGTTGTTATTGAAATTACTGAACGTACAGAAGATCTAACAAATGTTCTTTTGGCCGTAAAAAAATTAAAACAGAAAGGGTTCTGTTTTGCCTTGGACGATTATGATGGTGATGAAAAGTGGGATAATCTTATTCATGAAGTAGATTATATAAAGTTAGAAATTTGTTCGCCTTTACTCATTACCTTATTACAGATTAAAGAATTAAAGAGGAAATACCCACAAAAAAAGATAATTGTTGAGCGCATAGAGGATTATGAAACTTATTATCAACTTAAGCAGAACGGGTGCGATTATTTTCAAGGGTACTTCTTTGCCAAACCTGAAATTAAGCAGTTTAAAAGTATTACTCCAGCAAAATTAGTCATCCTGAGACTTATAAATCTAGTAAATAATAAAACACTTAATTTTACTTTAATCCAAACAGAAATAGAAAAAGATATTGCCTTATCCGTCAGATTACTTAGGTTATTTAATAATGTTACCCATGCAAAAAAAGTGAAATTAAATTCTGTATCTCAAATTCTTATATATCTTGGAGAAGATATGATCCGGCAATATATTAAGTTATTGGCGGTAAGTATGCTCAGTACAGAAAAGCCATCAGAATTACTTGTTTTAAGTTTAGTCAGAGCTCGATTTATGTCATCAATGACCCAAAGTGACAAGGCCGGTCAGGAGAACGCCTATTTTGTTGGGTTAATCTCATTGTTGGACGCTATTTTAAATGTAGAGTTAATGACGGTTTTAGTTGAACTTAATATTGATAACACCTGCCAAGGCGCATTAATAAATTATGAAGGAAAAATCGGTATATTATTCTTGCTGTGCAAAAAAATCGAACAAAATGATTGGCGAGCAGTTTGTAATATAGCAGACCGATTAGAGCTAGAGGTGGGGGTAATCGAAAAAGCTTATCATACTGCACTTAGCTATGCTGATCAAAGCCTTAATGTTAAACAAGCGTTGACAGCATAGAGTACAAAATACTTAAAGTAGCCCCCTCTTAAAAGCATTATGAAAATACATTATAAAAATCCAGATATTGAGAGTACGCAAGAAATGTTGAAGGAACATAACATTCAACTAGAATCGATCCAGGTATCTCGTGGTATTCACAGCTCAGAAACGGAAGGATTATTATTTCCGACGATTCGTCTCAGTAAAATAACTCAAATGGCTAGTTCTGTAGTGTTCATGAATGGTAGGAACCCTTGTGATGATTTTAATCTTCAAATCCCTATGGATAATTCTTATATAAAAATAAATGGTAAAAAAATTTCTGCAGAAGGTTTTAATTTATCAGCACCTAACGAAATATTGCAAATACCCGCTTCTCTTTATAGTTCTCGGAAACGTGTAAATCTATATTTTTCAAAAAGTGTGCTAGCTGATCATATAGGGCAAAATGAGGTGGAGACACTCATCAAACAATTACCCGCTATTCGAGGAAAGAAAGATAATTCAAACTTATTTATTGAACATCAAAAAGAAATGGTAACTTATGTTAATCAGGTGATAAATTCATCAGTAACATTTGATTTTCAGGCAATAAAAGATATAGAAGAAACACTTTACACTTTTATTTCAAGTTTAATATCGTCATTTGATGACGTCACGGGTCAAATTACAGATAGGCGACTTACTAACCACTTATCGATAATTCAACGCGTATTAGATTTTCTTGAATCCACAGCAACAATCAATATAAGCAAACCATTAATCCTGGAACAAGCATTTTGTAGCGCCAGAGCGCTAGATTATGCTTTTCAATCTGTAATTGGCATACCATTTAAAAAGTATATTATTTTAAGGCGAATGCATCTAATTAAAAAAGAGTTGTTACATACAGAGGATATAGTAATGAAAAATATTGTGAAGAAATATGGCGTTGTTAATGTAGGGCGTTTTACGTCAGACTTTCATACGTTATTTGGTGTACACCCTAAAGAATTAGTTTTTAAATAGTAAATAATTTATGTAGGTTTTTTAACCAAAAGTTAATTGCTATACATGAATAAGTCAGCGCCAAGCCTTGTAAATATCATGCCGTTTTATAATTCTAAAAGACTTATCTTACTCTTTTTTATTAAAAATAATCATTCGACCAACCTAACGTTTTCGTTTTAAAATTTATCTCATATTACTATTTAACAAGATAAATGGGTTAACTAGTCAGTCATAAATAAAGCTGAATAATTTCCCTCGATAAAATTATTCATAGTCGGTATCTATAGTTAAATTTATTTATTTTTTAATTTATAACTGAAGCTGAAATATGCGCAATTTGTATGGTTTATCAACTTCCAAAAAATTGGCCAAGAGTAAAATTTTCGAAGAAAAAATGTGAGTTGTGTGTAAGTACTGCGAGTTTAATTATTCTTAAAAAGTGTATTTTTACTTTATTTGATATGTTTTTTAGAAGTATTTTTTGTCTGTGTATATACAGGATCTATTTAAAGATGATCAGTCTTTTCTAAGGGCTGTTTAGAAAGGCTTTATGCTACGTTATTAATTTTGAGAAGGGATCTACATGGAGGT
>Ga0308015_10000723_pt1 | contig 14608 bp, 21 predicted proteins | sample Neamet231_FD_203128 | JGI IMG/M metagenome (GOLD analysis project Ga0308015, IMG submission 203128) | Marine microbial communities from water near the shore, Antarctic Ocean - #231 | ecosystem: Environmental > Aquatic > Marine > Unclassified | place: Southern Ocean | collected 2014-07-28
GCACAGTCTGTATAAAGCAAACATGAAAACAGCTATTCATTAAGCAATACGGCAAAAGTTGATCGATTAGTTGGTTGCTTTGGATAAACAGATTCTGGTTGATATTCGTGGGCATAATCATTTTTTGGGGGAGAGGGTATTTCACCGGAATATCTGAACGGTTACAATTGGGGTGCTGGCCCTTCTCGTTTTCAAAAAAAAAAAATACTCTTTGACTTTCATAAATTTAATTTATTATGTTGCAAAAACACGAACTAAAGCAAGAAATTCAAAATTTCACATTGAATTTTGGCCCCCAACATCCCGCAGCACATGGTGTTTTGCGTTTGGTCCTTGAACTAAAAGGCGAGGTTGTTGAGCGGGCAGACCCACATATTGGGCTGCTCCATCGGGGTACGGAAAAACTTATTGAACAAAAAACTTAACTTCAAGCGTTGCCTTATTTTGATCGTCTTGATTAAGTTTCTATGATAGCCCAAGAGCATACGTACACATTGGCTGTTGAACAGTTGGCTCAAATAAAGGTGCCTATTCGGGCTCAATATATTCGGGTTATTTTTTTGGAGATTACACGTATTTTGAACCATTTGCTATTTGTGTCTTGCCATGCTCTAGATGTTGGGGCAATAACACCTTATTTTTGGTGCTTTGAAGAACGTGAAAAACTTTTGGAGTTTTAAGAACGTGTTTCAGGTGCTCGTATACACGCCGCCTATATTCGTCCGGGTGGTGTTGCACAGGATTTGCCTCTCGGTTTTTTGGATGATCTTATAACTTTTTGTGAGGGATTTCCGACACGTCTAAATGAGGTAGAAGAAATACTAACAGGTAACCCGATTTGGAAAGGTCGTTTGGTAGACGTCGGTGTGGTTAGCGCACGTGATGCTCAAGATCAGGGTTTTTCAGGTGTTATACTTCGCGGTTCGGGTGTTTCGTGGGATTTGCGTAAAGATCAACCTTAGGAGGTGTATGACAAGGTAGATTTTGATATTCCGGTTGGTACAAATGGAGATTCGTTCGATCGTTATATTATTCGTATAGAAGAAATACGACAGTCTATTTGTATTATTATTCAGTGTGTTAATGATTTGCCGAGTGGACCAGTAAAAGTAGAGAATACAAAATAAACCTCACCATCTCGTGTAGGTATGAAGAAGTCCATGGAATCTTTGATTCATCATTTTAAATATTATTCTGAAGGTATTTCTGTTCCGCCGGGGGATATTTTTGTTGCGACAGAAGCACCAAAAGGGGAGTTGTCTGTTTACCTTATTTCTGATGGAAGCCCTCGGCCTTAACGTTGTAAAATTGATGACCCGGGCTTTGCACATTTGCAAGCACTCGAATTTATATCTAAGGGTCATTTGGTAGCTGACGTGGTTACTATTATTGGCACACAAGACATTGTTTTTGGTGGTGTTGATCGTTTATTCATATGTGAATTTTGGCATAATATTTTTATAAGTTATCTAGAGGATTATGGATTCTAAAAGTACAATTGTTGTTCCAAAAGGTATTATAGTGGATTGGTTTACCGACATCGACTATAATACGGTTTTTATTTTGAGTGGTGTTGGTTTTGTACAATCACAAAACCCGTCTCAATTTTTTGTTAACTCTTCAAAAAGTTTGTCATTTATTTTGGAGCCTTCTTTGGTTGAAGGTCTTGGGGGTTCTATTTTTATTTCATCACCCACTGTAGATATTATTAAAATCGAAAAGTCAGTCATTCGTTTGAATCGTATACTTAAATCCCTAACACAGGCTACGGAGATTAATCTTCTATTGGTTGGTTCTGGCTTTCGTGTGTCTTTTGAAATTGACACGATATTTCAGCACGGTTTTTCACTCCATCTGCAGTTGGGGTCAAAAAAGGCTATTGTACGGGTTCCTTAAGAAGTCTTGTCTGTATCTGTTAGTGGTGGTCGTAATATTAATTTTTTTTCCTTTAAAAATTCAAACATACTAAATTTTGCCGACTTTATAAAAAGTTTGTCACCTTTTAAAGGTGGTAAAGGCATTAAACAATGCAGTGTCAATTCTACTATTTTCTTGTCTTGAATTATGAATTCATTTAACGGTTTTTATCAATAAAATTCTCCAAAACTTTTGTCAATTCGTCATTTTTTGTAAGCTGGCGTACATTTGGGCCATGCGTCCAATGAATGGTTTCCAAAAAATGCCCCGTATATTTTTGGTGAGCGTAATGGTATTCATATTTTGGATCTAAACAAAACGTAAGCCCAATATTCTCGAGCACTTTATTTTCTTTTTAACGCTGTTTCTTCTGGAAGTTCCGTATGCTTTGTAGCTACTGACCCAGATATTGCTCGTATTCTTATGGCAGTTTTGGGTGGTTTCAAGTATAACGTAGGTTATTTGACGCGATGGTTTCCGGGGACCCTTACGAATTGGGATTCAATTTTTGATTTTGTCTCTCGTGTTAAAGTGAATCCGGGATTGGTTTCACGTAATAATCCAAAAAATTTTCGGCGATGGCAGGTGTTGAAAGGTTTGCAAAATTTGACAAGCCGTCCGGATATTTTGATTATCTTGCATGCAAAAGACCACTCAATTGCGATTAGTGAAGCTTGCCAGATAAATATCCCATCTATTGGGATTGTAGACTCGAATGCGAATGGCAGCTATTTGACATACCCGATTTGTGGTAATGATGATAGTTTGGAGGCACAATTTATTTATTGTCGGGTTTTCGCAAATGTTCTTGAAAGTTCTATTAAAAAGGTATCAGTTGGTCAACAGCAAAAATATTTTTATTCTTCACTTTCTACAAAAGTTTTTAGTTTGTTATTATATGTATTTTTCTTTTTTTAAAAAAAATTCGTTTGAAGTTCTCGAGAGTCTCTCAAATCTTGATATGGTCTCTCAGAATCCTTTTTTGAAGAATAAGGTAAACCCGAGTATTAAAAATTCTTCAACTGTCAAAAAAGTATTTATTCATTTGGCTTGGCTTAAAGAACAAAGTCGTGGCTTCTGCGAAGCAGATGAAATTGCTTTTTAACTCATCTCTGGGAAGTGGGGGAAACCTACTAAAAGTGGTGGTAAAACAGATTGGACAGGTGAGGTTATTTCTTCTTCTATAGGTTTGCAGGCTGAGTTGCACCGGCAGGATACCATAAAATCTTTTATAGATAAGTTGTATATTATTCTATTTGAACATGGTGATGCTTTTCTACGCGATAGTCGTTTTCATGTACGCTGGGATGGACGAGGTAATGTTTGTTAAAGTCTACAACCTTTGGTGGTTTTTGAAGAAATCTCAGAGAATTAAGGGGTTTTTCATCATTAGTTGGCCCACCCTGTACCTTATCTACAGATTACTATTTGTACTTCTTCAGATAATGACCCCAGTGGCAAGATATTGATATCTTCAATAGGTTTTCCTTACCGGAGTGGACAGGTTATGTCGGTTTGAAGTTTATAAATTTGCACCTATAGCTCAACTGGATAGAGTGTTTGGCTTCGGACCAGAAGGTTGGAGGTTCGAACCCTTCTAGGTGTAGTTAAATACCTTTTATTATTCTGGGGATATAACTCAATTGGTTAGTGTAATTTTTTTGTACAGGCAGGGTTTTCGGCTGGTCCGAATCTTGTTTTCTTCGTGACGTTTTTTATTTTATTTTAGATGTTCTTGTTTATTGAAACCCTCGTAAAAGTTTTTTGTGTTATTCTTCCATTGTTGGTTGGTGTTGCTTATTTTACACTTGCGGAACGCCAGTTGATGTCGGCTATTCAACGCCGCCGTGGCCCAAATGTTGTTGGTTTGTTTGGTATTCTTCAACCACTGGCAGATGGGTTGAAATTGCTTACAAAAGAGACGATTATACCATCCTCAGCTAATCCCTTGGTTTTTCTATTGGCACCTGTCCTGACGTTTCTACTGGCTTTGATAGGTTGGGCCGTAATCCCTTTGGGTGACGGTATGGTGCTCTCGGATCTAAATTTTGGCGTGCTATAACTTTTCGCAATCTCGTCTTTGTCTGTTTAAGGTATTATTTGTGCTGGTTGGAGTTCAAACTCAAAATAGGCTTTTTTGGGTGCTCTACGGTCAGCTGCACAAATAGTTTCGTAAGAGGTTTCTATTGGTTTTATTCTAGTTACTGTATTGCTATGTGCAGGCTCTCTTAATTTGACTACAGTCGTTAAAGCACAAGAGGCTGTCTGGTTTTGTATTCCTCTTTTTCCAATAGCAGTTTTGTTTTTTATTTCAGCACTGGCTGAAACAAACCGTCACCCGTTTGATTTGCCTGAGGCTGAAGCCGAGTTGGTTTCGGGTTAAAACGTTGAATAATCGGCTATGGGCTTTGCATTGTTCTCGTTGGGCGAATAGGCTAACATGATTCTAATATCAGCGTTGACCGTTATTCTTTTTTTCGGGGGGTGGCTACCGGTTTTTAATTTTATACCTTTCACGCTCATTCCGGGTATCGTTTGGTTTTCACTAAAAACTCTAGTATTTGTCGGGCTTTTTATTTGGGCACGTGCAGCTTACCCACGCTATCGCTATGATCAGTTGATACGTTTGGGTTGGAAAGGTTTTTTGCCTTTTTCTATCGGTTATCTTCTCCTAACCGCTGGTGTTCTAACTGGGACTAACGGACTTATGACCTATTTATTTTAATGAAGTATTTGACAAAACCCAATTAACTTTTTAAGCAGCGAAAGATTGGACAGTTTAAATCTAATGGGCAAAAAAATGTTATTTTGTTGTTCGTTTTGTTTCCTGGGGGCATTATTCCATCAGATTTTCGACAAGTTGTAAATTTGTTTGAAAATTCTTTTCAATGCAAAAACTCGTTCGTACGAGGATGGCTGGAATCCTCAAAATGTAATGCTGGATTCGTACGGGGTAATGTCTCCGTATTGACGCTAGATTTGAGCTGTCTTGAATCTTTGTCACTAAAAGACATTGTAGGGCTAAATTTTTTGCTTAAAAAGTAAAAAATCCATACCACTCTATTTTCTGGTAAATTTTAAAGTATTTCTCATTTGGTTTCTATTTTTGAAAATATTTCAAATATAGAGCGCCGAAATATACAAAAAAGTTTGAAGGTTAGCTCACAGGTAGAGGTCATTAATTCTATCAAAGGTAGCCGTATTGAGTTTCAACAAATATTGCGGTCTAGTTTTTATACTTTGGACCGGCTAAATGTATCACTACTTCAGTCTCTAATTCAAAAAGGCTGAAAAACATTATTTTTTATATTTATTATGGTAACACGTTTGAATAAAAATCCGATTATTGCTTTTGGTAGTACACACGCAATTGATTATCCAACTCCAATTAATCTTTCTTATTTTTGGGGTTTTGGTTTCCTTTCTCTAACAATGCTGGTAATCCAGATTTTGACTGGTGTTTTTCTAGCAATGCATTATACACCACACGTGGATATAGCTTTTGCGTCTGTAGAGCATATTATACGGGACGTTAACAATGGGTGGTTGCTTCGTTATCTTCATGCTAACGGTGCCTCTTTTTTTTTTATTGTTGTTTATTTTCATATGTTTCGGGGTCTTTACTACGGTTCTTATGCTCAACCACGGGCACATATTTGGAATTCAGGTGTGGCTATTCTTTTGGCCATGATGGCGACAGGGTTTATTGGTTATGTTTTGCCTTGGGGGCAAATGTCTTTTTGGGGTGCTACCGTTATTACCAACCTTTTCTCTGCTATCCCTTTGATTGGGCCGGCTTTGGTTGAATGGATTTGGGGTGGTTTCTCAGTTGATAATGCTACTCTTAATCGTTTTTTTAGTTTTCACTAAATTCTACCTTTTATTATTGTCGGCTTGGTCGTAGGTCATATTTCTCTTCTTCATTCCGAAGGTTCAAACAATCCTTTGGGTATTGAGACGGTTACAGATCGTATTTCGTTTTTCCCATATTTTATTGTAAAAGATTTCGTAGGTCTATTTGCTCTAGGTTCTGTATTGGCATTTTTTGTATTCTTCTATCCAAACTATCTGGGTCATGCCGACAATTATATCGAGGCTAATCCGATAGTTACCCCTGCTCATATTGTACCTGAGTGGTATTTCCTACCGTTCTAGGCAATTCTGCGTTCTATTCCTCATAAACTTGGTGGTGTTATTGCGATAGGTGGGGCTTTGGTTAGTTTGATGGCTTTGCCATATATTAATGCTTCAGAGGTTCGCTCGTCATAGTTTCGACCGCTTTATCGAAAATTTTTTTGGCTTTTTTTCGTTAATTGTCTTATTCTTGGTTGGATTGGTCAAAACGTTGTTGAGTAACCTTACGTAGAGGTTGGGCAAGTTGCGACTGTTTTTTAATTTGGGTTCCTTTTTGTAATTATTCCAGGCCTTGGTTGGTTTGAACGAGCCGCTATACGTATAGAATTATTAGGAGGTATTTGGCAGCGGAGCACGGGGGTTGTGCACTTGAGTCATAATCAGTAGGTTGTTGGTTCGAATCCAATCGTTGTCATATTTGCTCATAAATATTTAACTTAAAATATAAATGATTTCTTTTGTATCTCCAAGTATTGTTGAGGTTTCTTCTACCCTTTTGTTTTTTGTAGGTGTTTGTGGCGTTGCTATAAATCGTCGAAGTGTGTTGCTTGTCCTTATATCTGTTGAATTGATGCTACTAGCTATTAATATTAAGCTGATCGCATCTTCTGTCTAATTGGATGATTTGATAGGCTAGATATTTTCGCTTTTTGTACTAACGGTTGCTGCCGCAGAATCCTCAATTGGGCTAGCGATTCTTGTTTCATTTTTTCGGACACGAGGTTCTATTACAATATATAATTCAGCTTTGATACGTGGGTTATTTTTGAGGGTTGTTTCTCCTATTAGTATAACGGTTAGTACACCTCTTTTTCGTGGAGGAAACAAGAGTTCAATTCTCTTATAGGGGAAATTTTTTTATAAAAATCAAAATGAAAGGTATCTCTTCTTTTTATAATGTCATAAATCTTTGTATTAGTAACAAAGGTAACTTGGTTACTGTTCCAAAAAATACTTCAAATTTGGCTATTGGTGTTCTTCGCATCATAAAAAAAAAAGGTTTGGTATCTTTTTTTCAAAAAGAGCCAAGTTTGGGTTCCTTTTCGCTTAAAATATTCCCATACGTAAAAGTGCGGCTTATTAGCACTTCGTCACGAAAAGTTTACGTACGTGGTTCTACTCTACTTGCACAACTTAAATCTACCGACCAGTCTATTATTTAAATTATCAGCACTCCCGAGGGTCTAATAACTGGAGAGGAAGCTTGTCGTGCTGGTTCTGGCGGCCTGATACTTTGTTAAGCCCGTTTTTATTTACCTGCATACGAATCTTTTTTATTTTGCGGTATACGCATTGAGTACCCTTTTTGTTGTCATGTTTTTATTTTCTCATATAGATGCTAGTTACAGCAGCTAAGTTGATCGGGGGTGGCGCAGCCGCTGCCGGTGTAGGAGGGGCTGGAGCCGGGATTGGTGCAGTTTTTGCCGGTTTTGTTATTGGCCTTTCTCGAAATCCCTCACTAGAACAGGTAATGTTTCGATTTACTATTCTAGGTTTTGCTCTATCAGAAGCGACAGCCCTTTTTGCTCTGATGATGTCATTTTTGATTCTTTTTACATTTTTATTGTTTAAAGTTTTAAGTTTTTATAAGTAAACTCAAAATATTTTATTTAAAGACTTGCGGTTGTAGTTAAGGGGTTATAACTTCTGTTTTCCAAACAGACATCGCCAGTTCGATTCTGGCCGACCGCACTTGATTTTATTATATATTATTTGATTTATACTTTTTAAAAAGGTATAAAATTGTTTTTTTGGGTTCGTCGTAAATTTATAACTTTTATATTTTACAATAAGCTATTGAGTTGATTCTGCTCAGCGTAGAATGCTAAAAGGTGGTTTTAGACATGCAAGTTGGAAGGTAAATGTCTTTTTTGATTTTACCTTAGCGTACGAGCGAGGATACACAAGTGCCTCTTTTTAGGTTTGGGCTAATTTTGTTCAGAAAGAATTCCAAATATAATTAAAAGATTCTTAAATGAAAGTTTAGAAATGCCTCTAAACGTACTTGTGTCGTTTAGGTAGTTGGTTTTTTAAAAGAAAACCAAGCCGATAAGACGAAGCGGGTTTTAACGAATGAACCGTCGCGTGGGAATTGAAATACGGTTCCAATACCATTTGGTAGCAGCAGTCGAGAGTCTTAGACAATGGGCGCAAAGCCTGATCTAGCCAACCTTTGTGGGGTATGAATGTCTTTTAGATTGTAAACCCTTATTAGTATCTAAAATGATGCTTTTATTCTAAAAGTCCCGACAAATTTTCGTGCCAGCAGTCGCGGTTAAACGGATGGGGCAGGCATTTACGTGTGTTTCTAGGTGTAAAATATGGGAAGGCGGTTTTTTCTGTTGAAATAAAAATGTCAAATAGTCTTTTGGCTGTGGTTTCAAGACGTTAAAACTTGTGTTATTTAGGGAGAAGTAGAATTTTTTACGAAGGGATAAAATCCGACGAGGTAAAAAAGAACTCCAAAAGCGAAGGCAACTTCTTATAAATAACAGACGCTCATTGCCATGAAAGTATGGGGAGAGAACTGGATTAGAGACCCAGGTATTCCATACCGCAAACGATTTCTATCAGCCGGTGTATTAAAATTTTCGGGTTTTATATGGGGCGTTGTTAACACGAAGAATAGAATACCAGACAAGTAAAACCGCAAGGTCGAAACTTAAAGAATTAAGGCGTTGTGAAAAGCATTAATGGAGCATGTTGCTTAATTCGACATTCCGCGAGTAACCTTACCTACACTGGACTAATGTGATTTTTTAGTTTTGAGTTAAAATTAAAAAGTAATATTTATATAATATTTTTATAACAGTTTTATATTATAGGCTTTTTTTTTGGGCCTTTTTTAATGGGTATTTCTATCTTTTAAGAAAAACGCAAAGCTATTAACATTTGTTATATTTATTACATTAACAGGTTTTGCATGGCTGTCGTAAGTTCGTGCGGTGACGTCTTAGGTTAAGTCCATTATAACGAACGAAATCCTTGTACTTTATTATTTAGTTGAAAATGCCTTAATGGTTCAATTTAAACTAAAGTAGTTCTTAGGAGACAATCCAAGAGAACAAGGAATAAGTCAAGTCTTCATGAACCTTATGTGTAGGGCTGCAAACGTGCTACGAGAAGAAGGACAAAGGGCTTCAATTGGGCAACCAAGAGATAATCTCTTAATACTTCTTTATATTGGATTGTCGGTTGCAATTCACCGGCATGAAATAGGAATTAAAAGTAATCGAAAATCAGAACGTTTCGGTGAATGTCTTCTTTCGCAGGTTATTTATCGCCCGTCAAGGGCTGGGAGAGCTCAATTTGTGAAGGTGTTTATCTAACTCTAAAGTTTAATAGACTATTCGAAAGAAAGAGAGGAACACATCTATCAGTGGTGAACTCGACTGGTCTTAAGTCGTAACATGGTGACGCTAGCGGAAGCTGGCGTCGAAGTAACTTATTTATATGTATTATAATAAAATTAAGTATTATACTCTTTTTTAAGAGTTGTTCAGCTGGCACAACTTTGGTTAGCGTGTTTGACTGAAAATCAGAAGGTTGCCGGTTCAAGTCCGGCGCTGAACACAATTATGATTTAATATTTTTATTTAAAATCTTTTAAATAATTAATTAAACAAATTTCGTAACTTAATAATTAAACTTAAAAAAAATGCTATTTAGTCCACTTGAACAATTTGAAATTATTCCACTGGTTCCCCTTCGTTTCGGGAGTTTGGACCTTTCATTTACAAACTCGTCTTTTTTGATGCTCCTAAGTGTTGTCGGTTTTTCTATACTGGTCCTTACAACAGCTGGGCCGGGGAACGGTCTTCTGGTACCCTCACGTTGGCAATCTATTGTTGAAGGTATTTATACGACAGTTTTGGATCTTATTAATAATACCCTTGGAGCAAAAAACGGTAACTCTTAAGTTACTTTTATCTTTACTCTTTTTTCATTTCTACTTGTTTGTAATCTTTTTGGCCTTGTACCTTATTCTTTTACAGCAACATCACATCTTGCCGTTACTGTTACTCTAGGTTTGGTTGTTTGGGTTGGAAAGCTTATTATTGGTATTCGGGCTCATGGTGTAAAACTTGCTGGTATATTTCTACCACAGGGGTTGCCTTTGGTTATGGTGCCCGCTTTGGTTGCTATTGAAATTTTGTCTTTTTTTATAGTGCTTATTTCTCTTCCCGTTCGTCTATTTGCCAACATAATGTCAGGGCATATTTTGTTGAAGGTTTTGGCTGGTTTTGCTTGGTCAATGATATCTAGTGGTGGAATTTTGTTTATTGCACATTTCGCACCGCTGGTTGTCCTATTTGTTTTGATGTTTTTGGAAACGGGCGTTGCGATGGTACAGGCTTACGTTTTTACGCTTTTGACTTGTATTTACATCTCTGATGTTATTGCTGGGGGTCATTTATTTTTATTGTGTCTTAATAAGGTTGTGGAGCATGATTGGTAATGCGTTGGATTGCAAATCTAAAGATAATGGGTTCGAATCCCATGGCAACCTTATTTTTAAATTCGTGGGGAAGGTTGGCTGAGTGGTTTAAAGCGGAATCCTGCTAAGATTTTCACAAGTGTTGTGACATCGGTTCGAATCCGGTACCTTCCTTTTTATAGGTTTCCTATAAAAATAAAAGCCTTTATAAAAGGCATCAGATGGATCACTTTAGGCAATTTAAAAAATAGGGCGTTACACACTGCGAAAATTTTTAGATAAGCAATCTTTTGATCTAAAAGTCCCCAAAAGAAAACTACCTTTTTTAGAGGTTGCCGAAAGGCTTATAAAACCAAGTGAACTGAATCATCTAAGTAACTTGAGGAAAGTAAATCAATAGAGTATACCGGTAGTAAGTGGCGAACGAACCCGGTATTTTGCCCCTAATTTATTAGGCTATTTGAAACTAAAGCATTTTAAATCCAAAGAAGGTATCTAAAGTCCTGTTGAATGTTTTCGTTTTGATAGTTGTGAGTAGGTCGATCCATGATAAGGTTGATTGAAGATCTGAAGACCTTTTTAGAAGCAAGGATATTTAAATTGACCGATAGCGTAAATAGTACCGTGAGGGAAAGTGTATGTTGAATCTTGAAATCTGATGCTCATAATCAGATAGAGGAAAATATTTAATGTTTTCTAATATCGTACCTTTTGCATTATGGGCCAGCAAGTTTATATATCGAGCATGTTTAATCAAAAAAGAGTATGCGTAGGGAAACCAAGTCTGAATAAGGCGAAGCTCGTTATATAAGACGCGAAACCAAGTGAGCTTACCGTGTTCAAGTTGAACTTTTTGGGAAGACTGAACCAGTGTCTGTGGCAACAGGCTTGGATGAAATGCGGTAAGTAGTGAAAGGCTAATCAAACTTGGTGATAGCTCGTTCTCCGTGAAAAGAATTTTAGTTCTGCGTTAAAACTTATTTTTGGTGGTAAAGCTCTGTAGTGGCGATGGGGTATGGCACTTACTGATCTTCAATAAACTTTTAATACCAAAAATAAACCTTTTTAAGGAAAGTTTTAACAGTTAGACAACAGGTGCGAAGATCTGTTGTCAAAAGGGAAACAGCCCAGACAGTTTTATAAGGTCTCTAAATTCATACTTAGTGGGAAAAGTTGTTAAAGTCTGATGACAGTTCGTTGGTAGGCTTGGAAGTTGCCATCCGATTAAGAGTGTGTAACAACTCGCGAACCTAAGACTTTTGCGCTGAAGATGTACGAGTCTTAAGTATGATACCGAAGAAACTGATGGCTTTTATTTTATAATATTAAGTCATGGTAACGGAGCGTTCAACTATTTGTAAGAAGATTTTTCGTAAGAAAGTTTGGACAAATGTGAAGTGAGAATGCTGGCATGAGTAACGAAAAACCCTTTAAAATAAGGGTCGCTTAAAATCCAAAGGTTCCTGTCAAAACGTTTTACGTGGCAGGGTTAGTTAGCCCTTAAGAAAAAATCGAAAGTTTTATTTCGAAAGGTAGCAAAAAGTGACGGTGTTTTTTTCTTGATATAATAAAAAAAAAAAATGCCCTAGAAATAACTTTATGTATATACTACACCTTAATCCGACACAGGTGGATAGGCAAGTGAATTGTCAAAGCGTTGGAACAATTAGATTGAAAGAACTCGGCAAATTACGTGTGTAACTTCGGGATAAACACGCCTTATTAATGTGAATATTACACTAGTTTTGTACATTATTAAGGTTCAATCAATAGGGAAAAGCAACTGTTTAACAAAAACACAGGTCTACGCTAAATCGAATAGATGACGTATGTGGACTGACTCTTGCCCGGTGCTTAGTCGTCAAATCATAAAAGTTTTTGCTTTTAGGCTAACCCTAAGCAAACGGCAGCTGTAACCTTGACAGTTCTAAGGTAGCAAAATGCCTTGGCCACTAATTATGGTCCTGCATGAATAGAGTAATGTCTTTTCCACTGTTTCCAGTCTAATTCCAGTGAAATTGAAATAACCGTGAGGATGCGGTTTAAATCTAGGTAGACGAGAAGACCCCGGGACCTTTACTAGATCTTCTTATTGTCACGAGAGGCTTATTGTGTAGTAATAGGCGGGAGGTTTTACCATAAAATGAAAAACCGTCCTCTAAGCCATCTTGTGACTTATTGCAAAGCAAAACAGTGAGTGGTTGCTAGTTTATTTGGGGCGAAGGCCTTCAAGAGAGCATCGAAGGCAATTAAAGTTGGACTTAACACTTAGATAAATGGTGTTATACGTTTAAAGGCATATGTGCGACTGACTGAACGCGTGACAACGCAATCAGGCAGTGATTATAATAATTACTGGGACTTAGTGATCCGACGCATTCGTAAGGAAGAGGCGTCGCACAATGAATAAAAGGTACCCCGGGGATAACAGAGTAATACTTTCTTAGAGTTCTTATCGACGAAAGTGTTTGCTACCTCGATGTCGACCCGTCTTATCCTGCAGGTGCAGAAGCTTGCAAGGGTCCGACTGTTCGTCGGTTTAAAAGGTACGCGAGTTGGGTTCAGAACGACGTGAGTCAGTTTGGTTTCTATCTTCTAGGTTAAAAAAAAAATAAAGAACCAATCTTGTGTACGCAAGGATAAAGATTGGCAAGCCTCTAGTGTTTGGGTTGTTTGTGCGCAAACAGTTGCCCGGTAGCCACGCTTGAAAGGATAATCAGCTGAAAGCAACTAAGCGAGAAGCCTCCTTTATGATTTTTTGAAATATTCAAGATCAGGATGTTGATAGGCGGAATGTATAACTTTATGCTTATTCGTACTAATTTTTCATAAAAGGATTTTTATTGTTTTTAAATAGCAACGCGGTGTTAAGGGATGGTTCGCTTATCGGGCTCATGTTCCGAATCTTAGAGGTTCAATTCCTCTCGCCGCATGTTTACATTTTATTCTCTCATTTTTTATGTTGATTACACGAAGTAATGTTAAAGTTGTCGATAATACCGGCGTAAAGCAAGTCTAAATTATCATAGACTCAGGTACGAATGCAAAAGTAGGTGACACAGTTACCTGTGTTATTCAACGGGTTCGATCAACTTCCTGTAAATTTTCTAAGGGTGGGTTGGCACGACTTCAAATTATAAATACCCGTTTTGGCTATACTTGTTTGGATGGTACAACTATTAGTTCTGTTAAATCCAATGATGGTATTCTTGTCAGTAAAGGGGGCGATCCTCTTGGTACTCGTATTTCTACACCCTTTTCTCGACAACATTTCCGTCGTATAGGTTTTACTAAAGTGCTCTCCGTGGCTCCATTTTCGGTTTTACTTTTTTCTAACAGCTCTTGCAATCTTTTATTAACCTTTTTTATCACCTTTTATGTTTCCTAACCTTCCAAAAGATGAACCTAACCCCAAGTGGTACACTATCCCAACCAAGCTAAAGTTTTGGTTTGTGGTTGGCATTGTGGAGGAGTTTGGGGACTTTTCAAGTTCGGTCACTGTGCGTGCGTGTCGAGCCAACCAGTGTCGTTTCTCGCTTATCATTCGATTTCGTGGGGAAATGCCAAAAAAAGAACTTCAGCTTTTGAAAAAAATAAAAAAATTCTTTAAGTGTGGTAAGGTTGTGATTCCGAAAAATAAAAATCACACGCCGTATTTTGTGGTCAACAAATTGGACGACCTCAAAAAGCATGTCGTTCCGGTATTTTTGAAGTAGCCACTACGAACCGAAAAGTATAATCTTTTCAAAAATATGGAGGGTGGGTTGAAACGTCACACGGAGTAAAAACGTGCTTTGGGTGATCGCTCAGAGACACATCGTCATCGGGTCTTGATGGAGTAGATGGACTCTTTGGATAAAAGCGTTGATGTTGATATTCGCGGTAAAGACTAAGACCATGGGCTAGACCCCTGGGCTTATAATGACGGGTGCGGCTGGGGCACAAAATGGAATAATGCATATCTGATGAAAGATATGCGCGGCTTGACATGATTTCAAATTATAAATACCCGTTTTGGCTATACTTGTTTGGGTGGTACAATCATTAGTTCTGTTGAATCCAATGATGGTATTCTTGTCAGTAAAGGGGGCGATCCTTTTGGTACTCGTATTTCTACAC
>Ga0308015_10000732_pt1 | contig 14443 bp, 6 predicted proteins | sample Neamet231_FD_203128 | JGI IMG/M metagenome (GOLD analysis project Ga0308015, IMG submission 203128) | Marine microbial communities from water near the shore, Antarctic Ocean - #231 | ecosystem: Environmental > Aquatic > Marine > Unclassified | place: Southern Ocean | collected 2014-07-28
TGGGATAGGAACAGTCGCAGATGACGGTACTGGTGATTCTCTAAGAATCGGTGCAGATAAGGTTAATGATAACTTTGTCGAAATTTACACTGCTCTAGGTAATGGGTCTGATATATGTAGTGGTATAAGTGCTACAGCATCTATTATTACTCTTACGGCGCCGACAATAAATGGTGTAGTTGGAGGAACACAAACCACGGCAACTATTACCACACTTGCAAATACAACACTAAATACAACTACAATAAATGGAACTACTCTCAATGCTGGAACTCTTGTCCTTGCGGCTGGTTCAATAACAGATAGTTCTGGATCTATTAGTTTTGTTAACGAAAACCTAGTGACTACTGGTACATTAGGTGCTGGTACAACCACACTGGGTGCTTTAACTTGTGATGCTATTACTTCTACAGGTTCGACTATAGTCTTTGAGGGTGCAACTGCTGATGCAAATGAGACAACTCTTACTGTTACCGATCCTACGGGAGATCGTACTATCACTTTTCCAGATGCCACGGGAACGGTGGTAACAACTGGTGATACAAACTCAGTAACAGGAACAGTAATTGCTGCTGATACTGTCGCAGAAGCAAATATGGCCGATGATGCAATTGGTTCTGTGCAATTAAAAACATTATCTACTCTACTAATTAAAAACTCTAGTGGATCAACTTTAAAAACTTTATATGGTGCTGGCGCATAAATAGAACGAGGAAAAAAACATGACTGCTATTATAACAGAAAAATTTAGACAACATAATGCCGATCAGTTCTTTGAATCGTTCAGTGAAACTGATGGAAATACGTATTACTTGTTTATAGGTAAGTCCACATCTTTTACTTCTGGTACATCTGGCGGTTCTGATGGCGCTCCTCCTACTCCAACTGATGGTATCGGAGAAGAATTTTATGTTTGGGATGATATGATTGCTGCAAAGAAAATAAGTTCAGCGTTTATAACTTATGCTCTTCCTCGTAGAAACTGGACGAATGGTACAATCTATGATCAGTATCATCATAATGTTAATTCTTCAAACACAGCAACATCTGGAGCAACAAATGTTTATGATTCTTCTTTCTTTTTCATGACTTCTGATTATCGTGTATACAAAGTTATTGATAATGGTGGTGGAATTGCATTTAGTGGTAGTGTTCCTACATCAGAATCAACTAGCCCATTTGAATCTGGTGGATACGTTCTACAATATATGTACTCATTATCCAGTTCGCAAATAGACAAATATTTAACAACAGATTTTATGCCTGTATCTACTAACAGTACTATAAGTGCAGCTGCAACTGATGGTAAAGTTTCTTCTCTTAAAGTTACTTCTGGTTCTGGTTATACAAATGGAACATACTACTCTGCTGTATATGGAGATGGTACAAGTCAGGGAACATCTTCTGGTGCAATTGTCAGAATTACCGTTGCAAATGGTTCAATTTCGGCCTTTGGTCTAACTGCTGGTTCTGATACAACAATGCAAGCCGGCGGATCAGGATATACTTATGGCACTGTCAATCTTTCAACTGGATATACTTTCTCTGATACTTCTCTTTCCACTGCTTCTGTTATGGGGGGTTCTGGAGGAACGATTGAAGTTATAGTTTCACCTAAAGGTGGCCATGGGTTTGACGCTATTAGTGAATTAGGTGGTCATTATATTATGATGAATACTACACTAACTCAATCAGAGGGTGATGATTTTACTGTTGCTAATGATTTTCGTAGAGTTGGAGTGGTTGTTGATCCTACTAATTATGATACTACAACTGTTGCAACTGGTTCTACAATTAGACAAACATATGCATTGAATCTTACATCCGTAGGCGGTACATTTGATGCAGATGAAAAAATCTCTCAAGCAACTACTGGAGCTATAGGTAAAGTTATAGATTGGGATTCAAGTTTAAATATTTTATATTATCAACAAGAACGGTTTGGTGATTACGGAACGAATGGTACTAGTGGTGGTTATGTAGCATTTAGCGGAGCAAATGTAGTGACAGGTGCAACCAGCGGTGCATTGGGAACACCTAATGCAGCTTCAGATTCTGCTGTAACTTTAGCTGGTTCTGGAACAATAACTTTTACAAATGGGTATGCAAATCCAGAACTTCAACCTGATAGTGGTAATATTATATATATTGAAAATAGAAAACCGATCAGTCGTGCTTCAGATCAAACAGAAGATATTAAATTAATAGTGGAGTTCTAAAAAATGCCTAATAAAACAGATTTAAATGTTACCCCGTATTATGATGATTTTGATAAATCTAAAAACTTTCAGCAAATTTTATCTAGGCCTGCGTATGCTGTTCAAGCACGTGAACTTACACAGATGCAGAGTATTCTTAAAAATCAAATTGAACATTTAGGTAATTTTTCTTTATCAGAAGGTACTATGGTTATTCCTGGCTCCCTTAATCTAATGTCGAAACTCAAAGGTATAAAATTAGAAACAAATTTCGGTGGTGCAACTATTGATGTAACACAATATCCAGATGAAGGAACTATTTTAACTGGTATAACATCAGGAGTTAAAGCACTAGTTATTCATAAGGAAGTTGGAACGACTACTGATGAGCCGATGATTTTTGTTAAATATACTCGAGCATCAGATGACAATAGTTCCTCAGAGTTCTTCTCAGGAGAAGATATTTCAGCAGATGTCGCCGTAACACATGGAACTACTGTATTTGCGGCAGGGGCTGCATCAATAAAAACAATTGCAACAAACGCTGCGGTAAACTCTACAGGAGCTCAGGTAGAAGCTGGGATATATTGGATACGAGGTCAATTTGTTGAAACAAGTAAACAAATTGCAATAATTGCAAAAAACAATAGTTTAGGTGATGGAAGAGTTGGGTTTAATCTTTCGGAAACTATTGTTACTCCAGAAGAAGATTCTACTCTTTTAGATAATGCTTCTGGAACCTCAAATTATGCTGCAAAAGGCGCTCACCGACTAAAAATTACTGCAACATTAACAAGTATTGCTGTAGGGTCAACTGATGATGCTAATTTTGTAGAATTAATAACAGTTCTTAAAGGAATTGGACAAAGTACAGTAAAAACTAGACTTGGTGGTATACTTGAAACTTTAGCAAAAAGAACTCACGAAGAATCTGGAAATTATACTGTACGTCCTTTTACTTTTGAAATGAAAGAATCAGTTACACTTAATGAAAATATAGGTGTATACAATAAAGGAGAAGCAACCCGATTTGGTGGCGTTGCTTCTAATGATCTTTTGGCTCTAAAAGTTTCGTCCGGCAAAGCATATATTCGAGGATATGATGTTGAGAAAATAGTATCAAGTGTTCTTGATATTCCTAAATCACGTAATTTTAATTCGGTAAATTCTGGAGTTACTACTTATGATGTAGGAAACTTTCTTAATATTACAAATGTTTATGGTAGTCCTGATATATCTTTTATTAGTGGAGAAACTACACCATATAAACAAATTGAACTTTTTGATACTGCAACTGCAACAAGGGGAAGTTCTTCTGGCACTAGGATTGGAGTATCTCGAGCTCGAACGATAGAGTATTCTTCTGGTACACCAGGCGACACATCTTCAATCTTTAAGTTATATCTTTTTGATTTTCGTCCATTTACATATCTAACTTTAGATGGAACGCCCTCACCAACACTAGAAGCTAATCATAGTAATGGTGGTGTTCAAGTTAAAGGTGTATCTTCTAAAGCAACAGGTTGGGTATTTGCAGATGGTACTGGAAGTGGTACAGTTATTCTTACTAACGTATCTGGTACATTTATTGATGGAGAAAAAATTACAGCTTCGGATTCTGCTGAAACAGATTCTATAGTAGAGACTTCTGGTAATGTTGATATTGTAATTTCACGAATAGTTACAAAAAATGTTGCAGAAGCTAGACAAATCTTTATGTCTGATGATGACGGCGGCCAAAATTTCAGTGCAGATATTGTATTGGATAAAGTACCATCACCAGAATCTTTTTTAGTATTGGAGCCTGGTACTACTGGAAATGATTCGGGAGATAAGATTTTATCAGAGGGAGGAACTGTTCTCAAGTCAGTTCCTTTTAGTGTACAAAGAGCGGCCGCTACACCCGGCGGTTCTACATTAAATATAGCTAAATTAAAATTTCCAGAAAAAAATGTTAGCTTATTTAAAATGAATAAAGAAAATGTTAAAACGCATCTTACTGCATTAAATAATGGGGTAAGTGATACTTCATATTATTTAAGAAAACAATTTGTTACAACATCAAGCAGTGTTGGTGTTGTTACTCTTAGTGGCGGTACGAATGAAATATTTCAACCACATGCAGAACCAGATTATATGATTACTATTCTTGTTGCTGGTTCTGGTGGATCTGGAGTTCAAGGTGATGTGGTAAGTGCATCTATTGGATTCTCTGGGGGTGGAACTAGTTCTGTTACTATCACTAATGAGGGGGTTTTTGGGAATGGTGCAAAGTTAAAAATTACTGCTACTCTACTGAAAACTTCAGCAATAGCAAAAACAAAATCTGCAAAATTAATGAAACAATTAAAAGTCTCCCCAGGCGCTGCTGATGCATATGGTACAAGGCCAACCGATAAAACTATTTCTCTAGGTCGAGGAGATGCAATTAAACTTGTTTCTGTTCTAGATTCAGAATCAACTTCAACAGACGCTATATCACCACAATTAACTTTAGGGACTACCGTTGGAAATTTTATTAGAGGTGAAGAAATTAGTGGTTCAAATAGTGGGGCAAAAGGAAGAATTATAGAGAATTCTTCTCCTATGGCTTTTGTTTATAAAAGAGGAACAAGTGTAGAATTTAGTGCAGCAGATACAGTTACTGGATTTTCTAGTCTCGCAACTGCACCTGTTACTGCTGTCACAATAGGTAGTAGTAATATTACAGAAAAGTATCAACTAGATACAGGTCAGCGTGATAATTATTATGATATTTCTCGAATTATTAGAAAGCCTGGCGTTAGTTCTCCTCTAGGAAAACTTCTTGTTATTTATGATTATCTAGATCATGGTACTGGAGACTTTTTTACGGTTGATTCTTATACAGATGTTGCTGATCAAATGACATACGAAGATATTCCAAAATATTCTGCTACCAAGGTTGATCCTGATGACCCGGCTCCTTCTGGTGAATATAATCTGCAAGATGTTTTTGATCTACGTCCAAGGGCAGAGGATATTGCTGGTACGTCAACGAATTTATCTACTGTAGATGAAATCACAGGAAACTCTTTTGATTTTTTTAATAGACAATTTGAAAGTACAGGTTCTTCTACAGTAAACTTTATTAAACCTGGCAGTTTAATTATAACTGATTTTGAATATTACCTTGGTTATAGAGCAAGATTAACATTAAATGCTGATGGCGAATTTGATTTTGCTAGAGGTAGGTCTTCCGAAAACCCAAGTCTTCCAAAAGAAAATGAACAAAATATGTTATTGGCAAATATATATGTTCCCCCTTATACATTTAAACCAAACGATGTTCAAATTCGTAGAGTTAAAAATCAACGGTTTACGATGAAAGATATTGGTAAACTTGAAGAACGGGTTAATCATGTAGAGTATTATACATCTCTAAATTTGCTTGAAAGAAATGCTGATAGTTTTCAGATACAAGATGCTAATGGATTAGATCGTTTTAAATCTGGATTTGTTGTAGACAATTTTGCTGGACATTCTGTAGGTGATGTTAAACATGAAGATTATAAATGTTCTATAGATATGCAAGAAAATGAATTACGTCCTTTACATACAACTAAAGGCGTTTCTCTAACAGAAGCGGCAACAACAGATGTAGAAAGAACAGTTTCTCACTATCAAAGAACTGGTGATCTTATTACTCTTCCTTACAAAGAAGTTGTTTTTACAGATCAACCTTTTGCCTCTAGAGTTGAACGTGTTACACCTTTACTTCTTTCAAATTGGGTGGGAAACATACAGCTTGATCCATCTGGAGATGAGTGGTTTGAAATTGAATATGCTCCTGATCTTATTATTAATGTTGAAGGAAATTTTGATACTTTTACTGCTGCTAATCAAGATGCTGTTGGTACTGTATGGAATGCTTGGGAAACTGCTTGGTCAGGTACGACAGTTACGGATTCTGTCGGCAGCGATAACAGTGTAACTCGAACAACCACTACCACTGCCTCACAAAGAAGGCAAGGTGTAGAGACATCAATTGTTGCACAGATTGATCTAGAATCTCAAGGATCAAGAATTATTCAACGTGCATTTATTCCTTTCTGTCGAGCAAAGAATATTACATTTACAGGTACAGAATTTTTACCAAATATACGATTGTACACATTCTTTGATGGTGTTGAGGTATCTCAGTATGTCACACCTCTTACTGGGTTTACTACAGATGCGGCTGATGTCAGTGGAGTTATACAAAAAGAAAGTCCGTTAATAACTTCAGCTGCTGGTAAAATTCAGGGTATTTTTGCACTACCTGATCCTAAAATTGAAGGAAATCCAGTATTTAGAACTGGAGAAATAACATTTAGACTTACTTCAAGTACGAGAGATGTAAGATCAAAACACCCAGAAACTGCCGGCAATGCCATATATCATGCTGTTGGTATATTAGAGACAGAACAAGAAACTATTATTGCTACACGAAATGCTGAAATAGTTGTAACTTCGGGTTCTGAAGATAGAAGTGTTTCTTCATCTTCGGGGTTTGTAATTGCAGCACCTGCTGGAGATGATGATGATTGGGGAGGGCCGGATCCAATTGCTCAAACATTCTTTGTGGAACCTAATTTTGACAATACAGTTGCCATGGCAGATAATTTAGATCCAAATAATACAGATGCTATAGCTCGAAGTCGAGCAACAAATTCTCCCGGCCGTTTCATAACATCTGTAGATGTTTTCTTTTCTGAAAAGGATGATATTTTACCAGTTTTCTGTGAGCTCAGAGCTACTGGTATGGAAAATGGTAGTTCTGACGGTGTACCGACTAAAAAGATTTTGCCTTTTGGTAGGAAGATAATTGAGCCTTCACAAGTAAACATATCAGATGATGCGACTGTTGCAACTAAATTTACGTTTCCTTCTCCTGTCTATGTTAAAAATCAGACTTCATATGCCATTTTATTGGGATCGAGCTCACCAAAATATAAAGTTTGGATTTCTCGAATGGGAGAAACAGATATTGGTGGTTCAAGAATGATTTCAGAACAACCACATGTTGGTGTTTTATTTAAGAGTCACAATGATAGAGTTTGGGCACCATCGATGACGGAAGATATGAAATTTACAGTATTTTGTGCTGACTTTGACATTAGTAAACCTGCGGTAGTTGAACTTAATAATGATGAACTTCCAGTTAAAAGATTGCAGAAAAATCCTCTGACTTTTTCTCATGGAAATACAGCACTATTAGTAAACCATAAGAATCATGGGATGTATGACGTAAATAATAATGTTACTATTTCTGGTGTGATATCTGAAGGCAAAACAACTCTCTCAGCTGCAATAGATTCTTCTGCAACAAGTATAACTATAGCTAATGGAACAAATTTTGATGATACGACAGGAAAGTTTGCATATGACTCTAGTAATCAGTGGTGGATCAAAATTGATGATGAAATTATGAAGTATACTGTTATTAGTACAACCAATATATCTACTATAACTAGAGCTCAGGATAATACTTCAGCTGCTAGTCATGCTGCTGGTGCAACGGTAGAATTGTATATGATTCACAAAGTACCATTCACAGAGATTAATAAAACACATAATGCTATTGCAAATATGAATATAGATTCTTATACAGTTGTACTTACTAGTAGTCCAACGATTACGGGTGGATCAACTGATGCATCTAATGGGGGACAGCTTGTTACAGCAACAGAGAATGCTGGTTATGATACTGGTCGGGCACTTTTATCTGTATTGGAATTAGAAAAAACGGAAATTTTATCTACTATAACACCTATGACTTCAACATCTCCTTCTGGTGTTCAATCTTCATTTTCAATAAAGACCCCTATAGAAATAGACCTAAATGAAAATTATGATTTTGATACGCCATATATGGTAGCTTCTACCATAAATGAAAGTCTTGAAAGTGGTGGTAATAAATCTCTTAAACTTGATGTATCGCTGACTTCACAGAATGGTGATGTTTCTCCTATTATTGATATGGGTAGATCAACTTTCCTTGCCGTTGCAAATAGATTGAATAGTATCGATGTACAAGCTGATGTTTATCCAACCGAACTTTATGACCCTTCTTCTGATCCATCAGGAGATGACAATTCAGCAATTTATTTAACTAAAAAAGTGTCCTTGGAAAATGCTGCTACTGCTATAAAAGTATTATTTTCTGCTAATAGACATTCCTCTGCTGAAATAGAATTGTATTTTAAAATTCTAAGATCAGATGATGCTTCTGAGTTTGATGATTTAAGTTATGAACCGTTTAATACTGATGGTGGTCCCGATAATACTGTAAAATCTTCTACATCCAAGGACAACTTTCAAGAGTATGAATATACTGCTGGAGTAACAGATGATGGACTAGGAACTCCATTAGACGAATTTATTTCATTCCAAATTAAGATTGTGATGAAAGGTACTAATACGGCCAACCCTCCAAGGATTAAAGATTTACGAGCGATTGCATTGGCGATATAAAATGGATGAACAACAAAAATATTTGCAAGTGGAAGGAAGTACAGATTTAGTTAGAGAAACTGGAAGTAAAGCTATTATAAATCGTAATAAGGGAGCATATGATCTTGCTATTAAACGTGCAAATTCAGCACAAGAACAAAGAGATGAGATCAGAGAGGGAACAAGAGAGATAAATATATTAAAGTGTGAGATGCATGAGATTAAAAATCTACTTAAAGAATTAGTTGGGAAAACATAAATGGCTATCACCGCAGCACAAGTAACAGCGTCACAAACTCTTGAAGAGTTACGTTTAGAATTTAACAAACTCCAGAGTGATGTTACGATACTTAAAGATAATCCTACATTCGCCTCAAATTTAGTTTTTGAGGGTGCAACTGCTGATTCATTCGAAACAACATTGAATGTTGTAGACCCTACTGCTGATCGAAGTGTTAATCTTCCTGATTCAGATGGTACTTTATTGTTATCAGGTGTTGCAGCTTTAGCAGTTGCTGATGGTGGTACTCTTGGTTCTGCTTCTGATGCTGACGCAATCACTATCGCTACGGATGGACAATTAACTTTCACTCAAGCACTAACAGCAACATCAGCTGACTTCAGTGGTGTTGTAACTGCAACAACTTTCGAACCTGATGGAGATACTGCCGCTGGTGATAATGCGGCGATTGGTTATACCGCAGCTGAAGGACTTGTTATAACTGGTCAGGGATCAACTAATGACGTAACAATTAAGAATGACGCTGACGCTGATGTTATTGAAATTCCAACTGGTACAACAAATGTTGGAATAGTAGGTAACTTACTAGTTGGTGGCACGTTGACGGTTACTGGTGCAGCTCAAACTGATATCGTTCAAGATGAGACACCACAATTAGGTGGCGACTTAGACGTTGTTGCACAAGCCATTGTTTCATCATCAAACAGAAATATTGCTTTATCACCAAATGGTTCTGGTAAGGTAAGAATTGATGGTAACGTAGATATTCAAACTGGTGAGATTGTTCTCAAGAACGGCGGTTCAGTTTCTAACATAAAATTTTATTGTGAAAGTTCAAACGCACACTATACACAATTACAATCTGCCGCCCACTCAGCATACTCTGGTAACGTAACTCTAACACTACCAGCGGCAACTGATACAATAGTAGGTAGAGCAACAACAGATACATTGACAAACAAAACACTAACTACAGCAATACTTACTACACCAATAATTAATGCTGGAGCTCAATTAAAAAATGGCGCTACATGTGCTGGATATCTAGAGTTTTTTGAAGATAGTGATAACGGGACAAACGCAGTAACACTGAAGGGCCCTGCTGCAACAGCTGATCTCGAAATATTGTTACCAGCAATTGCAGGTACGGTTGCGTTAACAGGAACAAATATATTAGTCCCTGATGATGGTACGATTGGTTCTGCTTCAGATACAAATGCGATTGCGATTAGTTCTGCTGGTGTTGTTACTGTTAGTTCTAGTACTGCTTCTTCCAGTAAGACTACTGGTGCGTTAGTTGTTACTGGCGGTATCGGTACAAGTGCAGACCTTTATGTTGGTGATTTTCTTCAAGTAGAAGGTGACTTATGGCTTAAAGGTGATAATAAAGAATTACGTTTCTACGAAGGTGCAAACTACATAGGTTTTGAAGCGCCAGCTCTTAGTGCAAACCAAATTTGGGTATTACCTGATGCTGATGCAGAAAATTCTGGTGATGTTCTTATGTCAAATGGTAGTGGTGTTCTAAGTTGGAGTACTGCTGTTTCTGGTACTGCAACTGTGTTTACTGCTTCTGCAAACAACTCTGCCAACGAAACTGTTTTTCCAGTATTTGTTGACGGTGCAACTGGAGCTCAAGGTGCAGAAACAGATACAGGATTAACATACAATCCTTCTACTGGTCTAATGACAATGGCAAAACTTCTTCTTGCCGATGGTGGTACGATAGGTTCTGCATCTGCTACTTCTGCAATGACTATCTCCTCTGGTGGTGTTGTTACCTTTATTGATGACATCATTATTAAAGATGGTGGTACTATCGGTTCCGCTTCTGATGTTGATGCGATAACAATCGACTCTAGTGGTAATGCTACTTTCTCTCAGAACTTGACAGTTACAGGTGTTACCACACTAAATGGAAACTTAGTTCTGGGTGATGCAGCTGCAGACACTTTAACAATTGGTGCAACATTAGCAGGGGCAAGTCCTCTAGTCTTTGAAGGTGGTTCTGCTAATGCACATGAAACTACATTTGCAATTACAGACCCAACAGGGGATCGTACTATCACTTTTCCAGATGCGACTGGCACAGTTTTAACTACTGGAACTAATATTGTAATACCTGATGCTGGAACAATCGGTTCTGCCTCTGACACAAACGCAATCGGAATTTCTGCTGGTGGTGTTGTATCCATTACAGCAACTACCGTTTCTTCCAGTAAGACTACTGGTGCATTAACTGTCGCTGGTGGTGTGGGTATCGCTCTTGATGCGGCAATCGGTGATGATCTCTTTATGATTTCTGATGGTGCAGTTATCACCTTTGGTGCAAACTCAGAGATTGCATTAACACACGTTCATGATGTAGGTCTTCAGATGACATCTACAGTTTATGCTCCTCTATCTCGCAGAGGTGAGGATGTATTCATAGTAATGGATCAATCAGCTGCAGCGGGTACTGATGCTGGTGATAATATCATCATGGATCGATCTGCTGCCAGTACGGACGTTGGTGATGACATAATAGGTGAAGATGAGGTCTTCCTACATAGTGGTATGCAAAGGAATGTTATAAATATTATTGGATCAAATGGTAAGATACTTAATTCGGTTGCAGGATTTGCGCCAGGAGCTATATAAATGACTGCAAGATCCCCATTATATGTAGATGACAACAACGATCTAGTTGAAATGTCTGCTGCACAAATTGTAGAAGTTCAAGAACGAGCAATATACCATTATGGTACTGCTCCTACAGCAGTAATAACTCAGGTTAGTGGTAGTGGTGCATTAGTTGATCCTATGGTTGATACTCGTACAAAAGCTGGTGCGACTTCTCAAAATTCTTCTGCTTTTGTTGCAGAGGGAACTACTGCTGAACCAGCAACAGTTACAGTATCTTATGATAAGATTAATCTTGCGTACACGGCAGCTGGTTCTGCAATAGGCGAAACTTCAGATACAGGAACAACATTTCCCGTATATTATGATAATAGTAGTGGTTCTATTCTAGCAATGAGTTTAACAGATTTGCAAGATACTTTTTTACATCCTGCTATTGATCTAATGATATCAGGTACAGAAAGTGCAAATACTGCTGGAACCTACACTATTACAAACTCTGCGACAGCTGCTACTAATTATACTAATGTTTCTACTACGGCAGTTTTTCTAGATACACGTGCAGACACTAGTGCATATACCGCCGCTGGTATACCAGAAACATTAGATCAACCAACTACAGTTACAAGTTATTTTTTACACCGAAGGGATGCAACTGCTAGCACACCTTCAAAGATGCCTGTTGTCATTAGCAGTGGTAACAATTTACAACAAATGGGAAATTCAACAATTGATAGTATAATAGGTAACTGGTTGAGAAAGACAGCTGCACATTCTGCTGATGGTTATAAAATAACGTATAATGCTACTACGTCAGGCGGGAATACAAGAGGAACTGCTATGGTTAACACTAAACTTGATGGTGCTGGTGTATATCGAACAAGACAGGTTAGTGATGATTATCGTTCACAAGAACATCCCAATGGTTCTGCTCAGGTCATAACCACTTATAACTTACGTATAAATAAAGGATAGGAGTAAGTAATGGCAAAGAAACCAAGCGCACCAAAAAAATCTACAACTGAGGCAGCAACTAAGAAAGCTGCACCGAAATTAGCCCCAGGCACAACGGAAGTTTCTTTTTCAAAGAAATCAACGAATAAAATTGTAAAGACCTCTGATGTTAAGAAACAAGCAAAGATATCAAAAAGAAATCAGGAAGTTAGTAAAAATAAATTAGTTGTTGACGAAAATAATGTTGACAAGATAAAGCGTGTAGGTGTTCCATTTGCTTTTAGTGGTAGAATTGTTGAGGCATATTATACTAATCCAGAATTAGATTCAGTAGAAATAATGTGGTCAGATGGTGAGGTTAATCGTTCTTATCATTTGCCAGTAGACGAAAATGATGATCAATTTAAAGCATTACTTTCAGAATATTCTTATGAAAGCTTAGATGAAGCAACTCGTATGAAAAACGAAGCTGGAAGACAAGCGTTTAGAGATGCATTTCATAGATACGCTACAGAACAAGGATTATATGGTCATGGTGGTCTTGGTGCTGCAGAAGAAAAACAAGCAGACCTGAGTCTTATATTTGATTATGATGAAGAACTACCACAACATAAAGAAGAGTTATTTAAATTAAAACTTAAAATGTTTGAACAAGATGCTGTTAAAGAATCTGATGTAAAAACTCTTAAAAAAGAAATTAGGACTTCTAAAACCCCTTTGGAAGCATTAGTCATTTATTCCCAACTAATTAAATAAGTTACTTGACTTTATCTATATGATACTATATAATGATATTTTAATTGAGGTGATGTATGAATATATTAGGAATTTCTGAAGGATTTCACGATGCCGCAATGTGCGTTATTCGTGATAAAACAATAATTCATGCTTCTCAGAGTGAACGATACAGTGGAGTTAAAAACGACAAATGGATACATCCATCACAATGGCCTGTATCTGAACAACACCAACCAGACGTAGTTGCATACTACGAGAAACCTTTCAAAAAAAATCTAAGACGTTTATGGGCAGGTCAATCTTGGGAAACTCCTAGATTAAAATATGACCGTAATTTTAGTCATCACGAATCTCATGCAGCTGCAGGGTATTATACTGCACCATTTGACAACTGTAATGTTTTAGTTATAGATGCAATAGGCGAGTGGGACACTATCTCTATTTGGGAGGGTAGTGCCACTAATAGTTATATGGGTCAGAAAGAACACAAACTTAAAAAAATAAGGTCATGGAAATATCCGTATTCTCTTGGCCTCCTCTATTCTGCAATCACCCAACGTATAGGATTGAAACCCAACGAAGATGAATATATCACGATGGGGATGTCTGCATATGGTGAACCTAAGTATGATTTGGAAGATCAGCTGTGGGAAAATAACCACAAAGGTGTTGGTAACATATTCCCAGAAGCGAGTGGAGAAGACCTCGCAGCGTCCATACAAGACCTGTACGAGAGGGAACTACTTAAACTTGTAGAGATGTGTCCAAGTGAAAACCTAGTAATCATGGGCGGGTGTGCATTAAACTGTGCAGCGAACTCTAAGATAAAAGGTAAGAATATTTGGATCATGCCTGCTCCTGGCGATGCTGGTTCTGCATTAGGAGCTGCAGCATTAGTCAATAAACAAAAATTAAAGTGGAGACATCCCTATCTTGGTTATCCTATTCTTCAAGGAATTAATATCAAGAATGTTGTTAAGGAACTTTTGGATAATCAAATAGTAGGTATTGCAAATGGTAAAGCAGAGTTTGGGCCACGTGCATTAGGTAATCGTTCTCTTCTTGGTGATCCACGATATGATATAAAGGATACTGTGAATAAGATTAAACGCAGACAGTTGTTCAGGCCTTTTGCTCCTGCAATCCTAGAAGAGTATAAGGATGAATACTTTGAGGGCCCGATGAATGAATATATGCAGTTTGTTGCAAAGGCAAAACATGATATGAGTTCTGTTAC
>Ga0308015_10000734_pt1 | contig 14431 bp, 8 predicted proteins | sample Neamet231_FD_203128 | JGI IMG/M metagenome (GOLD analysis project Ga0308015, IMG submission 203128) | Marine microbial communities from water near the shore, Antarctic Ocean - #231 | ecosystem: Environmental > Aquatic > Marine > Unclassified | place: Southern Ocean | collected 2014-07-28
GCGCAGCCCCAATGCGATTTACAGCGGGCAGGTGCGATACCGCGGTACACCGAATCTACACCGAACTAGATATCGTATGGCCGCCAAGATTTTCTACGACTAGGGTAGACATGGTGACGTCGGCCGAGGGTCAAGATGCCGGAGGCGTCGGAGATGAAGTGGCTGTATATGGTTCTCGTCCTTGGCGTCCTTTACGGGATGAAGAAGGAGCCGGAATCGACGAGAAATTGGGTAGGGGGCGTCCGGCGGAAGGTGGCAGCCAAACAATCCACGTGACAGGTAGCACTCGTATGGGCCGTGCTGGTGCCGGAGGGCTTCCAAGATAACATTCCTCTAAAGTTCCGTTCCCGCAAAGTTCTGGATATGACAAAGATGGAGTCGGTCGTAGTCTACGACGGGGGCCGGCGGCGTTGTTGCCGATGAGCTGCTGCTGCTTCCACCGGCCCGAGGCGGCGGATCCGGACCAGATCGCGCGGCTTAGCGAGTCGTCGCCCGGGCCTCTTCGGCGCGCGTCGCTGGCGCTGCCTCGCTTCAAGCGCGCCGCGGGCGGCGAGGCGCCGCCGCGGGCGGCGGCGGCGGCGGCGGCGGCGGCGGCGGCGGCCGGGGCGGCGGGACGGCTGCACCGGGGCGAGCAGCTGGACTGCGGCGAAAACTCGGGCTCGTCCGACGGCGAGGAGGACGCGTCGCTGCTCTCGAGCGAGGCGGCGGCGCCGCTGCTGCGCAACGGCGTGACGATGCGCGCGTGCGCGTCCGTGCCGGCCTGCAGCATGGGCACGGGCGAGCTGGTGTGGGAGGTGCTGTTCGCCGACGGCTCGGACTTCCACGAGGCGTACCACGCGGCGAGGGGCGACGCCGACTTCGAGGTGGAGCGCTGGGACGCCGGCGGGCTGGACGAGCAAGGGCGGCACGTGCGGACTCGGCAGCTGCGCTTCCGCTCCGCGGTGCACAACAAGCTCTCGCTCGTGCGCGAGACGGACATCGTGGAGCTTCAGCGCTGCGTGATCGACCGCAGCTGTGGCAAGAACGCCTCCATCCTGCTTGAGAGCGAGTGCCATATGCTCGACGTCCCGTACTCCGACTCCTTCCGCGTGCACTGCAGGATAGAAATTTTGCCGGACGGGGCGGTGGAGGTCGCGAGCGGCGTGCACTTTTTGCAGCGGCTGATGCTGAAGAAGGTGATCGACAGCAACACGGCGAGCGAGACCCGGGCGTCGTACGGGCAGTGGGCGGAGCTGGCGCTGAGCTACATCGAGTTCCCAGAGGCGAAGCGCCCACCGGGGCTGTCGCCGCTACTGCGGGCTGGAGGAGCAGCAGGAGCAGGAAGCGCCGCGTCCGCGGGAGCAGGCGGCGGCGCAGGTGCGGCGGGAGCTGGAGCTGGGGCAGCGGGGGTGGAGGTTCTGTCGATTGATCTCGACGGCGGCGACGACGCCGCGGTGATGGAGGCCTTTCGTAGGGAGCGCGCGGAGTCGATCGCCGCCCTGGAGAGAGTGGGGGCGGGGGTGGGGGGAGGCGAGGGGGGAGAAGGGGGAGGACTGCGCAGCTCGTGGGCGATGGTGGACGGCGACGACGGCGAGGCGCAGATGGTGCAGGTGCACGAGCAGCTGCAGCTGCAGCCCGCCGCGGCCGCGGGCGCAGTCGCCGGCGCAGTCGCCGGCGGCGCGGTGGCGGGCAGCCGGCGCACGCAGGGCGGCGCGGCGGCGGTCGCGTTGGCCGCAGCGGACCCATCGGAGCTTGAGCTAAGCATCGATTTGGACGGCGACGACGACGCCGCGGTGATGGAGGCGTTTGAGCGCGAGCGGGCTAAGAGCATCGCGGCGCTGGGGCTGTCGGCGGAGGACGTGGGCTCGCCGCTGTTTATGAAGCAGAGGCACCGGGCGTTGGAGCCGTCGCCGGAGCCGGAGCCGGAAGCGGAAGCGGAGGTGGAGGCGGAGGCGGAGGCGGAGGGCGAGGGCCGAAGTCGCAGCCACACCGTGGTGACCAGCGAGGACGGCGTCCAGACGGCGCACGCGGCCCCAGAGTACGCGACTGCTGCTCGCCACGAGCCGTCCCGAGGCCGCTCGCAGTCAGTGGGCGTGACAGATGTGCAGGCGGGGACGCAGCTGGCCGCGGGGCACGATCCGCCCAAGCAGAAGCGCAACCAGTGGCAGCTGGCCACCGGGATCTGAGCTCAACAGTAGGCGTTCAGACGCGAAGTGTGAAAATGCAGCGTATTCATTTCGACGCTACCAAATATCCCGCAACCAAATATCCCGCTCGCGCTCTTCCCGTAGGGAACATCGCGCTCAAAATCCTCTTTCCGTTCGCGGGAAGATCGCTCAAAGTCCTCTCCCGGTCGGGGCGTCACACCCGCTCGCTGCGACTACGGCTGCGGCTGCTGCCGCGGCTCCTGCCGTCGCCCGAGTTGAGGCTCTGGCTTGCATCATTCAGTATGCGACGCGTGGAGCGGTCCTCGCAAATCTCAACCGGCAGCTCGCCCTTGTTGTTCTGCGTCGCGCATTTGGCGCCGGCGTCCAGCAGCACGCGCGCCGTGCTGGCGTGCCCCCACAGCGCCGCCCGGTGCAGCGCCGTGTAACCGTGCACGTTCTGCGTGTTGGGGTTACCTCCCTTGGCCAGGATCAACTCAACGCAGGCGCGCGCGCCGTTGGTCGCCGCCAGCTGGAGGGCATGGTCGCCCAGGTGGTTGGTGGCGGAGATTCTCGCGCCGCGCGCCAGGAGCAGCCGCACCACGTCCGGCTGGTCCGTCGTGCACGCGCACATAAGCGCGGTGCAGCCGTCCCCCGCGGCGGCGTCCACGTCCGCGTCCAGCTGCTTCAGCATTCGCGCCACCTCCACAATATCTCCCCCGTGCGCCGCCACGCGCAGCAGCGCTCCGCGGTCGGTGCGCGGCCGCGGCTCGACGGCGGCGCCGCCGGGCAGCTCCAGCTCACCGTGGCGGCTGAGCTTGGGCAGGTCCTCGACCGTGGCGTCGCTGGGCGACGAAACAGCGCGCGAGCTCTGCCGCGGCCGCGACCCCGATCCCGACTTGTCGCGCCGCTCGCCGCTGCCGCGAGACGAGGACTTCTGCCGCTCGCCGTGGGAGGAGCTGCGCCGCGGCTGCGGGGCGCGCTCGCGCTCGCTCTCGCGCCCGCCGTCGCGCCGCGTGTTGCCGTCGCGGAGGTTGTCCGGGTGCTCCCCCTTGTTGTTGGCGTGAGAGGGCACGCGCCAGCCCTTGGAGGTGGAGTAGCCGGCTGCTGCGGCGGCCGCCTCCGCCGCCGCCTGCGCCTCCGCCTCCGCCTGGGCGTGCGCGTTGCTCTGCAGCACCGACGCGCGCCCAGGGCCCGTCAGCCGGCTGTTGTTGAAAAAGAGCGATGCGGGCGCCAGGTGCGCCTTCGAACCGCCGCCACGGCCGCCGCCGCCGGAGCGGGATCCGTACGGCTTGCTCGCGCTGCCCTTCTGTGGTGGTGGCAGGGGACGGCCGGTCAGCATCAGCAGCCACAGCGGCCACAGCAGCGCGGGCAGCGCGTGGGGCAGCAGCAGGCGGGGCGGGCGGCGGGCGCGGAGAACGGAAACAGCAGAACTAATCGGGGAGCGGGCAGGCAGCCGCCCTTTGCAGGGGGTGCTGCCGCCGCATTTGTTGCCGAGAGTGCTCACCGCCGGCCGCCCCTCGTAGCGGTTCAGCGGCGCCGTCTGCCCGCCGCCCTGGCGGTGGTGCGGCATGCCCGGCGACGGCCCGTCGTGCCGCGAGTGGTAGCGTTCCGGCTCCGCTGAGCGGCTGACGTACTTGGAGTCCGCGCCGCGAGCGTGCGTCGGCGTGCTGCGCGAGTTGGCGGCGGCGGCGCCGGCGTGGTCGCCGCTGCGAGAGCTGTAGACGTGCCGCGCGTCGGCCACGCGGTGCCGGTCCACGCGATCCATCGCCGCCGGGCGCGCTGCTGCCGCCGCTGCTGCCGCGGGGCGCTCGCTCCGCAGGCGGGCGACGACGCGTCTGCTAGAGAGCTCGCGAAACGAGCGCCAACGGAGGCAGCGTGGCGCCGGTTTCGACTTCTCAAAACGCCCCTGCGTGTTGTGATCAGCTGGTACAACACACTGGTGCTATCGCCCCTCCGCCTCCTCCTTGTTTGCGTGCCTGTTGGCGCCCCACGCTGAAATCTCACTATCAAGCCGCAATTGATCTATAATGGCACCGTGGCAGGGCGGCGGCGGGGCGAGTGACATGTAGCGTGCGGTGCGCTATACGCCGTCGGTACCGCGCTGTTCTGTACTGCGCAAAAGCTGAAAGGGATTAATTTTTCGAGAACGTGCAACGCTGCTCCTTCCGCATCCGTCGGCGTGACCTGCAGCTGAGCTGCTTCGTCTGCCGCAGAGCACGAACCGGACAAGCAGCTGCCCTCGCCATGGACGTGGTGCTCGAGATGGTACTGCCGGAGGACGCGGAGCCATCGGACGAGAAGGCACCACTGGCGGCCCTTACCGTAGGCCGACGGTAAGGGCCGCCAGTGGGGGTTCCGAGATATATTATATATCTGACCGGTTCGAGACATTTAACCGTGGCGAGGTATTTTGTTTCCGCCGATCGAAGCTGAGACCGACCGAGCCCGGCCAGCGTTTCCACCTCGTGCGACGACCTGCTCACTGAGCTGAACGTGCTGCGCAGCGAGCTGCTGGGCGACACCGAGCGCATCGAGATGATCCGCCAGCTCGATCTTCTCCCTTGAAGAGTACCAGAACACGCTCAATAACCGCCAGGGCCTGGGCGTCTCGGCCTACGGCGCCGTGCTGGACAAGAAGCGCCTACGCGTGGTGTTCACGGCGGTCGGTGGCATCTTCGTCACGATCGTGCCGGTCCTGCTCGCGATGCACAACGGCGTTACACGGCCGTACATCGCGGCACCGGTGTACGGCCGCATGGACAACAGCACGCGCATCTTCGCCTTCTCCATCGTTGGGCGCAACTACGACGACTCCGCAGCGTTCTCCGAGTCGCTCTGGATGGAGGTCGCTTCGGTGCATAGCCAGGCCGAGGACGAGGCCATCGTTCACCTCATGGACCGGAAGAGCAAAGCTTGGCTCGGCGGCCGGCAGTGCAAGGCCGAGACGAGCTCCGACAAGCCCGAGTCCAGTGTGTGGAGGTGGGCCGACGGCACCCCGTACGACTACTACACCACGGGCAAGTACGACATCAGGGACGGAATGGATCAGTACAACCTGTACACCGAGTGGCAAAGCGACATCTCCGAGATCGAGTGGTCGCCGCCGCAAGGAGGAGAGCTCGAACGCCGCGCTCTGCCCCGTCTTCAAGATCAAGCTGAACAACCGGCTCAATAAGAAGGGCGGAAGTCGGACGGCATTTGCCTGGTTCCTCCGAGCATCAAGATCTACGCGTACTCCGCACCACTCACCACCTACAGCGCAGGCGCGCTCCTTTGCGAGTCGCTGTGGATGGAGCCGGTCAGTGTGCACTCGGAGGCAGAGAGCCAAGCTCTTATACAGCTGGGCGGCTACGTTGAGGGCCAGAGGGTCTGGCTGGGGGCGACACGGCCGAAGCTGGGTGGCACAACGTCGAAGACGAACTAGGTTTGGGAAGATGGATCCGCTTGGGACTGCGACCCCGGCGTGCAGTTTGAGGTGAGCAGTTCAGACCAAACCGGGCTCATAGCCCACCTGGGAACCGAAACCATCTTCTGGAAGGACCACAACGACGAAGAAGCGTAGGGGATCTTTTGCCAGGCGGACCTTTCAACGCTGGAACGGCTGAAGCTGAACCCGGAGACGGTCACGCGGGTCGGCGGCCCGCGAGCCACGACCTTTTTGGAGGCGTTCTAAGCTGATGAGCTCTGATTAGGACATGGGTTCAGTACTACATTTCTTCATGCTGGCCCTGAGTCGCTCCGTCGATCGCGGCCACGATCTGCGAGTACGCGTTCTCGCCCCACCACGGCGTCTTGCTGCGCGCCACGTCGCGCGCGCTCTTACCCTTCCACATGCCCGATCTCGCGCGGTAGCCGGTCTTGGCGCCGGCCTTGAGCAGCGCCCGCACGCACGCGAGCCGCCCCTTCCACGCCGCGGCGATCAGCGGGCTCTTTCCAAACTTGTCGAGCTCGTCCACCTTGTGCACAACGAACGGCCCTCTGTACGCAGGGTTCTTGATCATTGGCGCGTCAAACGTGCCGTCGTCCTCGTCCGACCAGCCTTCCGGCTTGGTGGCCTCGGGGTCGTCGATCATCGCAGGCACGTCGTCGTATCCCGCAGGCTTGGGCAGCAGCAGCCGCTCAATCTCCGCCGCGTTGCCGTCCCACGACGCCCGGCAGATCGGCAACTCGTGGCAGCGATCGTTGCCCCACCTACCGGACGCCCAAAAGCTTTCCTGGCCCTTTGGAGACCCTTTTGAGCCGTGCAGCTCGCCGCCGTCCTTGTGCTTTGCGTGACCGTCGCCGTCAAAGAACGTGTCGTCACCTTTCAGCGCCCGCTTCAAACTGAGAGTGATGAGCGTTTTAGTGCGCGCGGGAAAGCTGCGAGGACTGCGGGAACCGAGGAGAAACGAACGCGGGATGAACAGAACCGGGAGTGAACATAAAACGCGGTGTGTATTTATCATCGGGTCAGGATTGCGGCTTACGTCAGCGGAGCCGAGCGCTTCAGCTCCGGCGCTTTTCCTGCGGCATCCCAGGTGGGCAAGCACGTGCCGAACCCCAGGTTGGCGCCCGCTTTTCCTTTCGCGCCGAAGCGCCCCTTAGACGCTAGCCGGCGGTGCACCTCCTGCCCGAGTTTAAACGTCCTCGAGGAGCTCGCGTTGAGGAACGGCGGCCGCATGAGCGGGTGGTCGGCCGGAAACCCCCAGACCGCTTTCCAGAAGTCGCACTCCTCCTTGTCCGGGTTCAGGATGTTTGAAAAGTTCGACGGCGCGGCGATGTCGTACAGCGTGTCCTTGTCCGGCTTCGCCTGCCGCCACACCGGCGTCTGCGGCCGCTCGCGGTTCGGGTTCCCGTGCCGCGCGAAGCTCAGCCATATGTCCACTACCTGCCCCGCCAGCTTGACCTCCGGCGGGTCGAAATCCGCACCTTCGACGTTGTAGAAGATGTACGCCACCTCGGCGCCGTGGCTCACAAACGTGATGCACGGGTCGTTGCAGTAGCTCCAGAAGTACTCCCACACTTTGAGCTTCGCCGACATGGCCTGGCTGGTCCACTTGGCAGCGCAGCCGTAAGCGAAGTCCGTCTCCGCGCCCACGGCGGCCAGGTACGGCAGGCTGTAGCCCTGGATGCTCGGGAAGCGGTTGTCGGCGTAGATCGCCCGCAGCTCAGCGCTCACCACCGCCGGCGACGCGTAGCCGGGGGCGTCGCCGAACTGGCCCTCCCAGAACGCCGTCTGCTCCTCCTCCGTCGCCTCGGCGTCCAGCGCCGTGAAGCCCACGCCGTCGTCCTTCGTGCTTCCGTGCATCACCAGCTTGTTAGGGGCGAACTTGCCGCCCCAGGCCAGCCACCACGGGTAGTCTGCCATCTCCACGCCGTCCACCGTGGGCCCCCACGAGCAGCCGTCCCTGCACGGCGTCGGCAGGTTGCTGGCGCTGTTGAGCGTTGCCGCGTCCAGCGCCAGCATGCAGGCAGTGGGGTCGGAAGCCGAGGAGCAGCCCGTGCTCGCGGCGACCAGCTCCATGTTGTGCACCGTCGCCTCCCACGACAGCGCGATCCAGCTTGGGAAGCTGCCGGACTGCATAACCGCGCCCTTGAACAGCGGCCAGCTCGCCTCCGCCACCAGGTGCACCGCGATGGAGCCGGCGCCGGAGGACTGCCCGAAGATCGTCACCTTGTCCGCGTCGCCGCCGAACGCCGCGATGTTGCGCGCCACCCAGCGCAGCGCCTCGCGCTGGTCCTGGATGCCGTAGTTCCCCGTGCTGCCGCTCGGGTCGCGCGCCTTGAGCGCGTCGCCCGCCGCGAAGCCAAAGACCCCCAGCCGGTAGTTGACGCTCACCACGATCACGCCCTCATTCTTCTCCTCGCGGTCGCGCTGCACGATGTGCGTGCCGTTCGCGCCGCTGGCGGAGCAGCCGAAGGTGGAGCAGCCGCCGTGGATCCAGACCATAACGGGCAGCTTGCCCAGATTCCCCGCCGGCACCTGCGCCGGCGCCGGCGCGAAGACGTTCAGCGTGAGGCAGTCCTCCGACTGCCCGCCGCCGCCGCCGCTGCCCATCGCGAGGCAGCACGCGCCGAACGCCTTCGCCTGAAGCACGCCGGTGTACGCGGCGTTCGGCGCCGGCGGCCGCCAGCGCAGGTCGTTCGCCTTGGTCGGCGCGCGCGCGAACGGGATGCCCTTGTACTCCGCCTGCAGCGCGCCGTGCTTGTAGACGCCCTCGATGACACCGTCAGGCGTGGTGACGCGAGGCGCGTCGTCCTGCGACGTGGCGCACGCCAGCAGCGTTGTGACGATGACGGCGCGTAGCACCGATCGAGCGGGCGCCATCGCGCGTGCTGGCGTAGCTGTAGGTGCTCTGTGCTCGCCACACGACGCCGCGAATGCGCTTTTTGCTCGGTGTGCTCGGTCGTCATGGTCGCTCGGTCGTCATAAGCGGAGACCTCGCGAATTTCCACCTACACAAGGCCGACAGAACACGTGCTCCGAAGGCATCTGCGTTGCGCCGCTTGGCGCCCATTTCCGTGCACACCTTGGCACACCTTTCCTTGCCTTTCCCCGGCCGCTCCGACGCCGAGTCGCACTTCATAACTCAGGAGCGCTGTACATAGGCTCGCTACACAGCCCAAAGGGTGCAGCTCGGGGCCGCCGCGCGCAGTGGGCGCCGGTCGCCGGTCGGCCGCGCCAGCCCCTCTCGGCGCCGCGCTCTGCCGCAGAGACGGCGATGAAGATGGCGACGATCCTACTGATCGCGGCGGCGGCGGTGCTGCTGCCGACGCCTTCGAGCGCGGCGTGCAAGGACGACCTGACGGTGTGCAAGGACATCAACTTCTACGGCTACAAGGGCGACGGCTGCGACCTTAAAGAGGAGGTGCGCACCCGGTGGCCGCTGCTGCTGCTGTGTGTGTTTGCGCTGCCTTTCCTGTTTTGACGGCGTGCGTGTGCAGACCACCGGCGCGACGGCCGACATTGCCAAATGCTGCGCCTTCTGCACCAAGTTCGGCTCCAAGTGCACGGGCTTCACGCTCGACGCCAAGAAGGGCGGCGGCTGGTCGTGCTGGCTGAAGCAGGTGGACCGCTGCACGCCGCGCGCGGTGACGGCGACGTACCAGAAGAGCTACACGATGAAGGGCGTGGCGCTGCCGACGTTCTGTCCGAAGGTTAAGGCGACGAACTGCGTCGGCGCCTGGGGCGCCTGGACGGCGTGCTCCAAGGCCTGCGACGCCGGCACGCAGGACGCGTACTACACGCACACCACCAGCGCGAAGAACGGCGGCAAGGCGTGCACGACGAAGGTGGGCGTGAAGAAGTCGCAGGCCTGCACCATCCGCTCCTGCTCCGTCACGTGCAAGGCCAACTTCAAGGCCGTGACCAGGTACGGCGTGGCCAAGTGCGAGGCCTGCCCCGCCGGCTCGACCAGCAAGGCGGGCGTCGACATCAAAGTGTGCACCAAGGGCAAGCCGGTGACGTGCAAGGAGAACCAGTACGCCAACCTGGTCACGCGCACGTGCGTGGCGTGTGACAACGGCTGGACCAGCAAGGCTGGCGACGACGTCACCAAGTGCACCCAGGACTCGTGCGCGGCCTCGCTGCAGCTGTGCTCCAAGATCAACTTCTACGGCTACAAGGGCGACGGCTGCGACCTGAAGGAGGAGGTCACCGGCAAGACGCCCGACCTGGCCAAATGCTGCGCCTTCTGCACCAAGTTCGGCTCCAAGTGCACGGGCTTCACGCTCGACGCCAAGAAGGGCGGCGGCTGGTCGTGCTGGCTGAAGCAGGTGGACCGCTGCACGCCGCGCGCGGTGACGGCGACGTACCAGAAGAGCTACACCATGTCCACCGTGTCGCAGCCGACCTACTGCCCGACACCGCCGCCGGCGCCGCCGCGCCCGCGACCGGTGCCCGCGCCGACGCCGGGGCCGACCAGGCCCGGGCCTGCGCCGGCGCCCGACATGTGCAAGGACCAGCCGTGCAAGAACGGCGCCACGTGCACCAGCGGCACGGCCGGGGCGCAGGTGACGTGCACCGACGCCGCCAAGCCGGCGACGTGCTTCAGCTGCGCGTGCGCCGGCGGCTGGTCCGGCAACATGTGCGCAAATCAGAGCGCCTCGTGCCGCGACCTGGAGTGGGTGGACGAGGACACGCCGTACCTGGCGTGCAGCACACAGACCTTCGGCAAGGACGGGCGCGGGAACGCGGAGGACTGGGAGCTGGTGATGTCGGACGAGTTCGAGCAGGACGGCCGCAACTTCTACGACGGCAACGACCCGAAGTGGGCCGCCCTCGACCTCAACCCGTACACGAACCTGCAGCGCAACTATTACAACGAGACGTACGCCACGACCGGCGGCGGCATGCTGCGCCTCAAGACCACCGCCTCGAAGGTGACCAAGCCCTACGTCGACGCCAAGACCGGCCAGAACAAGACCTTCACGCAGAACTACCAGACCAGCATGATTCAGAGCTGGAACAAGTTCTGCTTCCAGGGCGGCGTGTGGGAGCTGTCGGCCAAGCTCCCCGGCCGCGCGTCGCAGCCCGGCCTCTGGCCCGCGGCGTGGATGATGGGCAACCTCGGCCGCGCCGTGTTCCCGCAGTCCACCTTCAGAACCTGGCCCTTCAACTTCAACAAGTGCCCGAAGAAGGGCGAGGAGGCCGCAACGTGGGGCAAAACCGCGGTGTACGATCGCGACAGCCATACCCACTCGCACTCGGTGACGGACAGTCCGCAGCAGCTCTTCAGCGCGTGCGACAAGTTGGAGGGCGACATGGCCAAGATCGGCATGAACAATTACCAAGGCCGGGGCGCCGACGAGATCGACATCATCGAGGCGATGCCGGGCCGCTACTGCTTCGGCTACGAGGAGGACAAGGTCGACAAGATGCCAACTGTTGGCTGCGGGACCAGCTGCCACCTGTGCAAGAACCGCTCGAGGTTCGAGCTCGACAACCTGCGCACCTGCCGCCCGTTCCTGGCGTCGAGCTTGCAGCTGGCGCCCGGCTTCCCCGTCGGCTCAGACCAGCGCCCGAATGAGACCGTGGTCGAGGTCATCGACGAGCGCCCATACATCAACGGCGTGAACTGCCTGCCCGACGAAGGCCAGTGGTACGAGGAGCTGCTGCCCGGCAAGCCGTGCTACGGCTCGTCGTCCTCCCCCAACTACGAGTTCCGCGGCGAGCGCTTCCACGACAAGGACCTGGCGTACGACGTGCAGACGGACGCCATGTCCGCGAACACCAACCTTGAGGCGTACACGTTCGAGTCGCAGCACGTCTACCGGCTGGAGATGGAGCTGCCCAAGACGCGCGCGGACGGCACGATCGACAACGGCTTCCTGCGCTTCACGCTGGACGGCCGGCTGAACTTCTACCTCGACGGCGACATCGTCGCCAAGGATCGCAAGGTGAGCTTCGACGGCGTTGACGCGGGCATGCTGCCGGGGCGCGAGATCCCGCTCGAGCCGCAGTACATGATCTTCAACACGGACATCAGCGAGCGCTGGGGCTGGCCGGAGTGCTACCCGAACAAGACCATCGTCAGCATCCCGGGCCACCCGTACTACGGCCTCCGTACTACGGCATCAGGCAGTGCGATTGGCAAGCCGGCGTGCGATTGCTGCCAGGACTGCACGGATCCGAAGTGCTACCACTGCCTGATGCCCGACATCGACGTCGACACGGGCACGTGGCGCAACAGCCGCAGCTGGCTCAAGGAATTCTGCGACATGCTGCCCGCCGACTACCAGATCGATTACGTGCGCATGTACCAGCGCAAGGGGGAGGAGCACAAGATCACCTGCAACCCGCCCAGCCACCCGACCAAGGGCTTCATCAACTCGCGCAAGCGCGACTTCATGGTGGGCCAGATGGAAGCGCCGCTGCGGTTCGTTAAGCCCGGCGGCGCGCCGTGCAACGAGGACAAGCAGTGCTCCAAGACGTGCGACAAGATGAAGAAGACGTTGGCACGCGAGGGCGCCACGATCCCGTGCGTCGAGAGGGTCACCGGCTCCTGCGTTGCGACGAACTCTACGAGCGGCGGCGTTGAAAAGACGTGCAAGTGCAAGGACGGCTACGTCGGACCCAACTGCAGGGTGGAGGCGGCGGGGCCGTCCAAGTACTGCCCGAAGATCCTGGGCCCCACTAATGCGTCGGTCGCCGACCCGACGTGCCTGGCTCCGAGCAAAGCGCCGTACCAAGAGATTGAGCAGATGATCAAGCTGCAGTGCTCGTTCACCAAATCGGAAGGTGCTGCCGATTCCCCGGCGCTGGCCGGCCTGCGCCGCGCATGCTTCCTCGTCGACGAGATCCTGGGCGAGTACAGCGAGTGCGATCCGTACGACCGCCTGAACTACGTGCTCATGGAGTGGCGCAAGCTGACCGGTCGGTGTTGCAACCGCCGCGGCGGCCTGCCGTGCACAGACGACGACATCTCCGAGGGCCTGATCGCCTTCTTCGTGGCGAGCGCGCTCGTCCTGGCCATCGGCATCAAGTTCCACCGCGCGGTCAAACTCACCAAGAACGACGCTGTCAAACGCATGTCCAGCTCGCACCTGCTCGGCGCGATCTCGCCGGGCGCCAAGATGAAGCTACGGAGCTGGAAGGGCTCGATGAAGAAGATCAAGGAGAGCAAGCTTCGGCCGGCCACAGGCGTCAAGGCGCTAAAGAACGCCGACCTTTGCGAGAGCACCGACGAGGTTGACGCCCTCATCCTGGAAGTCATGCAGTCGATGGAGTCGATGTTCGGCTTCCAGGAGGACAGCGTCAACTGCCAAGCGGAGCACCTGTCGTCGCTGTGGCGCTCGACCGCCGCGCACGTCAAGAAGAGCAAGTTCGAGGACCAAGCCGGCCCCGCCGGCGCCGCGCTGCTCTCGCTGCGCCAGGAGCTGCTGCGCAGTGCCAACATGTGGAACGGCAAGATGACGGGGGATTACTGCGACCAGAAGGTCACCCTCACCCGCGCCCTGGAGGACGTCTGCCTCTTCCTGCTCGTGTGGGGCGAAGCGGGCAACGTTCGCTTTATGCCGGAGCTGCTCGACTTCCTGTACCACGCCGCGCGCGAAGCCTACGCTGCGCACATCCACGAGGCAACCCCGATCTACACCAACCACAACACGCGGCCAGGCGACTTTCTTGCGCTCATCATACGTCCGATCTACAACTGCGCATTCTCGCAGACGTTCAAGGGGATGGGGTCGAACGGCCGGCCGATGAGCAAGTACGAGGGCATCGTGCCGCCTGACGCCATCAACTATGACGACATCAACGAGATCTTCTGGGACGTGCGCAAGATGGGCCTGATCATCGTTGCAAGCGCAGACGCCAGCTCTCACTCGCAGCTGCTCGACATCGACGAGCAGGCCAATACATTCAAGTGGGCGCCCAAGTCCAAAGACCAGCCGCTCGTGTTCTCTCTGCTCCCGTCCGTCAATTGGGAAGACTCGGTCAAGGACTGCAAGAGCCACCGCGAAGTGCGCGGCGTGGGGACCGTGCTGTTCGCTTCGTTCTCCCGCGTCTGGGAGCTGCACGTCCTGCTGTTCACCCTGCTGGCGCTGTACGAGTTTGGCTCGACGCCCGCGCATTGGGACGTGTGGCCGCTGCCGATGATTGGCATCTCGCTGCTCGCGCAGGCGTGCTCGCACTCCGTTACGATCAAACAGTTCTCGGCCGGGTCCACGCACTTGAGCTCGGCGCTCAAGGTGTGCGTGTGCGCGGTTCCGGTGCTGGCCGCTCTGCTGCTGCCCGACGAGGAGGGCGCAGTCGACGGGCCCACCGACTGGTCCGCGCCGCGCCTCGTCCACCACGTGTGGTCCGCGGTGCTGGTCATTGGCCTCGCCGGCTGGCACCCCGGCAACGGCAAGTCCGAGGAGACCCACTTCGACCTGTTTATGTACCTGCGCTCCGGCGAGACCTGGCTGCTCAACGTGGGCGCCTTCTTCTTCTGGGTCTTCGTGTTCGCCATCAAGAGCAGCTTTGCGCATTATGTGTTGCTCGAGAGCGGCAAGGAAGCAAACCTGGCGCTGAGCAACATGAACGGCGTGACGGTGATGGACGATTGGCTAAGCCGCGCCTCGCTCGACTGGCTGACGTGCTACATCTCGATCTGGGTGCCGATCTTCTTCTCGTGGGTGACCGACACGCAGCTGTTCACAATGGTCGTCATCGCGATCTTCGGCGGGCTCAAGGGCTTCTCGAAGTTCGGCTTCCGCGCAGCCATCTGGGGCGCCGAGTCCGGCAAGGGCCTTCACCTCTCCGGCTTCCCCAAGCTTTTCAGCGACTCGCTCGACCTGAAGCCGGACTCGGCGCCCGAGCCAGAGTCCGGCACGAGCTCCGT
>Ga0308015_10000742_pt1 | contig 14346 bp, 17 predicted proteins | sample Neamet231_FD_203128 | JGI IMG/M metagenome (GOLD analysis project Ga0308015, IMG submission 203128) | Marine microbial communities from water near the shore, Antarctic Ocean - #231 | ecosystem: Environmental > Aquatic > Marine > Unclassified | place: Southern Ocean | collected 2014-07-28
CTGCTGCTGCTGCTGCTGCTGCTGCTGCTGCTGCTGACGCTGGTGGTGCTGGTGGTGCTGCTGCTGCTGCTGCTGCTGCTGCTGCTGCTGCTGCTGCTGCTGCTGCTGCTGCTGACGCTCGTCTCAGGTGGACTGGTCGGGTCCCTTTTACGTCGCAAACCAGGCGACGCTCGATCTCTGGCAGCTGGGCTTCATGGCGCCCTATCGCGGCGGAGTGGGCATGCCGTGGGAGGTGATCGCGCCGCCCAAAGACAGCTCTAGCGCAACCTACGCCGTGTGGAGCGCCGGGCTTGCCAGGTACACAAGGGATCCCTCCCTGCGTGTGAATTCCTTAAGTAATCCCTGCTGTTGATACCTTACCGGCTCACCAGCTGGCGCAAAGCGGAGCGCGCGCGGCTCGGCTTCGGCACGACAAAAGGGCTGCCGTACGACGACCCGCAACTCAACTGGACGCGCAAGAACTTTGTGTCGCCGCAGGTGATGCTGCACGATCGGTACCTGTTTGACCGCGCGACTGGCAACTGGACTGTCGGGCGCTTTTTGCAGGACCTGCAGGTGAAGAACATATAAGGATCCCTGCTGCGAACTCCTTAAGTAAATCCCTGCTGTTCACTCCTTAAGTAATCTGACCTGCAGCTGCGGTATGGGGGTGTGGATAGCGTGCTGCTTTGGCCGACCTACCCGGTCAGTGCTCATGCCTGTGCTTGTGCTCGAGCTTGTGTTGCTTCAACTGCTGCTGATGCTGAGCTCTCCTTCTCAGAACATCGGCGTCGACGACCGCTCTCAGTTCGACATGACGCGCAGGTGAGTACAGTAGTGCCTGCTCAATGGCTGCCTGTGCCTGCTCAACGGCTGCGTGTGCCTGCTCAACGGCTGCCTGTGCCTGCTCAACGGCTGACTCTGTTCGACATGACGCGCAGCCTGCCCAAGCTCAAGCAGCTCGTGGCCGACTTCCACACGCGCGGCGTCAAGGTGCTGCTCCCTTACAACCCGTGGGACACCGGCACCAACCGCACCGGCGGCGCGTGCACGATGGGCGGCTCCTACCCGTATTGCGAGAGCGACGTCGAGCAACTAGTACATAAGGATCCCTGCTGTGCGTTCCTCAAGTAAATCCCTGCTGTTCATCCTGCAGTAATTGCGCAGGTCGGGTTGCTGCAGGAGGTGGGCGCCGACGGCTTCAACGGAGACACGATGTTCGGCATCAACAACACCTGGTACGAGCGCTCGCTGAAAAAGGGCACTGGCAACCACGTCGCGGCGCAGCCTGAGTGCTCCGCGGACCAGCGCGGCATGCTGTCCAAGAACGGCAGCCGCGTGCGCAAGTGGGCGACCGGCGACACGCTGGCCTACAACACGCTCTCGTGGAACTACTGGAACTACCTGCCGCCGGGCAAGTACCCGTGCAGCAACTGCAGCGGCGGCAGCCTGCTGGTGGACGGCGCGTCCAAGATCGGCGGTCTCGGCCCGCCAGTGGTGTCGCGGTACCGCGCGCTGGAGTCGCGACACATGGCTCAGATCTGCGAGCGCTGGGCGGTGGAGCGCACCGACGGGCTGCAGCACGCGCTGCTGAACGGGATGGGCTACGTGCCTTGGGAGAACGTGTGGGGCATCTGGAACCCGCTGAGCGAGGCCGACGGCGAGGCTCTGCGCCGCGTGATGCACCTGCTCAAGTTCCTCCAGCCGAAGCTCACGGGCGAGCACAGCACGTTCGAGCCGCACCTGGCGGTGGTGGACAGCACGGGCTCGATGGTGTACTGCTCGCGCTTCTCGGGCGTGCTGCTCACCTGCGTCAACCGCGACACGCAGCCGCACGCGGCGCTGCTGCGGCTGCCCTGCTCGTCGGTGATGGCTACGGGGGCTTGGTGGGACGCATGGCGCGGGAAGAAGCTCCCTGCGACTCGCACTGAGGGCAAGGGCGAGCAGCGTGCAGCTTGCGTCCTCAACGTGACGCTCGCCGCTCGCGGCTACGGCGCCGTGTGGCAACCCTCCGCAGCCGAGGCCGCAACGCCCGCGTTCGCTGCATTCATGGCGCGTCGAGCGGCCTTCGCCAAGGTGCCACTAAGCGCGCTGAGCACGTTGACCGCGCCGTTGCAGCAAACGATGGTTCCCGCCAAAAAGATCAAAAAGACCACTGACCACGCGACCAGCACTGGCGCTAGCACTGGCAACACGACGCGAATCGCGCTGAGCGCGCCGTACCAGTTCGTCGTGCACGGCGTGCAGGTGGAGGGCGCGGGCGGGCTGGCGGGCCCGAACGCTCGCTCGCAGCCCGACGTGCAGTTCCCGTGGGAGGACCGCCCGATGCGCGCGCACGCACCGCACGGCGTGGCGATCGCGCCCTTCGCGATCGACACGTTCCCCGTGACCAACGCGCGCTACAAGCGCTGGCTCGAGGGCAGCGGCTGGCGGCCGTCACGGGCGAGCACGCAGCGCAACTGGCTTCGGCACTGGGCAACGCCGGAGCAGAGGAGCTCGCTGAGTCGCACGTACGCTGGCGGCGCGGCGGAGCAGCCGGTGCGCTGGGTGTCGCGGGCGGACGCGCTGGCCTTCTGCGCGGCGCAGGGCGGGCGGCTGCCGCACAGCTGGGAGTGGCAGGCGGCGCTGCAGTACGTGCCGTCTCAGAACGCGAGCGATTCACGGCCGTACCCGTGGGGTGAGAGCTGGAAGGAGGGCGCGGTGCCGGCGCGGCAGACAGGCACCAACATGGGCGAGTCAAGCGCCTATATCCTATATAAGGATCCCTGCTGTGGATTCCTGAAGCGAATCCCTGCAGTTCATCCTGCAGTAAATCCCCTCTATTATACAGGTGAGCCGAGCGTTGTTGGAGCGCACCCGGCAGGGGCGAGCGCGGCCGGCGTGCAGGACCTGGTAGGCACGATCTGGCAGATGTCCGACTCGGTGCGTCCTATATGGTGGTTGTGGTGGCCCCTGGCATACCACTGCCGGGTATGGATGTTGCGTCACCTCGTATGTCACCTGCTCCTCGGATCTGACGCGTGCGCTGTCCGCACGTAGTTCTGCGACGAGCACACCTGCCGCACGATCCTGCGCGGCGGCGGCTGGTACGCGCCGTTGGGATCGGCCTGGTACTTCCCGGTACATAAGGATCCCTGCTGTGGTCCCTTAAGTCATCTCTGCTGATGATCCTTAAGTCATCTCAGGCGGCGCTGCGCGCGACGGAACAGAACACGCTGCTGGAGCTCAGCGACTCGATGGACCGCAGCGGCGGCATCGGCTTCCGCTGCGTGCACGACGTCGCATGAACGGGTTCCTTTACTGTACCAAGGAGCGCCGACTCGCGGTACTGCAACGCCAGGTGCAGGTTTCCGGAGTTGCGGCCCATGGCGCTGTGGAAGTGCAAGCCGAAGCCGGGCGCCGCGCGCTCAGTTGCTCCGCCGCGCCCGCGTCGGTCAGCTCGGTCAGCACCACCAGGTCCGCGCCGGAAGCGCGCAGCTTGTCGCCGTACAGCGGCGATCCGCGCTGTTTCGCCGCCCGACAGGTTCTCCGTGATCCAGCACGCGACGGTCAGCGTGGCGGCCGCGGGCGGGGGCTGCGACAGCCGCGCCTTTTTCTCGTGCTGCGCTTCGGCCTCGAGCCGCCGCGTCTCCGCCGCGGAGCCGCCAGACGACTTCTTCATCGCCAGCGCGCCACTGAATATGAACACGCCACTGGACGCTCGCTAGCACGTCACTGGACTCTCGCCACGGAGCGCACCGAACGGGCAAAGGCCTCTCCGTCGTCCGCGTTTTCTGGATCTCGAGGTCCCCTTGTCGAGAGAAATGGGGGGAAAGAGGCCAGGAAAGCGTGGCTGCTGAGAACAGACCTGTTACACGGCGGTCGCAGCAGCTCTTTCTCAGGGGGAGCATGGCAGTGATCATGCTTCGGGGGGTGATCGCACGGCTTGGTTTCGCGGCGCTTTGCACAGTCTGCAGCAGACGGATCCTGAAGTATCACAGCGGACGAGCAGCTGCTGTACATACAACCGCCAACACCCCCAGTGCCCGGCGGCGTCGCGAATCGCGCAAGCCGGCAGGAGCCTTCGCCCGTTTGCTGCGACGCAGGGCGGCGCGCGGCGAAGGACTACCGCAAGCTGTCGTCGTATAAGCAGATTGTGCAGCTTCACGGAGAGGACCAGTTCGAGCTGTGCCTGCTAATGGTCGATAAGACGCTGGAGAAGGTGCCGGCCGAAGGTGCCCGCCCTCGGACGAAGCGCGGCGCTCCGAGTGCTTCTTCTACCAGGCGAACTGCTTGATGGTTCGCTCCGAGCGCGAGGCGCTCGCGCAAGGGCTGCAGCGATCGGCAGCGAGGGAGTGCCCGCAGGCGCTGCAGGCGGCGATCGCGGCTACGGAGGAGGACGCAACGTACGCGGCGGCGTGGCTCACGCGCGGCACGGTGCACCACTGCTTGCACCAGCACGCCCAGGCGGTGACCAGCCTCGACAAGGCGCTGAAGCTGGGCTGGCTGAACGCGGAGCAGGAGTCCGTTGCCCGCGATATGTGGTTGTAACCAAAGGCCTCGAGAAACTGGCCTCGAGTACAGAAGGCGAAGGAGCTGCTCGTTGCGCAGCAGGCCAAGGTGGCGGCCAACGCGGCGGCAGGCGCGGCCGCGGCGGAGCAGGCCGTACAGCAGCGCCTCGCCACGGTGCCCTTCACCTGCGCCGCCTGCGAGGCGGTGTCGGAGACCGGAGACCGATTGAAGGGCTGCAACGCCTGCAGGATCTCGCTTGGCGAGGAGAGCGCGGAGTGGCCGCGGTATTGCATCAAGGGCTGCCAGAAGGACCACTGGGCGGAGCACCGTAAGGTCTGCGTGAGCAAGCAGGGCGGCCGAAGGAGCAGTAGAGATCTGAACTGATATCAATCAAAACGCTTCTTTACTCCTTGCCGCCCATCAGCAGCGGCGCCGCCAGCTCCGCCACCTTTGGCGCAATCTGCGAGATGTGGTTATAACCAAACGGGTGCAGCCCGTTCTCGCCATTGTAGAAGCCGCTCGTGTCGCCGAAGACCACGTCGGGAGAGCCGATCTGCGCCACCACCTTCTTGACGGACTTGCAGACGCCGTTGAACGGCAGCAGCAGCAGCTGCTTAGCCTTTGGCGCGGCCTTCTGCAGCGCCTTCACCACGGTCACGAACTGCGCCGTCACGTCCTTGCTGCCGTCGTTGGTGCCCTCGTTGTAGATAATCAGGTCCGGCGGCGGCTCGAAAACGCGCGGCTGCCCCGCCCACAGCTGGTTCCACGCGACGCTGAGGATCGGCACGGCGCCGGAGCCGTTATGTGAGAAGGCGTTGCCACCTGCGGCGAGAGCGGAGGGCCTACGTCAGCAAGGAGAAGAGCGAGAAGGCGAGCGAGGAGGTGGGCGGAGAGGTGAGCGAGGAGAGAGGAGAGCGCACCAAAGCCCACGATGCCGATCTCGGACGGCAGCTGCTGCCCGAGCTGGTAGGAGTAGTCGCGCACGGCGTCGTTGCGGTCTGTGTCGTTCTGGATGCCGACGTAGCCCATCGTGCGCACGCCCTCGGTGATGGAGTCGCCGTAGATCAGGATGTTGTACCTGCGGAGGAGAGAGGCGTCAGACGCAGCAAGAGCAGGAGCAGGAGCAGGAGCAGGAGCAGGAACAGGCGCAGGAGCAGGCGCAGGAGCAGGAGCAGGAGCAGGAGCAGGAGCAGGAGCAGGAGCAGGCGCAGGCGCAGGCGCAGGCGCAGGAGCAGGAGCAGGAGCAGGAGCAGGAGCAGGAGCAGGCGCAGGAGCAGGAGCAGGAGCAGGAGCAGGAGCAGGAGCAGGAGCAGGAGCAGGAGCAGGAGCAGGAGCAGGAGCAGGAGCAGGAGCAGGAGCAGGAGCAGGAGAAGGAGAAGGAGAAGGAGAAGGAGAAGAAGAAGGAGAAGGAGAAGAAGAAGGAGAAGGAGAAGGAGCAGCCCGAGCAGCACGAGCAGCACGAGCAGCACGACCATCAGGATCAGAAGCGCTGGACGTACTGCTTGCGGCGCGGCGCCACGAGCGGGACGGCGGACGGCTGCACGATGCCGGTAAAGACTACGGCGGTGGTCTGCGGGTCCCAGCGGCTGGAGGTCTCGGTGGTGCTCTTGACGATCACGCGAAGCAGGTGCTTCGGGCTCGCCGAGCAGGTCTGCTCCACGCCGCAGAGCGAGACGTTGTACGTCGGGCTGCCCGGCCGCAGCGTGTGCGCCGTCATCGGCCCGCCGTCCTGCAGGAGCACGAGCAGCTTCAGCACGCGCACGAGCAGCAGCATCAGCATGAGCAGCATCATTAGCACGTACCACTGACGTCCAGAACTGCGAGTACGGGCCCTTGGAGCCAGACGTGTCGGTCTTGAGCATCACGCTCTGGCCGCTGAACACGACGGAGAAGTACGCGCCCGGGTTGATCGTCTTGGCGCCCGCCTTGGTCACCGCCCAGTTGTACGGCGAGTACAGGATCGCCGCGTCGCTCATCGCCGCCGTCGTCGCTGTGGCGCCGCAGAGAGCGACCGCAGCGGCAGCCAGGAGCAACAGGAGTCGCAGCATCTTCGAGCTCGGCGCGATCCCCCCTCGCGATCGCCATCCTTCGCAGTGTGCTCCCCTTTTTGCCACGCCGGCGAGACCGAGCGCGTTCAGTCGAGTGCACGCTTCTGTGCCCGTCGCCCCTCTGTTCTCGACGCTGGCGAAGTGGGGTGCTGTGTGAACTTCTGCGAAGGATGGCGAGGGGATATCGTGACCAAAACTCGGACTGATCGCGATGCTGCCGCTCTTCGCGCTCTCCGCGCTCTCGCCAGCATGGTCCACCGGCCACACCTCCATCAACAAGGCTGTCCTGCGCCATGTCAACTCGACGCTCGGCGCGCAGCTGAACGCCACGAACGCCACCTGGCCGCCGGGAACGGCCACGCGCGCCAGCGTCGCCAGCCTCGTCGAGGGAGCATGGGCGCACTCGGGGGACACCGTGGCGGGGCCGTGCGCCCCGAACAAGACGACGCCGTGCGCGAAGGAGGCGGTGCTGGAGAAGATGGCGCTGCGAAAGTACTGCTACGCCGAGGACAGCGCGGGGAAGCCGACGCTGCCGTGGCCGTACGCGATCCCGGCGTGCAATCCCGGCGGCCTGCCGCCCGGCGGCTGGGCCGCGTGCTTACCGGGGCCCGTCACCAGCCCTTGGTTGTACCACTACTTCACGAAGACGCCGCCGCAGAACCTGGGTTTCGAGGGGCGCGGAGCGGCGTGGTTCTTCGCACGCGCGGCCGCCGCGCTGCTCGCCGGAAACGTGAAAGACGCCGCGCTCTTCCTGAGCTGCTTCGCGCACGGGCTGGAGGACCGCTCGTCGCCGTATCACAACTTCGGCGGCTTTGAGAAGCAGCGCGACGCCATCGACCAGCGCTACAACCTCACTTCGACTTGCAAGGACAACATCAAAGGCAGCAGCGCGCGTTGTTTTGTGCTGTTCTGGGCGGCGAACGACGACGCAATGACCATCAGCGTGGACGGCTACGAGCCGCTCGTGCTCGGCGCCGACGCCGCGACGGCGGGCGCGGCCGTCGGCGCGCGGATGGAGGTACGAAATTCCTGCCGTTCATAATTCTGAAGTGGTTCAATCGCTGCGGCTGATCCTTGTGCGAGTAGGAGATCTCTGCGGCGTCGCGCGAGCTGACCGTGCGCGTCCCCGGGGGCTACGTCGATTCGCACCTGAAGGATGCGCAGTGGTGGACCGGCAATGCCAGCGCGGCCACGAAGGGTGTGATGGGACAGATGGCGCAGCTCTCGACGCGGCTCGTGGCGGACGCCTGGCACACGGCCTGGGCGCTGGCCGCGAGCAACTCGACGGCGAGCGACAGCTCGAAGCCAGACGAAAATCCCATTAAGGCGGGTGCGGATGCGGATGCGGAGGCGCAGTGGCAGCTCGCGGTCGACCGGGCGGCTGCGTTCGATCGACAGGAGCCGGTGTGGCCGCATCTGCTGAAGTCCGACGACGAGGCACCGCGCCTGTGGGGTCACCTTCCTCGGGCGTACCTGCCGGAGCCGCACGGCGGCCTGCGTACCGCTCACCGCGGCAACGCCTACAGCCCGCAGCCCAGGCGGAGCTCGCAGCGCTGGCGGACAGGCTGCTGAAAGATCCGCCTGCGCCGTACACCTGGGAGCGGGTGGTCCGCAACGCCTCCTCGCACGGGGCGACGCCGGATGACGGCGAGTTTGACGACGAAGGTCTGAAACTGGCGATCGAGGCCTGTCGCAGACGAGGTACCTGGCGGCAACAGCCAAACACCCGTCAGTGCAGCGCATGTCTGACGGCCCTGATGACGTGCCGATCCTCGCGGAGCTGCGCTTCCACCCCGGGTGTTACGACCTGCAGGGCGGGCTGTTCAAAACGGACGAGCTGGCGCACTGCTCTCACCTGCAGCTCAACGGGCAGAACGCCACCATCACGAGCAACTTCAAACTCGGCACCACGGCCGGCGCCGACTCGCCGGCTGATCTGGAAGGTCGCACCGACAGTTGGCAGTTCGCAACCAAGGGCAGCCATCATGTCGCTCTGTTGAATTTCGTCTTCGACACGAGCCGGCCACACACGACGATGGGGCGGATCCAAAGCGGCTCCGAACCACCTCGTAGTCGGTCCGTGGCTGAAGACGGATGATCATGTCAAGATTGAATTTAGATGTAAACTCTGTTGCCTAGCTCGCTGCCCCGCTCGCGCTGCAGCCGCAGGATCCGAAGGGAGGTTACTTAGGGATCAACAGCATAGATTTCTTAATGAAATCGACAGCAGGGATCCTTAAGTACCTGGGCGCGCGGCCAGAAAAGAGGCGGGAGTGAGTGTGCAGGTTCCCCGGATCGCGATTTCGACCGCGTGCAAGATGCTCGCAATGTCGCTAGTCCTCTGTGCTCTGGCGTCAACGGCCTTAGTCAGCACCGCCACGAGCAAGCAGTCTAGTCACTCCAACGACGAGCGGCTCATCAATACTCCCACGGTGAAGACGGACGAGCGGATGCCGATGCCATTTCCGTACGCCGGCTACGACGCGTTCCCGGCGAGCTTCTTCGGCGCCGACATCTGGGGCGTGGAGAACGCAACGGAGATGGCGCTCGTGGCGAAGCACCAGATTAGCGGGTGGGGTTGGCAGCAGGGCTGCATGCAGAGCTGCTGCAGCGGCGCATGCAACTGCGAGAGCTCCAACCCGGTGGGCTGCCCCAAAACTCCGCCGCCAGGGTTCTCGCCGGCGACGGGGCACGCGGACGAGGAGGCGCAGCTCTACAACCAGAGCCGGGCGTTCGCAAAGTACTGCAAGGCGCAGGCGCCGAAGGTGGCGACGCACGGGATCTTCGTCTACCGGCAGCTGAGCACGCCGTGCTGGTGGTGGCAAAAGATTTTCGACGCTTTCACCGACACGGCGATGCGCGGCATGTTCTTCAGCTCCGCCGCGACGGGCGAGTACTGCTGGAGCAGCGGGCCGATCTGGGACTTCCGAAACGCCACCGCGCGCGAGTACTACGTGCAGCAGGTCATCGGCGAGGTGACGGCGGAGCCGGACTCGGGGCTGAACTTCGTGTTCTTTGACGGCGGGCTGGGTATGCTGGCGGCGAACCCGCACCCGAGCCCAAGCGGCCACGTCGGCGGCGGCGGCAACTGCTCCCTCTCCTACAACAACACGTTCCCGAACCCGGGCGGCAAAGATCTGAACTTCACCGACGCGCAGCGCATGGTTTCGGTGCGCGCCTGCCTGCGCACGCTGGTGCTGGTGGCCGAGGCGCTGAACGCCGCCGGAATCGTGCCGATCTTCTCGATGGACGTGCCCTTCGACGCGGACGTGGCGGCGAGCCGGGGATTTCCGGGGCTCATCTCGGAGGGCGCGACGTTCACTGAAGCGGAGGTCGTGGCGGCGCTTTCGAACGTCACGTGGATGCGCTACTACGAGTGGTTTCAATCCAACGGCTGGAGCAAGAGCATCGGCATGAGCGTCGACAACGTTATGGAGGAGGCCAAGGTGAAGATCATATATTGATCCCTGCTGTGAATTCCTCTAGTAATCTCTGCTGTTGACCCGTCAGCAAATCACCTAAAGCGTGGTGTGCCCGTCATGGCTCACGCATATGGCAAACCGCTCAACTGCAGCGACCCCAACGACGCAGGCATCGGCTCGGCGGTGGCGGCGTTCCTCATCGCGCAGGGCGACTACTTCTACTTTCAGACGTCGTCATCCGTGGTGGGAGGCGACCCGTGGACCGACTCAGGCTGGTGCTGGTGAGCACAAGAACCCGGCCTGTGCTGTGAATTCTTAAAGTATTTATGCTGCTCATCCCCAAGCATGTACTTGTGTCAGGCATCCGCTCTACGACCTGAAGTGCGGCAAGCCGAAAGCGCTCGCGGCCAAGAGCGGCGCCGGCGCGTGGAGCCGCTCCTTCGAGCACTGCGAAATCAAGCTGGACCAGCGCACCAACCAGTACAGCATCATGCACGGCGGCAAGGTGGTGTCGGCCTCCGGCGACGCGCCGCGCGTCAAAGCTCCCGCGATGAAGACGGACGAGCTGCAGCTAGATCTCCTCAGCGCTTCAACGGAAGCGTCGCTCGGCTGCGCGCTGAACGGCGTCAAGGCGGCGGACGGAAGCTGCACGTGCGACGCCGCGTGGGAGGGCGCGCAGTGCGAGCGGTTCGCGTTCGTGCCCACCTCGGACGAGGCGGACCTCAACTCGCCCTGGGCGGCAAAGGACCTGGAGACGAGCACGTGGGGTATGGGCACGCTGCAGCGCCCACTTGGAGCAAAAGGTGCTACTGCTGGTGCCGCCGCTACTGACGCTGCTGCCGCCGCTGCTGCTGCTGAGCCCCCACTCCGCAGGCAACCAGTCGCAGCACATGTTCGGGGTGGAGCTGACGGGGAGCTGCGGGATTGGCGCGTGGCAGACCAACAGCCAGGTTGTTCACTGGGCCAGCGAGGCCCCCGCCAGCCCGTGGAGGCGCCTCGGCGTCGCGCTTGCCCCGCAGGCGACGTGCCCGTCTGTCGCCACCGCGCCCAACGGGACAGTACGCCGCTGCTCCCCTCCTTGTTCTCCTCCTTGCTCTTCTCCTTGCTTTCCTACATGCTCTCCTTCTGACGTCGCAGCGCTCCTCTCGGCAGCTCATCATGACCCTCTTCGGGGGCGCGCAGCGCAAGTCAAACCAGCGCACCCCGAAGTACTACCCGAACGGCGACCCAGAAAACCACAGGTTCTGCAAGAACGGCAGCACGCCGTGCGGTTTCTCCAAGCACGGCTGCAGCTCCGCCGCCAATCCGCGCCTGCCTCGCCTCACAGGTCGGAGCAGCGGCGTGAGCGGCCAACCGGATGGTGACGCCACCACCGGCGGATTGCCGGACTGCGCACACTGCTCTCCTTCTGGACACACTTGCGGCGGCAAGTGCGCCTTCCCTATGTACGCAGCCGATGGCACGGCAGGCCCGTGGAGGCTGACGAACGCGGTGCTCGACCTCGCGATGAACTTTTCGGGCTCCTTTTCCATCTCCGCGCCGTGGATCTCGCCCAACGGGACCACGCACATCGTCCTACAGACGGGCCAGTTCCCGGCTTTGTTCCCGCCCGAGTACAAGCTCAACAACATCGGCGCCATCATCCGCGCCGACTCGTGGGCCGGGCCATACACGGTAGTCGCTCGAGGCGCGTGCGGCGCGGGCGAGGACATGTTCATCTGGAGAGATCAGCGCGGCCATTTCCACTGCGTCTGGCACAACACGGGCTTGACCTCCAAGCACTACGGCCCGCACCAGGACGGCGCGCACTCGTTCAGCGTGGATGGTCGCGACCCGTGGTTCTGCGTGGACGGCAAGGGCGGGCACGGCGGCTGCACGGAGGACACGCCCGCCCCGTACAACACCACGCTCTGGCACACGCACGGGCGCAGCCACGGCGTGACGGCCACGGTAATGGGGACGCGGGAGCGGCCTCACATGCTGTTCAACGACGACGGGTCTCCGCTAGCGCTGGTCACGGCGACGAGGTACTGCAACGGAAGCGTCGACAGCAACGGGACCGTCGACACCAAACTCTGCGCCAGCGACGAGTTTCCTGGGTTCTCCGACCGGTCGTTTAGCAGCGTTGCGTACCTCCGACAGGCTCCCGCACTGAAGACGGACGAGGTGGCGCGTTCACTACCCGCCAGCGCCGCCTTTGCGCCGGCGCCGGCGCCGATCGTGCGGTCGTTCGACGACGTGCGCGGCCAGCCGTACAAGGTGTCCTACGACCGGCGCTCGCTGCTGGTGGACAGCAAGCGCGTGCTGCTGCTCGGCGGCTCCTTCCACTACCCGAGGGCGGCGCCGGAGGAGTGGCGCGGCATCCTGCAGGCCATGAAGGACGACGGCCTGAACCACCTGCAGATGTACACCTTTTGGAATCTGCACGAATCGACCCGCGGCGTCTACGACTTTAGCGACGGCTCGCGCGCCAACATCACGCGGCTGCTCGCCACGGCCGCCGAGGTCGGGCTGTTCGTCAACGTGCGGATCGGCCCGTTCGTGTGCGCCGAGTGGAGTTTCGGCGGCCTGCCGGTGTGGCTACGCGACCTCCCCGGCGTAGTCTTTCGTGACAATAATGTTGTGTGGAAGCGCGAGATGGCCACCTGGGTACGGCGGGTCGCCAAAGAGCTTGAGCCGTTCCTCGCGCGCAACGGCGGCCCCGTGATGATGAGCCAGATCGAAAACGAGTACAACTCTGGCTGGTTCGGAGCGTGGGAGCCGGAGGAGTACGTCGAGTGGGCGGGCGCGCTGGCGACGAACCTCTCCCTGGACGTGCCGACCATGATGTGCAACGGGCTCTCAGCGAACAACACACTGAACGCCATGAACGGGAACAAAGGCAGCACCTTCGCCGCGAGCCACGCTGTGGAGTACCCGGGGCAGCCGCTTCTGTGGGCGGAGCACGAGATGGGCGCAAGCAGTTGGGGTCCCAATAACCCGCCGGGCCCGGCAGCAGAGGCCGTGTCGCGCAACCTCGCCCAGTGGGTCGCGCTTGGCGCAACCCATCACAACTACTACATGTGGTATGGCGGTAATCACGTGGCGCGATGGGCGGGGATGGCCATCTCTAATTCCTACGCCGACACGGCTCCCATGCATTCCGACAGGCTGCCGAACGAGCCGCTGCACAGCCATGTCTCGCGGCTGCACAAGCTGCTGGCGGAGCACGCGCCGGCCATCCTGGCGTCGCCGATGCAACAGCGGACCTCGCTGCAGCGTGGGCGGGACAAGGCGGAGCTGGTGCCGGCCACCGTCACGGCGCGGCTCGGGACGATTGCGTGCGATGCCGGCGATGCGGCGCAGCAGTTCTCGCTGTCCGCTGGCGGCGGCACTCTGCGGGCCAAGGTGGAGAGCGTTGAGGTCTGCGTGGTGGCGGCGGAACATAACAATGCGCAGACGGGCGTGTCAGGCCCCCCCATCGGCACTTGCGACGGCTCGAACAGCAGCCAGATCTTCACGTTCAGCGACGAAGCCAAAGGGCAGGGCACGCTTTGCAGCAAGAGCGGGATGTGCCTCTGTGCCATCGACCCAATTGCAGCGAAAGGTGCGGTCGGCATTCCGTCTTCCGAGCAGACCGTGGGCGTCTCGAACACGTCGACAGCGCAGTCTCTCGACAGCTGCAAGTGGATCAAGACCGGCGGGCGCATTATGAGCATGGTGCAGCCACCGCCGCCGGCTCCGTGCACTGGCAACTCCATGTCTCTTTATCTTGGATTACCTGAAGCTTCTTCTCATTACCCTGCCCTCGGCAACAGCGGTAACCACACCATCGCTGAGGCAGAGAAAATCTGCAAAGCCAACTTTGTGTGCGCCGGATTCATCTACCACGCGGCGACGAACGATACCGCGATTGACTGCAGCGCTGTGCACGAGATTATGTTTCAGGAAGCCATCACAAACCATCTCAACTTCGACAAAAGTTGGAAGACCTTCACCAAGCATAGAATTGCGTATCCATACCCAGATCCGCGCGACGATAAGGGGCGGCAGACGCAGCGCTGCCTGACCAGCGGCTTCGCGTCGCTGGACTGCGGCGTCTGCGCCAGCACCCACGACCCGTGCACGTGCGCTTACGTCTACGGCAGCGGTGCCAGCGCGCTGGCTTTTGTGCAGAACGACGGCACAACCGCCACGAACTTCTCGCTTCCCGGCTCGGTAGAAGTGCTCAGCGTGGCGCCGAATTCGATTTCGCTCGTCACGGGCGGCGTCACGCTGTTCAACACAGCGACGGTCGAAGGATGCCTGGACCCCGAGTCGTGCTCGCTGCCAACCGTTAGGCAGAACACCACTATCGCAGGCAACAGCAGCGCTGGCGGCTCGAGCGTGCTGAGATGGCGCCGTTGGACTGAGCCAGCTCTTCTGAG
>Ga0308015_10000744_pt1 | contig 14326 bp, 12 predicted proteins | sample Neamet231_FD_203128 | JGI IMG/M metagenome (GOLD analysis project Ga0308015, IMG submission 203128) | Marine microbial communities from water near the shore, Antarctic Ocean - #231 | ecosystem: Environmental > Aquatic > Marine > Unclassified | place: Southern Ocean | collected 2014-07-28
GTGAGAATATATTTGTTAATCGGGAATTAATCCTTATTCGCAACACTAAGCGACGCTAAATAATTTATCAAATACGGCTACAAGTAAGAGGTTACTCGTAACCGTATTATTTATTATTTATTATTTATTATTTATTATTTCAAAATATAGCTATTTATTTTCAGAAACCAAAATATCTTTCTCTGGTCCCCACGAGTTATTTGTTCTATCAAAAGTACTATACGAACCACCATCGTCCCAAAAACTAGCCGTAATACCAAACTCATTAGCCAAACTAACATGTTCTGCTAAATACGTTAAACGCTCAGATAAAATACAGATATTCTCTGGTATCGTAAAGTCATATTTTGCTGCACCAGACTCATTCATCATAAGTGGTACCTGATTAATAACAGACCAGTCGATAGCCCGTAGATTTTTTTATCTGCAGCAGAGCCCCAGTTTTGTTGACATTGACCTGCAAACGCCCAAGGATCATAGCTATGAAAATTTCCAATAAGAAACTTATCTTGTGGATCAGGTGTTTTCTCTAATTATTATTGTAGATAACGCCTATTTAAAACACTTTTCTGTAAGTCTTAATTGGTAGTATAGATATTAATAATCGACAAAGTATCTTAGATATATCTATTTGAACGTTTATACATTCAAATAGCTATATCCAATTATCAGAATGACTATGATATAAAATATCAAAAAAGCTTAAACAAAAGAAAATTAAATAACTTCTTATAGCCTAACGGGTAATACTCCTGTTGCATTCATAAGACCAAAAATAGTCGCTATACTTGCATTAAATCCGGGACTAATAGCTTGTTGGCTCTTACGCTCATAAATCCTATCGTCGAAGTTTAATAGCACTGCATCACTTAACTCACTATATTCTTTAATCAAGAATGGAGAACCTTTAGCAATAAGTATTGACGGTGTGCCTAACTCATCTGCTAACGTTAATTGTTGTTTTAATAATAGTCCGTAGGTTAATTTTTTTTGTTGCTGAGTGGCACTACCATAACTTGGTGTTAACCCTACAACTAAGTCATCCATTCCGCCCAAATCGACCAAACTTGCTGTTTTAATATCGACCGTTGCAATAATTACATCAGCCTTACTCACAACCTTTGCATTGATATCATTAAACGTATCATTATCAGCAATAAAGTAAGTCACATTCATTTTACTTATATCGTTTTCTCTGAATAAATTAGTCGCTAATAGATTGTTATTCATACCATTTAAAGAAGACATAAGCGCATCAAGCTCTTCTTTATTAGCGACAACTAGATGTAACTGCTGAATTTTTGATGAGGATAACGGGATCAGCTTATCGCTATTCTTAAATAACGTTAACGCCGCATTAGCTAAGGCTTGCTCGGTATTAAGATGTTCCGCTTTCGCAATAACCTTTTCTGCACCTGTAATTTGATTGGTAACACTCCCCACAGGTAACTCAATATATTTATTCTTATAATTATTAAGCCTAGTAATAGATTGCTCAAACTCTGTTAACTGATATTCATTTATTTCAATACGCTTATGCAATGCTTTTGCTATATCTTTAATAAAAGTATAAAAATTAACTATATCATTGGGTGTTCTCACCTTAAACGGCATTACCGCTAAATCTGCACCCGCTATAAATGTTTCAACAACGGCTTCAACGTCAGTAAAAAATTGAGTAACCCCTGCCATATCAAGTGCATCAGTTGCGATAATGCCTTCAAAGGCCATATCCTCTCTTAGCAAGTGAGTTAATATTTTACGAGACATGGTTGCTGGACGAATAATTTTATCGCCACTTTTACTAACGAATAAACTCTCATCTAAAGCCGGATATTGAATATGAGCCGTCATAATCATTGCTGGTTTACTGTGTTTTATGGCCCAAGAAAAAGGCGCGAGATCTATTTTATCTATCGTGGCGCGATCATGGTCCACACGTGGTAAACCTAGGTGGCTATCAATATGTGTGTCACCATGACCTGGGAAATGTTTCAAGGTTGCCATTACCCCTTCCGCTTGAATAGCGTTAACCGCACTTACGCCAAGTTCAGCAACTTGAACTGCAGATTCACCAAAAGAACGTGTATTTATTACCGGATTATCAGCATTCGTATTAACATCAACCACGGGCGCATAGTTATTATTGATACCTAATGCTTTTAGTTCTTTAGCAATAACCCTATTAACTTGCGTAGCAAAGTAAGTTCCGTGTTTTGGATAGCTCGCGCCAATCGCCATATTTCCAGAAAAACCGGTCATTTTTATAAAACGAGCAACACGACCTCCTTCTTGATCAATTGAAATAATTAGTGGTGTTGCCGTTGATGACTTAAGTGCAGCCTGTTGAATATCATAGGTTAAATTAATAATTTGAGGTGTAGTTTGTACATTTTCAGCAAACAGCACGATACCACCCAGGTTAGTTTCGCTGATTAATTTGGCTAAAGCATCAGGAAGCTTCGTTACCGGTTGTCGGCAATGTTTTGACGATGGCACACTGGCTTTACCCTCAATATCTGCACAATAGTAACGAATATCAAGTGAAATTCGTTGCGCTATTTTTCTTTCAAATTCAGTAAATTGATGAATCTTTATGAGCTTATTAATCATATTTTTTTCTGTCGCCTGACTTTGACTAACGGTGAACGAAAATAAAACGAGTATTAACGCGATAACCGCTTGAGATGATCGTTTATTGTTAAGTAAATAGCACATTAAAGACAATACCTATTTACTCAAAGCAAGTACATATTTTACTAACTTATTGATACCGACAGCCGCTTCACTAATAGACTCCGCTAGCATATAGGCGGGTGTAGTCACTACGTTATGTGTTTCATCAACGACTATATTAGTCACATCACAATCAATGTGTGTCAAACCTTTGGCTGCAATCAATTTTGCTGTCGCATTATCTTTACCTATTGTCCCTTTTATACCGGCAGGGTAAATAAGTGGTAATAAAGCCGGAGCTATACACATAAAACCCGCTGGTTTTTCTACATGAGCAAATGCCTTAGCTGTATTAAGTACTTGCTCATTAACGTTATAATTATCATTATCTAGTGCAAAGCTACTGAGATTTTTAGCTGCACCAAAACCACCCACAAAAATAATAGCGTCAAAGTCCGTTTCATTAAGCTCTGTTATATTCTCTACATCGCCGCGGCCAATACGTGCTGCCTCAACGAGAACATTACGGCTTTCATCTTTACTCACTTCACCCGTAAGGTGATTAATGACATGATATTGTACTATGTTTGGCGCAAAGCAACGGTAAGTAGCGCCTTGCTGATCTATTGCTAATAGCGTGAGTACTGCCTCTTGAATTTCACTGCCATCGTAAACACCACAACCACTTAAAATTACCGCTATATTCTTCATGAGTATCCCTTGAATTATTGTTATTATTTGTGACTCAATAATAATGAGCAAAAAAAAAGTCCAGCACTTGGCTGGACTTTAGTCGTTAAAAATTACCATCCTGATAAATAGGAGGTAAAAGTGTCCTTAAAGAAAAGGGTTCACTTTAATAATCGTTTCAACACGATCTGGGCCAGTAGAAATAATATCTACGGGTACACCGGTAATTTCTTCAATGCGTTTGATATAAGCAATAGCATTAGCAGGTAAAGCATCAACTGATGTTGCGCCAACAGTCACTTCACTCCAACCTGGTAACTCTTCATATACAGGTGTAATTTTATCATAACCTTCAGCAGCCGTAGGCGGTACAGTGATAATATCACCGGCTTCAGTTTTATAACCCGTACAGATTTTTAATGTTTCCAAGCCATCAAGTACATCAAGCTTAGTTAAACAGAAACCCGTTACACTATTGACTTGAATTGCACGATGCATTGCAACAGCATCAAACCAACCACAACGACGCTCACGTCCAGTAGTTGCGCCAAACTCATGGCCTACTGTACCTAAGTGATTACCTACTTCATCGTCTAATTCTGTAGGAAATGGACCTGAGCCAACACGTGTAGTGTAAGCCTTAGTAATACCTAAGATATAGTCTAGATGACGAGGTCCAACACCACAACCCGTAGCAACGCCACCAGCAGTAGTATTTGAAGAAGTTACGTAAGGGTAAGTACCGTGATCGATGTCAAGTAAAGTACCTTGAGCACCTTCAAACATAATAGACTCGCCTGCTATACGGGCTTGATCTAATATTTCTGAAATATCAGCAGTCATCTTTTTAATGGTATCAGCAATAGCCAATGCATCAGCAAGTATCTCTTCATAGCTCACCGGATCAACTTTATAATAGTGAACCAATGAAAAATTATGATATTCAACAATTTCTTTTAGCTTAGCTGCAAAGGTTTCTGCACAGAATAAGTCACCGACACGTAAACCACGTCGTGCAACTTTATCTTCATATGCTGGACCAATACCACGACCTGTAGTTCCAATAGGCTTACTACCACGTGCAATTTCACGCGCTGCATCTAAGGCATTATGGTATGGAAGAATTAAAGGACATGCATCACTAATAAGTAAACGTTCACGTACAGGAACGCCTTTAGCCTCTAACATGGTAATTTCTGTCATTAACGCTTTAGGACATAAAACTACACCATTACCAATAAGACATTTTACGTTATCACGTAATACGCCAGATGGAATAAGATGTAATACGGTTTTTTTACCGTCAATCACTAAAGTGTGGCCAGCATTGTGACCGCCTTGATAACGAACTACATACTTAGCTTTATCGGTTAGTAAGTCTACGATCTTACCTTTACCTTCGTCACCCCATTGAGTGCCGAGAACAACTACATTTTTGCCCATGCTTTACTATTTCATAAGAAAATTAGGCGGAGATTTTACCAAAAAAGCATATGTAGTCCAAGTTAAAAAACAAACTTTTAATCGAACGTTTTGAAACAACTAAAAATAGCTAATAAAGTTAAGGGTTTAGCATAAATACATAACAAACTATTGATTAGATAACAGGGGGTAATAAGCGGATTTTTTACGTGTAATACGTGATATAAAAACTATTTTAGTACTAAAGCACTTACATAACTGCCTATTACTCGACGTTTTCAAATAACAATTTGGACATAAAAAAGCCAGCAAGGTTGCTGGCTTTTATTTAGTCATTAATCATCAATGTCTTAATAATGACTACTTTGAAACGTTACTACCATCTTTTAAAAAACGGAAAAACTCGCTATCAGGTTTCACTACCATGATATCGTTTTTACTATTGAAGCTATTTTCATAAGCCTCAAGACTACGGTAAAAACTATAGAATTCAGCATCTTTTGTGTAAGAGTCAGAATACACTTTTGCCGCTAATGCATCACCTTCACCTCGAGTGGTAAAAGCATCCTTTTGTGCTTCAGCTAACATCACTGTAACTTTTGCATCAATTGTCGCTCTAATAATTTCTGCTTGCTCTTGGCCTTTTGAACGATGCTCTTTGGCAACAGCTGTTCGCTCGGCACGCATACGCTCATAAATAGACTGACTTATTTCCGTAGGTAAGTTAATTGCTTTAATACGTACATCAACAACTTCGATACCTAAATCTTCTCGACTACTTTTAGCACTTTCTAACGCTTTAGCCATAATAGCATCACGATCACCTGACACAATTTCTTTAATGGTACGGTTACCAAACTCGGTACGTAGACCATTATTGATTTTCTGCTTCAGTAATGCGCGAGCATTATCAACAGAGCCTGAAGTACGTAGGTAAAAAGTAGAGAAATCAACAATACGCCATTTTGCAAAAGAGTCGACAATTAAATCTTTTTTCTCTGAAGTTACAAATCTATCTGCTGGTTCGTCTAGCGTTTGAATTCGCGCATCTAATTTTTTTACTGCTTCAATAAATGGAATTTTAAAATGTAAACCTGGTTCAAACACTATCATTTCATCAGTAACACTATCACGCTTAATTTTTGAAAACTGAAATACGATGCCACGTTGACCTTCGTAAATAACAAAAACTGATGAAACAACTAATATAAATAACAATGCTATCATTGCAATGAAAAGGTTTTTCATGTGCTAGTTTCTCCCACTGTTGAATCTATCCGCACGATCTGTTGAAGAAGACGGCGCTGTATTATTACTATTTTGGTTAACGGGTGCATAAGATTGAGTATTCGAGCTACGCGTTGTATTACTTTGTTGCTGAATAATCTTATCTAGTGGTAAATACATCATATTATTACCGCCATCAACATCGACCATAACTTTACTCGTATTACTGTATACTTTTTCCATGGTAGAAATGTATAAGCGTTGGCGAGTAACTTCAGGTGCAGCCTGATATTCAGGTAAGAGCTTATTAAATTTAGCCACCTCACCTTCTGCATCTAAAACAGTTTGTGATTTATAAGCTAAAGCTTCTTGCTCCATACGTTTAACTCGGCCACGAGCACGCGGTTCAATACCACGAGCGTAAGCTTCTGCTTCACGTAAAAAACGTACTTCATCTTCTTGTGCCGAGATAGCATCATCAAAAGCATCTTTCACTTCATTGGGTGGACGAGCATCTTTAAAGTTAACATCAACAATAATTAAACCAAGGTTATAAGGCGCAATTATTTTCTCTAATTCTTCCCAAACTTGTTGACGAATAACTTCACGACCACTGGTTAAAATAGCATCCATTGAAGCGTGGCCAACCACATAACGAAGCGCACTATCTAAAGATTGCTTTAAGCTATCGTCAGCATTAGTCACACTGAAAATATAGTTACGCGCATCAACAACACGATACTGAATTTGCATTTCAACATTAACTACGTTTTCATCTTGTGTAAGCATGAAGCCCGAAGATGGCATTTCACGAGTACTTTGCATATCAACAGGAATAATACGATCAACAAATGTCCATTTCCAGTTAATACCCGGTTCAACAGTACCTGAATACTCTCCAAACTTAAGTACAATACCTTGCTCTGCTTCTTTAATGGTATAGAAACCACTAAAGCCATAAACAAGAGAAGCAACAACAAGAAGAATAGATAGCCCTATACTAGAAAAGCTTTTACCTGAGCCTGAGCCACCTTTAGTTGTTTTACCACCAAAGATACCGGTCACTTTTTTACCAAGATCATTCAGAAGTTCATCTAAATCTGGTGGTCCTTGATTTTTGCCACCTTTATTTTTCCAGGGGTCTTTATCATCATTCCCCGGTTCGTTCCAAGCCATGTTGTTCTCCACTAAAATTGGCGAGATTAAAATTATCGCCATTAAATTAAAAGTTAGGATTAAAAATTATTTATACTAATGTTCGATATAATCAACTAATTCACTGTACTTAGTCGCAATTAATCGCTCCCATTCTCGCGATGGCATATTAACTTCAAGGTGACAATTACCCTCGTCGTCATAAGCTTCGTTAGTTACACACTTTAACTTGTATAGCTCACCACGTAATTTCCCTGCACTTGGCGGGATACTTAATTGATGACTTATAACTTGTATATCCAAGCGTTCAGCGAGTGCTGTAAAAAGTAAATCAGTACCAATATTAGCTTGTGCCGAAAGCCAAACCCGAATTGGTACGCCTTGATGGTCTCTGTCGATTCGAGGTTCAATATCATCTAAATTATCAATTTTATTACAGACAATTAACTGAGGAACATCACTCGCCTCTATTTCTTTAAGTACATATTCTACTTGTTCAATATTTTCACTACGCCTGTCATCTGAAATATCAACAACATGCAGTAGTAATTCAGCTTCACGCGTTTCAGTTAATGTTGCTTTAAACGCAGCCACTAAATCATGTGGTAAATGACGAATAAAACCTACTGTGTCCGCTAAAATAACACGACCAACACCAAATAAATCAATTTTTCTTAAAGTGGGGTCTAACGTAGCAAAAAGTTGATCCGCTGCATACACGTCCGATTGGGTTAGTGTATTAAACAATGTTGATTTCCCTGCATTCGTATAACCAACGAGTGATAATGTTGGTAATTCTGCACGGGTTCTCGCTCGTCGACCTTGTTGCCTTTGTACTTCAACTTTTTCTAAACGTTTACGAATATTAACCATTCGCTCACGTAATAGTCGCCTATCGGTTTCAAGTTGAGTTTCACCTGGACCTCTAAGGCCAATACCACCTTTTTGTCGTTCTAAGTGAGTCCAGCCTCGAATTAAGCGACTACTCATGTGACGTAATTGCGCTAATTCAACCTGTAACTTTCCTTCATGTGTTCTAGCGCGCTGCGCAAAAATGTCAAGAATTAAGGTTGTGCGATCAACCACTCGACATTCACATAACGCTTCAATGTTCTTTTCTTGTGACGGTGTTAAGCTATGGTTAAACAGAACGACGTTAGCACCAACTAAATTTACTGCATCACGTATTTCGTCTGCTTTACCTGAACCAACAAAAAATCGAGGATGAGGGGCATTGCGCTTACCTGTAACAACGGTTAGCGCTTGCACACCCGCTGAAGACACTAACATTTTAAATTCGTTTAGGTCTTCTTTACTACTTTCATCTGGAAAGTCTACATGAACAAGTACTGCTTGTTCACCCGCTTTATAACGTTCAAACAATAGCGTTAAATCCTAATACCGTGATTAATCGTACTCAAAAAAAGAAACAAAGCTTTACTCATCTGAAGATTTATCGTCCGGACTAGGTACTGGTGCAGTATTCACTGCGCGCGAAGGTACAACCGTAGATATTGCATGCTTATATACCATTTGACTGACCGTATTTTTAAGAAGAATAACAAATTGATCAAATGATTCAACTTGTCCTTGTAACTTAATACCGTTAACTAAATATATTGCAACTGGAATGCGATCACGACGTAATGCATTTAAAAATGGGTCTTGTAAAGACTGCCCTTTTGCCATTATATGGTCCTTTATTATTGTTAAAAGGTTACTGCTAAAATTAAAACGCAGTAACAAAATTATCTGAAAAAAACTATGAAAACAATACAACAAAACGTTGTACAAAATAGCTAACAAATTAATTATACATCAATTATCAACTATTGCTGTATATTTGCATGCGCTTTATTGCTTAGTCTCAAGCAGTGATAAAACTTGTGTTAAATTTGTTTTGTCATCTGTTGTCAGCCAATGTAAATTAGGCCAATTTCTTAACCAGGTAAGTTGTCTTTTGGCTAATTGTCTTGTTGCACAAACACCACGAAAAACCATTTCATCATAATCAAATTCACCATCAAGGTATTGCCACATTTGCCTGTAGCCTACACAGCGTATTGAAGGTAAGTCTTGATGTAAGTCATCTCGGGATTTCAACTTTATTACTTCTTGTTCAAAACCTAGATCGAGCATTTGTTGATAACGTAGTGCAATTCGCTCATGTAAAGTGCTACGTTCCTGCGGTGTTATCGCTAATTGTAAAACATCGCCACCGAGCTTAGCACCTTTTATTTGAGTCAATTGTGTCAAAGTGTTGCTAGTTAATCGGTACACCTCTAAAGCACGCGTTATACGTTGTGGATCATTAGGATGAATACGCGCTGCCGATACAGGATCTATCTTGGCTAACTGATCATGCAAAGCTTGCCAACCTTGCGCTAATGCCTCATCTTCAATGGCTTGACGTATTTCAGGATTTGCTGCTGGTAAAGGCGAAATACCTTCAATTAGGCTTTTGAAATACATCATAGTACCGCCCACCAATAAAGGGATACGGTTATTACTTCTTATTTCAGCAATTTGGGCTAAAGCATCAGTACAAAAATCAGCCGCGGAGTAGCTTTCGCTAGCATCACGTAAGTCAATAAGTCTATGTGGGTATAATACCAATTCAGCTTTACTTGGTTTGGCTGTACCAATATCCATATCTCGATAAATAAGCGCAGAATCAACACTCACAATATCGCACGGCAAAGCTTCTTGTAACGCCATTGCCAATGCGGTTTTACCTGAGGCTGTTGGTCCCATTAAACAAATAACAGGAGGCTGATCTTGCTCGGTGATATTTTTAAGTGACACGAAGGCTTAACTCTTTATGTGTAGGTTTACTAAAGTAACTGCTTAATATGTGATGTAAGGTCAAGGGGCGTAGAATTCAAGAGTAATTGCTGACTAAGTTGCTCCTTAAACATTTTATTAGTCAATTTTAACAAAATATCGGCGTATAATTCATTATATTCAGTTAAAACCATAGCTAAACCAATACTCTGATGACAATCTGCTTCGCATAAGGCTTCACCATCGTTGGCATTTAATGTTTTTATCAGGTCATCAATAATGAATATAAGAGTAGTACTCACGTCTTGCTCACGCAATAAAGCAGGAAATTGTCTTATTTGTATTTTATTTTTACTCTGAGCAATAAAAACGATACCCGCTTTTGATAGTATTTCTTGCTCTACTAATACAAGCCTTAACTGATCATCAGAAAGGCTTAACATAACTGGTAATAATAAGGGTTGGCTGACTAATCCCTCAATACTATTATCACTACCCTCACAATCATTTTCAAACAGGTTATCTGACGGGTTAGCTTTACTCTGCCAACTTTGTGCAACCAGCTTACTGTAAGTATTCTGGGCTAATTTAAATAACGATAATACCCTCATCCCACTTTCGGCTTTATACAGTGCATAGCCTGGTTCTTGAATACTAATCAATATATTCTGGTTATCTGGAGTAATACCCTTTTGTAATTTAGCTAATACTTGTTCAACTTTTTGAGGAGAGTTAGTCATCAATAAGTTTTCTTTTGAACTATCGACATGAGGCGTCATTAATGCTTGATAATTGTTGGCTGCAACGGGAGAAACAGTATTGGGTTTTATATGTTGAGTAGCGCTATTATAACCATAGCTAGACGCGGTTTTATTATCCTTAACATCCACTTCATTAACATGCTGTAAAGGTTTAACGTAGTCTGCTCGAGGGTAATTAACTGAAGCATTATGTTGATTCGATAAATGTTCAGTGGGTACGTCAGCTGACTCTACAGATACATTTGCACCTGTCATAGCATATGATTGCTCTGGTACTAAGCTAATATCATTCTCTGATGTTGTAAAAAGTGCCTCTCCTGCTAACGCTGATGTTAATGCTTTATGGCAAACAGAATAAATGAAATCATGTACGTAGCGGCTTTGATGAAAACGTACTTCATGCTTGGATGGATGTACATTGACATCAACTTCACGGTGGTCAAGTTGTAAAAAAAGCACAAAAGCAGGATAGGTATCAGGTGGTAATAAGTCAGCATAGGCTTGTCGAATAGCGTGATTAATAAGCTTATCTCGCATCATTCTGCCATTAACATAACTATAACTGAGATCATTTTGGCCACGTGAAAAACTGGGTTTTGCCAACCAACCCGAAAGCTTCATATTGTCATGCGGACAATCAACTTCAACCGCATATTCAATAAATTTAGGTCCACACACAGCAGCAACCCGTTTGGTACATTGTGCCTGTGTACTTGCTATACGATATTGGCGAATAGTATTACCATTATGAGTGAGCATAAAACTCACCTCAAAATGGGCAAGTGCAATACGACGAACAACTTCATCAATATGATTAAATTCGGTTTTTTCCGTCCGTAAAAATTTTCGTCTCGCGGGCGTATTAAAAAATAAATCAAGCACTTCAATACTTGTACCATCAGGATGTGCAGCAGGTTTTATGTTAACGACCATGTCACGGCCTTCGGCAACAGCTTGCCATGCTGATGTTTGAGATTTTGGCTTAGAGGTTAGTGTTAATCGAGAAACCGAGCTAATACTGGCGAGTGCTTCTCCTCTAAAGCCTAAGCTATTAATAGCTTCTAAGTCATTTAAGCTTTTTATTTTACTGGTTGCATGTCGACTTAAGGCCAACATTAATTCATCTTTAATGATACCTTGACCATTATCAGTAATTTTAATCTTTTTGATGCCGCCCTTATCAACGTCAATGTGGATCGATGTTGCCCCTGCGTCTAAGCTATTTTCGATCAGCTCTTTAATCACCGATGCAGGTCGTTCAACCACCTCACCTGCAGCGATTTGGTTAGCCAAACGTGCAGGCAATATAGCAATAGTCATAAATTTTTATCCAGTACGGGGAATTTTTAACGTTTGTCCAATGCGTAATGAATTAGACGTTAAGTTATTAAGGGCTTTAAGTTTACTCATCGATACATTATAGCGTTTAGCAAGTACCGACAGTGATTCACCACTACGTACCTTATGCTTTTTATAGCTCACTGAAGCAAAATAAGAGCCTGTTAATGGATGTGATACAAAATGATTTTTTATACCTTGATGAATGGCATCAGCTAAACGTTGCTGGTGTTTAGGCCATGTTAAATTCTTTTCTTCTCTGTGGTTAGAAATAAAACCTGTTTCAACCAATATTGAAGGTATGTCTGATGATTTAAGCACTGCGAAATTACCATTTTGCGGTGTTTTTTTATGCATTTTAGTGATTTTTTTAAGTTCTTTAATCACATTATTCGCTACACCAAAACTGACACCAAGGGAGTGCTCTTTACTCATATCAGCTAAAGTCAGGGCTAAGTTACTGTCTGAAGTGTTTTTAATAACACCACCACCACCGCCAAGTAACTCTGATTTTTTCTCTCGGTTCACTAACCATTTAGCTAATTCTGATTCAGCTCTACTTTTTTTCACTACCCATACAGAGGCGCCACTAGGCTGAGGAGTATGAAAGGCATCAGCATGAATCGAGACTAAAAAATCAACATTCTTCTCTCTGGCAAGGCTAGTTCGGCGATTTAAATTAACATAATAATCACCCGTACGAATCATCACAGCCTTCATACCTTTTTCTCTATCTATTAATTTCTGTAATTTTTTAGCTATAGCCAAGGTGACATGTTTTTCATAAGTACCTTTACCGCCTATGGAGCCAGGGTCTTCACCACCATGTCCTGCAACAACACCAATAATAATATCACCTACGCTTTTTTTAGGTGCTGATTTAGGGACATTTTTATTACTGCGTTTCTTATCATAAAGATCTATCACCAAACGATTACCATACTGGCCCGCAGGGGTTAGGGGAAAGACGGTAAGCTGGTAGGGTTGAGACAATTCGAGTACTAAGCGAGTTTTACCTTTATTAAAACTAGAACGGAAACGTTTAACGCGAGAGTCTTTAGCGGCAAGATTTTTTAAGGCAACTAAATTTTTTGTATCGGTAAAATCAATAACTAAGCGTTCAGGGTTATTCAGTGTAAAATATTTATAGTTTGCCTTTTGTTTAACATCAAAAACAATACGTGTATGTTCTGGTGCAGGCCATACACGGATACCATCAATACTATTGGTAGCAAAACTACTTACCGAAAATAAGATCGATAAAATACCAGTGCATAACAACACCATTATACGTAATTTTACAATCGCCAGAAGAACTCTGTGATACATCCAACCTACCCCAACTTGTTATAACGTTATTATTTTTTCAAGTGCTGTCATTACATAGTCGCCATACACAGATTCAGCGTATATATTGATTATTCTTTGTTCATCTTGATAAGCCATACTAATGGTTAAGTCTGCTTTAGCCAGTAGGCCAGCCCCTTTTTCGGGCCATTCAATAAAACAACAACAATCATTATTAAAGTAATCTCGAATACCCATATATTCTAATTCTTCTGCATCAGCAAGGCGATATAAATCAAAGTGAAAAATACGCCAATTAGCCAGTTCATAAGGCTCCACGATAGTATAAGTCGGACTTTTTACATTACCTTTATGTCCCATACCTCGAACAAAACCTCGAGTAAGTGTTGTTTTACCCGCGCCTAAGTCTCCATTAAGGTAAACGACTAAGGCTTGCTGAGTTGTCGTATTTTTAAGTACACTTGCTAGCCCTGTTCCAATGGCAATGGTGGCAGCTTCATCAGGTAAAAAATATTCTAATTGCTTCATTTTACTTTTCTATATTTAGGGTGACTACCATGACAAGGTTAATATAACAGACTGCATTTAAGTTTTAATTCAAAAACTTAAATGGCTACTCTTTGAGCATTAACGTTGGCGATATACACAGGTAATCTACACTGATAATTGATAGTGGCTATAATATCAGCTGACGCGCTACGAATATAGTTACCAAGCTCGTTGTATAAAAATAATAGTACTTTGTATGAATAAACTTTATCGTTGTATTCATTGCATCACGATAACTTTATAAAAACTATCTATTTACGTGACAATTTCAAACAGAGTTATCACTATACATTAATGTCATTAGTCGCTTGTATGGTAAGCTTAGTCTAATGCAAAGGCACCCATCTTAACTTTAATCATTACTCAACAAACAACCTAAAGCTGACTTTATTTGTATGACAACATCGCATATTAAC
>Ga0308015_10000747_pt1 | contig 14267 bp, 12 predicted proteins | sample Neamet231_FD_203128 | JGI IMG/M metagenome (GOLD analysis project Ga0308015, IMG submission 203128) | Marine microbial communities from water near the shore, Antarctic Ocean - #231 | ecosystem: Environmental > Aquatic > Marine > Unclassified | place: Southern Ocean | collected 2014-07-28
TTCCCGATCCGAAAAAGATAGGAAATTCAGGTTCATTTTTTAAGAATCCAGTTCTTTTGAAATCTGACTTCCTACTCCTACAAGAGCAGTATAAAGATATACCTTCTTATGTGATTAACGATCTAGAGGTAAAGGTTCCAGCTGGTTGGTTGATAGAGAATGTAGGATGGAAAGGAAAGGTGATTGGTAATTACGGGGTTCATAAAAACCAAGCTTTGGTACTCGTTAATTATGGAGGCGCTAAAGGAACTGATATTTATGAACTAGCACAGAAGATTCAAGCCTCGGTTGAAAACCGCTTCGATATTCATTTACAAATGGAAGTCAATATCATTAATGGGTCTAATTAATTAGTTATCGTTCGGATATTAAATTCTTTGGTTTAAATTTGCTAAAATTTACAACACATGAAAACAGTATTATTAACCATAGTTTTGTTGGGTTTAGGTATCGCAGGAATTGCGATTAAGATTTGGGCTAAAAAAGATGGAGAGTTTGAAGGTACTTGTGCCAGTAATAATCCTTTAGTAACTCCAGAAGGTGAAGCTTGTGGGTTTTGTGGTGCAGAACCTGAAGAACATTGCAAATCTGAATAATACTTATAATTACTTTGTAGTATAAAGCCTGCAAAATTGTGTTTTTTTGAACTTCCAAAAATTTCTCCATGAAAATAGGTATCCTTAGAGAAGGTAAAACTCCTCCAGATAAACGTGTAGCATTAAGTCCTGAGCAATGTGTACAAGTACAAAATCAATATCCAGATTTAGACTTAGTAGTGCAACCGAGTCCTATAAGACGTTTTGTTGATAGTCAGTACAGTGACTTAGGTGTTGTCATGCAGGAAGATTTAGCTGATTGTGATGTTATTATAGGAGTGAAGGAAGTTCCTGAAAAAGATTTAATTGCTAATAAAACGTATTTCTATTTTTCTCATACGATTAAAGAGCAGCCTTATAATAGGAGTTTGTTGTTAAAGATGCTTTCTTTAAATATACGAATGATTGATTATGAAACCTTAACCAATGCAAATGGCAAACGATTAATTGGTTTTGGTAGATACGCTGGTATTGTAGGTTGTTATAATGGGTTTTTAGCCCAGGGTAAAAGAACCCAATCTTACGATTTGAAGCCTGCTAATTGATAGACTTAATTGGAATTAAAGAGGTTTCTAAAGAGCAATTTTTAAATGAATCTTTCGATCAAGCTGTTTATGTGCAATTAAATACCTTGGATTATAATATCCGCATTGATGGTTCGGTCTCTTCTAAAAGTGATTTTTATGCAAATCCTCATTTGTATAAATCCGATTTCTTAAAGTACGCTAATGTTGCCGAAATGTTTATTGCAGGTCATTATTATTCAGCAGACTCCCCTTATTTATTCACTAGAGAACAAGCCAAATTATCTAGCTTTAATATTAAAACTGTCGCCGATGTTTCTTGTGATATTGATGGTCCTGTAGCTTGTACTATTGCTCCTTCTACAATTGCGAACCCTATTTATGGTTACAATCCCTTAACGGAACTAATAGATGACATTACGAAGCCTGATGTAATCACTGTGATGGCTGTAGATAATTTACCCTGCGAATTACCCAAAGATGCTTCTGAAGATTTCGGTGCTGAGATGATCAAGCATATTTTGCCTTGTTTATTAACCGAAGACCCGACTAATATTATAGAAAGAGCCACTATTTGTGAGAATGGAAAGCTTACCAAACACTACAAATACCTCTCTAATTATGTATTAGGTAAATAATTATTAATTTATTTAGCATAGTTGTTGTTCATGTATATAGTTTGTTATATATTTGATATAGATTAAAATCCTGGGGGGGATTTGTAATCATAGTTGTAAGAGGCTCGTTTTCACGAGCCTCTTTTCATTTCCTACATTTTTTATAAAGCATTTGGGATTCTAATAGTATCAATTAAGGTTGTCTACTTATTTTTGAGCTTTAGAATTCTTGTGATAGATCAAAAAAAAAAGCCCAAATGGGCTTTTTTAAAGAGTGAATTATTTAAGAATTGATCGTGTCCAGCTTGTTGTTTTGCCAAACAGAGAAAATCCTATATAACCTCTGAGGTTTAAAATGTCTAAACCATCTGTTGTAGCGTTGAGAGAGTAAGTATCACCTTCTCTTGCATCGTATATTTCCCCGTCGTTCCATTCTTTATCCTTTGCGTCCCATACAAGGTTCTGCATAACTGTCATTCCTAGTTTTTTTCTGGTTTTAAGTTTGTCGTCTGGATTTTTCTCATCCAACATCCAATCTCCATTTTCATGTTTTGCTTTTTCAAGCCATACAATTTTACCAAAAAACAGTTCTTTTGCTTTAAAGACTTCAATCTGTGCATCTCCTTCTTCGTTAAGCCAAACACCTAAAATGTCTCCAGAGTTTTGCGCAAAAAGTAGGTTTGCACTAAAGATAAATAGGGAAAGTAAAATAGATTTTTTCATAGTAATGGTTTGTTTTTTAAAAAGTACGGTTAATTCCAATAACAAATCGGTTAAAGTCGAGGTAGTTTTCTCCATATGGAGGTTTATTCATTAGCCAGGGTAAATCTAGCCTTAGAGTTAGGGGTTCAATATTATCAATATTTTTAAATAATGTAAATGTAGTACCCAATCCTGCATCCGCTCTAAAACTTCCCATTGTAAAATCTTCATTCAATTTATTTGAATTTAAGATTCCTGCATCCGTAAAAATATAATTTGTCATATTAATTTTTTCAGCGAAAGGAAGGTATTTAGAAAACTCTAATTCTGCAGAGAATGATACTCCAGATGTTCCTGAGTAGTTGAAGCTTTGGTTTTCTAACTCTCCTTCTGGCATTAAATAGCCTGAGTAGGCTCTAAGGTTTAATCCACCCCCCATTTGAAAGTGATTTAAGTTAGAGTCGAATCCGATCCAATCTCTATTAATAAACCCAGTAGATCTAGTGTATTTGTTGTCCATCATTTGTTCAGGGTTAGCGCCAGCGGCAAATAGTTTACTCTCTGGTGCAATAGATGTTCCCGATGTATGATTTGCGTAGAATCTGGTTTTTAATTTAAATTTATTGATCGTAGTACTATTTAGAACTTCTAAGCTTACTTGTGCATACTGATAGTCACTACCCAAAGTACTTGATTTTAATGCTAAGTTAATCGCACCATTTCCTCTATGGTATTTGTAAAAATGATCTAAACCTACTGTTAGTGTATTATTCCATTTGTTTGCTACCCAGAACTCATCATCGTTTAATAGTAAATAAGTACTGCTTGTTTGTTCTGGCCTTTGCATCACTTTTAGTTCTGCATAGATTTTGTTGTTTTGTTTTAATTCCTGCTCAAATCTTAATTTGTGTAAGTCCAGTCCATCTAGTTTTTTAGTATGTAGCAGCATTACTAAGCCTTTATTTATATTGTATATAGGCGTACTATATTCTACTTCGTACGAAAATTGATTGTAATCGCTCCCCGATTTTATTGTCTCCAGAACCTCTACTCCGTCTTTTATATAATTTACTTCTCCCTGAGGTAAGTAGTCGTTAATTTGTGAAAACCCTGTATTTACCCAAAAGGTACCATCAAAAACATGATGTATATCCATATAGTCTCCAGTAAATTGTATCCCTGTTTTTAAACCATCGTATCCATTATACCATAATTTTGGACGAAGTGTAAGTTCATATTTTTTCCAATCGGGGTAGGACCAAACAAAGTCTTCCATTTCTAAGGAAATGTTTTTATGTAAACTATTGTCTACCATATAAGAGTCTGCTAACCTATTTGTTGGGTCTATAATTACATCTTTAATTCCTTTAGGAGATCGAATAATAACGGTATGCTGCTTGTGAATTTTCCCGAAACCATACCATTTATCTAAAATGGTTGCGTTGGTTTTCTTAACAAACCAAGTATTTGGAATGTGGTATTTGGTCTCTTGTCCAGATTTTGAAACTACGGTAAAGTCAATAGGCATTTGCATGTCTGCTTTTCGCTCAAAAGTAAGTTCAAATAATTCATCAGAACCTTTTAGCTTTTTTGCCGATTTTACTGCATAATCTATGTCTTTGGTTGTTTCCATCCATTGGTCAAAAAACCAGTTAAGATCTACTTTCGTATAATTAATTACTGTTTTCCTAAAATCACCAAAATAGGGATGTGCTATTTTCCAAGTAGCAAAGTAATGCTGAATCGCTTCTAGAAACAATTCATCACCTAATACATATTGTAAGTTATACAGCATAGCTGCCGTTTTATAGTAAACATGTCTATAGCCACCACCGTGACCTAATGCAGAGCCAAAATCATCGGAATGTGTGTTTAGTTGTGGCGTATTGTTTCTGGTTGCATCTTTTATATAAGAGTAGTAAACAGATCGATCTCTAGGATGTAAATCTTTGGTGTGATTAGCTATGTATTTGTTTGATGAAATGTTTTGTACCATCTTGTCTCCATCTATACGTTCTAATCCCCAAGCTGTAAGAAACTGAGTAAAACCTTCGTCTAATGCAGCTCTATAAGTTTCGTTGTTTCCTACCTGTCCGTAAAACCAGTTGTGCCCAATTTCGTGCACCAATAAACCTCTATAACTCGGGTCTGATCCACCATCTAAAGTAAGCATAGGATACTCCATACCATCTTGTGCATCGGCAACGATCATTTTATGGTAGGTGTACATTCCGAAATCTTCAGAAAATACTTGAATTATTTTTGCGGCATAATCTGCTGCATTTTGCCACTTACTAGCATGTTGCTCTTGCGCTAATGCATAGCAAGTAATACCGTTCCAAGTGGCTTCTCCAATTCTATAACTAGGGTCTGCAGTAAAGGCGAAATCGTGTACGTTTTCGGCATGGAATTTCCAAGTTTTCCGATCTTCAGGGTTGTATTTTATTATTTCTGAAGCAGCTTCGTTCCAAGGTTTGTCTTTAAAATTAGTGATTGCTAATTTGTCTCTTAATTCCTTAGGTAGAAGTTTGTCTCTATTTAATAAGAAGCCAGTAGCGTCTACAATATAATTAGCAGCAAAAGTTAAGGCTACATCAAATGCGCCAAAGTCACCATAAAACTCTTTTCCTAGGTGTTGGTCGGTAGTCCATCCAAACTTTGCATCATACACCGAAATTCTCGGATACCAGTGTACTCCATCGTAGTGTGTTTTACCATTCGAATTAAATTTCTTCATCCTTCTACCCATGGCTCCTTCACCAAAATAGGTAGTAAACTCTAGGTCGAAGTCAATAGATTCTCCTGATTTAATAGGTTTACTTAAATGAACTTTTAAAATAGTGTTGTCTTGTTCGAGAAGTATTTTCCTTCCATGAGAAGTAATTTTATGCACCTCAGTCCCTTTCTTGTCCGATTCGTAAGGGCCGTATTGTATTTTATTATTGTTTTGCTCGTTTAAATCTGCATGATGAGATTCTGGTTGAAATGCATTTTGATATAAATGGAAATAAACGACACTTAAATCGTCAGGAGAGTTGTTCCAATAAGTGAGTTTTTCGACACCTTCGATAAGATCTTTTTGCTCATCTATATTAGCCGTTATTTTATAATGAACATCTTGTTGCCAGTAGTCAGAATGAGGCTTTTTGTTTTTCCAATAATTAGGGTTGTCTAAATTCCGAAAAGTATTCGGTTGGTTTATTGGGTTGTATTTTACGGGTTTGCTTTGAGCAGATAGAGTGTTTATTGAAATAAATAACACCCATAGGTAACAATAGAAAATTCTCATTAGAGTCGTAATTTTTTTGGACTCAAAAGGTAGGTAATAAAATGATTTTAGTCAAGCTTATTTTGTTGCTTCTCTTTTGCACTTACAATACTGGCATTTAGTTCAAATCCTAGTAAGAGAATAATAGAGTTAAAGTACATCCAAAGTAAAATAACGAGAAGTGTTCCAATAGAACCGTATAGTTGGTTGTATTGTGCAAAGTTTGTTACGTAATAGCTGAAACCTAAAGAGGAAATCACGCTAAGTGCAGTGGCTGTAATTGAACCTGCAGACCAGAATTTCCAACCTTTTTTATCGGCTGGACCATAGTAAAATAAGATGCTATAACTTACAAATAGTACAAAAACTAAAATTAACCATTTAGCATATAAAATTATATCTACCGAATACTGTTGTAGGTACCCTTCGCTAACAAGACTACTCATAAAGCCTTGAGAAAACAATTGAAATATGATGGTTAAAATCAAAATAATTGCCAATACTAAAGTAAGTGCAAACGATAAAAGTCTAAGCTGCCACCAAGTTCTTTTATCGGATAAATGATATGTGGCGTTAAATCCAGTAATCATTGCATTTACACCATTAGTAGAGAAATATAAGGCTAGTACAAATGTTAGTGAGAGTAATCCACCTTGTTCATTGTTTACTATATCGTCTAAAATAGATTTTGTAGCATCAAAGGTAAGTGGAGGTAATATGTCCATCATTAAGACGAACAATTGTTCCTGAAAACCTTCTATCGGGACAAAAGGAATTAACGTGAATATAACTATGATTGATGGGAAGAAGGCTAAAAAGAAATTAAAGGCTAGGGAAGAGGCTCTCGTGGTAATTGCTCCTTCAAGTAGTCCTTTATAAAAAAACATCGAGACTTCATATAGGCTTAAACCATCGAAACCTGGAATTATTAGTTTTTGTGTATATGTTTTAATGCTCAAAGTCTATTTTTAAGATTGTGTGAATTTACTAAAAAGCTTTTAAACTCAAATCCATATTATAAACAGAATGTGTTAAGGCTCCTACAGAAATGAAATCTACTCCACATTCTGCATAAGAACGAATTGTTTGATCTGTAATACCTCCAGAAGATTCTGTCTCGAATGTACCATTAATTAACTGTACTGCTATAATGGTCTCTGCAGGTGTGAAGTTGTCGAGCATAATACGGTGTATACCACCAGCCTTCATAATTTCTTTAACTTCGTTTAGATCTCTAGCTTCTACCTCAATTTTAAGGTCTAGGTCTTTTTCTTTTAGGTATGTAAGTGTTTTTTCTATTGCTTTTGTAATTCCACCTGCGTAATCAAGGTGGTTGTCTTTAAGCATTATCATGTCATATAATCCAAATCTATGATTTGCACCCCCACCAATTCTAACAGCCCATTTTTCTAAAACCCGTATTCCAGGAGTCGTCTTACGGGTGTCTAAAATAGTAGTTTCTGTTCCTTCAATTAGTGTTACATACTCTTTCGTTTTAGTGGCAATTGCACTCATGCGTTGCATACAATTTAACACCAAACGTTCTGCAGTGAGTATAGAAACCGAACATCCCTCAACAATAAAAGCGATATCCCCTTTTTTTACTGTGTCACCATCTGAGAGAAGTGTGTTTAATTTTAGCGTTGGGTCAATACTTTCAAAAATCCATTGAGCTAATTGTATTCCAGCTATTATACCCTGGTCTTTAACGAGTAAATGAGCTCTACCGATATTCTCTTGAGGAATACACGCCAAAGAGCTGTGGTCACCATCGCGAACATCTTCGGCAAAAGCTAAATGTATAAAAGGTAGTACTTGTTCTTTTGTAATCATAAGATTCTGTTACTTTGTAAGCAGCTGCAAAATAAGTAAATTTTAAAGAGTCTAGATGAAGATTTTACTTTTAGTTATCGGGAAAACCGATGAGAAATATTTGATGGATGGTATGGATAAGTACCGCAATCGTTTGAAGCATTATATAGGCTTTGATTACGAGGAGATTCCCGATATAAAAAATAGAAAATCGTTGTCTGAGCCACAGCAGAAAAAATTAGAAGGTGATTTAATTCTTTCGAAAGTAAAAGCTGGAGATAAGTTGGTCTTGTTAGATGATAAAGGCAAGGATTATTCCTCGGTAGCTTTTTCAAAGCATTTACAACAACAAATGAACTCAGGAATTAAAAGACTTGTTTTTGTGGTGGGTGGTCCTTATGGATTTGATGCTTCCGTGTATTCAAAAGCGCAAGGAAAATTGTCATTATCTAAAATGACTTTCTCTCACCAAATGATTCGATTGTTTATGGTGGAGCAAGTTTACCGAGCTATGACGATTTTGAAAAACGAACCTTATCATCACGAATAGCAGCTTCTGCTATGAATGATTTAGCTTGATAATTGCAATTGTTAAAGTACTGTAAATTAGTCGCTTTAGTGATCTCTATATCTTTAAATTAATACCTATTAAGATTCGTAACTACTGTTGATTGATTCGTTTTTATTATAGAGATAAATTACTTACTTTTGCAGACTATTAATAAACTAAATTAATAACAATGTTGAGAAACTACGAAACTGTTTTCATTTTGAATCCCGTTTTGTCTGATGAACAGACAAAGGAAGCAGTAAGCAAATTTTCAGATCATTTGACATCAAATGGTGCTGAAATTGTAGCATCGGAAAGCTGGGGCTTGAAAAAGCTAGCTTATCCTATCCAAAAAAAGAAAAGTGGATTTTACTTTTTACTAGAATTCAAAGGAGAAGCAACTTTAACGTCTACATTAGAGGTTATTTTAAAGAGAGATGAGCGTGTTATGCGATTCTTAACTGTTGCCTTGGATAAAGATGCTATGGCTTACGCTGCTAATAGAAGAGAAAAGTTAAACAAATCTAAAGCGACTAAGTAATGGCTAGTAATTCAGAAATTAGATTCCTTACTCCATTATCTATTGATACTGGTAAGCAGAAGAAATATTGTCGTTTTAAGAAATTAGGTATTAAGTACATCGATTATAAAGATGGCGATTTCTTAATGAAATTCTTAAACGAACAAGGTAAAATTTTACCTCGTCGTATTACGGGAACATCTTTGAAGTTTCAAAGAAAAGTAGCCCAAGCGGTAAAAAGAGCACGTCACGTAGCTGTTTTACCTTACGTAACTGATTTAATGAAGTAAAATACCGAAACGATGGAAATTATTTTATCTCAAGAGGTAGCAAACTTAGGTTTTAAAGACGATGTTGTAATTGTGAGAAACGGTTACGGTAGAAACTTTTTAATCCCTAAATCTTTAGGTGTTTTGGCTACTGATTCAGCAAAGAAAGTTTTAGCTGAAAACTTAAAACAAAGAGCTTTTAAAGAGCAAAGAATTGTTGATGACGCTAACAAGATCGCTACGGCACTTAAAGGTCTTGAAGTTAAGTTATCTGCAAAAGTTGCTGAAGGCGGACATAAATTATTCGGTTCAATTACGACAATCGATTTAGCAGCAAACTTTGCTAAAGCAGGTCAAGCAATTGAAAAGAAATTTATCACTATTACTGGTGGTTCTGTAAAAGCATTAGGTAAGTATACTGCCCAAGTGCGTTTACACAGACAAGTAGTTGTTGATGTAACATTCGAAGTTGTTGCTGAGTAATTAAATACTCATCATATTCATATAAAGGCTCCTTTTAGGAGCCTTTTTTATGCCCAATATGTTGGTTGTGCGTAAATGTTAATTAATTGAATAAATGTTAATAAATAGCCTTTTTTAAACTGCTCTCTAATCTGTATAAATGGGCTAAATGTTTATATTTGTTAGATGTCAAATTTGACTTTTAAAACCGATATAAGATGAGTGAAGAGATAAAAGGACAAGATTATTCGGCGGATAGCATACAGGTACTCGAAGGTTTAGAGGCTGTACGTAAACGCCCAGCCATGTATATTGGTGATATTGGTCAGAAAGGACTACATCATTTAGTATATGAGGTAGTCGATAACTCTATTGATGAAGCTCTTGCTGGACACTGTAAAGAGATAAGTGTAGTAATTAATACCGACAATTCTATCTCTGTAACAGATGATGGTCGTGGTATTCCTACTGCAATGCATTCTAAAGAAGGGAGATCTGCTTTAGAAGTTGTAATGACTGTTTTACACGCTGGTGGTAAATTCGATAAGGACTCTTATAAAGTTTCTGGTGGTTTACACGGTGTTGGGGTGTCTTGTGTTAATGCACTTTCTATATTTTTAAAAGCAGAGGTTCATAGAGGCGGTAAAATATTCACTCAAGAATATTCTGAGGGTATTCCTCAAACAGAAGTTTTAGAAGTTGGTACTACCGATTATAGAGGTACCATTATTACCTTTTTACCTGATGCTTCTATTTTTACTACTACAGAATATGTTTACGATATTCTAGCTGCTAGATTACGAGAGCTTTCATTCTTGAATAAAGGTATTTCTTTGAAAATATCTGATAAAAGAGAACAAGATGAAGACGGTAATGACATAACATCTACTTTTTTATCTGAAGGTGGTTTAAGTGAGTTTGTAGAATATTTAGATGAAGCTCGAGAAAGTCTTATCGATCAGGTAATGTATTTGGAGGGTGAGAAAAATGGTGTACCTGTTGAGGTTGCCATGAGTTATAATACTACCTATTCTGAAAACTTACATTCCTACGTAAATAATATTAATACACACGAAGGTGGAACTCACCTTGCTGGTTTCCGTAGAGCTTTAACTCGGACTTTAAAGTCTTACGCTGATAAGTCGGGTATGTTAGAGCGTGAAAAAGTTACTGTTGCTGGTGATGATTTCCGTGAAGGACTTACAGCCGTGATTTCCGTTAAAGTAATGGAGCCACAGTTTGAGGGTCAAACAAAAACAAAATTAGGGAATTCTGAGGTTTCAGGAGCGGTAGATCAGTTGGTAGGTGAAATGCTTAACAATTATCTAGAAGAAAATCCTAAAAATGCAAAGCAGATTATCTTAAAGGTAATCTTAGCTGCTAAAGCTCGTCAAGCTGCTCGTAAGGCGCGTGAGATGGTACAGCGTAAAACTGTAATGTCTTCTACAGGTTTGCCAGGTAAGCTTTCAGATTGTTCTGAAAAAGACCCAACTAAATGTGAAATTTTCCTTGTTGAGGGAGATTCGGCAGGGGGTACTGCAAAACAAGGTCGCGATAGAGCTTTTCAAGCTATTTTACCCTTACGTGGTAAAATCTTGAATGTTGAAAAAGCAATGCAGCATAGAGTTTTCGAAAACGAAGAGATTAAGAATATATTTACTGCATTAGGTGTTTCTATTGGAACTCCGGAAGATAGTAAAGCTTTAAATATATCTAAATTACGTTACCATAAGGTTGTAATTATGTGTGATGCCGATGTTGATGGTTCTCACATTTCTACACTGATTCTTACTTTCTTCTTTAGATATATGAGAGATTTGGTAGAGAATGGTTATATCTACATTGCAACACCGCCTTTATATCTTGTTAAAAAAGGTAAAGATCATCGTTACTGTTGGAATGATGCAGAACGTGATGCAAATGTTGCAGAGATGGGGAAAGGTAAAGAGTCTTCTGTTGGTATACAACGTTATAAGGGACTTGGGGAAATGAATGCCTCTCAATTATGGGACACCACCATGGAACCTTCTAACAGAACATTACGTAGAGTTACTATAGATAGTGCTGTAGAAGCAGATCACGTATTCTCAATGCTTATGGGAGATGAAGTTCCACCTAGAAGAGAATTTATAGAGAAGAATGCTAAGTATGCTAATATAGATGCTTAAGTAGGTTTATACACATAAAAAAAGCTCAACGTAAGTTGAGCTTTTTTTATGCCTAATAATTTAGCTCAGAGTCAAAGTCAAATTGAGCTAGTTGTACTTAAAGCTGTTTATCTTAAAAGTACAAATGTTCCTGTCTTCTTTACTATTATATTTTTTTGGGTGTTAAATAGAACCAAAAATGTATACGAGTCTGGATTTGCATCTACTCCGTTGTCAATTCTAGTTCCATCCCATCCCTGTATATAGTCAGTAGTTTCGAATACTAATTTCCCCCATCGATCGTATATATACATCTCGTAACTGTCTTTAATGAAGTCCTTTAATAAGGGTCTGAATTGATCATTTTTAGTATCACCATTAGGGGTGAAGGCTGTAGGAGGCCAAAATAAATAGTCTTCTTTAGACACAATTTCCTTTATATAACTATCTACACATCCTTCTGAATCTGTAATTGTAAGTTCTACATTGTAAAATCCGATCTGATCAAATACGTTTGAAGGGTTGTATTCTTCTGAAAAAGTACCCTCTCCAAAACTCCAGTAGCTTTCTACGATTGTAGTAGTAGGCTCTGAAGAAGAAAAGTTTAGAAATTCTACAAGTCCTGAATTGTAAACAACGGTATCAAAAGTTGAATCAAAATAAGATGTAGGACCTGGAACATTAATTACTTCTGTTGTCATCTCTCCTTCACAACCGTGAGAATCAGTAACGAGTACATCGTATTCACCATCGTTTAAGTTTTCTACTGTAGCACTATTAGGAAACCAACTATCCCAGTTGTAATTATAAGGACCTAATCCATTTAGAGGTATTACAGTTACAGACCCAATATCTTGATCACAATGATCGTCTTCTGAAGTGTAATCAAAAAGTAACTCTAATTCATGATTGTCTACAACCTCTATAGCAACACCTTCGCAGCCGTAGTAATCGGTAACAGCAACGATATAAGTTCCTTCTCCTAGGTTATTTGCTGTAGCATTATTTGGATTTGGTATGTTCCAAGTATAAGTATAAGGGATATATCCATTAGTAGGAATTAGTGTTATTCTACCTACCTCATCATCACAAATATCATCTATAATAATTGCGTCAAATTCTAATTCTATTATTTCAGTAATTATAGTTTCTACTCCTGTAAATTCACAACCTATAGCATCAGTTACTGTATAGTTGTAGTCGCCTGGGCTAGCTCCTATTAGGTTTTGTCCAGTAAAAGCGCCGCTATTCCAGTCAACAGTGTAGCTTGGAGTACCTCCACTAATTGCTAGGTTGATTTCTCCAGAGTTCGAATTGCAAATATCATTCGTTACATTGGGGTTTGTTACTACATGTGTGGTAACGGTAAGATTCAAATCTTCAGAATAAACACATCCAAAGTTGTCTTCTATCACATAAGTGAATGTTTCTTGCCCTGGAATTGTTGGTAGAATTGTTAAGTTTGTACCACTAGTAGTTACAATCGTAGGATTGGTTTCCCAGTATTCATTTACAATGAAATTATCGTAATTCCAAAAGGAAGGTATTACCTCTGCGTTTATTGTTACACCCCAAGAGAAAATCCAACCATTATCTATTCCTAAATTATCTACAATTGTAATTGTCCACACACCATTTAAAGGAGTCCCTAAAAGTGCATCTAAGTTTTCTAGTGGAAGGTAGATGTCAGAATTTAAAATACTTGAAAACCCTCCAGCTGGATCTGGTGTTGTATTGTCTCCCATTCCTTCAGCCATTGTTCCGTCGTATGTAGGATTCATTGACCAACCATAGTCATATCCAACACCAGGATTTGTCTCAGTAGCATCTCCATCTGTAGCTTCTCCAAGCCAAGTTCCTCCACCTGCTTGTGAAAATAACTGGACTTGAACCCCATTAGGTGCAGTAATGTACATATCTAAGTCACCTGTGTAAGAATGTTCCATATTAATGTCGATACTTACAATGTCATTTACATCTGTAAGTGTTTGTCCTTCACCAAAACATTCTAAAGTAATATCTGTATTGTAGGTTACTCCACTACCATCTGGTAAGTACAATGGGTCCGAAAATTCATCTTCACATGTTGTAGATATCCATCCATCAGTAATGTAGGCAATATTTACATTTACGTCTGATGCTGGGTCATTTCCAACAACAGTTAAAATATCTGGACAAATAGAAGAAGGGTTGGCGGATAAGTTTAATGTAGGAACAGTAGATACTCTAACATATACAGCGAATGGTTCAATATTTTCACAACCATTTACATCAACAGATATTATTGATATGATAAATCCTTCAGATGAGTTATAGGTGTTTGTGTATTCAGCTGCAGTAACGGTCTCCGATTCATTAACAAACCAAGTAAAGTCTGTTGATGCAACCGTTTGGTTATAAGTTGTGTTGTTTTCTGGAAAATCGGCTTCACCAATAAGTGTTAGTTCCTCTCCTAAACAAAGGTCGTAATAAATAGTAGACTCTCCATTTGTAGGATCTACCTCAATTGTAGGGGTATGAGTACTACTAGTAATAGAGTGAACAATTTCTTGACAGTTATTTTGTGCTACTGAAACCGTATAGGTAACCAGTAAAATTAAGAGTAAAGAAAACTTTTTCATATAGGCTTGTTTTAATCGAATTCAGACTAGCAAAAATAGTACCACCCTAGAATGGACTATATTTTTCAAATATACTTTTTATATTTTTCAGTAAAGAGATATAAATGGTTAAATTTGCCGAAATTCTAATCGGATTTAAGTGTTTTAGGCTTAAATCTTTAAATCACATAAAATGAAAG
>Ga0308015_10000754_pt1 | contig 14221 bp, 2 predicted proteins | sample Neamet231_FD_203128 | JGI IMG/M metagenome (GOLD analysis project Ga0308015, IMG submission 203128) | Marine microbial communities from water near the shore, Antarctic Ocean - #231 | ecosystem: Environmental > Aquatic > Marine > Unclassified | place: Southern Ocean | collected 2014-07-28
CCTCCCCGGCCGCGCACCCAACTCGGCCGAGCGGTCGTGCATCAAGCTGGGCACGTTCGCCGCCCTCTCCGCCGACGACGGCCCCTGCTACAAGGAGGTCGACTCGTCCCTCGACGTCTCCGGGGCCGTGGCTGAAGCCAACCAACAGCTCGCCGTCACCGGCCGCTCCGTCTTCCCCTGCTCCGGCACTGCCTCCTACGCCTGCCATACCGCGTGCTTCAGCGTGCTCTGGGGGGGCGGCGGGGGCGCCGGCAACCACCTGACCAAGTACATCTGCTCCCGGCACCCCACCCACGCGCTCCCGCTCACTTGGCGTAAAGACCATCCCGGGCAAGGGCCCTCCGACCCGGCAGCCAACGCCGTCTGCACCGCGTGCTTCAAGGAGAACTTCGGACTCGGCGAGGGCGGCACCGGCTACAACGAGCGCTTCGAGATCACCACCCCGGACCAGCGGGGCAGAGCCTACTTCCTGGGTGACCTCGCGCACCCGGCCGCCGACGGCTCCACCGACCTCGAGGCCATCTGCTCCGACGGCTACGGCACCTGGTGCGCAGAAGTTCCCGGGCGCCTCCGCGGCTTCAAGCAGCTCGCTCGCGACGTCCAGCTGGCAGTCCTCGCCCTCGCCTGCGACGCGTGGCAGGCGGGCGAAATCATGGACGACCAGCTCAACGACGACCTCGTCGCCACCGCCACCGCCCGGTGCAACCTCGTCTCCCGCCGCGCCGACTCGGCGCACTACGGCGACACGCCCCGCACCCCCGTCGGCCTGGGCCTTCCCGTGGACGGCGGCGACAGCCGCGCACCCGACCACCTCGTGGCGGCCGCAGACCGGGCGGGGCAGACCCTGTCGGCGCTCGGCGCGCCGGAGCCTGTCGCGTCCTCGAGCATCGCGGGTCCCCGAAAATCGTTTTCGGACACATCACCTAAACCGTTTTCGGCAAAGGGGATCGAGGACGCTGGGACAACGTCCACCCTTCCTGAACATTCTCTATTCGTCCCGAAGTTCGCAGGCGCGCTCCGCGCGCGCGCCGCCGCGGACGAGATGATGGCCGACCCTGGTGCGCGATCCAACGCGTACGTCATGGACGACGAGTGCGAGGCCAACGAGAACGACACCACCGTCATCGCCACGCTCTCCGCCGAAGCACGCTCTCGGCAAAAGATTCTGCGTCTCTCTGAGCCAGACCGCGTCGCGATGGCCGCCAGCCTGCGCGCACACTCAGCGAAAGTCCCGGCGTCCCCAGGGTCCACCCATAGCTCCAGTGCCGCCACGCTCCAGGTGCATACCCAAATGGAAACCCATGATGCGATGGCTCCTCCGTCTGCAGAAGTCCGGCCGGGCAATGGGGGGGGCGCCCGAGCCTCTGGCGGTACTGCATGCGAGGAAGGCACTGGCGACGAAGACGGCTCCGCTGACGACCTCGCGGCGCACCCGTTCAACCTGGACTTCGGCGACGGCGACGCTGTCCACGACCGCGCCCGCCCCACCACCGGCAGGAACGGCCTGCCAAGGGCACCGTCGCACCTCTACAACGGGGAGAGCATCACCGCCCTCCAGTACGCCCAGGCCTGCACCATCGGGGGCGACGCTGGCCGCCTCGGCTTGGGGCACGACCAGATGGTCGCCGCTGTCGAGCGTGGGATGCCCGCGCTGGTCCGCGACCTCGTCGCCACGTACGGCCTGAGCGCCGAGAACCACGTCTGGCGCGAAAGCCTGTGCGCGTCCGACGTCGCCACCACCTTCATCATCACCGCGACCGCCATCGCCGCCGCCTGCGGCCCGGGCGCCGGTCTCGTCGTCGCCCTCACGGCAGGCCACCTCATGATTGCCGCCGCGCCGCGCGGCCAGAGGGCGGAGGCGGCAGAGCTGAGCATCCTCGGCCGCGTGCTCGGCCGCAACCCTCGCGACACCTTCTTCGCGGAGGCCGACTGGTTCGACGAGCTCAACCCCTGCGAGCGCGTGGTGCTGCAGCGCTTCGCTGCGGAGCTCTCCATCCACGTCCTCCACGTCGCGTGCACGTGCTGGGCAGACGAGTCGCGCCAGCCCATCTGGCCCCGCGGCGGCGCCCCGACCGAAATCTTCGCCGCCATCGCGGGCGGGCTGAGCCGCACCGGCGCCGCAGCACTCGCCGTGCCCGACAAGGCCGCCGACCCCTCCACCCTCTGCCCTGCGTGGGCCGCCGTCCTGAGCGCGCCGCTGTTCACGAAGAACAACGTCCACATCACGGAGCAGCGCTTCGAGCAGCTGCGCGCGGCCCTCGCGCCGGCGCAGACCGTGTACCCGCCAGCGGGCGAGGTTCCGGCCGTGGCCGTCGGCGACGCCGCACTCGCCCCGCCCGCGCCGCCGCTGGCGGCAGCGCGCCTGTACCGATTGGCCCAGCCGGCGCTGCTGGCCCAGCTCCTCCGCGTCCTCGCCGACTCCAGCGACGGCCGCCGCGTCCTCGAGGATCCCGTCAGGCAGCGCGACCACTTCCCTCTGGCCGCACCTCAAGACGCGAGCGGTGACCAGGAGGGCACACCCTTCCGCACCTGGCTGGACAGGACGTTGCCCGCAGGCGACCTTCACGTCGCCGGCGGCGCCTCGGCGGGGACGCTCGCCCAGCGCGCCCTGCTGACGGCCGTGTGGGCCCGCGCCTTCACCCAACTCATCGGCGGCGCCGGCAGCGACCCCAACCTCGCGCTCCACGCCAGCCAGGACCCGCACCTCGGCCAGCTGCTCGAGCACGCCCGCAGCGCGCACAACATGGCCGACGTCCCCATCCGGCTGGCCGACTTCGGTGCCGCCTTCTTGCTGAGCCGCGAAACCGGCCAGGAGCGCATGATGATGTCCTGGACGCAGCTGCAGCTGAAGTACTCCAGCCTGCTCAGCACCCTCACGGTCCGGTGGCTCGAGGACGGACTCGACGGAGGCGTCGACAGCTACCGCACCTCGGCATCTGCGGGCGGCAGCGGACCAGCGGCACCGCACCCGTACCCTGCCACGGCTCTCGCCGTCTCCCCGCGAGCCCTGCACACGGGCGAGGACAGGCGCCGCGAGTTGAAGCGGTGCATCTGGCACGTCGCGCTCACGCGGTCGGCGGCCGAGGCCGCGGACGAGGCGCCGCTCCAAGACGCCCTGACCGCCCGCGCGGCGGCGTGCGGCAGCGGCATCTGCGACGTCATCTGCAGCGCGGCCGAGACGGCGCAGCTCTCGGACTACTTCGCAGAGCAGGCCGCCGCCCTGAGCTTCACCGGCGAGCGGGCCGCCAAGCTCGGCACCGAGGAGGGCACGGCGAACTGGTTCGCCCAGCGCGTGCTCGCCGCCTTCTACCGCGGCTCGGTGGACGGCACACTCTCCGGCGACGCCATTCCCAGCGGCCTCCTGCTCCAGGTTCGCGCGTGGACGGCGTTCGCCAGCGCCGCCATGGTGCGGGTGTGCGAGACCCTCGGCCTGGGCGGGCGTGTCACACGCACACCTTTCTTGCAACAGTGGGGGGAGCACGAACCTTCCTCGGTCTCCACCTCGCTGGCGCTGATGGCGTGGGACCTATACGCACTTCTGGTGGAGGCTGACAGGCTCTGGCCAGGCCTCGGCGGCCGCGCCGCCCTCGCCACCAGCCAGGTCCCCGCCGACAACGCCACTCGCGGGGAGGCGCCGTTCTCCACCCCGGCGGGGCTGGCCACGCAGGCCGGCGCCAGCCTCACCGGTGACGTGTGGATGGTCGTCGGCCGCCAGGCTGTGAGCGCCGTGGAGGCCGACCGGCACCACGACTCGTGGGCCAGCCAGGGCAACGAGGGCGAGGACGCGTGCGGCGAGGTCCTGGACCGGTTCGCTGGAGAGGCCGTGGTACCACTGCTCATCGCCGCCGGCGAGCAGCTCCTCGAGCTCACCACTCCGATCGCCCGCGGCGTGGCGGCACTCATCCAGTGCCGTAACCTGGGCACGGAGCAGCAGGACCGCCTCATCTCCGACCTGCGCGGACCGGAGGGCACCGCTGGGAATCGCGTGCTCAGAGGCGCAGCAGGGCTGATGCTGCGGCAGATCCACCAGGTCGCACGCGACTGGGACCATAAGGAGCCGCCGACCGCGCACGGAGCATGCGACACTTGCGACGATGACGAGCTGAGCGAACTGATCTCGCCTCCGGCGCTGCGCAAAGAGGGGCCAGGCCACGACCAGTTCCTCACCCTCCTCAAGTGCCTCACCGCCGCCCAAGTCATCGTCGCTGGCGGCGCGCGCGAGGACCGTTACCTGGCCGAGGACCTCCACACGGTTGCACCGCTCACGCGGCAGGCCCTTGCCATGCTCGCGTTCTGCGACCGCTCCACCATCTTGATCCGCGCCTTCCGCCGTCGCCAGGGGGAGACGGTACAGACCGACCTGGGCACGGCGCGCGACACTGCTGTCGCGAGCGCCGCCGTCATCCGCGCAATCGCCAGCGCCCGTGACGCCGCCGACGCGCAGGCCGAGGCCGCCATGGAGAACGGCGAGCAGTGGGCGGCGCCCGGCCTGCTCGACGCAGAGAGCTTCCTGGCCACGTACGGCGGACAGCACCACTTGTGGGCCGGCGCGGACGGCGGTCTCGTCGGCGCCTCTGTGCGTCACGTCTTCAGGGACGACTGGAGGCTCGCCGGGCAGGCGCTGAAGGAGTTGCAGCGGGCACACGACATGTTCGGAGGCGGGGCCGCACCGCCCCCCGCCACCGCCAACCGCCAGGGCCCGCTGGCCGCCGCCCGCTCGGCGCCGGCCGCCGCCGCCGGCGGTGGCGCCGCCGCGCCCGTGGCCACCGCCGCCGCCGAGGGGGGCGCCGCGAGCCCTACGCCGGCGGCCGCACCGCCGCCGCCGGCGAACCCCTTCACGGGTCTCGGCGAGGGTTCGCCACCGCCGCATGCAGTCGCCGTCGAGTTCCGTGTGTGGGTGGACGGCTGCGAGTACGGCCTCGAGATCTGCCACAAGGACCGCCGCAAGGACATCGTCGGCGGAGTCGTGGGCGCGCGCATGCACGGGGTCACGGAGGAGGAGAGCGTGCTCCGACACGTCGACCAGGCGCTCCGCAGGGAGGCGGGCTGGCTTGAAGCCCCCCTCCGGCAGATGACCATGTGCTGCCTGTACGACTTCGCGCAGGGCACGGTCTCGAGCCCCAAGGGTCTGCACCTGTACTTCCTCGGCATCACCTTGGCATGCCTCCCCGTCGTCACCTACGGCACCTGGGTGCCGGCGTCGGAGAAGCGGAGCGCGTACGCCGCCAACTTCGCGCAGCGCCACACCGCCGGCGGGCACAAGCTGAGCGCGCTGTACACTTACAACGCGCTGCAGGCGCTGGCCATCCGAAACCCGTCGGCGCGAAACGGTGGCCGCGCAAACGAGCCTGCCCGGGGCCAACTGAACACGCCGCAGCCGCAGCTCACAACGACTGGGGCACCCCCGCCCCTCTCCTCAGCAGCCCCCCCGCCGGCGGCAGCGCCAGCGGTCGCCGGCAGCGTGCGCCCGGTCAATTCGCACAGCCCGCCTGACGAGGTCTTCTGCTACTGGACCAGCAAGGCGGTGGGATGGACCAAGGACCAGGAGGAGCAACAAGACCAGCTCGCGTGCGACCAGGGCAACCAGGTGCTGTCCAGCGTCTGCGAGTCTGTCACGGAGGCGGAGTCCTGGGTGGCGGACCGGCGTGCGCCCACCGCCGCTCACTGGTTCGGCCTCATCTCCGTCGCGCCCGGCTGCGAGGAGGGGCACGCTACGACGAGCTGGGCGCTCGCGCACGCGTTGACGAGCGGTATCGCTTACGGCCAGTCCCTCAAGACCACCGACCGCGCCGGCGCCGACGCCTGGCTGGCCACCACCGTGCCGTGCCTGAGCCTTACTCTCTCGCGACTGACCAATCTGGCCAAGTGCCGGAGCCGCTCGGGCAAGGCGCCGCGCTGGGCCCTCGCCCGCCTCCGCGAGCAGCGGGGCGAGGAGGTGGCGTCGCACCACACCGCCAGCGAGCCGCAGCCGGTCGCCATGGAGAACGGCCGCTACTACTGGATGGACGGCCAGCCACCTCCCGCCAGAGGACCGGCGCCGACCGCACCCGACGCACTCACCCCGCCCGCGCCCGCGGCCACGCCGGCCAGCGGCGCCTACAACCAGGACATCCGGGCCCTCGAGCACCAGCTCGCCGCCCTCCGCGAAAGGGCCCGCCGGGAAGGGGTTGAGCAGGAAGGGCACCACGAGCTTCGGCATCTCGAGCGGCAGGCAGGCTCTCTCCACGCCACCGCCGACGCCCCTCCGACGCGCGGCACCGTGCACGTCGTCGTCGAAGCCGACCCCGCCCGGGTGAAGGTCGAGGGTTACGACGAGGACGAGAAGCGCCGGGCGGGAGCGCACCTCGACGCCCCACCACAGCCGCTGCAGGAGCGCATCCCCGTCGCACTGCCCGTGGCACAGCCCCTCGCGAAGACGGCACTGGTGAGCGGCACTGGCCCACCGGCCGACGCCGGAGCGCAGGCCAAGGTCGACGCCCTCGACGCCTTTGGCATGCAGGTCGCGGACGACACCGGCCTCGCCGAGGGCGGCGTGTCTTTCAACCTGTCCACGTCGGCGATCGTCGCGCCCGAGGCGGAGCCCGAGGGCGGCGCCGCCGCGGCCCACATCGCAGCCGCCGCTGCAGCCTCCGCCCTCGCCGCCCAGGCCGCCGCGGCCGCCCGCGCCGCCACCGCTGCCGCGCGCGCCGCAGTCGCTGCCACGCTCACCGGCGCCGCCTCGACCCCGCCGGCGCCGCTGCATTCCGCGCCGCCGCCCCCTCTCTTCGCCATCGCCGGCGGCGCCCTCAGCGTCGTGGCGAGCAACAACAGCCGCCTCAGCGGCGACACCTTCCCGCACGACGCCACGCACAGCGTCATCTGCGGCACACTCTCCCTGAGCAGTACCGCCCAGGAGATCGTCGCCGCCTGCGGAACGGAGATCGGCAACGTCATCGGCATCGCCGACAAAGCAAAAGGTAATTCCGACGCTGTGCGCGTGTCCACGTTCGAAGACACCGACCCCGAGGACGCCCTCCTCAGCCTGCTCAGCGGCGACGGCCAGGCCGCCAAGAAGCCCACACGCAACCGCCTCGGCCCGGCGAACCAGATGAACCAGTGGTCTCACTTCTTGAGCTGCCTGCCGGCGGACTCCGCCAAGATGACCGCGCACATGAAGAACGTTCTCCTGGCCTCCTCGCTGGCGATCGACGTCACGCACACCGCGTTGGCACACGCCTTCGGCTGCGGCAGCGCCATGGCCAACACGGGCTCAGCCGTGCAGTACTACGAACACAGCTACGACTTCATGACCAAGTTCGTAGCGAAGTGCGTCGGCTGGCAGCACGAGGGGCAGAGCCCGGAGACGGTGCACGCGTGCGCCGCCGCCGTGTGCGCCTCCGTCGTGCGCGTCGTGTCCACGACCCCGCGCCCTACCGAGCGCCGCGCCGCGGTCAGAGCTGCCGTGCGCATGGCGGCGCAGTTCGACCACCTCATCAGCAAGGACTTCCTCATCCCGTCGGTGGAGGCCGTCCGAGGCGAGAACGCCACCCTCGACAACGCCAAGGCGCTCCGCGCCCTCGAGGCCCGCGTGACGTCCCTCGCCAACGGCCACGTACGCTCCGACCGTGACGCCGCCGACGCCAAGGCCGCCGCCAAAGACGCCCAGGCCGAGGCACGCCTGGCCCGCGCCGCCCTCGCCGTCCGGCAGCCGCTGCCGCGCGCGCCCCAGCCGCAACCAGTCCGGCCTCCGCCGCCGGCTGCGCCCGCCGCGGCCCGCAGCCCGGCGCCGGCCCCCGCCCCCGCGCCGAGGGCGGCCAAAGTCGTCGCGCCGGGCAGGGCGCGCGAGCGTCTCGCGCCGGAGGACTACCGCAAGCTGATGCGGGAGAAGGACGCAGACCGTGCCCGCGAACAAGCGGCCATCGCGCAGAAGGTCGGCGGCCTCACCGACGAGCAACGCGGGGCGATTGAGCAGCAGCTCATCGCCAAGGCCAACGAGGCTGCCGACGCCGCGCGTGCTGCACGAGAGGCCGCACGCGAGTGAGCGCCGGCTCTGCGGCCGCCCCACCGGGCGGCCGCCTTGCCGGCGCCACGGCCCTCGGCTGGGCCGGCTCCGGCCACGACCGCCGCACTCGCCCCCGCCGTGGCGGCCCGCCCTGCGCCTGCAACCTGCCTGCGCGCCGACGCCAGGCCGTGGACACCGCCTCGCCGCGACCACGCCCCCGCGGCGCCGGCGCCACGCGCGCTGCACCCCGCGCCAACGGCAGCCGCGGTCGCGCCCGCCGCACCGGCGCGCCACGCCGCTGGACGGCGGCGCCGCACGCGACCTCCGCCCCTTGCCGCGCCGACGGCCCAGCCCTCGACCGCAGGCGTGACGCTCCCTCGGGCAGCGCGGCGCCCGCCGCTGCCGCCACGGGCAACATGACCCGCTTCTACCTCGTCTCCGCGCCCTGCCCGGCGTGAGCACCAGGTGGACGCCAACAAGAGCTGGTGGGTGCCATGGCTGTGCTCAGATGCTTCCGGTAATGACGTGATGGACGGGACCACCCTAGAGGGGGAACCGTTCTCGCTGATCACGGAGCAACAAGAGCAGCAATGGCACGCGCGCGGCATCACGCTGCGCAACGGCATCTGGCCGCAGGAGCTGCGCGAGCGCAGCGCCAGCTCGTACAAGGAGCTGGCGACGATCCTGCTGGCGATTCGCCAGGCGGGCGGCCAGAAGCCCTCGCCCTTGTCGGGCAAGGTGCTCTACCACTTCACCGACAACTCCAACGCGGTGGACTGCCTGGCGAAAGGCTCGTCCAAGTCCGAGGCCTTGCTCAAGCTGGTCCGTCTGATCCAGCATGAGGAGGCGGTGCAGGACTTCACCTTGTGCGCGATCCACGCGGCGGGTGACCACTTGGTCTACAACGGGGTGGACGGCATCTCACGCGGCCGGTTCGAGGGCGCCTTCGCCGCCGGCGCGTCCGGCAGCGGCCCCGCGATACCCGTCCACCGCCCCCGCCCAGTACCGGAGCCCATCCGGCAGTACATCCGCGAGGTGCTGGGCGTGGGGCAAGACCCCACCCCCATCTCCGGCTGGGAGCAGGCCAGGGTCCGGGGGAAGCACACGCTCTACGCACCGCCCGCCTCGGTGGTGCGGCAGTGTTTCTACTGGGCCAACCGGTCTCACTCCCTCGACCCTCACCACACCGGCTTCACCATCGTGGCACCATGGGTGCGGCCCAACAACTACGGCACCATGTCGAAGTACGCCGACTTCGTCCAAGTCTTCGAGCAGGGCACCTTTGGCATCCCGGCCACCGACGCCGTCCCGTGGATCGTGTTGCACCGGTTGCCGTCGCCAGTCCCGCTCGCCCACGGCTACCTGTGCGGCGAGCAGGACACGCCCCGCCCGCGCACCGCGCACCCAACCGCCGCAGTGGCCGGCTGGTCCAGGTGGCGCGACCACGGGCGCGACCCCGCGGCAGTGGCGTGGGCGCACCAGGACATGCGTCGAACCATGAAGGAGAAGCCGCGCCGCGGCGGCTACGCTGCACAGCTTCCCCGCCCGCCCCCCGGCCCACTGCGGTCGCACACGGCACGGCACCACGCCACCATCACCGACGACGAGGTGCGAATGGTGATGGGCAGCGCCGGGCGCATGTTGCACGGCCTCGGAGACGCCAGCCAGCCCGGCCGCGGGATCCGGAAGCTACAGGCCTTCTGGTGGCTCCGGCGGCAGCGCAAGTTGGCCGCAGCTGCGCTCGCCGCTCGACTGCCGAGTCTGTCCGCGGCCGACGCTCTGGCGTGGGGGCGGTGCACCCGCAAGTGCTTGAGCACGGCACACAAGTTCATCCTCAACCTCCGCGCGGCGCCTGCCCTGTTATGGTGGAACTACCCGGCGGCCTTGCACACCAACCTGGTTGAGGGATGGCGCGACCCGCGGCACCACGAGCCCGAGGAGAACTACCAGGGCAACTACCCGTCTGTGGCTGCCGAGTCTGTCCGCCGGTCTCTACGGGAAACGTGGCTCGGCGATTACATTCGCGTCGAGCCGCGTGCCCGGTGCCTCAACCCCATGGGTGCCGTCCCGAAGGACATCGCAGCCGACGTGTGGAGGCCCGTCCTGGACGTAACCGCCAGTCTGGTCAACAGAGCAGTCGACATGACGCGCGGTGCGCAGCCGCTCCTGCCCGACCTCCTGGCCAGAGTCTACCCAGACTGCTGGCTGACTAAGGCAGATTACCAGCGCGGTTACCAGCACGCGAAGATGCACGTGGACACGCAGCCGGACTACGGCGTGCTGGACGCTTTCACCGGCGAGGTAGGCGTCTACACGGCTTACCCCTTCGGCGGCGCGCGCTCCGGGGAGGTGTTCTGCAACATCGTTCGTGAGAACGAGGAGGCGCTGGCCCGCACCGCACCCTTCAGCGGCACCCTCATCGACAACACCATCGAGAGCGGCTGCCATGACCCCGACTTGCCTGCCGTCTACCGGCGGCGGGCGGACGGGCAGGTCGCCTGTACTATTGATCACTTCGTTGACGATGGGCACCAGACCGCACCTACCGAGGCCGCTGCCCTTGAGGCGGTGCAGCAGATGCTGCGCACGTTCCGGGATCAAGGAGTCCAGCTCGACCTGAAGAAGTACGTCCCGCCGGCGCAACACGGCGTGCCCTTCCTCGCCTGCGAGGTTGATACAAGGGCGTCGAGCGGCGGCCCTCTCATTCGGGTGAAGCAACGCACCCGCGCCAAGGTTCTCGAGACCATCACCGACTTCACCTCGCAGCACGCACCGCGCGGGCGCGCGCCGCGGCGCAAGGTGGCGGCGCTGCTCGGGCAGCTCGTCGGCATCTCGCCGGCTGTCCCCAGCGGCGCGGCGAACCTGCAGAGCATGCATCGGGTGGCATCCGGTGCGCACTTCGGCCTCTCGTACGGGCTGCAGTACGACCGCGACATCGCCCTGCCGGCGATCTGGTGGCGCGAGCTCGACTGGTGGCACCGGCTGCTGAGCATGGACGCCTACAAAGGCGTCACCAGCCGACGGCACGGCTCGGCCTCAACGGTCTACCAGTTCAGCGACGCCTCCGGCGACGCGTGGGGCTTCGCCCGGCTGGCGCCTGAGCAGTCGCGAGCCGCGGCCACGAGGGCACCGACACCATAACCGGTTGGCAACCGGCTCTATGCCCGAATACGTTCGGGGCTGGACCGTGCGCGTGGCGACCGCACGGCTCCAGAAGGCGCGAGGGTTCGCTCGCCCCCCGCGCCCGGCGGCACCAGGGTGGCGCCTGGTGCACGCATCCGTGAGAGAGTGGAGTGAGCGACGGCGCCCAGTACCCCCCGCTCTCCCGCACGACGCGCGTCTGCCCGCGGCCGCGAAGCGAGGCACTGACCACTGCTTCCTCCTGGTCGCGCGCAGGACACGCCCAATCCGCAAGATCTCCAAGGGGTCAGCACCACCTTCAAGATTTTTTCAGAGCTTCGGGCGGTCAGCACCGCCCTCAAGATCTTTCAGGACTGAGCAAGGATATCTCCGGCGCTGGGGCGGCTCCACACCGCAAGAACGTGTCCGGTGCCGCGCAGGCAGTCGCCGACGGCGGCGCCGTCACCGTGGCCGCGGGCCCTGGCGCCAAGTGGTACCCCGCAGCGTGCGCGAGGGACTTCGACAGCATCTCGTCCGTGGGCTCCAGCTCCTCCGACGGCAGCGACTCCTCGGACGCGGGCGACGACGCGGGCGGCGGGCGGTGCCGCGTGTGCCGCGCCAAGAGGCCGTGGATGCTGCGGTGCCGCAACGCCGACGTGTCCATCAGGGGCCTGCCGCGCTGCCGCGGCTACTGGTGCACAGGCTGCTACCGCGCCGAGGAGGGACTCTTCCACAGCTTCCGGCCGGACCAGCAAGGGCTGCGGATGCGCCGCATGGACAGCTCCGTGCGGGCCTTCCGCTGCCACCTGTGCGATGTGCAGGCTATGCTGGGGCGGGCTGCGCGCCCGGCGTCGAACCCGCGGGACTGGGAGCTGCTCCAGCTCTCCATCCAATACAAGATCGACGCCCGCCTCGCCGTGCTGGAGTCCACCGGCACCAAGTACTTCAACGACTTCAACACCCTCGGCGCGCACGCGCGTGCCTACGGGGTGGGCGTACTCCCCGACGTCCTGCCAGAGGCCTCGCCCGCCTACAACCCAAGCCTTCTGGTCGGAACCGCCATGGTCCGTGCCACCTCATCGCTGCACCGCAGCAAGCGAGGCGTTGCCGTCACGGTGGGCTTCGGCACGGCCAGGGCAAAGCGCACGGCTCTGAACTGGGCCGCCCGCTTCCAGCCGGACGCGCAGGCGAGCTTCCAGACCGACCCCGAGTTCTTGGACTTCTGCAGCGGCCTCCCCAAGCGGGTCGGCAACGTCGTCGGGCAAGCCTACCCTCTCGACGTGGGCACACTGCTGGCCTTGCTCCGCGACAGCGACGCCCTCATCACGGAGCTGGAGGCCACCGGCGACCACACGGCGGCGCTACTGGAGGCCTCGTACCGCCTCACCCTCACTATCGCCTACTTCGCTATCACGAGGGGCAACGAACCCTTCAAGCTGAGGACGAGGCACTTCGCCGCAGGCCTGTGGCTGGGCGACGAGGCGCGCCGCGGCGGTGTGACCCCACACATCCGCGTCGCCTTCAATTTTCCCACGAAGGCGTTGCAGACGAAGTGGACCGACGGCATCCTGGCCGGCACCACCGCATCCGGCGTCAAGATCGGCGAGTACGCCGAGCACTACCTGCGGGCCCGCAGCCTCTACGGCCCGCAACGCCGCGGCGAGTGGGCCGACGCGGACGGCCTGCTGCTACCAGCCCCTGCGGGCGGCAAGCAGACCGGAGCCGCTTTCATCCGTGCTTTCCTGCTGCCCAGGCTCCGCGCCTTGCAGGCGACTGGCACGCACAAACCGCTCTACCGGGCGGACCTCGCCGCGGGCCGGATCAACATGTGGACCATCCGCATTGGCGCAGAGTCGTGGGCGCTGGCGGGAGACCCGCGAGCGCCTGCGATGAACGAGACCGACATCGACGCACACGTCGGCTGGCTCAGCGGCCGCAACGGCAACAAGAACGCGAGAACCATGGCCCGGCGGTACAACACTCCGCCCATTGAGTCCCGCATCCGCGCTACCTCCGTACACATGTAGGGCCCACCTGGCCATGCATGGCTGCGCCGCCCACCCTCGCCGACACCTTACGGCTTTCTGACTCGCGGCGGGGAGGACACGCATCCGCCGCGCACTGCGTGCGCGACGGGATATCGCACCTCTGTTTCCAATGGCGCCCGGACCCGAGCAAAAGCGCTTGCGGTCCGCGGTCAGTGTTTCTTATAACACTCCCTACTCCACAAGGTCGGGCATTGGTGGGGGCGCACCCTGTTTCTGGCACGGTGGGCAGGGGACACGGGGCATGCTCAGCCAGTTGAGCAAGCCCCATTTCGGCTTGCCGAAACGGAGGGGGACCACGCCACAGGCCTTCACCGCGGTCCGCGCCGCAGGCACCTCTGGCGTCAGCCCCCCCCCTGGGTGGAGGAAGTCACCGCGACTTCCGCTCACCACACGCAAACCACGGCATGGCAACCGCAGCGGGGTGCTGGCATATGCTACCAGCACCGCGTGGCGCCGTGCGGTTTTACGCATCGGGAATTTAGCGTGGTGGCTGGTCGAGCTGGTGTCCCGCAAACGGCAGTCGCCGTTTACGCAACGGCGGTGCTCACAAAGCAAGGGAGCAGCACGGCGACACCGCACCGCGCGGCCGCCACTGCCTGAAACGCGGGCCCCCAAAATGCTGCACCCCCCTGGTCAACTGCCGCTCCACGACCATCCAGCTCCCACTTCATCTCAAGCTCGGGTATGTCGACACCAAGCTCGGCGTCGCCTCAACCTCTCAAGAACATGGAGTCCGGACCCACTGCGGGCTCGCTCGCTGCTTCGTTCGTCGGCGCGTGCTCCCCACCTCCGTCCGTCTTCCGCCTCAGCTCGCCGGCCACCCCGGCGGCGGCGTCCGCCCTCGACACCTCCGACCCCACGCCACCGCTCACCCGGAGCAAGGCGCGCAGCGTCATCGCTGGCCTCCTCCCCGGCCGCGCACCCAACTCGGCCGAGCGGTCGTGCATCAAGCTGGGCACGTTCGCCGCCCTCTCCGCCGACGACGGCCCCTGCTACAAGGAGGTCGACTCGTCCCTCGACGTCTCCGGGGCATTGGCTGAAGCCAACCAACAGCTCGCCGTCACCGGCCGCT
>Ga0308015_10000755_pt1 | contig 14190 bp, 9 predicted proteins | sample Neamet231_FD_203128 | JGI IMG/M metagenome (GOLD analysis project Ga0308015, IMG submission 203128) | Marine microbial communities from water near the shore, Antarctic Ocean - #231 | ecosystem: Environmental > Aquatic > Marine > Unclassified | place: Southern Ocean | collected 2014-07-28
CCCGAATACGGTACCAGCAAAGCCTCGGAAAATTATAGCCGCCGCTTTATTCTTACTTATCCTAATGAAGAGCTACCGGTGATGCGTAAGCAAAAAACCACAGCCTTATACGATCGGTTAGTCTCTAAAGGAGCAGTAATGGGGGCAAGTTTTGGCTTGGAGAACGCTCTCTGGTTTGCCGATGGCCCAGAAAATGCTCAAGAAACACCCACCTTACGGCGCTCTAATGCCTTTCCCTATGTCGCCAAAGAAGTGCAGGCTGTACGTGAAAGTGTGGGTGCCATAGAGGTTGCCAACTTTGCTAAACATGAATTTAAAGGCCCTGGTGTAGAAGCTTTTTTAGACACATTACTGGCATGTAAATTACCTAGTATAGGTCGTTTAACTTTAACGCCAATGCTCACACCAAGTGGCAAGTTGTATGGTGACCTTACCGTAGCGCGCCTAAATGAAGATACGTTCTATCTATTTGGTTCTGGCACGGCGCAAGAAATGCATCGCCGTTGGTTCGAACAACACATGCCAGAAACCGGAGTGAGTTACCGTAATCGTTCTGATGAATTGCATGGTATTGCTATATCAGGCCCAAAATCCCGCCAGCTGTTGTCGCGCATTTGTCGTGATGATGTCAGTAATGAGGGTTTCAAATTTCGTGATGTGCGCCGCACCTTCGTTGCTGGTGTACCGGTTATTCTAGCTCGGGTATCATTTTCTGGAGAACTGGGTTATGAAATGTACTGTGCGCCGCAATACCAGATGAAACTCTATGAGCAATTAGAGTCTGAAGGTACTGACCTTGGCCTTACGTTCTATGGCAACCGTGCTCTTATGTCGATGCGACTAGAGAAAAGCTGGGGGGTGTGGACGCTAGAATTTAGGCCCGACTATACCGCGGCTCAGTCGGGTATGGACGCCTTTATTGCGTTTGACAAAGCGGCCGACTTTATCGGTAAACAAGCAGCCTTAGCTGAACGGGAACAAGGCCCAGATAAAAAGCTGGTAACCTTAGTGGTAGATACGATCGACCTAGACTGCAGCCACGATGAGGCTATCTTTCACAATGGTGTGTGCGTTGGTTATGTGACTTCTGGCGGTTATGCTCATTATGTTAAACAAAGCGTGGCCATGGGATACGTGCCAGCACATTTGGCAACAGAAGGGCAACTATTCGAAATTGAAATGTTGGGTGAGCTACGCCCAGCCAAACTTACAAAGTTACCTTTGTATGATCCTACCGGAGCTAAAATGAGGGGGCTATAATCGCTCACCCATACCCCTGTGGCGCATTCTTATCTGGGTTCTTTGGCTCGGTTAGAATGGGGCTATTTATTATGACTCGCCTGTTACAGGCAGCCAATTTAGCCTCGTTTATGCAAATCATAACTTTCTGGCAGAGGTTATAGGGCGCTAATGCTCCATGTATTTCATGCAAAAGTGAGGCGAGTTTAATCTACGGTTAACTGGCAATTAGGTAAGCCTTTAGCATCTACTTTCCATCTTGGTTGATTTATTCTGTAGTGAGTCATCAGCAAATTCATAGTTTAAAAGCCGTTACTAGATATAAAAAGTGCGTACTTATATTGCATTAATATATAGGCTATTTTTTATAGCTATCGACAGCAATAACAATTATTGAACTGGGTCTCTAGATTCATTGCAGGCCCTTCTGCAAAAGCTACCCAGGGGGTGTCTTGGTTGTGTAGGAATGTGACCCTTAGTACTTCGGTCGTAAGCAGATTAGGTTTTTAGCTTTAACCTTTTCAGATATATGGCAGATCCTGGACACTCCAGTGTCTTTGGCTTTTGTCCACACCCTCAGGTAGCGTTTAACAAAGGCCTGTGGAATCGACTCTAAATGCACTTCGCCTTTATCGCGCTAGGTGGGCATGCGCCCATCAGTCCATGCCAGCGCCAGGGAGGTTTATACATGGGTCAGTTTTCAATGCAAATATGGGGTTTTAATAGGGTAGTTCTGGATGCAACCTAACAGATTGGCGGCACTATGCCTGTAGGTGGTTTTTGGGACTTGGACTACTTATTTATTTGTAGGTACAGAGGTCACAATGGTTATAATAATAGCTACTATCACTGCTACTGCCGCATATGTTTCTGAAGGCACTGGTATCGGCTGCTCTCAGGTAGAGGAAGAGCTGTTTGCTAACCTACCTAGTACTGTGTCAAATGCTGTTAAACAGTCTGTTATCAAGATGTCACGACTAACTGCTCTGTTGATGAAGGAATAAACATAGTAAATACACATAGTAAATACACGCTGACTCTGGACAAGCCATATGTCAACTTCCAGCTTTTGAGTGTGCGTTACGTTATTTTTTATAGGCAACATTTCGTGGTGTTACTGTAAGTTAAACGATGATTGGCATGGGCTCCATATGCTAAGCCTTAGCGACTTCTGACTGTTAGTTGTGTAGACATCCATGGAGACGCCAAAATGAAGCGGAACGAGATCTGAAATAGGGTGGAAGGGAGCGTTTCAAAGCCTGCCATCGTTATTGCTCAAGCAGTCAGAAGTGAAAGTAGGGGGCTTAGGGGGCTTGAACCACTACTATAAGAGAAACAATATTTGTTTTTTAATTTAAATACTGTTTCAGCTTTAGCCCCCCTAAATTAGAAGAATAGTACCTCCATAGAGCGTAAAGGACGTTACGGAACAGGGGGCTTGGTCATTTAAGCCACCCAGAAGCCCAACTATTACCCCCTAAAACAGGGGGGCTTGTAGGGTTTATCCCACCTTTGAGTCGTTACTCGCGCTTAAGTAATAGCGACTCGGCGTAAGCTGCTCAATGGACTGTTTGTGCGTGTCTTCCGTCAACTCTACCCTGTAGCTCAATGAGCCACTTGCTCTGGAAGACCTCAGCACAAGACCATCAACATTTCTGTCCACAAACTCACGAAGCAGATTGCCAATCTTTTGGCTGGATTGGAGTTGGTCACGGGTTCTAAACGCTAAAATAGCATCAGCAATGTGGTTGTGATCGGCCACCTTGTAGAAGTTGTGAACCTCCCCCGCCTTGAATCGTTGATTGATTCCAAAACTAGAAGCAAGTGAGATCAGCAGCGCAATTAAGGCTTCCTTGTCACCGTTGTCGCCTTGCTGCCGAACTGACACATCAAGTACATCAACTAAGCCTGATTGGGGTAGTTGTGTAGCAATGAAGGCCAGAGGTTGCCTCACGAGAGTGTCCCACTCCGAGAATGACGTCATCGACCCCGATTGCCTCGGTTGACCACAATGCTTCCAATGGTTGATTAGACTGAGCACGCTGCAGATGATCTGTTTGCGCATCGCAGTGGCTTTGACGACTGGATCAAAGCTGTATTCGCGCTTTGTCAGATCGTGATTATCCGGTTTGAGCCTAGCTCTTAGCACTCTGCGCGACATGTCACCAGTTAACGTCAAGTTGTTCCCTGTCATCAAAAACAGGGTTTTGACCAGTACCTTGGGTGATCTACTTGTTCTGAGAATCCTATCCTGGTAAACACCTGAAGTCAGAGCGGCGGCAAATGATGGTGAATCAAATGCCCCCACAATGTTGTCGAACAAACAGACTTTTTCACCCGCCATGAGAAGGGTTAGAAGGCGTTTTCTAAACTCTTCATCGTAGTCACTTCTGCCTGGTGCCAGGGCGGGAGCTTTCTCGCCAGACCCTATGATTGCGATAGTCTCTGCAAGTAATGTTTTCCCAGACCCTTGCATTGGAGCGTCGAAGCCGAATGCAGGGCAGGTTGGCAAAGCTTGCCTGACAACCGCAGAGAAAATAGCTGCCACCAGAATGGACTTGTCATCAGGGCCTGCTAAATCAAATTCAGTGAAAGGTGCATAGAGTCTAGTTAGATTAGACGCAACCTCATTGGGAGAGAGCTTTCTGTCACTGAAATCAAATTTGGAATGATCAAACACCCCAAGCAGCTCCATTAGCTTGTCATAGCCCTTTTTGGACAGAAGCCTCAACTTTGAATCGATAATTGGATGGTCTACAAAGCCAGTGATTGGGTTGATGTCTTTTTTAGCCCCAACAGTCAGAACACCTTCGACAAGCTGAACGGATGGGTCACAAGGATTTTCCTTCTTGTCAAGGTACGTAATTAGCCCGCTTAAAAGGTGGAGCATCAACGTCCGGTCAAGTACACAGAGTTTTCCTTTGATTGGAATTGCGAGCGAACCTCCGTAGTTGAACACCTCCATGCGTTGTTCAAGGATATCCAAGGTGTCATTTGTAGCGTTGTGTAGGTTCGCGTGAAGGTAAATTTCGAGAGTATAGTCATTCAAGGAGTATGCTTGTCCACCTCTAGCGAAGCTATTGATGCAGGGCATACTCTGATCTAGATACAATTTACCTACAAGGCGTCCACCATCGTACTCAGGTTCAAGTGGGTCTAAACACAGGCTTCCATGGTAGGTGTACTTCTGTGTAAGTACTTCTGCAACAGTTACCTCTACGAGAGCATCTCCATGCCACACATGCAGTGGCCAATATGGAGGTAAGGCGCTAGTTTCCAGGGTTTTACTGATAACGTCCGCAACATCATCTGGAAGTAGAGAAGGGTCGATAGTTACAATTCGCTTTGTCTGCTCAGCAATGAATTTCGCTTTGACCTTTCCTGCCTCCACCACAGAGATGGACATCTGGCCTCGCTTGTTGACGTCAAGGAGGGCCTGCTTGTCTTCATCAAGATCAGGAAGTGTAGCCCTGGTGTCGAGCACGTTATTTGTACCCTTTATCAGATATGGCTGACCTCGATCTTGGGTCAAAGGGGCGCTAGTTGATGCGCCTGCAGCGAAATCAAGACGGCAGGGTTGATACACCGTCATGTCAAAAGGCACGCGCTCTAGCACACTGCCTGACTTGGTAATTTTGAAATAGCCTTTATTGGCTAGCCATAGCTTTTTGGCAATTACTTCTGCCGTCCTAAGGATGTCAGAAGCATTTTTTACCATGAAGTACACACGTTGTCCGGTCACACCAGATAATTGCTCACCAGTTTCTTCGTTCCGGATGTTGGAAGAAGAGGATGTCCACCACAAGTGGTCTGTGTCTTTGACCTCCGGACAGACGTCGTAAAGTAGCTGTAGAACAGCATCTTTATCTAGTGCCTCACCATCAGGGTCGTAGTCAAACATCATGATGCCTGGACCCTTAGGCCATTCAAAATGATCGTTGCTGCGAGTGATGGCGTTCTCAGTGTCAGAGAGCGACTCAAAGGCTTTTTTGGTGACAACCTTGGCCTTTAGAGCCCCTTTCGGGACCCCGTACGCAAGCGCCTGGCAGTGCTCAAGACCCTGTAGGAGTTGCGAGAACTCCTGCAAAGACTGAATGTGAACGACTTCAGCACGACCTTTGGTGAGGTGTGCAGAAGGTATCTTGACCATGTTGCCCTTGTCATCCAAAGCAATTTTCTTGGTCAGAAACTTTGGATACTCGGAGGTCAGCACCGTGAGCTTGGCTGAAGTGTTGGCATTTACAGGCACATGAGCTAAACTTGTGGTTCTCACGCCGGAAGTGTCGCTGTCTTGGTTTACCATTTCAGTGACCTCTTTCATTACGTGGCCTCCTGATCGCGCTCTGCGATTCGTTCTTCAATCCAGCCTTCCACTTCTGATTCTACCCATGCTACTGAATTTCCTTGTGGCACTAGCTGGATTGAGCTGGGGAATGCTCCCTTTTTACACAGTTCGTAAATATACGATTTTGATAGGGATGTGAGGTTGGCGACTGTTTTGATGCGAATTAGCTTTCGAATTTTAACGTTTTCTTCGATGCGCTGGTTGTGCTCTTTTTTTGACTGATACATTATTTGCTCCGTATCGTAGATTAACGACCAAGAACTGCGCCTTGGTCTGCTACGGAATATACGGTGGGTAATCGAAGTAATAAATTAAGTGGAAGTATGTGGTTTTGTTCTAAGCAATAATAACAAGTTGATTTATAAGAGATAAATTCATGTTATAAATATCCCATAAACTCATCCTTCCGTGTTCCTTCCCGTGCCTGTACCTTGCTTAAATCGAATTACGGTACTTATAGCTCTAATAAAGTCATGCTTACCAGAGCTAAATAGTGTGCGGTCCATTTGGCTCAAATGATCCCATATCGCTGGTTTTGTCGGGCTGCCAATGCTTTCATAGCAACTTTGTAGATCTGTTTCGTTGTTAACAGACTTGCCAGATTGACCAATTAACCAGATTTTAAAGGCGTAAACCCGTCTCTCTGTAATACTGACTGTCTTGGTGCGCATTTTGGTTGGTTTGGCTTGATCAAGGAGGTTAGAGTGATATTTATTTTTGTATCCAATTAAGCTTTCTCGGTCAAAATGGAACTTTTCATATCCAACTGACACACCTTCAGAAAGCGTTCCATCAGTTTGATAGATGTGGTACGAAACATCAGCATGTATGATTCTGCTAACAATGAGATCAAACGAATTATTCGATGTCATGTGTAATTGAAAATTAGCGAGGGTGTGTCCAGACCAAAGTTCTTGTGTATCATCGGGATCGATAAGAAGGCAGTCTACAAATTCTCCGTCTTCGTCATACTGATCACCATATTTAACCGAGGTAGGTACGCAAACTAGCTTTTCATCAAAAAATAACGGTAAGCTTTCATCTTCACTAATCCTTAGTAATGCCCTAATCCCCGTGGCTTTGTCCATGCCTGACATTCCCAGAAATGCCAGAGCTTCATCAATGGAAGTTTGGGGGCTGAGTGCTTGAGTATTATCCATTGCGTAATTCATCCAAGTAATTGCTCCAGTGCTGCACCATTTTAGCCCTAGTAGGCATTAGCTGTGCTTTGTTGTAAGTTCCTCTAACAATGTTCTGAGTTATGTGGGTTCGGCTAGGTTCTGTTTGCTGAGCCAGTTTAAATGGACTCGCTCACTAAATAAGCATCAGTCTATTAACCACTTGCCAAGTGCCGTCGCCATATAACAAAAAAACTAGGCCGCCTAAGGCCAGCAGTGGTCCAAACGGCATTTCTGGATCAGTGTCGGTGCGGCAAAGCCGAAAGCCCAAGCCAATAATAACGCCTGCCACAGCAGACATTAATATGATCATAGGAATGGCTTCCCAGCCAAGCCATGCCCCAAGTGCAGCCAATAGCTTAAAATCGCCATAGCCCATACCATGTTTACCAGTGATTAAGCGAAATGCCCAATACACTGTCCATAGGGATAGGTAACCGATGATTGCGCCCCAAAGGGCTGATTCTAAGCTTACAAAAATATCAAAACTATTGATGATAAGACCAATCCATAACAACGGCAGCGTGAGTTGATCAGGTAGTAGTTTGTGATCTAAATCTATGAATGACATAGGCACTAAAAAATACACAAGTAATATCCCCAAAATCCCTGCCCAGCTTGGCCCAAGAATCCACGACACCGCCATGCTCAACGCCGCTGTTAGTAGCTCAATTATTGGATAACGCGGGCTAATTGAAATGGAGCAAAATGCACACTTTCCCTTGAGAAATAGGTATGAAATTAGAGGAATGTTGTGCCACTTTTTGAGGGGTTCTTTGCACTTTGGGCAATGAGATGCGGGCCATGAAATAGAGGATAGTAGGCCCGGTGAGGGCGTATTATCTCGTGTGTTTTGGCCGAGCAGTAGGTTACATTCATGCTTCCATTCTTGCATCATGGCTGTTGGAAAGCGGTGTATTACTACGTTAAGAAAGCTACCTACAAGTAGACTTAAAAGCCCAACGAAGGCAAGCCAAAGGTATGGGTTGTTTTGAAATAGTTGAAGTAATAGGGTTTCAGGCATTGGTATCAATTTAACATTTATTTCGCCCATTCTATAATAAATGAGACCATCAGTGCACCGTTTTAATGACGTATTGATGGTGATCAATGATAAAGGTTTCGTGGCTAAATCCAATGTCGACGTGCTCACAGGCACTACCGTGCCTAGCTTGTAGTGGTGCAGTGAATTTTACCGCTGTATAAAGCGAAGATTCATGTTTTACATCAAATTTAGTCGAGTATAAAGGCGGGTGTAATGGCTATTCTGGTTGTCGACTACAGAATGTAGTTGAATACAGCGCCCAGTTGTACTGGGTGGCTAACCGCTCTTGATTGGGTTGGGCTAGGTCGCTAATTGTTGACTAGGTCGCCTATGTGGTTAGCCCATTCGATCATCATCTTAGTCCTTGTAGGCATCAGCTGTGCTTTGTTGTATGTAGCTCTCACGAGGTCTTTAGTTAGGTGAGACATCTGAAGCTCTATTGCGTCGGCAGTGTACTCAAGCTCATTTAGCATGGTGCTGGCAGTATGCCTGAATCCATGACTCGTCATGAATCCAGTGCCAAAGGGTTTGCCAGTTCTGGTGTCTATCATTCGTTTGATTGCGTTGGTGGTTACGCTCTCACCTATAGGTATGGGAGTGTCCTTTCCCATGCCTATAGTTGTCATGAACACGTACTCGAACTCGCCAGTGAGCTTGTGTGCTTCCTTTAAGATGGCTATAGCTTGGGCTGCGAGTGGGACTTTAAGCTCCTTACCCATCTTCATGGCCTCCTTTGGTATGGTCATCAACGCTGCTTCAAAATCAATGTACTCCCACATCATAAAGCGGATGTTCTTAGGCCTCAAGAATACTAACGGCATAAGCTTTAATGCGAGCGTTACTGCTGTATCTCGGTTTGGGTCTGGCTTGTGGATCTGCTGTAGCAATGCCTTAAAGTCTTCGGGGTCTGTGATGTGTCCGAAGTTGGACTTAGTTTTGTTGTCTGGTGCAGGCATAAGGTCGGTTAACCCATTGGCAGGGTTGACTTCAATGTCACCTAGTATGAATGCTTCGGTGTATACCTTGCTTAGTATGCCAGCCATACGGAAAGCTGTTTCTCTTGCTCCTCTATCTGTCATCTTGTTCATGATCGCAAACAGGTCTCTAGTCGTATGCTTAGTAAGGCACTTGCTATCCATATAGGGGTTGAGGTTTTTCTCAATGCGTTGCACTAGGTCTTTTCTGGTGGACTCAGCTAGGTTCTGTTTGCTGAGCCAGGTGTTGCAGCGAGAGCTAAATAGGATGTTTCTGTTGGCTTCTTGGTTCTTTACTGATGTTGGGTTGGTTCCGACCTGTACTAGCTTCCTAGCCTCTATGTGAGCGACTCTGGCTTCTGCTAGGGTTGTCTCAGGGTATGTACCTATGGTGTGGGTCAGTCGCTTGCCATGGAGTCTGTAGTCATATTTCCATGCCTTTGATCCATTAGGTCTAATGAGCAGGTTTAGGCCTCCTTGATCGCTTAGTTTGTATTGCTTATCTTTTGGTTTGGCGTTTTTAACTTGGGTATTGGTTAGGCCCATAAGGTACTACTCCTTTGATAAAGCCGAACCGTCAACGGAACCGACAAAAGTAGTGGATAGTATAATACAGATAGTACGTATAATATATTAAATCGTTATATAACAAAGGTTTTATGCTGTTTGGTAGATCGTATAGTACGTATTATACATAAGAATGGCGTTTCTCGGGCGCGCCATTTATTTCTTAGAAATTGCATGCAAATCAACGGCTTATGTCGTTAATCTCTCAGCAATCGTTATCACAATGATTATCACATCTAGACGTCTTGTCGATTGGAGTATACTCTAATGGTCAAAATTGATTTATGTCTGTATTCAATCGTTATGAAATACGCTCATCTCCCTTCATCGGGCAAGACAATTTACTATCGTAGACGCATACCCAAGGGTTTAGAGTCTTATTACGATGGCAAAACCTTCTTTGTTAAATCTACAGGCACGACTGACGCCAAGTTAGCTGCTGCGATTCTAATAAGAATTAATACTCAAGCAGAAAGAGACTGGGATCGTTTACGCCAGGGATTCCCCATGTCTGTTTCAGAAGAAATGAATGCTTCAGTGGGACAGGTTTTAGCACCATCTGGACTCAATTCACTAGGGCGTGGCTCAGAAATTGGAAAGGAGCTATTCATAGAGAGTATCTTTGATCAGTTACCCAATACACTCAAGCATGAAGTAGTCGATAATGGGCTTGGAGGTGATCAACTTCACCAGGCAGTTGAATCTGTATTGCCTGCAAGCCTCAAGATTGCATACGGTCGAGTGAATGGCCGAATCAACCTATTGGCCTCTGACTACTGTGAAGAGTACATTGCAGAGCTACATCAAATCAGGGAGAAGCTGAAAGGAGATGAAACAGAGCTTGGTCTCATTATCGGGATTGTAATGGATACGGGTGTACGAGTGTCGGAATGTGTTGGACTGATGGTGAGTGATATTGTTTTAAACGTAGATTTTCCATACATAAAAATTCGTTTCGCAGACTGAAGACAAAAAATAGTACACGTTTCCTTCCTTTAGTTGGAAATGCATTAGAGGCTGCAACTATTGCTGTTGCAAAGGCAAAGCATGAGTTAATGTTCCCTAGGTATATCGATCAGACTAAAGGCAAGGTTAAGAATGACGTTGCGTCTAATGCATTGAACAAGCGATTATCGACTCTCATTGATGAGCGTAAAACCATGCACTCGTTCCGCCATACCATGCAGACTCGTTTAAGAGATGTAGAGTGTCCAGAAGATATCCGAAAGGAGCTAATGGGCTGGCAAAAAGATGTTAGTAAGAACTATGGCAGCCCATCTGATTTAAAGATCAAGCATAGGTATTTACTTGAGTCTTTGGCCTGGGAAAGGCAGGGCGTTAGTCTTTGATATTAGCTTAGTTTGTCAACCCTTTAAATTACTCAAAGTTGTAGTCACGTGACCCCGTCTAAACAAAGACTTACCTGCCTATTTGCACCAGCAAAAAAGCGAAGTTTTTATTCCAGTCGCGGTGTATTAACTATGTTAGTAGATTTCAATTACAATAATCGTATAGTTAATCATATATATTAGTTTTTAAAATAAAATGAAGTGGTATTATGAACCCTATGTCGATCGACTTAGGCTGAGTTTGTTACACTATAGTGAATGAATATAGTAAAAAACTGGTTTATTAAGTGACATTTTGCCAATAAGCATATTAAGGATTGATTTGTGATGCTCTCAACTAATGAGCTTTTTAAGCAGGCAGTTTTGGCACATAAGAGTGGCGCAACGATAAAGGCGCACGCGCTCTATTCAAAGGTGATTTTGGCTGAGGCCACACACGCCCACGCAAACCATAATCTTGGTGTTTTGTTTGTTAGTAAAGGCAAAGAACAACAAGCTTTAAATTGTTTCAAAACAGCCATAGAATGCAATCCAAATGTGGGCCAGTTCTGGGTCAGTTACATTGATGCACTATTGCGTATGGGTCAATATTCAGAGGCTAAGAAGCGACTTGTAGAAGCAAGAGTTAAAGGCGCTAACGGGGCAGTTTTTGACGATCTTGAAAAGCGATGTTCACAACCTGTTCTCAACGACCCCCCATCTTCTGAGTGTCAGGCCTTAATAGATCTTTTTGGGAAGGGAAAGGTCAAGCAGGCTTTAAACCAGACTTTAAAGATGCAGAAGGCTTTTCCCAAATCAGTCGTCTTGTGTAACATTGCAGGGGCCTGCAACGCTGGACTGCTGCAATTTGAAGCAGCGATTAATAGTTATAAAAAAGCACTTAAAATTATGCCTGATTATGCCCAGGCACATTTCAACATGGGTGCTGCATACCAGGCAATGGGCAATCACGATCGTGGGATTAATTGTTATCAAAGTGCAATAACAATAGACCCTAACTATGCTGACGCTTATAACAACATGGGTAATGCTTTTAAGGATAAGGGAGAGTTTTTAGAGGCTATCAAAAGTTACAAAAAAGCGGTCATCATCAAGCCAGATTATGCAGAGTCCTTTTGTAACATGGGTGTAGCTTTTCAAGAGAATGGTGACTTAAAACCTGCATTGGTAAGCTATCGGCAAGCCTTGAGCCTCAAACCAAATTTTGCTGAGGCACATAATAATTTAGGCAATGCTTTAAAGGATAGCGGTGAATTTGAGTCAGCGATCGCAAGCTATAAGCGAGCGATAGACATTAGACCAAACTATGCAGAAGCATATAGTAATCTGGGTGTGAGTTATCAGAGTGGGGGAGATACCGCCTTGGCTATGCGTTATTATAATTTCGCTCTTGAGAAGGATTCTGACTATGCTGAAGCTTATAATAATTTGGCAAATGCCCTCCGGCTCAAGGGAGATGGCAATGGCGCCATATCTAATTATAAAAAATGTTTAAAGCTTAAGCCTGAGTACTCTGAGGCGTATTGCAATTTAGGACTTGCATTAAAGGATCAGGGTGACTTTCCGGCAGCGATAATGAATTTTAAGCGTGCTCTTGTGATTAAGCCAAGCAACGTTTATGCAAGCTCGCAAATGCTATTTTCACAATTACATATTTGTGACTGGAGTGATATTGAGGCATACAATACATTAATTTCTAAATGGGGTGTTTCAACCTGCGCCATCAGTCCCTTTACTATGCTGGCACTAGAAGATTCACCAGAGCGTCACCTAATCCGCTCTAAAAATCATATTGCCACAACATATCGCCCATCCAGCGCACGAGAAGGTATGCGGCCACAAGAAAGTGGCCAACGGATCCGAATTGGTTACTTTTCAGCCGACTTTCATAATCATGCAACAATGTATTTGATGATAAAGGTCTTAGAAAGTCATGATAGACAATTGTTTGAAATATATGCCTATTCGTTTGGCCCTAAGGCATGTGATGAGATGAGGGAGCGTCTTGTCAAAGCTGTAGATGTTTTTCACGAAGTATCTGGCAAAACTGACCAAGAGATTGCTATGTTGGCACGTTCAGATAACATTGATATTGCAGTTGATTTGAAGGGTTTTACCCAAGATAACCGATTTGGCATTTTTACATACCGTCCAGCGCCTGTGCAGATAGCCCATTTGGGGTATCCAGGCACGTCTGGTGCAGACTGTATTGATTACATTATTGCTGATGATGTGGTCATCCCAAAGCAGTTTGAAGACTCATACTCTGAGCATATTATTCGATTGCCTCATTCATACCAACCTAATGACGACGATAGAGTGATATCAGACATCACTTTTACTAAAGTGCAACTAGGGCTTCCTGAGAAAGGGTTTATATTTTGTTGTTTTAACAAAAGTTATAAAATTTCATCTGAAGAGTTAAATGTCTGGGCACGCGTGTTGAACAAAGTAGAAGGCAGTGTGCTTTGGTTAATAAAGCCTAATAGGTGGGTGGAAAGGAATTTAAGAAACGAAGCGAAAAAGCGAGGTATTGAGCCACATAGACTTGTGTTCGCTGAAAGGGTTAGCTTAGCCAAACACTTGGCTCGCCATAAGTTTGCCGATCTTTTTATTGACACGTTCAACTGTAATGCCCACACCACAGCCAGCGATGCTCTTTGGGCTGGATTGCCTGTTGTTACGATGCTGGGTAAAAGCTTTGCAGCTAGAGTTGCTGGTAGTTTACTTACGGCGATTGACCTACCTGAATTAATTACCACAGATGTCCAAGAGTATGAGGCACTTATTACTACTTTGGCCAAAAATCCAAAAGTTCTGAAAAAGGTTAAAGAAAAGCTGGTCGAAAATAAGTTATCAAAACCGTTATTTGACACTAAAAAATTTACGCAGCATTTAGAAACAGGTTATACGCAGGCTTTCGAAAAATACAAAAATGGGGAGCCGCCTAAGAACATCGTGGTTTTTTAATAACTGCTAACACAGAGGCCTTGAGCTGCCCCTTTAGCCAAGTATTAACTCTTTATGCACACGTTATGCTCGTAGGTTAACGTTGCTTCGATGGCCTTTTAGGGGAGGGGCTTCTGAGAGGGCTTTGAGGTGCATAGTTATTGCTTCTTTAACCGTAGTTATACAGACTAAACACTAACCAGGACAATCGACTTTTAGCCTAGGATTACTGGCCAAGATTTCGTCAGCCCACATGCGCTGCATCGTGACCTAGTGTGTGCCCAAGAGGATACCTGTAGGTGTCTATTTTTTTGTACGTCAGAAAATATTAATGTAATACAATATCATTCATACCTTAGGCTTGGAGCCTCATTGATGCGCACCCACTTTAATAGACACTTCAATTGGTTACAATGTATCGTCTAAACAGTCCACTAAGTCATCCAGAAGCTCGTACAGCAGCTCTAGCTTTCCGTAGCCGAATTTTTCAGTAATGTAGTCATACCTTTCCATAGATTTAGGTGCTACTTTTTCTCGTAAAATA